>WNGG01002501.1_pt1 | contig 40361 bp, 40 predicted proteins | sample 5400661 | NCBI WGS metagenome assembly WNGG01 (sample SAMN13153372, study PRJNA577476) | soil metagenome | isolation source: 100 cm soil or saprolite under Garry oak tree replicate 1 | place: USA:California | collected 2016-06-15
TTTACAAGTCGCGCGGCGAGATCGAGTCGATGAATCGTTGCAACCGGATCGTCACCCAGATCCTGCTCGCCCTGAAGCGCCAGGTCGCGCCGGGGATCACGACGAAGGATCTCGATCGGACCGCCGAGAAGATGTGCCAGGACGCGGGGGTCCGCCCGGCCTTCAAGGGCTACCGGGGATATCCCGCGGTCCTGTGCGCCTCGGTCAACGAGGAGGTGGTCCACGGGATCCCCTCCCCGAAGAAGGTCCTGCAGGAGGGGGACATCATCGGTCTCGATTTCGGCGTGGTGCTCGACGGCTACTACGGCGACGCCGCCATCACGGTGCCGGTCGGTCGCGCCTCGAGCGAGGCCGTGGAGCTGATGCGGGTGACGCGCGAGTCGCTGCAGTTCGGAATCGCCGCCGCGCGTCCCGGCGGCCGCCTGTCCGACGTGTCGGCGGCGGTCCAGAGGCACGCGGAGTCTCGGGGCTACTCCGTGGTGCGAGAGTTCGTCGGGCACGGCATCGGCACGTCGCTGCACGAGGACCCGCAGGTGCCGAACTACGGGGCCCCGGGCTCGGGACCGGTCCTGAAGGAGGGCCTGGTTCTGGCGATCGAGCCGATGATCAACGCCGGCGCGCCGGCGGTGCGCATCCATGCGGACGGATGGACGGCGTCCACGGTGGACGGATCGCTGTCGGCCCACTTCGAGCGATCGGTGGCGATCACGGAGGACGGGCCCTGGGTTCTCGGGGGCGAGGCGGAGGCTCTCTAGGTGCCGAAGGACGAGGCGATTCAGGTGGAGGCGACGGTCGTCGAGCCGCTGCCAAACGCCATGTTCCGGGTGCAGCTCGACAACAAGCACCAGGTCCTGGCCCACATCTCGGGAAAGATGCGCAAGAACTTCATCCGGATCCTGACCGGCGACCGCGTCCTCGTCGAGCTGTCACCGTACGACCTGTCGCGGGGCCGGATCGTCTACAGGTTCAAGTGAGCGGGGCGCGCGGCGGCGCGGGGGAGAGGTCATGAAGGTCCGGGCATCGGTCAGGAAGATCTGCGACAAGTGCAAGGTGATCAAGCGGCGCGGGGTCGTCCGCGTGATCTGCGACAACCCCAAGCACAAGCAGCGCCAGGGATAGGAGGAGACGCGTGGCCCGTATCGCCGGGGTGGACCTGCCGCAGAACAAGCGGATCGAGATCGCGCTGACCTACATCTACGGGATCGGCCGGCCTCGGAGCAACCGCATTCTGTCCAAGGCGGGTGTCGGCAAGGAGATCAAGGTCAAGGATCTGGCCGAGGACGAGGTGCGCAAGATCCGGGACGTGATCCAGGAGGAGGGGCAGGTCGAGGGCGACCTGCGCAAGAACATCCAGATGGACATCAAGCGGCTCATCGACATCGGCTGCTATCGGGGCATGCGGCACCGCCGCAACCTGCCGGTGCGGGGCCAGAGGACGCACACCAACGCGCGCACCCGCAAGGGACCGCGCAAGACGGTCGCGGGCAAGAAGAAGGCCCCGGTCGGCAAGAAGGGATAAGGGGAGACCATGGCGGACGCGAAGGAGACGAAGGACGCGGCCGGAGGGGCGGAGCCCAGGCCGAAGTCCGAGAAGCCGGAGAAGGCCCCGAAGGCCGCCAAGGCCTCCGGCGAGGCCAAGGAGGGGGCGCCCGCCGCCGCGGGGTCGGAGGCCGCCGACGGGAAGAAGCCCGGGAAGAAGAAGGAGAGGAAGAACGTCCCGTTCGCCATCGCCAACGTGCATGCGAGCTTCAACAACACGGTGATCACCATCACCGACCAGGGAGGCAACGTGCTCGCCTGGTCGTCGGCCGGCTGCGTCGGCTTCAAGGGATCGCGCAAGGGGACGCCGTTCGCCGCGCAGCTCGCCGCCCAGGCGGCCGGTAACGCGGCGCGCGAGCACGGCGTACGGCAGGTGGAGGTGCGGGTGACGGGACCGGGAGCGGGGCGCGAGTCCTCGATCCGCGCCCTGCAGGGGATCGGGCTCGAGGTCAAGGCGATCAAGGACGTCACCCCGATCCCGCACAACGGGTGCCGTCCGCCGAAGCGCCGGCGCGTCTGAGAGGAGGAGGATCGTGGCGAGGATTCGAGGAGCGGTTTGCCGGCTCTGCCGCCGGGAGGGGATGAAGCTGTTCCTCAAGGGGAACCGCTGCTTCACCGAGAAGTGCGCCATCGAGAAGCGCAACTTCGCCCCCGGCCAGCACGGCAAGCGGCGGGTCAAGATGCAGGGGTACGGCGTGCAGCTCCGCGAGAAGCAGAAGGTGAAGCGGATCTACGGTCTCCTGGAGAACCAGTTCCGTCTGGCCTTCCAGGATGCGAACCGCAAGAAAGGCGTCACGGGCGAGTTGCTGCTCGTGAACCTGGAGCGCCGGCTCGACACGATCGCCTACCGGCTGGGCTTCGCGGCGTCGCGGGCCCAGGCGCGCCAGCTGATCGCGCACGGCCACGTCCGGGTCGACGGGCGCAAGGTCGACATCCCGTCCTACCCCGTGAAGCCCGGGCAGGTGATCAGCCTGAAGGAGAAGATGGGCAAGAACACCTCCGTCCAGGCCGCGCTCGAGGCGGCGCGCGGCCGCGGCCTTCCGGCCTGGCTGTCGTTCGACCAGGACGGGCTCAAGGGCACGGTCGCGAACCTGCCCCGCCGCGAGGAGATCACGCTGCCGATCCAGGAGCAGCTGATCGTCGAGTTGTACAGCAAGTAAGAAACGACGGATCGCCGCCCGCGACGGGGATCCACAAGGAGGACCGCGGAGATGCTGTGGAAAGGCTTTCAGAGGCCGAAGCGCCTTGAGTGCGACGTCGAGTCGCTGACCCCGACCTACGGGAAGTTCTGGGCCCAGCCGTTCGAGCGGGGCTTCGGCACCACGATCGGCAACGCCCTGCGGCGGGTGCTGCTCTCCTCCGTGGAGGGAGCCGCGATCACCGCGGTCAAGATCGACGGGGTGCTGCACGAGTTCACCTCGATCCCCGGCGTGGTCGAGGACACGATCGATCTGATCCTGAATCTCAAGCAGATCCCGCTCAAGCTCAACGTCAGCCACCCCGAGACCATCTACCTCAAGGCCGAGGGCGCGGGCGAGATCAAGGCGGGTCACATCGAGAGCAATCCCAACGTCGAGATCCTCAACCCCGAGGTCCACATCGCGACGCTCAGCGAGGAGGGGCGGCTCAACGTGGAGCTGCGCGTCAAGCCCGGACGCGGCTACGTGGCGGCCGATCGGAACTTCGACCAGGATCTGACGATCGGGTACATCCCGATCGACTCGGTCCACTCCCCGGTCAAGAAGGTCAACTACATCGTCGAGGACGCCCGCCTGGGGCAGACGACCGATTACGACAAGCTGACCGTGGAGGTCTGGACGAACGGGGCGGTGGCGCCTCAGACCGCCGTCGCCCTCGCCAGCAAGCTCCTCAAGGACCACCTGTCCATCTTCATCAACTTCGAGGAGACCCCGGAGATGGACGTGGAGCAGGTCGATCGCGAGAAGGAGCGTCTGCGCGAGAACCTGATGCGCTCGATCGAGGAGCTGGAGCTGTCGGTACGCTCCTACAACTGCCTCAAGAACGCCGACATCAAGACGATCGCCGACCTCGTGCAGAAGTCCGAGGCCGAGATGCTCAAGACGAAGAATTTCGGCCGCAAGTCGCTCAACGAGATCAAGGAGCTCCTGGCCGAGATGGGGCTGTCGCTCGGGATGAAGGTCGACCACATCCTGGCGCCGAAGGAGGAGTAGGGGAGCCATGCGACACGGCGTCCGCCTCCGTAAACTGGGCCGTACCTCGAGTCACAGGCGCGCGCTGCTCCGGAGCCTGACCACCTCGCTGTTCCGCCACGAGCGGATCACGACCACGCTGCCCAAGGCGAAGGAGCTCCGCCCCTTCGCCGAGAGGCTGATCACCTGCGCGCGCCGCGACGACCTGCACGCGCGCCGCCGGGTTCTGCGGCAGGTGGCAGACAAGGAAGTCGTCAAGAAGCTCTTCGACATCCTCGGCCCGCGCTTCGCGGCGCGGCCCGGAGGCTACTCGCGGATCCTCCAGCTCGGCCCGCGCCAGGGGGACGGCGCCGAGATGGCGATCGTCGAGCTGGTCGGCTCCGAGCCGACCTTCAAGAAAAGCCTCGAGGAGAAGAAGGCGCGTCGCGAGCGCAAGGCGAAGGTCAAGGCCGAGGCCGCCAAGGAGCGCGGGCCCGAGGCGCCCGCCGAGGAGCCCGGCGAGGCCGCGCCCCCCGCCGCGAAGGGCCGCAGGAAGGACAAGGACGCCGGCTGAGGAGGCCGGCGAGTTCCTAGCCGCGGGTCATGCGGCGCGCGATGCGGCGCAACAGATCCGTCGTCGCGTGGCGCTTCGCGTCCCCCACGATCCGGACGGCCCCCCCGTAGCTCCGCACGACCTCCCTCTCGGGCACCGTCTCGGGACGATAGTCGGTCCCCTTGCAGTGGACGTTGGGCCGGAGCCGCCGCAGAAACGGCGCCACCGTGCCGCCGCCGAAGAGGACGACCGCGTCGACGCCCTCCACGGCCGCGATCACGCGCGCCCGATCGCGAGCCGGCACGACGGGGCGCCCGGGTCCCCGGAGCCGGCGCGCCGAGCGGTCGTCGTTGACGGCCACCACCAGAACGTCCCCCTGCGCCCGCGCGGCCCGCAGGTAGCGCAGATGGCCGACATGCAGAAGGTCGAAGAGGCCGTTGGCCAGGACGAGGCGCATCCGGGGCCGGGCGCGGCGCAGGCGCGCGACGCGGGCCAGGAGCGCGCGCCGGCCCAGGAGCACGCCGCGGGCCTCCGTCCCGGCGCGGGCGCTCCGGCGTCTCACGCCGGCCGGAGGCGGCGCTCGAAGGCCGGGTCGGTGCGCAGCGCCTGACGCAGCTCGTCGCGGCTGACGGTCGCCGTGCCGCGTTTCATCACCACGAGCCCGCCGGCGTAGTTGGCCAGGAGCGCCGCGGCCTCGTAGCGGCAGCCGGAGAGGATCGCCAGCGCCAGCGGGCGCCGGTGACGTCGGCCACCTCGTCGGTGCCGTAGACCGGCAGGTGCACCGGCGGAGCGCCGCGGGCGAAGATCGACATCCCCTGGCTCCCCTGGGTCACCACCAGGGTCTCGGCCTGAAGCGACTCGCGCATCCGCGTACCGGCGCGCCGCAGGCGTTCCGGATCGCCTCCCAGCGGCTCGCCCGAGGCCGCCTCGACCTCCTGCAGGTTGGGGGTGGCGGCGGTCAGGCCGCGGAAGAGCCGGAGCTGCGACCGCGAGTCGACGAGGAAGGGACGTCCGCTCGCGCGGATCGTCTCGGAGAGCTGTGCGATCGTCCCGGGGTGGATGACGCCGAAGGAGTAGTCCGAGATCAGCGTCCCTCGGGTCCGCGCTCCGCCCTCGCGCACGCGCGCCAGGAGCGGCGAGCCGCCGGCGTCGACCGGCGGGCCGCCGCCACGGTCGATCCGGACGATCTGCTGCTTCACCGAGTAGGCGCTGCCGGCCAGGATCCGCCGCTTGACCGGGGTCGCGTACGCAGGGTCGCGCCAGATCCCCGAGGTCTCGATGCCGCGCTCGCGGAAGAGGCCGAGCAGATGCTCGCCCGGCTCGTCCTCGCCCACGCGGCCGACCACGACCGGCTGCCCGTCGAGCGCCCGGATGTTGTTCACGGTGTTGGCCCCGCCGCCCGGCACCCGGTCGGTCCGGCGGTGGTTGAGGATCAGGACCGGCGCCTCGCGCGACACGCGCCCGATCTCGCCGTACTCGAACTCGTCGAGGACCAGGTCGGCCACCACCAGGACGCTCACCCCCGCCATCCGGTCGATCGCCTGCAGCAGATCGTCGCGCGTCGGCGCTCCCGTCGTCATCGTCCCTCCGCAGCGGCGGCGCCCGGCTCGCGCGCCAGGACGAAGCGCACGGCGTCGAGGAGGTCCTGCTCGATCCCGATCGGCTCGACGCGGAGCCTCTCGCGCTGGTGCTCCACGAGCCCCCGCCCGTAGCCGGAGAGGACCAGGACCCCCGGGACCCCCGCGGCCGCCCCCGCCTCGAGGTCGACCCGGCTGTCGCCGATCACGTACGAGCGCGCCAGGTCGATCCCGTGCTCGCGCGCCGCGCGCCGGATCATCCCGGGGCGCGGCTTGCGGCAGTCGCAGTCGGCACGGAACGGCGGCTGCCCCTCGACGGGGTGGTGCGGGCAGTAGTAGATGGCGTCGATGCGCGCGCCCCCGTCCCGCATCCAGGAGAGGAGCCGATCGTGCACCTGCTGCACGAGCGCCTCGCTGAAATAGCCGCGCGCCACGCCCGACTGGTTGGTGGTCACGATCGCCAGGAAGCCGGCGCGGTTGATGAGCCGGATCGCCTCCAGGCTGTTGGGGAGCAGCCGGTAGCGCGACAGGTGGTTCACGTACCCCACCTCCTCGCTCACCGTGCCGTCGCGGTCCATGAAGATCGCGCGTCGCATCACAGGGCCCTCTCCGCCGCGCGCGGCGCGGGCGTCGACGCGGGGACGGCCGCCTCGCCGGCGCGCGCCTGCGGGCGGGCCGCGGCCCCGGCCGGCGGGCGCGTGCGCCAGCGGTTGTGCATCCAGAACCAGAGCTCGGGATGGCGGCGCGCCTCCTCCTCGAGCAGCGCGGTGCAGGCCCGCGTCACCTCGAGGATGTCGTCCTGGAGCCCGCCGCGGCGTGCCACGCGCAGGGGCGTCCGATAGGCGATCCGCAGGCGCCCGTCCGGCAGGGGGTAGGAGAAGACCGGCACGATCGGAGCGCCGCTCTTGAGCGCGAAGGTCGCGAGCGACGGCGTGGTCGAGGCCGGCTCGCCGAAGAAATCGACGTAGACGCCCCCCTCCCCGCGCACGTTCTGATCGATGAGCAGGGCGACCGCGCTCCCGGCGCGCAGCGCTCGCAGGACGCCGCGCGCGGCGTTGCGCTTCGGCAGGACGCTGTTCCCCGAGAGCCGCCGGAGGCGATCGAGCAGGCGGTCGAACCGGACGTCGTCGAGCGGCCGGACGACCATCGCCATCGGCACCCCCAGGCGCTGCTGCAGGAGGGCCACCAGCTCCCAGTGGCCGAAGTGCCCCGAGAAGACCAGGACCCCGCGCCCCTCGGCGGCGGCGGCGCGCAGGTGCTCCGTCCCTTCGTACACCGCCAGCGCCCCGGTCGGGCGCCGCAGCAGCCGCGGGAAGTAGGCGGCGTCGGCGCAGATCATCCCGACGTGGGCGAAGGCGGCGCGCGCGATCCGTCCGCGCGCACGGTCGTCGAGGGACGTCCCGAAGGCGCGGCGCAGGTTGGTGAGCGCGATCCCCCGGCGCCGCTTCGACAGCAGATAGTACAGCCGGCCGAGCCCGCGTCCGACGGCTTGCCCGACGCGGCGCGGCAGGAGGGTGAGGGCGGCGAGCGCCAGGCGGCACGCGAGGTAGACGGCGAGTCGCGGCGCCCTCCCGGCGCGCCGCGTCATGGGCGGGAGGCTCCGCGGCGCAGGGAGGCGAGACGGTCCAGGACGAAGCCACCGAGATCGTGCCCGTCGGGGAAGACGATCTCCTGGACCAGGGCGTACAGCGGCGGCCCGTCGGGCGGGCGCGCGATCCGCACCAGGTCCTTCTCGGTCGTCACCAGGACCTCGGCCGCGAGGGCGCGGGCGCGACGCGCCACCTCCTCGAGGTCGCGCCGGCCGAAGCGATGATGGTCGGAGAAGCGCCAGGCGCCGGCGACACGCACGCCCAGCGACCGGAGGTCGTCCTCGAACCGGTCGGGGCGGGCGATGCCGGAGAAGGCATAGGCGGTCAACCCCTTGAGCGATGCGGGCGCCAGCGACTCTCCGTCGCCCCGCACGAAGCCGCGCGGCCTCGTGCGGCCGAGGAACAGCGCGGCCTTCGGATTGTGGCGCTCCAGGATCGGAGCCAGGGCGGCCGGGCAGCGTCCCTCCGATCGGGTCACGACGAGGGCGTCGGCGCGGGACACGGCCGACGGAGGCTCGCGCAACGGGCCGAGGGGCAGCATTCTACCATTTCCCCAGGGATCGCGGCCGTCCACGAGCAGGAGGTCGAGATCGCGCGCCATCCCGCGGTGCTGGAAGGCGTCGTCGAGGACGATCACCTCGCAGGGGACGGCCCGCAGGAGCGCTTCGGCCGCCCGCACGCGATCGGCGCCGACCGCCACCGCGACCGCCGGGGTGTCCCTGGCGATGAGGTACGGCTCGTCCCCGGCGGCGTCCGCGTCGGCCAGGATCGAGCGGCCGTCCGAGACGAGGAGGGGGGAACAGCCACCCCGCCGGCGGTAGCCGCGGCTGACGACACCGACCCGGTACCCGGCGTCCCGGAGCGTCCCGGCGAGGAGGGAGGTCAGGGGGGTCTTGCCGGTCCCCCCCACGGTGAGGTTCCCGACGCCGACGACGGCGCAGGGGAGACGGCGCGCGCGCAGCACGCCGGCGTCGTAGAGGGCGTTGCGCAGCGCGACCGCGGCGCGGTAGAGGAGCTCCGGACCCAGGAGCAGGGCCGCCGCGGCGCCCGCCCGGTCGCGAAAGAGGGTCACGGCCGCGCCGCCACGACTCCCGTCGCCCCGGGGCGCGGCCCGATCGCCTCCTCGATCATCAGGATCGTGCGTCCGAGCGCTCCGCGATTCGCCTCGACCACCCGGCGCGCCATCGTCCCCGCCACGCGGGAGGCGGTCCGGTCGGTGAGCAGGCGGACCGCGAGATCGGCGAGCTCGCCGGCGTCCCGCGCCATGAAGCCGGCTCCCGCCTCCGCCAGCGCGGCGGCGGCGGACCGGAAGTTGTCCATGGAGGGGCCGAACAGGACCGGCTTGCCGAGCGCGGCCGGCTCGAGCACGTTCTGCCCGCCGCGCGGCACCAGGCTGCCTCCGACGAAGACCAGGTCGGCCGCCGCGTAGATCTCGGGGAGGACGCCGACGACGTCGACCAGGAGGGCGTCGTACGGGCCGTCCCGGGCGCCGCCGGGCGCCGGGCGGCCGCTGTGGGTCCGCACCCGCAGGCCCGCGGCGCGCAGGGCCGCCGCGGCGCGCGCAAAGCTCTCCGGATGCCTCGGCGCCAGCGCCAGGCGCGTCGACGGCTCCGCCCGTCTCAGCGCCGCGAACGCCCCGAGCACCGCCGCCTCCTCCCCGGGGGCGGTGCTGCCCGCGACGAAGAGCGGTTCGTGCGGGCCGAGGCCGAGGCGCCGACGCGCCTCGGCCGCCTCGAGGCCGGGAGGGGGGAGATCGTACTTGAGGTTGCCGGTGACCCGCACCCGCTCCGGCGGGGCGCCCAGGCTCCGGATCCGCTCCGCGTCCTCCTCCGACTGCATGCCGAGCAGCCGGACCTCGCCCAGCGCCGGGCGCAGGATCCGGCGCACCGCGCGGTAGCGCGGATAGGCGCGGGAGGAGATCCTCCCGTTCACCAGGACGACCGGCACCCCGCGGCGGCCGCAGAGGCGCAGGAGGTTCGGCCAGATCTCGGTCTCGACGATCACGATCGCCCGCGGCTGCAGCCGGTCGAGGAGGCGCCCCATCGGACCCGGGAGGTCGAAGGGGAGATCCGAGACCGAGTCGGGGCGCCCCGGCGCCGCGCCCTCGCGCGCCGCCTCGGCGAGCGCCCTGCCGGTGGCCGTGCAGGTCGTGAGATGGACCGGCAGGCCCGGGGCGATCCCCTTGATCCCGGCGACGAGCGGCAGCGCCAGGCGCACCTCGCCGACCGAGACGGCGTGCACCCAGAAGCCGCCCCGGCCGCCTCCTCCGCAACGCCCCAGCTTCTCGCTGAGGCGCGGACGCGCGCGGCCCGCGGCGAGGGCGATGACGGTTTGGTAAGGGAGCACGGCGGCCCAGGCGAGGCGAAGGAGAGCGCCGTACAGGCGATACATGCGCCCGGAGTATATCCGGGGCCCGCGACACCGTCAAACCACCGGGAGCCCCGTCCCGGCGCGCCGGAGCGGCCCCGGGGCGTCTCCGGGGCATGGTCGGGCGCGCGGGCGCCCGAGGCGAGCGCGGGCTCGGACCGCTCGCGGCGCCGCGCGATCACCATTTCGCAAGCCTGGCGCGGTTCCTTGTGCCCCCCGCCGCGCGAAACTTATATTCCCTCCCGAGAGGCGGCCTCGAAGCCCACGTGGGCGCCCGTCCGCCTGGGGCGCGACGCCCGCCGGAGGAGTCCGTTGAATCGCCGGGCCCTGGTCCTGGTCGAGCACGACGATCGCGAGCGCGCTCTCCTGAAGGAGAGGATCGCGGCGGTGTCGCCGCCCGAGATCGAGGTCCTGGCCGCCGGCACCGCCGAGGAGGCGCTCGGGATTCTCTACGCCCTCCGGGATCAGAACCGGCCGATCGAGATGGTGATCGCCAAGCAGGGAATGCCAGGGATCCCGGGCACGCGTCTCCTCGAGATCGTCAGCGCGCAGTTCCCCTCGATCGGCAAGATCCTGGTCTCCGATCGCCCCGGCCTGGACGAGGCGATTTACGCCTTCAACAACGCCGGGCTCGACAAGTACATCCCGACTCCGTGGGACTCCGAGGACGTCAAGTTCACGATCACCACCCTGCTGCGCCAGCGCGAGATGAAGCGTCTCAACGAGAAGCTCCTCGCCGACCTGCAGGTGCGCAACCAGGAGCTGACGGTGGCGCTGACGAGCCTGGAGCAGGCGCGCCGGGACGCGGAGCACTCGTACATCCAAACCGTCGAGTCCCTGGCGATCGCGCTCGAGGCCAAGGACCGCTATACCGCCGGCCACTCGGAGCGCGTCCGGCGCTTCGCCGTGCTCATCGCCCGCTCCCTCGGCCTTCCGAAGGAGGACGTGGAGGTGATCGGACAGGCGGCCCTGCTGCACGACATCGGCAAGATCGGGATGCTCGACAAGATCCTGAACAAGCCGGCCAACCTGACCCCGGAGGAGCGCGAGACGATCAAGGCGCACCCGGTGATCGGGGCCCAGATCCTCGCGCCCGTGCGCACCTTCGAGAAGCACGTGGCGGGCATCAAGCACCACCACGAGATGTACGACGGCACCGGGTACCCGGACCGTCTCCGGGGGGAGGAGATCCCGATCGCCGCCCGCATCGTCTGCCTCGCGGACGCCTTCGACGCCATGACCTCCACGCGGCCCTACCGCATCGGCCTGCCGCTCGACTTCGCGGTGAAGGAGATGCAGAAGATGGCAGGGACGCAGTTCTGCCCCCGCTGCGTCGAGGCCTTCGTCCGAATCCTGCAATCGACCGGCATCGCCGACTCCGAGAGCGGCGAGGCCTCCGGCGTCGGCGCGGCCGCGGTCCCGCCGTCCGGCGCCCCCTCCGGGACCCCGGGTGCCGCTCCGGCCGCCTCCGTCGCGGCGGACCCCGCCCTCGAGACCGGGACAGGTTCCTAGAGACGACCCGCCGCCGCGCCGCCCTTGACCCCACCCCGGTTCTGCTGTAGGATCATGTACGGAAACTATATAGCCTCTATATAGAGGAGCGCCCGGCGTGGTGCACAAGAAGATCCGGACCTTCACGGCCACCGACCAGGAGCAGGAGATGCTCCGGGCGATCTCCCGCTATCACGGCTTCTCCAACAGCGCCATGATCACCAGTCTCGTCAAGAAGGAGTTCTGGCGGCTCTTCCCGGCCGGGAACCGGACGATCCGCCCCGACCGCGGAGCACGGGTGATCGACCGCCCCTCGGAGAGGGCCGATGAGCGCTGAGCGGGCGGCGGTCGCGGCCGTCGCCGAGTTCGTGCCCGCCCCGTGGCGCGTGGCCGATCCGCGGGCGGCGGCGGAGCTGGCGCGGGAGATCCGGGTCCTGGCGCGCGCCCGCCGCGCCATCCTGCTGGCCCACAACTACCAGCTCCCCGAGATCCAGGACGCCGCGGACTTCGTGGGCGACTCGCTCGGCCTGGCCCTGGAGGCGCAGCGCACCGACGCCGAGATGATCGTCTTCTGCGGCGTGCACTTCATGGCCGAGTCGGCGAAGATCCTCAACCCCGGGAAGACGGTGCTGCTGCCGAACCTCTCGGCCGGGTGCGCGTTGGCCGACTCGATCACCCCCGAGTCTCTCCTGCAGTGGAAGGAGCGCTATCCGGGCCACGCGGTGGTGACCTACATCAACAGCAGCGCCGAGGTGAAGGCGCTGTCCGACATCTGCTGCACCTCGGCGAACGCGGTCTCGGTCGTGCGCAGCCTGCCGGAGCGCAGGATCCTGTTCACGCCCGACCGGAACCTGGGGCGGTGGGTGGCGCGCCAGGTCCCCGAGAAGGAGGTCGTCGTCTACGACGGCGCCTGCCCCACGCACGATGTCTTGCGTGACGCCAGCGTCGCGCGGGTCAAGGGCGAACGCCCCGAGGCGGTCGTCATCGCCCACCCGGAGTGCCGGGAGGACGTCCTGGCGATGGCCGACGAGGTCTGCTCCACGTCCGGGATGATCGCGGCCGTCGAGCGCCATCCGGAGGCGCGCACCTTCATCATCGCGACCGAGTGGGCCCTGATCCATCAGCTGCGCAGGCGGTACCCGGAGCGCGAGTTCATCCCGGCCGACGGCTGCATCGGCTGCCGGCTGCACTGCCCCTACATGAAGATGATCACCCTCGAGACCGTCCACCGGTCGCTGCTCGAAAGCGTCTTCGAGATCGACGTCGATCCGGACGACGCGGCCGGGGCCCGGCGGGCCCTGGAGCGGATGATGGCGGTGCCGCGCGACCGGTAGGTCGGTTGACTCCCCCTTCCACGGGACCTATAATCGCGCGGCGTGACGTCCCATCCTCCGCGCGCGGCTCGCGTCTCCGAGGCAGGTGACCCCGGCCCCCACGATGACCGCCATCGCCAGCCCCAAGAAGCCTGACGCGGCGCCATCCAGAAAGACCGGAAAGATCGTCTACGCCTTCCTCCTCGTCCTGGTGACGATGGCCCTCGTGCCCCTCGGCATCTCGGCCTACAAGCTGATCGATATCGGGCGGGAGGCGCTGGTGACCTCGCAGCAGGAGGTGCAGCTCCAGGTGGCCGCCTCCACCGTTCGGCAGCTCAACGCCACCGTCGACGCTCTGCGCAGCCAGATGGCGCGCCTGGCGGAGGGCCTGGCGGTGCTGCCGAGGTCGCCGGGCGGCGGGGAGCTGCAGCGGGCCGCGGGAGGGCAGGGACTGATGGAGCGGCTCCTGGGGCCGGATCTCCTGCTGATCCGCTACACGCCTCGCACCGGCGCGGCGCTCGAGGCGCGCCAGCAGGGGTTCCCGTCGCGCACGCCGGTCGACCGGGCGATCCGGGCCGCGGTGCAGGCGGCGCTCGACGGCACACCGTTCATCAATGATCCGGTGCAGGTCCCGACCGGCGACGGCTCGCCGCGCGCGGTCCTGGTGGTGACGGTTCCGGTCGGGTCGGATCGCCTTGTCTCGGGCGCGCTGACCGGAGTGGTCGACTTCGCGACCTTCTGGGAGCCGCTCGTCGGCGGCCGGCGCTCCGCCTACATCATCTATGCGCTCGACGCGGCCGGGACCCTGTTCGCCGCTCAGGACGACGAGGGCGTCCTCAAGAAGAACGACTACCGGTCGTTCGGCGTCGTCCAGGAGTGCCGGCGCAACCGGGGCCGGTCGGCGCTGACGACCGAGTTCAGCCTGAGCATCGACGGCCGCCCGGTCGACTACCTCGCCTCCTGCGACACGACGCAGCAGGGGTGGGGCATCTACGTCCAGCTCGACAAGAAGCAGGCCTACGCCTCGGTCAACCAGATGATCCAGACGACGCTGGTGTGGGCGGGCCTGGCGACGCTCCTGGCCCTGGGGCTCGCCTACCTCCTGGCGGCCAACGTCACCCGCCCGATCAAGACGCTGGCGGCGGGGACCGAGGCGTTCGCGCGCGGAGAGCTCGACCACAGGGTCCAGGTGCAGAGCCGCAACGAGCTGGGGGCGCTGGCCGACACGTTCAACACCATGGCCCAGGAGATCCAGGGCTACATCCAGCGGCTGAGCGCCGCGGCGCAGCAGAACAACGAGCTGTTCATGGGGACGATCAAGGCGCTGGCGGAGGCGATCGACGAGAAGGACCCCTACACGCGCGGGCACTCCGAGCGCGTCAATCGCTACGCGGTCCTGCTCGCCAAGCAGCTCGGCCTCGGCAGGAAGGAGATCCGCGAGGTGCACATCGCCTCGCTGTTCCACGACATCGGCAAGATCGGCATCGAGGACAAGATCCTGCGCAAGCCGGCGGTGCTGACGGACGAGGAGTACACGACCATGAAGGCGCACCCCGAGAAGGGGGCGCAGATGCTGTCGAAGATCAAGGCGATGAAGGACATCATCCCGGGGATGCGCTTCCATCACGAGCGCTGGGACGGCACTGGCTACCCGCTCCGCCTGAAGGGGGAGCAGATCCCGCTCTCGGCGCGGATCGTGTCCGTCGCCGATGCCTTCGACGCCATGACCACCAACCGGCCCTACCAGAAGGCGATGCCGTTCGAGAAGGCGATCGCGCGCCTGCACGAGCTCGCCGACCGCGCCTTCGATCGCCGCGTCGTCGCCGCCTTCGCGGAGGTTTACAAGGCCGGCGCCTTCAAGGAGCCGCAGCTCGTCCAGGAAGAGCAGTGATCCGCGCGTACCGGGCGGTGCTCTTCGACCTCGACGGCACCCTGACCCCGGTCCCGAGCGTCTGGAGGCACCTGCACGAGAGGCTCGGCCTCTGGGAGACGGAGGCGCGGCGGCACCAGGAGGCGTTCGAGAGCGGAGCGATCACCTACGAGGAGTTCTGCGCGCGGGACGCCGCCCACTGGAAGGGGAGGCCCGAGGCCGAGCTGCGCGGCATCAGCGACGGGATCCCGTACCGGCCCGGGGCGCGCGAGTGCGTGCGGGTGCTGAAGGGGATGGGGCTTCTCGTCGGCGTCGTCTCGACCGGCCTGACCCTCCTGGCGGAGCGGGTGCACCGCGAGCTCGATCTGGCCTACACCATCGCCAACCGGCTGGTCTGCCGCAAGGGTCGGCTCACCGGGGAGGTCAAGGTCAACGTCGAGCATGCCCGGAAGGGGGAGGCGGTCGATCTCTTCTGCGGGCAGTTCGGGGTCGACTACCGCGACGTCGTGACGGTCGGCGACAGCGACGGGGACATCTCGATGTTCGAGCACTCCGGGTTCTCCGTCGCGTTCAACCCTCGAACCGAGCGCACCGCCCGCGCCGCCACGATGGTGCACCGGGGGGACTCGCTCCTCGATCTCCCGGCGCTCCTGCCGCTGGGGCGGCCCCAGTGAGACGGACGCGCGGCCCCACCTCGAGATCGGGGCCGGATTCCTGGAGGAACCGATGAGCGACGAGACGGCGAGCGGGCTGGACCGCGGAGCGGTGAAGTGGGCGGTGAAGGAGGCGCTCGACGAGCTCCTGGGGCTCGGCGAGGTGCGGCTCGCCTCGCGCTTCGAGGGCGGGACGCTCGTGATCCGCCCCGGGAAGCCGGGGACCCAGGAGAAGACGATCCCGATCGACGTCTTCTTCCACAAGGTCACCATGGTGCGCGACCGGCTGCGGGTACTGGAGCAGCGGATCAACACCCACGCGAAGCTGAGCGACGAGGACCGGGTCGAGCTGCAGCAGTACGTCACCCGCGTCTACGGCTCGCTGACCTCGTTCAACGTCCTCTTCAAGGACAAGAGCGACTGGTTCATCGGGGCGCGCGGCGAAGGATCGGCGGGCGAGCCCGAGTAGGAGCCCCGTCTTCGAGACGCGAACGGGCCCCCGGGGAGAATCGGTGCATCCGACGCGGCGGCAGCGGGCGATCCTGGAGGCGGTGCGGGACGCCCTGGCGCGGACCGGCCGGGCGCCGACGCTGGCGGAGATCGCGCGGCGCTGCGGCCTGGCCTCGCCCGCCGGGGTCCACAAGCACCTGCATCGCCTGGAGGAGCGCGGACTGCTGCGGCGCGCGCGCGGTCGGAGCGGCCGTCTCGATCTGCGGCCGGAGGCGCTCGGCGGCCGGGCCGTGGAGGTGCCGCTCCTCGGGACGATCGCCGCCGGGCGGCCGATCGAGGCGGTCGCCACCGAGGAGCGGATCGCGGTGCCGCGGGCGCTGCTCGGCCGCGGCCGTACCTACGTGCTGCGGGTGCGCGGCGACTCGATGCGCGGCGAGCAGATCCTGGACGGCGACGACGTCGTGGTCGAGGAGCGATCGACCGCGCGCGACGGCGAGACGGTGGTGGCGCTCCTCGGCGGCCGGGAGGCGACGCTCAAGACGCTGAGGTTGCGGGGCCGGCGCGCCTGGCTGATCCCGGCGAACCCCGCCATGAAGCCGATCGTCGTGCGGCCGGGGGACCTGCGAATCCAGGGGGTCGTCAGGGGGCTCGTGCGCCGTTTCGCCTGATTTCTTGACCTCCCCCGGCCCCCATGATAGTCTTGCGGCTCTTGGAGTTACGCGCTCCAGGTCACGCTTGCAGTTCCCGGGGGCCCTCTCGCGCCCGCTGCCCCCGGCCAGTCCCGAAGGCACGAAGTGATAACAAAGGAGGTATGCCGATGAGACGATGGTACAGAGCACCGTTTCTCCTTGCCCTGTTGGCGCTCGTCGCCACGCCGATCCTGGCCCAGACCTCCGGCGCGAGGAGCTCGAGCGGGATGTCCGGCATCGCCTATCGCGGCTGGGGCGTGCAGGTGGGAGTGAGCAGCAACCCCGACCAGGTCTACGGCGGCGTGCACTGGGACCTCGGTGAGTTCGCCAAGGACGTGCGCTTCCGCCCGAACCTGGAGATCGGCTTCGGCGACCACGCCACGCTGGTCCAGGCGGCCGCGGAGGTGACCTACATCTTCTCGAAGATCCAGGTCTGGAAGCCGTTCGTCGGCGGCGAGATCGGGCTCACCTACGTCGACCTGAGCGACCTCCCTCCGGGCGTCGACAACACCGACACCGCGCTGGCGCTGATGGGCGTCGGCGGGATCGAGACCAGGCTCAAGTCGGGGAACCGCTTCGAGCTGGAGGTCAAGGTCGGGCTGGGGGACGACGACCCGGACGTCAAGTTCGCCGCCGGCTGGACCTGGAAGTAGGCGACGCGAGCGACGCCCGCATCAGGAGCCTGCGCGGACCGGCGCCCTGAGGAAGGCGCTCCGATCCCGGATGGATCGGACGTCGAATCGATGGAAGATGAACGAGGTGCCGCGGGCACGGTAATCAACATGGGTCATGGCGTAGAGCCCGGGCGCCAGAGCCTCCCGCTGCACCTCCAGCGTGAAATCCTCGATCCGTCCCAGGAGCCCGAAGCCGAAGGTCACCGGCCGCTCGAGGCTCCCCTCGATCTTCAAGATGTCGGAGTCCTGCTCGTCGATCCACAGCGTCCCGGCCAGGTTCTGCAGGAGGCGGCCCGCCCGGCTGCCGTCGTCGAGACACCCGTCGACCGGCGCGAAGCCGAGCTTGACCGCCGGCCTCCCGGCGATCGTGTCGCGTCCCTGCGAGTCGAAGCGGTAGCAGCGGACCAGCGTCTCGACCTCGAAGGGGCTGTCTTTCATGGGACGGGCCGGCCCGTCCTGGAGGCCCTGGGGGAGGAAGCGGTCCTCCTCGCGTCGGAAGATCGCGAGCCCCTGCGAGTCCTGCGCCATGTCGAGAGAGAGCGGCCTCCTCATCCGCCGTCCGTCCTCGAAGAAGACCTCGTAGACCTCCGTGGTGCGCGAGTGGACCCCGCCGTCCGGCGCGCGCCTCTCCAGGACGTTCGACTCGACATAGCTCCAGCGCTTCATCTCGTCCCGGTCCTCCTGCAGCCTCGTCAAGGTGCGCGGGAAGAGGCCGTCGGCCGTGACCGTCGGCGGGGCCGGGGAGGCGAGGGTGACCGAGGCCGCGGCCAGGGTCGCCAGGGCGGACGCCGCGTGCAGCGCCAAATGGCCGCCCGGCCTGCGGGAGCATCGCGAGGATCGGAAGCCGCGCGTCATCGGAAGGGCACCGCGGCGCGCCGGACGAGTCTCGTCCGGCGCCCCTCCCGCGTATCATACACGGAGCGAGGTGGTTCGAGTTGAGACGCTGGGGGCGGTGGCTCCGGGCGGGCCTCGAGAGGTCGATCGCGATCCTCGAGAGGCTCGGCGTGCGGGGAGCCCGCTGGGAGTGGCGGAAGCGTGGCTGGCGGCAGGCGCTGGAGGTGCGCCTCGCATCCTGGGAGAACCTCGAGAGGGGCGTCCGCGTCCGGATGCGCATGTGCCGCTCCTGCCGCGCGCTGGTCGATCGGCGCGAGCCGGTCTGCCCCGAGTGCGGCGCCTCCTTGCGCGGCGTCCCGGGAGGAGGCGCCGCCCGGCTCCTGCGGCTCCTCGTCCCCGGGACCGGAAGCGTGACGATCCTCCTGGTGAGCGCCAACGTCGCCATGAGCATCCTGATCTATCTCGTCTGGGGGGCGGCGGAGGGGCCGACCGGCCTGTTGGGGCTCCTGGCCCCTCCCGGCAAGGCGCTGTACCTCTTCGGCGCGAAGTCGACGCCGGCGATCCTGTCCGGCGAGGTCTGGCGGCTGGTGACCGCCGGGTACCTGCACGGCGGGATCGTGCATCTCGTCTTCAACTGCTACACGCTGATGAGCCTCGGCCCGCTCATCGAGGAATCGTTCGGCGCGCGCAAGTTCTTCCTGATCTACAGCCTCACGGGCGTGGCCGCCTTCGGGGCGAGCGCGCTGCTGCGCCCCGCCACTCTCAGCATCGGTGCCTCGGGGTCGCTCTTCGGCCTGCTCGGCTTCGCCGTCGTCTACGGGCGTTACCGGGCCGGTGCCGGGGGGCGGGCGATCTCCGATCAGCTCCTCCGCTACCTGCTGTTCGCCCTCGTCCTGTTTCTGGTGCCCCAGATCGACAACGTCGCGCATGTCGGAGGGGTCGCGGCCGGTGCCGCGCTCGGCCTCTTCGTCGACGCGGGCGAGCCACGCACGCCAGGGGCCGATCTGGCCCTCAACCTCGCCACGGCGGCCGCGGTCCTTCTCACCCTCGGGTCGTTCGTGGCGATGGGGCTGCGTTACGGCCCGAACCTGCAAGCCCTCACGGGCGGTTGACGCCCGGGCGGCGCTCTGCTAGCTTCGGCACCATGTCCTCGCCGGGGGAGCCCTCCGTCTGCGGCCTCGATCCGTCCGAGGCCGAGCGCCTCGTCGGCCGGGGGGCGGTGCGCGTCCTCGATGTCCGGAACCCGGACGAGTTCGTGGGACTGGGGCATATCCCGGGTGCGCTTCTGCTCCCCGTGGACCTGATCCCGTGCGCCCCCGCGACCCTCCCGCGGGACGGCGCGCCGCTCCTGGTCTGCTGCGAGCACGGCGTGCGCAGCGCACACGCCGCCCGGTTCCTGACGCGGGCCGGGTACCCGGAGGTCTTCAACCTGACGGGGGGGATGTCGTGCTGGCGAGGGGCTCGCGACCACTCTCCGGGCGAAGGGTACGCCGCCCTCGGACCGTCGTCCTGGATCGTCGAGAACGCCGACCTCCTGCCGCGCGGCGGCCGGGCGCTCGATCTGGCCTGCGGCACCGGCCGCCACGCCCTGCTCCTGGCCGCGGCCGGCTTCGCGGTCACGGCGGTCGATCGCGACGGGGAGAAGATCGCCGCCCTGCGCGCGACGGCGCAGCGCGTCGGGCTCGATCTCCGGGCGGAAACGCTCGATCTCGAGGCCGAGGGCGCCGACCTGGGCCGCGAGGCCTACGATCTGGTCCTCGGGGTCCACTACCTCCACCGGCCCCTCTTCCCGGCGATCGTCCGCGCCCCGAAGCGAGGCGGCCTGCTCCTCTACGAGACCTTCACGGTGGCGCAGGCGGCGCGCGGCCGGCCGACCGACCCCGACTTTCTCCTGCGGCCGGGCGAGCTCAAGAGCCTGATAGCACCTCTCGAGATCCTGCGGGAGCGCGAGGGGGAGTTCGAGGGCCGGATGGTCGCCGCCGTCGCCGCGCGCCGGTCTTGAGGAATGGTGCCGCGGGACGGAATTGAACCGCCGACGCAGGGATTTTCAGTCCCTCGCTCTACCGACTGAGCTACCGCGGCACCCGGGCGGGATGTTGCGAGGCGGCGCATGGTAGCAACGGCGCCTTCGGACTGTCAAGGTTCGTGCGAGGGGACCGGCGCCGCCTCGACTCGGCTTGAAGGGAGCGTCGCAGATCCTAAGGCCGGGCGGTCGGGGCAGGCCCGCGGGGGCGGGGAGCGCCGGGGTCGCGACCGCCGGGCTCGCGGGCGGGCCCTTCCTTCGGGGCGGAGGCTCGCGCGGCCTCCCTCCCCTCCTTGCCGTCCGGTTTCGCCTCGGCGGTCTTCGAGTCGGCCGGCCTCGCCTCGGGCTTCGGCTCCTTGATCAGGCCGAGCAGGCGACGGAGCTTCAGCTCGATCTCGTCCTTGAGGTCGGGGTTCTGGTCGAGGAACTGGCGGACGTTCTCACGCCCCTGGCCGAGGCGCGTCTCGCCGTAGGAGAACCAGGCGCCGCTCTTCTCGATGATCCGGTGGGTGATCGCCAGGTCGAGGAGATCGCCGGTGCGCGAGATGCCGCTGCCGTACAGGATGTCGAACTCGGCCAGCTTGAAGGGGGGTGCCATCTTGTTCTTGACGATCTTGACGCGGGTGCGGCTGCCGATGTCCTGGTCCCCTTCCTTGATCTGGCCGATGCGGCGGATGTCGATGCGGACGGAGGCGTAGAACTTGAGCGCCCGTCCCCCCGTGGTTGTCTCGGGGTTGCCGAACATGATCCCGATCTTCTCCCGGATCTGGTTGATGAAGATGAGGCAGGTGCGCGAGCGCGATACGACGCCGGTCAGCTTGCGGAGCGCCTGCGACATCAGGCGCGCCTGCAGGCCGACGTGGGAGTCCCCCATCTCCCCCTCGAGCTCGGCCTTCGGCACCAGGGCGGCGACCGAGTCGATCACCAGGACGTCGAGGGCGCCGGAGCGCACCAGGACCTCGGTGATCTCGAGCGCCTGCTCGCCGGAGTCGGGCTGGGACACCAGCAGGTTGTCGACGTCGACCCCCAGCTTGCGCGCGTAGTCGGGATCGAGGGCGTGCTCGGCGTCGACGAAGGCGGCGAGGCCCCCCTGGCGCTGTGCCTGGGCGACGATGTGCAGGGCCAGCGTGGTCTTTCCGGACGACTCGGGGCCGAAGATCTCCATCACGCGCCCGCGCGGCACTCCCCCGATGCCCAGGGCCGCGTCGATCGACAGGGAGGTGGTCGAGATGACCGGGACCTCCTGCTGGAAGTCCTTCGCCCCCAGCTTCATGATCGATCCCTTGCCGAACTGCTTCTCGATCTGCGCCAGGGCCAGATCGATCGCCCGGCCTCTATCTTTGGCGTCCAGAGCCATGGGTTGGGTCCCCTTCGTGGATGAGGTGTCCGGGGTCTCCGGGGGAAGCTTCGGCATCTTAGGACAATCCTCCAGGGCTGTCAAACGGCGCCCCGGACGGCTTCTCGCAAGAGACGCGCCAGCGGCGCGAGGCAAGGCGCCGCCGCTCGGGAGGCACGGCGGAGCGCCTCCCGACCGCGGCGGGACACGGTGGACGGACGGCGCCCGCCGGCGGACGGGGGGCGCGCCGGCGGGCCGGGTACGACGGCGGGACGGGCGCGGATCGTGGCACCAAGGGGCCGGAGGGAGCGCGTGTCCAGGATCGCGACTCGACGGGAGGGACCAGAAAGGGATGGATGACGCGGTATCGCCCGGCGGCGCTGCTGATTTGCGGGACGGATTTTCTTGACACCCCCCCGGCCCCCCACTATATTGCTTTAGCGACGGCGTCCCTGGGGACGCCGGTCCTTTTTATGAGACGAGAGCTCCGAGCCACCCTGACACTTCCCCTCCTGGGGCTGTCGCTGACGATCCTGGCCTGTGCCAGCGCCGGCGGCCCGTCCCCGGCCACCGCGCCCGTTCCGCCGAGCGACGCCGGATCGGGATCGCCCGCGGCCTCTGCGTCGGACCCCTCGTCCGCGCCCGGATCCGCGGCGGCCGCGGAGACGACGGGCGCCTCCGGGACGGCGCCGGCCGCCGCGCGCGGCGCCGCGTCCGGCGACGCCGTGCCGGCCTCGCTCGGACTCGAGACCACGCCCGACCGGACGCGCCGCGAGGCGGTGCCTCAGGCGGTGCGCCAGGTGCGCGAGCAGATGGAGGAGGCCTACCAGGCCGGGCTCGAGGCGTACCAGGCCGGACGCACCGACGAGGCCAAGGAGTACTTCGACCGGGCGGTCGACGTCGTTCTGAGCAGCGACGTCAACCTCGCCGAGCAGCCGGGCCTCAAGAAGGCGTTCGACGAGATGGTGCGCAACATCGCCGACATGGACGCCGAGCTCTACACACGCGAGTCGGCGGCGGAGGACAAGGAGAACGCCTCGCCCCTCGACGAGCTCAAGGACATCACGAGCTACCTCCCGCCCGAGGAGGCCGAGAAGGAGCGCCAGAAGATCCAGCAGGTCGTCGGCCAGATCTCCTACGACATCCCGATCATCCTGAACCCCCACGTCCTCGCCTTCGTCGAGGCGTTCCAGACCCGCGTCCGCAAGGAGTTCGAGGACGGGCTCAAGCGCTCCGGCGCCTACCTGTCGCTGATCCGCGACATCTTCCGCAAGTCGGGGCTGCCGGAGGATCTGGCCTACATGGCGCACCAGGAGTCGGCCTTCAAGCTGAACGCCTACTCGCGGGCGCGCGCCAAGGGGATGTGGCAGTTCATGTCGTTCACGGGCCGGAAATACGGGCTCAAGAGCGACCTGTGGGTCGACGAACGGTGCGACTTCGAGAAGGCCACGCGCGCCGCCGCCCTCTACCTGAAGGAGCTGTACGACCGCTACGACGACTGGTACCTGGCGATGGCGGCCTACAACGCGGGGGAGGGAAAGATCGACCGCGCGGTGGCGCGGGCCCGCACCAAGGACTTCTGGGCTTTGACGCGGACGCGCTACCTGCGCCGCGAGACCAAGTCGTACGTCCCGGCGATCCTCGCCTCGATCCTGATCGACAAGTCGCCCGAGGACTACGGCTTCAACGTCAACACGGGGCCCCCTCTCGCGTGGGACACGGTCGAGATCGACAAGCCGACCGACCTTCAGGTCATCGCCGACGCCACGGGCGTCCCCCTCGAGACGATCCGCAACCTCAACCCGGAGCTGCGCGGTCTGATCACGCCTCCCAACGTTCCCTCCTACACCGCACGGGTGCCGGAGGGGACGAAGCACGACCTCCTGGCGAAGCTCCAGGAACTGCCGGACGACAAGCGGGTCTCCTGGACGCTGCACGAGGTGCGGCCGGGGGAGACGTTCTCCTCGATCGCCCACAAGTACCGCGTGCCGGTGCGCGCCCTGCTCGACGCCAACCCGCGCTACGCCGGCCGGCGGATGCGCCGCGGCAGCGTGCTCAACGTCCCGCTGTCCGGGTCGCTGCAGGCGCCGGTGGCGGTGGCGGCGGCCGGAGAGGACCGGCCGAGCTACGAGGCGGGGGAGCGGGTCGTCCACCGCGTGCGCCGGGGCGAGACGCTGCAGCAGATCGCCGCCAAATACCGCACCACGATCGGCAACCTGAAGCGCTGGAACGGCGTCGACGGCGCCCTCATCCGGCCGGGGCAGCGCCTGATCGCCTACTACGGCGAGAAGGGTGACGGCCCGCGGGGCGACTCCGACGCCCCGAACGCGCCGGTCTCGGTGGCCGGGGGCCGGATCGAGTACAGAGTGCAGCGCGGCGACACGCTCGCGTCGATCGCGCGCAAGTTCAACACCGCCATGGACGACCTCTGCCGCTGGAACAACCTCACCCCGGACAGCGTGCTGCGTCCCGGCGATCGGATCTACGTCGGCGAGGCGCAGCAGGGGACCCGCTCCCGGAACGTCGACGAGTCGACCAGGAGCGCCGCGGCCGGGGCGATCAGGCACCGCGTGAGGCGGGGCGAGACGCTGCACGCCATCGCCCGCCTGTACGACGTGACGGTCGGGGAGGTGCGGACCTGGAACAGGCTCGGCGGCTCGCGGATCTACGCCGGCCAGGTCCTGACGATCCGCCTCGACTAGGCGCCCGGCCTCCCGTTCAGGGAGGAGGTCCGTTCCTCCCGCCCGCCCCTCGCTGGCCCCGGCCGCCCACCTCTGTTAAGATGGCGCGCCCGATGACGCGCATCCCAACCCCGATCCGCGCGGCGGCCCTGCTGTCCCTGGCGCTCGCGGCCGTGTCCGCCTGCTCCGGCGGCGCCCCCCCGCAGGACACGCGGCCGGCGTCCGAGGCGCCGCACGATTCCCTGGCGACGATCCTGGCGCACGCCGACGAGGCGTACCGCGAGGCGGACCTGACGGAGGCGCAGAACACCTACGAGGAGGCGCTCCGGGTCGATCCCGACAACCCGCACGCCGTCTCCGCCCTCGCGACCTGCTACCTCAAGGGACGGCTCACGCGCAAGGCGGAGGAGATCCTGTCGGCGCACCTCCAGAAGGCGCCGGGCGACACGACGGCGCGCCTCGTGCTCGCGCGCGTCTTCATCCGGGAGAGCGATCTCGCTCGGGCGGCGGACGCGCTGCGCGCGGTGCTGCGAAGCGATCCCGACAATCTCGTGGCCCATTACAATCTCGGGTACGTCGACTACAAGAGGCGCGATTACAACGACGCGCGGATCCATCTCACGAGGACGATCGAGCTCCGCCCCGACCATCCCGAGGCCCACTACACGCTCGGCCTGACGGAGATGGCGCGAGGGCGCTACGACGCCGCGATCGCCGAGCTGGAGCGCGCCGTCGCCATCAACCCCCGGCACGTCGGCGCCCATTTCAATCTGACGAACGCCTATGCCCGGGCAGGGAGGATGCAGGCCGCGCGGAAGGAGCAGGCGATCTACGCGGAGCTGAGCGGCCACAGCAAGGCGCAGACCGAGCGGGCGACGCAGATCGCGACGCAGAGCGTCAAGGCGATCCAGCTCGTGCTCGACAGGAAGTACCCCGAGGCGCTGGCGGAGTACGAGTCCCTGGCGGCCCGCTATCCCGACGACGCCCCGCTGCACAACCAGATCGGGATCCTGCGGCTCCGGCTGGGCCGGCGCGACGAGGCGCTCGCCGCCTTCAAGAAGGCGGCCACGCTCGATCCGCGCCTGAGCGATCCCCACTACGCCCTCGCCAGCCTCTACAGGGAGATGGGGGACGAGAAGGCGGCCGAGCGAGAGCTGTCGATCTTCTCCACCCTCGAGGCGATCCCGGAAGGGAAGTCGGGCTACTGATGGCGGCCCGGCGCGCCGATGGGATCGTCCTGTCCGTCGCCACCGCCGCCGCGCTGCTGGCGTTCCTCCCGCCGCCGACCGGGACCGCGACCCGGGCGGCGGCCGGGACAGCCCCCGGGACGCCAGCCCCGGCGCGCATCCAGTACGCCGACGTCACCGCGCGGGCCGGGATCGACGCGCTCCACCGGAACGGCGGGACCGGGAGGAAGTACTACATCGAGACCGTCCCCCCGGGTGCCTGCTGGCTCGACTTCGACAACGACGGCTGGCAGGACGTCTACGTCGTGCAGAGCGGACCGCTGCCGGGGACGCCGCGCACCGCCGCCAGCCCGCACTCGCGCCTCTTCCGCAACCGCGGGGACGGGACCTTCGTCGACGTCACCGACCGGGCCGGCGTGGCCAACGCCTCGGGCTACGGCACCGGGTGCACCGTGGGAGACTACGACAACGACGGCGACGAGGACCTGTACGTCACCAATTTCGGTCCCTCGGTCCTCTACCGCAACAACGGCGACGGCACCTTCACCGACGTGAGCGAGAAGGCCGGCGTCCGTAACGGGCTGTATGCCTCGAGCGCGTCCTGGGCCGACTATGACAACGACGGCCGTCTCGACCTGTTCGTCGCCACCTACGTCGACTTCACGATGGAGTGGCGAAGGCGGCCGGCGTCTGGGACCCGAACGGCAAGGGGCTCGGCGTGATCTGGTTCGATTTCGACAACGACGGCGACCTCGATCTGTACGTCGCCAACGACGCAACGCCGAACGCCTTCTACCGCAACGACGGGAACGGCCGTTTCACGGACCTCACCTTCCTCGCCGGCACCTGCTGCAGCGAGGACGGCAAGCCGCAATCCGGGATGGGCGTCGACGCGGGGGACGCCGACGGCGACGGATGGCTCGACCTCTTCGTGACCAACCTGAGCAACGAGACGAACGAGCTGTACCACAACCTCAAGGGGAGCGGGACGTTCTCGATCGACACCTATCCGGCCGGCCTCGGAGATGTGAGCCTGCTGATGAGCGGCTGGGGGACCGCCTTCTTCGACTACGACAACGACGGCGACCAGGATCTGGTGGTGACCAACGGCCACCCGATGGACGACATCGAGCTCGACAGCGACATCCTCACCTACGCTCAGCGTCCGTTCCTGTTCGAGAACCAGGGGAACGGCACCTATCGTGAGATCGGCCCGCAGGTCGGGGCGTACTTCCGCGCGCAGGACGTCGGGCGGGGGCTCGCGGTCGCCGACTACGACAACGACGGCGACCTCGACCTCCTGTTCACCCCCAACAACCGCAAGGCGACGCTCCTGAGGAACGAGGGCGGCGCCGCCGCCGGGCACTGGATCACGTTGCGCCTGGTGGGCGTGCGCGCGAACCGCGACGCCGTCGGCGCGCGGGTGACGGTGACGGCGGGCGGGCGGCGCCAGATCGCCGAGGTGCGGAGCGCGTCCTCCTATCTGTCGCAGAACGACATGCGGCTCCACTTCGGGCTGGGGGCCGCCGATCGCGTCGAGTCGATCGAGGTCCGCTGGCCGCTCAAGGCGAAGACGATCGAGAGGCTGGGTCCGATCGCGGCCGATCAGTTCCTCACCCTCCGCGAAGGACGCGGCGTCGTGGCCCGCTCCGGCCCGGGCACCCCGACGCGCTAGGCGCCTTCCCGGGGAGTCGGAGGGGTCGTGCGGGCCCTTCCCGGGACCGTCCCTTCAGGGCAGGTCGGCGATCGACTCGAGGATGCTGTCGGGGCGCGGACCGCCCGGCGGGGACGGCGCCCCGGCCCCCTTGCCGGTGCGGACGAGCGCCGTGCGACAGCCGGCGGCGGCGCCCCCCGCGATGTCGGTCTCGAGGTCGTCCCCCACCACCAAAACGTCCTCGGCCGGCAGCCGGAGATCCTGGAGCGCCAGCTGGAAGAACGGGGCCGCCGGCTTCCCGACCACGATCGCCTCCATCCCCGTGGCGTACTCCAGGGCGGCGACGAAGGCACCGGCGTCGAGAACCCATCCGTCCTCACCGGCGAACCAGAAGCGGTTCTTGTGCAGGGCCACGAGCGAGGCCCCCTCCCGGAGGGCGCGGAAGGCGCCGTTCAGCACCTCCCAGGTGAAGCCGCGGCCGAGATCGCCGACGACGACCCAGTCGGGACGGTCCCCCTCGTCGACCCCGTCGAAGTCGGTGCGCGCCTCGGGCGGGATCAGGATCAACGCGCGCTTGCGGTCCGAATCAAGGATCATGCGGCGGGCGAGGATCGCCGGCGTCAGGATCTCCGGAACCGCAACCTCGAGGCCGGCGGACCTCAGCGCGCGCGCGATGGCGGCGCGCGAGCGGCGCGAGGTGTTGGTCATCAGACGCACGGGGAGGCCGGCGGCCCGCAGCCGCATCAGGGTCTCTGCGGCGCCGGCGATCGGGCGGTCGTCGACGAGCAGCGTCCCGTCGATGTCGAGGAGCAGCCCGCGGACCCCCTCGAACGTGCTCACGGGCCGTTCTCGTCTCCGTCGGAGCCTTCGGCCACGGGCGACGACGGGTTGCGGGACGCGGCGCCGGAGCGCGCCAGCTCCGCCAGCCGCACCGGGTCGCTGAGGTGGGCGATGTCGCCCGGGCGGCCGACCACGATCAGCCCGTCCCCCGCCTTCAGCTCGGTCTCGGGATCGGGGATGATCCGACGCTCCTTGCCTCCGAGGATGGGACGCTTCACCTCGATGACGTTGACGCCGAACTGGCGCCGCGCGTCGAGGTCGCGCAGCGTCGCCCCGGGAAAGCTGGACGGCAGCGTCACCAGGGCCACCACGTACTCGCTCGGCAGCTCGACGTACGTCGTCTCGGGGCGGTTCCCCTCCTCCAGCGTGACGAAGCGGGCCAGGCGCGCCTCCTTGTGCAGGATCTCCTGGCTGTAGAGCGTGATGATGTCGCCCGCCGAGAGCTCGCCGACGAAGCGGCGCGTGTCGGGGCCGTCGACCACCGGCAGGCGATCGCGGCTCACCTGCGACCAGCGCCCGATCGCCTCGCTCAGCCGGTCGTCGAGGGTGAGGACCGGGACTTCGGTGTAGAGGACCTCCGCCGCCCGCGCCTCGTGCAGCGCGTCGGGCCGTCCGAGGTACTCGGAGAGCTCGGCCAGGGTGATCGTCCCGAGGAAGCGATCGTGGGCGTCGACCACGAACAGCTCCTTGCGCCCCTCCGCGAGGAGGCGCTTGAGGACCTCCTCGAGGGAATCCTGGTCCCGCACCGGCGGGGCCCCCGGGCGCATGACGTCGCGCACCTGGATCGAGTCCATCACCAGCTCCTCGACCCGCCCTCCGACCCGCACGCCGCGCTCGGCCAGCACCTCGGTGTAGATCGACTCCCGGTGCAGGAGCCTCCCGACGACCGTCGCGACCGCGCAGGAGAACATCAACGGAAGCAGGATCTGGTAGTCGCCCGTCAGCTCGAAGATCGTCAGGATCGCGGTCAGGGGGGCCTGCGTCGTACCGGCGAGCATCGCCCCCATCCCGACCAGCGCGTAGGCGCCCGGGCTCGAGGTGCCGGCCGGGAAGATCTCGTGGCACCACGATCCGTACGCCGAGCCGAGGACCGATCCGACGAACAGGGTCGGCGTGAACAGGCCTCCCGATCCTCCCGATCCCATGGTGAGCGCCGTCGCGGCCACCTTGAGGATCGGCAGAACGAGGATCAGCTCGAGGGGGATCGCCTCGCGCAGGACGAGGTTGACGGTGTCGTAGCCGTTGCCGAAGACCTGGGGGAAGCGGACGCCGATCAGGCCGACCAGGGCGAAGCCGACCACCGGCTTGGCCCAGATCGGCAGCGGGATCCGGTCGAACCCCTTCTCGGCCCCCCGCAGCGCCAGGATGAACAGGGCCGAGGCGAGCCCGATCAGGAGCCCCATGAAGAGGTAGTGCCCCAGCTCCCAGCCGGAGGTCATGGCGGTGTAGGCCGGCGGGCTGTAGGCCGTGTAGGCGCTGATCATGGTGCGCGAGATGATCGTCCCGACCACCGAGGCGACGACGATCGGGCCGAAGCTCTCGAGAGCGAAGTTCCCGAGGATCACCTCGAGGGCGAACATCGCGCCGCCCACCGGCGCGTTGTAGGCGGCGGCGATGCCGGCGGCGGCGCCGCAGCCGACCAGGATCTTGAGGCGGTGTCCCCCCAGCTTGAAGCGCCGGCCGAGGACCGAGCCGAGCGCCGCCCCGACGCGCACCAGCGGCCCTTCGCGGCCGAGCGATCCTCCGGAGGCGACGGTGACGATCGTGGCCGCCTCCTTGATCAGGGTCGGCCCGAGCGGGATGAACCCGCCGCGCCGGGTCACCGCCTCGATGATGCCGGCCGTGCCGTGCCCGCGCACCGCCTGGCGCGTCACCAGGACGATCAGGCCGACCAGCGCGCCGCCGATCAGGGGGGCCAGGAAACGGTGCGCCGGCGACAGGGCGAGGGCCGGCTGGACCAGCTCGTGGCCGCTGCCCCAGAAACGCCGCTGCATCCAGGCCAGGACGCGGACCAGGGCCACGGCGGCGAAGCCGGTGGCGGCGCCGGTGAGCGGCACCAGGAGCAGGAAGCGCTTCTCTCCGGGCCGCCGGGTCCGCAGCCAGGCGAGCATCGGGAAGTCGGACAGGCGCATGATGGGCGTCCATGCCTCGGAGACGGCTCGCGAGAGGAGCCGATCAGCCGAGGATCTGGCTCAAGAACTGCCGCGTGCGCGGGGTCCGCGGCCGGTCGATCACCTGCGACGGCGGGCCGTCCTCGATGATCCGGCCGCCGTCGAGCACCACGACCCGGTCGGCGGCGCGGCGCGCGAAGCCGATCTCGTGCGTCACCACCATCAGGGTGATGCCGTCCCGCTTCAACCCTTCGAGCACCGACAGGACCTCTCCCTTCAGCTCGGGGTCGAGGGCGCTCGTGATCTCGTCGCACAGCAGCCCGCTCGGGGCCATCGCCAGGGCGCGGGCGATCGCGACCCGCTGCTGCTGCCCGCCCGAGAGCTGGCGCGGGTAGGCGTCGGCATACTCCCCCAGGCCGACGCGACGCAGGAGCTGGCGTGCCTGCGCGACCGCCTCCTCGCGCGGCGTCCTCAGGACGCGGACCGGCGCCTCGATCAGGTTCTGCAGCGCCGTCAGGTGCGGGAAGAGGCGGAAGTCCTGGAAGATCATCCCGACCAGGCGCCGCACGGCGCGGGCGGTGGCGCCGTTCGAGCCGCGCCCCCCGTCCGGCGCAAGCCGGTGCGGCCCGACCCGGATCTCGCCGGCGTCGAACGAGGTCAGGCCGTTGATGCAGCGCAGCAGCGTCGACTTGCCGCCGCCGCTCGGCCCGATCATGGCGAGGGTCTCGCCGGGCTCGACGCCGAGGCTGACGCCGTCCAGGACCGGACGATCGCCGAATCGCTTGCTCACTCCCGACAGCGTTATCTTGAGATCGTTGGCGTCCATCGGCGCTACAGGATCCCTTTCCCCCAGCGGCGCTCGAGCCGGCGTGACAGGGCACCGAGCGGGACCGACATGACGAGGTACAGGAGAGCGGTCAGCAGGCCGATCTCGAGATACTTCATGCTCGACTTCGACAGGATCTGGTACTGCTTGCTCAGCTCGACCACCGCGATCATGCTGACGATGCTGGTGTCCTTGAAGAGGGCCACGAAGTCGCTCGTCATCGGCGGCAGGATGATCCGGATCGCCTGCGGCAAGATGATCCGCCGGAAGGTCGGGGCGGCGGTCATGCCGAGCGACGCCGCCGCCTCCCACTGCCCGATCGGAATGGCGCCGATCCCGGCCCGGTAGATCTCGGCCTCGTAGGCGGCGTAATTCAGCCCGAGCCCGGTGATCGCCGCCGTCAGCGGCGCCAGCTTGAAGATCTCGAGGCCGTAGGAGGAGGAGAGGTCGGCGAGACCGTAATACAGGAAGTAGAGAAGCAGGAGGACCGGGATGCCGCGGAAGAACTCGACGTAGCCGATGGCGAGCCAGCGCAGCGGCGCCACGCCGTACAGCCGCGCCAGCGCCACCAGGAGACCGATCGCCATGGCCACGAGGAAGCTGGTCACGGAGAGCCGGATCGTGAGCCAGGCGCCGTTCAGCAGGAGCGGGACGTAGCGGTCGAAGGTCCACTGCCGGCGCGACTCGGCCAGGATGTCGGAGACCCTGGCGTTTCCCAGCTCGTTCTGCTCCTCGTCCCAGATCCCCCACCTCGCGTAGATGCGGCGGAGCTCGCCGCGGCGCAGGAGGCGCTCGAGCGCCGCGTCGATCGACGAGGCCAGCGCCTCCTCTCCCGGACGGAATGCGATGGCGTAGTAGCCGCGTTCGATCGGATCGCCGGCGAACCGGAGCAGCGGGTTGGGGCGGGCGTAATAGATCGCGATCGGCAGGTCCATCAGGACGGCGTCGATCCGCTTCAGGGTCAGATCGCGGTATGGCTCCACCTGGCTGTCGTACACCTTCTTGGCGATCCCCTCCTTGTCCAGAAGCCGCTCGGCCGCCGTGTCCTCGAGCGTGCCGACGACGCATTGCGCCGTCTTGCAGCCCTGGAGCGAGTGGAAGCGCGCGTCCTCGGCGCGCGTCACGAGCTGCAGGCGGAAGACGTAATACGGGCGGCTGAAGAGGAGGCGCGCCCGCCGGTCGGGGGTGACCTCGATGCCGTTCATGGCGAAATCGAAGTCGCGGCGCAGGACCCCTGGGACGAGGCTCTTGTAGTCGTACTGCACGAACTCGATCGGCCGCCCCAGCTCCTTCGCCAGGGCCTCGACGAGGTCGACCTCGAAGCCGATGTTGTGCTCCGGGTTCTTGGGGTCCTTGAAGATGTAGGGGGCCCCGCCCTCCGCGTCGGCCGCCCAGCGCAACGGCGCGGCCTCCCGCGCCCCGGACGGCGAGGCGGCCGGCTCCGCCGGCGGCGGGGCGGCGGCCACTCCCGGCGCGCATGAGATCGCGAGAAGCAGGACGGCGGCACGCCGCCGCGCGGCGACGGTCGCCCGGAGAGCGTTCGTGGGGAAGGTCGGCCCGTCCATGAAGGCGGCGGCCATCCTACCACAGCGCCGCGCGCGGGCGCGCGGTTGACGCGCCGCGGGCGCCTCGGCTAGGATGCCGATCGACCCGCGCAGGGAGAGCCGGCGTCATGCGCCGCGGACGGAGCGTCTCGGGGCGCCCCGGGACCGCGGCCCGAGGGGCGTCGTCGTGCTCGCCCGGGTCAGAAGCGCCACCCTCCACGGCGTCGAGGCGATCCCGCTCACCGTCGAGTGCGACATCGCCCCGGGCCTCCCGAGCATCCACACGGTGGGGCTTCCGGACGCGGCCGTGCGCGAGAGCGCCGACCGGGTCCGATCCGCGCTCCGCAACGCCGGATTCAAGGTCCCGCCCCGCCGCATCACCATCAGCCTCGCGCCGGCCGACCTGCGCAAGCAGGGAGCGGGGCTCGATCTGCCGATCGCCCTGGGGATCCTGGCGGCGCACGGCGCCGTCCCGTCCGGCCGGCTCGGCGGTCTGCTGGTCCTGGGAGAGCTGGCGCTGGACGGCGGGGTGCGGCGCGTCCCCGGGATCCTCCCGGCGGCCCTGATGGCGCGTCGTGACGGTGTCGAGGAGATGATCGTTCCGGCCGACAACCGGGACGAGGCGCTCGCCATTCCCGGCCCGGCGGTGCACGGTGTCGCGACCCTGCTCGAGGCGATCGCGGCGGTGCGCGGGGCGCGGTGCGGGGATCGCTCCGGGGCACCCGCCTTCCGCTCCGGCGGGTCCTCCGGCGGTTCCGACCTGTCGGAGGTCCGGGGCCAGGCGCACGCCCGGCGAGCCCTCGAGGTGGCGGCCGCGGGAGGGCATCATCTCCTCATGGTCGGTCCTCCCGGGTGCGGCAAGACGATGCTGGCGCGGCGCCTGCCGGGCATCCTCCCGCCGCTCGGGTTGGAGGAGGCGATCGAGGTCACCTGCGTCTACAGCGCCGCCGGCCTGCTGCGTGCGTCGGGGCTCGTCCCGGCCCGCCCCTTCCGCGCGCCGCACCACACGATCAGCGGCGTGGGGCTCGTGGGCGGAGGCCGCGGTCCGTACCCGGGCGAGGTCACGCTGGCGCACCACGGCGTGCTGTTCCTCGACGAGCTGGCGGAGTTCGGCCGCGGCACCCTCGACGTCCTCCGCCAGCCGCTGGAGGACGGCGAGGTGGTGATCCGCCGGGCCGATCGCTCCACCCGGATGCCGGCCCGCTTCACGCTGGTCGCCGCCATGAACCCCTGCGTCTGCGGCAACCTCGGCCGCTCCGACCGCCCCTGCGCCTGCACGCCGGCGATGATCGCGCACTACCGCGCCCGCGTGTCGGGACCGCTGCTCGACCGGTTCGACATGCAGGTCGAGGTGCCGCCGGTCCCCGCGAAGGATCTGCGAGCGGCGCCGCCCGGGGAGAGCAGCGCGGCGGTGGCGGCGCGGGTCGCCGCCTCGCGACGGCGGAGCGAGGAGCGGCGAGGCGGCCCCGGCGCGCTGGGGACGGAGGCGCGCCGGATCCTCGATCGGGCGATCCGGCGTCTGGGCCTCTCGGCGCGCGCCCACGACGCGATCCTGCGGGTGGCCCGGACGATCGCCGACCTGGAAGGGGCGAAGGATGTCGAGACGCCCTACGTGGCCGAGGCGGTGCAGTACCGCGCGCTCGATCGCGGCGGGGAGGCGCCGATTTGACACCCGTTTGACCTTTTGGATAGCATGCCCAATTCGCAACCCGGAGCTCCGGGGACGTGGGGAGAAAGGTCAAACTCAAGCTCCTGAGCCGGATCGCCTACGTCGATCTCGTGCACGAGGTCGCCGAGGAGTTGGCGCGGCACGCCAGGTTCCCGAAGCCCGCGGCGCTCAACATCGGTCTGGCGGTGCGCGAGGCGTTCATCAACGCCATCAAGCACGGCAACCGGATGGATGCGGCCAAGAGCGTCGAGGTGGAGTTCGAGCACGTCCAGGACCGCTTCCGCGTCAGGGTGAGGGACGAGGGCCCGGGCTTCGACTGGAACCGGACGATCGACCCCCTCGAGCCGGAGAACGTCTTCCGGACGAGCGGTCGGGGGATCTTCTTCATGAAGCATTTCGTGGACCGGGTCGCCTACCAGCGCCGCCGCGGCCGGGGGACCGAGGTCCTTCTCGAGAAGCGCCTCGAGCCGGCCGGCCGCGCCGGCCGCGGCGGCCAAGCGATGAAACGGAGGAGGGGATGAAGGCCAACGCCAGGCATCACGGGAAGGTGACCGTGCTGGACCTTTCCGGGAAGATCACGATCGGGGATGGGGACATCAAGCTCCGCGAAGCGGTGAACGCCCAGCTCGAGGAGGGGCGCAAGAGCATCCTCCTGAACATGTCGGGGGTCTCGTACATGGACAGCGCCGGCATCGGGGAGCTGGTGGCGTGCTACAAGCGGGCCACCGAGAAGGGGGCGATCCTCAAGCTGCTCAACCCGACCGGCAAGGTCCAGGATCTTCTGGTCCTCACGAAGCTCCAGGAGATCTTCGAGATCTTCAAGGACGAGCGCGAAGCCCTCACCAGCTTCTGACCCCGGGAGCCTCGCCAGGTCCCCACGACCCCTTTGACGGCATCGTCCCGTCCGGGGTATGCTCCCGGGCATCTGGGGCCGCCGCGACACCGCGCGGCCCACCCGGAAACGACCCGACTCGCACCCGGCACCCGAGGTGTCCCGCGGCGACCCCTTTCAGGGGAGGGAGAGCCATGACCGGACTGTCCTGGTTGCGTCGTCGCGGACCGTGTCGCATCGAGACCCGAACGCTCGGTGACTGGACGATCCTGATGGTGCGCGGCAAGTTCATGGCGGGACCTCCCGAGAAGCTGTTCCTCGACGAGGTGGGGACGCTGGTGCGCTCGGGGGCGCGGCGGGTCGTGGTCGACATGACCGACTCGCTCCTGGCCGACGACACCGTCGCCACCGCGGTGCAGGAGGCCTACCACAACGCCAAGGTCGCCGGGGTCGACATGCGCTTCGTGGTCCAGCCGGGGAGCGCGGGGGGCTACTATCACATGGCGGGTCTCGAGATGACGATCCCGACCTACGCCCGCCTGACCGGCGCCATCGAGATCTGACCCGAAAGCACCGGCCGCCGGCACGCGTCCGGGAGCGCGACGCGGGCTGCCGGACGATCGGTGGACCGCTACCGAATCCGCGCCTTCAGTTCGGCCAGGAAGTTGAGCGCCTCGAGCGGGCTCATCGCATCGATCGACGCGCGGCGCAGAAGCTCGACGACCGGGTCCTCGACGGGCGGGAAGAGGCCGAGTTGCGCCGGCGAAGCCGCAGGCCCCGCGCCCTCCGTGCTCCCCTCGGGTGCCTGGTGGCGCGCGAGCTTGGGCCGGCCGTCGCGCGACAGCTCCTCCGTCTCGAGGTTCAGCAGCACCTCCCGCGCCCGCTCGATCACCAGGCGCGGAAGCCCCGCGAGGCGAGCCACCTGGATGCCGTAGGATCGGTCCGCGGCCCCCTCCAGCACCTTGCGGAGGAAGACGATCGAGTCGTTCCACTCCCGGACCGCCATCGTCAGGTTCTTCACGCGCGGCCGCAGCAGGGCCAGCTCGGTCATTTCGTGGTAGTGGGTGGCGAAGAGCGTGCGCGCCGCGACGGCCGGCGTGTCGTGCAGGTACTCGGCCACCGACCAGGCGATCGACAGACCGTCGAAGGTCGCGGTGCCGCGGCCCACCTCGTCGAGCAGGATCAGGGATCGGGCCGTGGCGTTGTTGAGGATGTTGGCCGTCTCGATCATCTCGACCAGGAAGGTGCTCTGTCCGCGCGCCAGGTTGTCGGAGGCGCCGACGCGGCTGAAGATCCGATCGACCAGGCCGATCTCCGCCTCGGCGGCCGGCACGTAGGATCCGGCCTGGGCCATCAGCACGGTGAGCGCCACCTGCCGCAGATAGGTCGACTTCCCTCCCATGTTCGGTCCGGTCAGGATCAGGATCCGGCGCTCCTCCGGGTCCATCAGGCAGTCGTTCGGCACGAAGCGCTCCTCCCGGAGCAGGCGCTCCACCACCGGGTGGCGTCCATCGAGGATCCGGAGGCGCCCGGAGTCCTCGACGCGCGGGCGCGCGTAGCCGCCCTCCGCGGCCGCCTCGGCCAGGCTCGCGAGCGCGTCGAGCGCGGCGAGCGTCCGGGCCGTCCGCCGCAGGCGCGACGCCGCCTCCGCCACCTCGCCGCGCAGGGCCACGAACAGCTCGTACTCGAGGGCGGCGAGCCGCTCCTGCGCCGTGAGGATCTTCGCTTCGTATTCCTTGAGCTCGGGCGTGACGTAGCGCTCCGCGCCGACGAGCGTCTGCTTGCGCTCGTAGTCGGCGGGGACCAGGCCGCGGTTGGCGTGGCTCACCTCGATGGAGTAGCCGAAGACGCGGTTGTAGCGGACTTTCAAGGAAGCGATCCCGGTGCGCGCCCGCTCGCGCGTCTCGACCGCGGCCAGGTAGGCGCGGCTGTCGCGGCGCAGCGCCCGCAGCGCGTCGACCTCGGCGTGGAAGCCGTCGCGCAGGATGCCGCCCTCGCGCACAGTCGCGGGGGGATCGTCCGCCACCGCGGCGGCGAGCCGGCCCTGCAGATCGCCGAGGACATCGAGGCCGGCGACCAGCCGCGCCAGTGGCTCGGGGGTGAAGGCGACCCCGAGCGCGGCGATCGCCGGCAGGACCTGGAGGGAGTCGCGCAGCGCCACGAGGTCGCGCGCCCCGGCGGTGCCGAGCGAGCAGCGGGCCAGGAGCCGCTCGAGGTCGGCGACTCGGGCCAGGAGGCCCCGCAGCGCTCCCCGCTCCGACGGGCGATCCAGGAGGAAGCCGACCGCCTCCAGGCGTTCCTCGATCGGCCGCACCGCGAGGAGGGGACGGAGGATCCAGTCCCGCAGCAGCCGCCCACCCATCGCCGTCCCGGTGCGATCGAGGACCGACAGGAGCGTCCCGTCCCGCCCGCCGTCGCGCGCGTTCTCCACCAGCTCCAGCGTGCGGCGCGTGGTGGCGTCGAGCACCATCGCGTCGCTCTCCTCGTGCCAGGAGACCCGGGTGACGTGCTTGAGGTCGGCCTTCTGGGTCCCGCGCAGGTAGTGGAGGAGGCCGCCCGCGGCGGCGATCGCCAGGTCGCGCCCGTCGCACCCGAACCCCTGAAGCGAGACGGTCCCGAGCCGCTCGAGCAGCGCCCGGTAGGCGGCGTCGTGCGCGAAGGCCCAGGAGGGGACGGGAGTGGCCAGCCGTCCGTCGAGAACGTCGGGCGGCAGGAGGGTCTCGAGCGGGGTCCCCTCGGGATGGACGATCTCGCGCGGCGCGAAGAAGACGATCTGCTCGGCGAGGCCGTCCCGCGTCCGTGGCCCCCGCTGCTCCGCCAGCCTGAAGTCGCCGGTCGAGAGATCGAGATAGGCGCAGCCGACGCCGTCGCCCGGCCCCCCGCGCGCCGGGTCCCCCGCGGGCCACAGGGCCGCGATGTAGTTGGGGGAGGAGGCCTCGAGCTGCTGCTCGTCGGTGACGGTGCCGGGGGAGATCACGCGCGTCACCGCGCGCCGCACGATCCCCCTGGCCGTGCGCGGGTCCTCGACCTGGTCGCAGATCGCCACGCGGAACCCCTCGCGGATGAGGCGCGCGATATACCCCTCGGCGGCGTGGAACGGGACGCCGCACATCGGCGCCTCGTTGGGGGTGCCGCGCCCCCGCGCGGTCAGGGTCAGCGACAGCGTCTTCGAGGCGAGGAGCGCGTCGTCGTAGAACATCTCGTAGAAGTCGCCCAGGCGGAACATCAGGATGGCGTGAGGATGCTGGGCCTTGATCGTCTGGTACTGGCGCAGCATCGGGGTCCGGACGTCGTCCATGGCGCTCCTTGACTTTGGAGGGGGGCCCCATTATAAAACAGCGCCACCATGACCACCGACCCTCTTGCGGCCGACGACGCGCCCGTCACCCCGGACGACCTCGACGAGGAAGACCGGGTGATGCTGGTCTTCTCCTACCTCTGGGTCCTGGCGCTGGTGCCGTTCCTGGTCACGCGGCGCGAGTACGTCCGATGGCACGCCAAGCAGGGACTGATTCTCTGCGGGGTCTCCTGCCTGGCCTTCCTGGCGATCATCCTCGCGGGAGCGATCCTGGCGACGATCTCGAAGGTGTTCGCCTGGCTGTTCGGCTTCGCGCTCGTCAACCTGGTCCTCCTCTACCTGGCGCTGGCGCTGGTCTGCGTCATCAAGGCGATGCGCGGCGAGCGCTGGGCGATCCCGTTCCTGGGCGACCTGGTCGAGAAGATCTGACCGCGCGATGACCGGGGTCCAACAGCTCCTGCTGGACCATCCCTGGCCCGGGCTGCTCCTGGTCGTCCTGATGGCCTTCCTCGAGTACATCTTCCCCCCGGTGCCGGGCGACTCCACGATGCTGTTCGCCTGCTTCCTGGGAGGGATCGGAGTGCTCCCGTTCCCGCTCGCGGTGCTCGCCGGACTCGGCGGGAGCGTCGCCGGCGCGGCGGGCGCCTACGCGATCGGGGTACGGCTCGGGCGCACCTACTTCTTCCTGCGCTCCGACTGGGCCCGGGAAGAGCTGGCGCGCCTGGAGCGAGGATACCGGAGGTACGGTCCCCGCCTCCTGGCGGTGAACCGCTTCCTCCCGGGCGTGCGCGGGGTCTTCCTGTACGGGGCCGGGATCGGCCGGCTGGGATGGCGGCCGGTCATGATCTACTCGACCGTGAGCAACGTCCTCTGGGTGGGGTTGATCGCCTGGGGGGGGCGGAGCCTGGGGGCGACCTGGGAGGAGGTCAGCGTCGTCTTCCGGCGGTACGTCTGGGCGATCGGGATCGGCACGACCCTCTACCTCGTCGCGTCGATCCTGCGAGGCCGGCGCCGGCGCAGGGCGGGAGCCAGGAGCCTCCGCGGATCGTAGGAGGTGGCCCCCTCACCCCTTCTTCTTGATCTTGAGCCGCGCCTCGAGGCTCTTGAGCTCCGCCTTCCGATTGGGCTGGTCGGGCCGGATCTGCAGCGACCTCCGGAGGTACTCGGCCGCCAGATCGAGCCGGCCGGTCTCCTCGTACGCCTGCGCCAGCGAGTTGTAGAGGGCGTGCGTCGGCGGTCCGGCGCGCTCGGCGCGCCTGAAGTAGTCGATCGCCTTGTCCAGCTGTCCCTGCATCGCATAGGTGGCGCCGAGGTTGAACAGCGCCAGGGGGTGATCGGGGCGCAGCTTCAGCGCCTCCTCGTAGGCGGCGCGCCCCTCGTCGATCTTGCCCGCCTGCACCAGGAGGCTTCCGAGGCTGATGCGGAACTGCGGCTCGCGGGGGGCCTGGCCGACGGCGGTCTTGAACGACATCTCCGCCTTGTCGTACTGATGCATCCTTAGGTAAACTTGCCCGAGCCAGTCGTGGTGAACCGGGGACTCGGGGTTCTTCTCGAGGCTCGCGACCAGGAGCCTCTCCAGCCGCGCGATGGTCGCCGGGTCGTTCGTCGACTGGTAGATGACGTAGAGACGGCTCATCGGCTCGGGTGAGGCCGGGTCGAGGTAGAGCGCGTTCTGGTACTCCTTCTCCGCCTCGGCCTTCTTCCCTTCACCCTCCAGGACCGCGCCCATCGCGGCGTGGAAGAGCGACTCCCGGGGATCGGCGGCGAGCGACTGCTCGGCGAGGCGGCGGGCCGACGCGGGGAAGCGGCGGCGCAGGTAGTCGACGACCGCGTTGAACACAACCTGCGCGCTCGGGCGTCCCAGCCGGAGGCCGTCCTCGGCGATGCCGCGCGCCAGGAGGTCGGCCGAGATCGAAGGCCCCAGGCGCCGCGTGATGTCGGACGTCAGAAGGTCGTCGGCGTTGAGGCCCTTGGCGGCGGCCCGCACCGCGTCGCGCACCTGATCCTTGATGAAGGCGATCGGCTCGCGCCCCGCGCGCCCGCGATGGAAGGTGAGGAGATCGCCCGCGGAGGCCCAGGCCGCGACCGAGACCGGAAGCTTGAAGCCGGCGCTGTCCTTGGTCACGATCTCGATCGGCTCGTCGAGCGCGATCGGGCGGGTCTCGTAGCGGTAGAGACGCTGGTAGAGCGGCAGGCGCAGGTGCAGTCCCGGCCCCAGCGCCGCGGTCGCGCCGCCGTACGACTCGCGCACGGCGACCTGCCCCTGAGGGACGTACACAAAGCTGAGGGCGAGGAGGGCGGCAAGCACCGTGAGGACGAGTCGGACCCGGCTTCGGGACATGCCTCGGAGACCCCGGCGATTCTTCGGTCGTTCCTGGCAACGCCGCGCCCGGAGCGGCGCAGGCGGAGCGCGAGTCTAGCGCACGCTCCCGGGAGAGTCAACGCGACATGGCGCTGACGTCTCCCCGGTGCGAAGCGCCGACCCTGCGGTCGCCGGGCACGGGTCCGGCGTCGCTGCGCGACGCCTCCCCTCGGCTCGCCTCGCGCCCACCCACCGCACCACAGGACGGCGCGGCGGGGCCCGGGGCGCGAGGTCTTCTGTGAAGTGGCT
>WNGG01004604.1_pt1 | contig 40337 bp, 32 predicted proteins | sample 5400661 | NCBI WGS metagenome assembly WNGG01 (sample SAMN13153372, study PRJNA577476) | soil metagenome | isolation source: 100 cm soil or saprolite under Garry oak tree replicate 1 | place: USA:California | collected 2016-06-15
CAAACGTATCAGTGTAAGTAGCGGAGTACGGCAAGAAGAAAAAAGCGTAGAGAGCTACCAGCGCACCACTCCCTGCAATGACGTAGCCACGATTCTTGCGCTGCGTCAGCACGCTCGTGAATGACTGACCTGCTGGCATTGATGGTGGGGGGGGTGGAGGTGGAGCTTGCTCATCTCCCCTTATCCCAATTTGCTTGCCACATCTCTGGCATACAGTGGCAGTATCAAGATTATGTGCTCCGCAATAGCTACAAAACATGGTGAACCTCCCTGACGAGAATGAAGTTACTATTTTGCTCCTGTGAACTATTCAGGTACCCTAGAATCAACCGCACCTCTTTACAGGCGGGATGAGAGAAGCGAATTCTGCATACCTCCTCCTATTAGGATGTCTCACCTATCAGGCCGCACTCCTTAGTGGACGTGAGTTGGACGGGCTAACACCACGCCAATAATCATTCCTAGAATGAAAATTAGCAGCATGAGGATCATAATTGTTTCTATGCCCATCATTCGCCTCCTGTTCTTACGATTGAAGACTGTGCGTATTGTCATCTCTACTGATCACCTCAAAACTTCTTCCGTACAAGAACATCTTCCGTACAAGCTAGAACTAGGAGTACAATAAGCCAATGCTCTCGATCATGTTACTCCTCTCGCTCTGCTCTCCCCAGTCAAGCCCTCACTTTCGTATGTGTTTCCGTTCCTGTTGGTATCTATCGGCCACATGTGTTGATCCACATGATCGAGCAGCCGCTCGATTATGGTACATCGAAGAAGAGAGATTTCGCGCTCGTCGTTAAACTCCTCTGGGAAAGTGTGGACAATGTCTTTTGGCCTGAGACCACAGTTAAAGAGCAGATATGCCAGGCGCTGCTCGCGATTGTCGAGAGGCATTTTCTCGAGCATTTCCCAAACTTCGCTCTCTGTTGTTGACTTAACTGAGTTACATGGCTCTAGCTTCTGTAAGAGGGTTGCTAGTGGTCTCGAGGAGGCACGCAGCGCATCGAGAAGAGCACTATTCAGACTCACGCGCAAGTACTGCAATGTGGAAGGAAGCCGACTGAATTCTACCTGCTGTAGGACGGCAGCTTGGTGGAAACGTGCAAAGGCCTGGGTGATATATTTTTCTTCGCTGTCCAGGCGACACGCCGCTTCTCTTTTGGGATGAACATCCAGCCATCCTCGCACGGTCTCGCTAAGGCACTGTTGCACGGCTTTCCAGGCATCCTGGTCTCCTTGCAAGATTGCACTGAAGAACAATTCAGCACAATACCTATCACTGAGAAGAACTCCTCTATGGTAGTGATTGATCTCATTTATGCATTGGTCTGCCAGTTCCGCAATGCTCATGGTACTCAGTGCGAATCCTTGTGATAGAGGCAGAGCATACATTCGCTCACCCGTAGATCCACAAGGCATAGTTGTTTCCGCACCATGATTGTTTGCCTGAACGGCATCGAGCTTGGAAGAGTTATGACCATCTGAGGAGTTTGCTCTATCGCTACCTGGTGAGAATATAGGATGTGTCATGGTGCTCATCTTCCTTTCAGCAACTGATCGCTTTGCCGACATGGATTTGCGGCCGCTACGTTCTCTGACTACTCGAGATCGATCATGTCTTTCCATTATCCCCTTGTTGGTTAAAAAGGATAACTGGCTGACATTTTCAGTGTAATCAGAGAAAGCTGGTAATGGCATATCACAGGCATATCACGAAGAAGGCAGGTACTGATAGATTGGGATATCATCTGTCTAATTCTATAGAGGATGACTAGTCATGCAGGAGTCATACAGAAAATACGACTAGTCTCGTAAAGGATTGAATCAGGCAGCACAGGAAAAAGGGAATAGGTGGTTCCTCATATGGCCCAGGATAATCGAAAGTCTTGACACTATGATCCTCGGTTTGCCTACCCGCCGTGCAAGTACTCATTTATAAGAAGCAGTTGCTTCTCGATCTCAGCGAACGGATGATAGTACTCAATAAGATCAATATGGTGTTGTGCTGCATAGGCATAGAGCTGCTGAAGCTCAGTTTCAGACGTTTCTGCTTCTCTTTTGACCTTTTCGGGATCTTTATACGACATATTCTCGTGAAGGGATCGAACTTGTGCTCCAGGGGTGATTATCCAACGATTGAATTGATAGGACATCGAATTTGCTCTTTCTTGCTCACGATTGATTTATGCAAGAATGGACCGATCTTCTTAAGGGCATACTTTAAAAATCACATCTGCCATCGTTAAAACAATGATTCTATGGCGTTTTGATTATTTCAATCAAAATCACCTGAAAGAATGTAGAGCCGCATGAATAAAAGAGTAGATTGAAGCATAAAAACATGTTATACTGCTATACAGGCACTCTGTATGCTTTCTTTCTTATGTATAGTATGCCTGATTTTAGGTCCTAGATAACATATCATTCCCAGTCATCTAGCAGTCATTGAGAGATGAAAGCCCTACCTGTGATAGATGTTGAGCACTTTGTACTGATTCAAACTGCAAAGTGTCGATGAGAAGTAGCACATTGAGCAGGTAGAGGAAGTGAGTTACAGAGATGCCAACTCCAAATGTGCTTTTGAGACATGAACGTCAACTGCGTGGTTGGTCACAGGCGCATCTTGCAGAACAAATTGATGTACCTGATTATTACATTAGCCGATGGGAACGAGGCGAAGTATTACCCAGTCCTTATTATCAGCAAAAACTCTGTGAAGTCTTTGGCAAGACGGCGGAAGAGTTAGGAATGCTTCAGACGAAGGGTGCTATACTTCTGAATAGAGAGCCAGAGACGAATGACGGTCCTATCACTTCTCCTGGCAATCCCTCACCGCTTGTTGATCAACTGCCTTTCCCTCAAGAGCACCCTTCCTTCCAGTTACCTCATACTTCCCCTGTGCCACCTGTTGCCATGGCAGTACCAACATCATTTCCTTCCTCTTCCATACAGAAACCAAGACAGCCACGACAAAGAGGGAAGTTTCTGGCGTTGCTTGTTCTCGTACTCGTCATCCTGATCGCTGCTGGACTGGGAACGCTCCTCCTCACTCGGACGAGTCCCTCGACAGCGAACTCGGTCGTTGGACATTTGTACTTCCTCAGTTCTGGACAGACGAGTGACACCAGCAGCATGGGCGTTGCCGATGCAGTACAGCTGAATCTACCATCCCTTCCAGATCCTTCCGTTGGGAAGAGCTATTATGCATGGTTGTTGCCTGATGAAAATAAAGTAGAAAATCCGGTGGTTCTGCTTGGGAAGGTCGTGATCAGCGCGGGAACAGGTACGGTGTCCTATAGCGACCCGCAGCATACCAACCTGCTCGCCATCACCAGTCGTCTCCTTATTACAGAGCAGGATGCGACAGTCACACCGCTTAACCCGTCCCCGGATAGAAGCGACTGGCGTTACTTTGGGCAGTTTCCGCAAACCATCCCTCCAGGAGGAGGATACAGTCTGCTAGATCATCTTCGCCATTTGTTGGCCGAAGACCCCAAGCTCAAAGCAAATCATCTGCCCGGAGGTCTTGCCATCTGGCTGTACCGCAACACACAGGCAATCTATGGGTGGTCGATCACTGCGAGAGATGATTGGCAAGCTGGTGGGAGTGCCAACGTCAGCTTGATGAGTCAAGACGTTATACGCGTACTGGATTACCTCGATGGGATACCATACGTTGGGCAGGATCTACCAGCAACGATCGTTTCTCCCGTGCTCGTTGATAGCCGAATGGGCCGTATTGGGTTACTCCAGTTTAATCCCCTGCAAAACCCGCCTGGATACCTCGACCATATTGTCCTCCATTTAAATGGCTTGACCTCGTCGCCTGGTGCAAATTCCTTTCTGCAGCAACGTGCTGCGCAGATCATAGCGGCGATAAATACTGTGAATGGATGGCTCGAACAGATTCGTCAGGACGCCAAACAACTTGCTGCCATGTTAGATGAACACCAGCAGCAAGCGTTGACCTTGCTCAATGACATGGCAACCAAAGCTAGTTTCGCACTCAATGGCGAGAGTAATCCGGTCACGGGTAACATGCAGGAGGGTGTTGAACGGATTTACCAGGCTATTCAGAGCCTGGCAACCATGGATATTATGCGGTACAGGGGCTAAAAGACGATTTTCTCTTGAACCAGGGTATGTTTCGCATTTCAAAATCCTTTCTGTGCAGAGGGATCGAGGAGTCGAGCGCCCTCTGCGCTATCGATGCGCCGTTTTGCGATACGCAAGTACTCAGCAGTTCCTAGAAGCTATCTCTCCTCAGCAACATGCAGGATGGCTCACGCAAAGAGACCTTGCTGGATGATCTTTGCGAGAGCGTCGGCAGGGAGGGCGTCGCCGAGGTAGATGTTGGGAGCTACCATGGAATTGGCCAGCACCACGATCGTCGCCCCTTTCTGCGGCAGGTAGCCCATGAAGCTCTGGTAGCCTGCGCTTACCACCTGGCCAGTAGCCAGCGCCCTGGCCCAGATCTGCAGATCGTGGAGGGTTGAGATCGCCGACCCAGCCGTCCAATACGACGACGGGTTCCAGTCAGTCGCATCTTGCGGCAGAGCGCCTGGCGCTACTTTGACCTGCGCGTCCTGCTCACGCCCTGCAAATGCGTTCAAGAGCGCATTCATGGCATCAACGTTCGTCCCGTACAGGTAGCCACGCGGATGCGGGTTGGAAATGAGCGAGGAGGCGAGCGGCGGAAAGCTGGTGCCGTTCATGCCCAGTGGGGTGAAGATGCGCTGCTGGAACACCTCCTCCACCGATTGGTGGGTGAGCTGTTCGATGATCATGCCAAGGAGGATGTAGCTCGTGTTCGTATAGTGCCACCCCTTCCCAGGGGCGAAGTCCGGCGGATGCTTGAAGGAGATGGCCAGCAGATCCTTCAGATTCCACACTTTTGCAGGGTCCGCATCGAGCGCCTGGTTGTAGCCCAGGTCCTGACTGTACTCAAAGAGCCCGCTGGTCATATTGAGCAGCTGCCGGATGGTGATGTGAACGCCGTTAGGCACTTCGGGTTGGTACTTGCTCACGGGGTCATCAAGGCCGAGCTTGCCCTCATCGACCAGTTGTAAGATGACCGTCGCGGTAAACGTCTTGGTAATGCTGCCAATGCGCATGTAGCTGTTGACCTGAATCGGCGCGTTGGTCGCCAGGTCGCTTGTCCCCAAGGTGGTGGTCCACGATCCCTGGCCGGGAGCATCCACGAAGATGATGGCTCCCGGCGTCCGCAGATCCCTCATCTTTGCTAGCAGCAGGGGCCGGAGCCTGGTGGCAAACGCAGGCTCGCTTGGCGCGGGTGTCGAGCTTGGCGAGGAAGGTGCGTTCCCCGAACAGGCTGCAACAACCAGACAGACAAACAACGACAGTGCGATAGCAAAACGACTGCTGAGATGGACTTGCTTTGCGCTCATGAGAGCATCTCCTTACTACTATGGGATCGCGGTATTGAACGCTGAAACGTGTACGGTCAACAGAGACACCCGCTTATAACCCGCGTGCTACTCCGAAAATCTCGGTCATCTCGCCTTCGTGCCACTCCGGGGCTTGCTCCAGCAGTTCTCGCAAGTGCTGATCCCACCAGCCTTGTTCCGGGTCGTCTCTGGTGCGGGTATAAGCGGTTTGCGAGTCAAAGACCACGATGACCAGGATGCCGCCAGGAGATGATCCCGGCTGAACTGCTGGCTCGAACACATAGCCGCACACATAGCCTGTCACCCGGGGCAGGTACTCTTGCTCCCAGCGAAAGAGATGGTCCAGCACGGCTTGTTCCTGGCCCTGCCTGGGTTGCAGGCGGTAGAGCGTTCCATACATGGGTCCTCCGCGGTGTTCTTGTGTTACTGGTACCATGCTACGTGGTTCATTTGAAGCGTCTCGTCTGGCTTCGGAGGAAGTGTACCCGCTTTTTCTGGATGTGCCATCGTGATAATTACTCATCTTGCTGTGAGGGGGTACGCATGTTTTTTTGCGAAAGAGAGGGACCTACACACAAAAAGTGTATGGCGTGTTTTCCCATGGGCCGGGGGAGCCGGGGGCACATCCTGGTCGCGGCAGGGAGCCTGGTCACAAACACTACGAGCCAGGCCAGGGATGATCCAGATCGCCCCTGGGTGCTACCGGACGCATCAGGATGGGAGCGTTGATGCCAGACCCTTTTCGACCGTCCAGGCGGCAATCTGCGCACGCGAGTGAAACCCCAACTTGGTGTAGATATGCCCAATATGGTTTTCGACGGTCCGCTGGCTGATGACTAACACTGCGGCGATCTCACGACTTGATTTGCCCTGGGCAATGAGCAGCGCGATCTCCCGCTCCCGCTCGCTCAGCCCCTCAAAGGCTTGCTTGGCGGACTGCCGGGGTGTGCGTGGTTGCTCCCCTGGCAAGGTGGCCAGCGCCGCGGATACAAAGCGTTCGCGCGGCGCTGCCTCATCGATTGAGGCGGCCAGGTTCGCGATGATCTCCCGTGCGACGGTACATTCGTGGTGCGCGAGCTGCTTGTGCCTGGATGCGGCGTAGACGCGACCAAGCGCACGATGAATCTGCCACAGGAGGTGAGGAGCACTCTGCGCTTGTGCGCCTTGTTTAGCCTCCTCCAGCGCCTGGATAGCTTCGTCCAGCCGACCCAGCGCGAACAAGGCCTCCCCTCGCAGTTTCAAGAGCGCCGGGATGGGCTGCCCCCCTGACCCCTGTGCCTCGCCGGGAGCGGACGCGAGCAATGCGTCGGCCATGTGTAGCGCTCTGGCTGGCTTGTGCTGCGCTAAGGCCAGTTCGCCCCAGGCCCAGGCCAGGCGCCGCTCCTGCACGTTACGCGGGGCCTGTTCCGGTGACATAGCCTGCTCGAGGATCGCTGCTGCGCGCGGAAGATCCCCTGCGAGCAGGTAGGCCTGCGCCAGGGACGCTGTGATATTGCCCATCCAAAACGCTGAATCCTGGGTGCGAGCGATCGCCAGCCCAGCTTCCAGCGCGGCAATCGCCTGGGTGGGATCGAGGAGCAGGAGATGCACCTCGCCGACACTACAAGAGGACCCGGCCATCCACTGCCGATTCTCGATCTCGGTGGCAATCTCACGTGCCGCTTGCGCGTGGACCAGCCCCTCGCCCAGGAGCCCATAGGAGGCGAACACCCAGCCCGCAATCAAGTGAGTGACCGCTTGCCCTGCTCGCCACTCGATCTCGTCAGCCAGGCGCAGTGCTTCTTCCAGGTCCTGCTGACAGGCGGCCAGGGATCCGTGTGCGCTGTAGACCGCTTCAGTGAGCACGGGGCTCATGACACTGCTCCGCAGGGCCAGGCAGGCCGCGACACTCCGTTTGTCGCCCACCGCTCGTAAGAGCGGAATGGCCCGGTCATAGTAGGACACGGATCGCCGCTGATCTCCATAAAACGCGCTCGCCAGCGCGAGATCCTCAAGCGTCAGAGCCAGACTATGGGTATCCCCATGCTGATGCAACAGCGCTAAGGTCTCCTCGTACATCGTGATGGCTACCGCGGGTTGACCGGTATTGACCAGCCAGTTCGCCAGGCGGTTCTGGCTGCGGGCATATTTCTGCGGGTCGGCAAGCGCCTGTGCCAGGTCGAGGGCACGCTGGAAGAAGTCGCCCGCACGCGTGTAGTCCCGCCCCGTCCACAACGTGCCGAGGACCATCAGACTCTGCCACTCTGCCTGGCGGTTCTGGGTAGCGCGAGCGGTCTCTAATACCTGCTCGAAATCGCCCTGCGCTGCTTCAAAATGGCCCAGGTATTCATAGGCCTGCCCACGGGCGCGATAGAGCGGGATCAGGTTGGACTCGGGGAGATGGCTAGCCGCCTCAAGCGCATGGGTAAACTGCTCCAGAGCCGCCCCTGGCGCGTACAGTGCGAGGGCCTTTTCTCCAGCCCGCTGTGCGTACTCCAGCGCCTGCGTCCACGCCTGCCCCTGGTAAAAGTGATAGGCCAGGTCCGCCATGCAGGCCTCCAGGGTAGCGGCATAGAGATGTTCCATCACCTGTGCAATCGTGAGATGGAGCGCTTTGCGTTTGCGTGCCAGCAGCCCCTGGTATACGGCCTGCTGCGTGAGGGCGTGACGGAAGGCACACTGTTCGGCTGAGGTTTCCACCAGCAGTTGCGCCGCGATCAAGGTCTCGATGCACTGGATCAGCTCAGCTTCAGGGCGCCTGGTCAAGGCCTGCACGAGGGAGAAATCCATGTGCCTTCCGACCACCGCCGCCAGTTCCAGCGTCTCTCTGGCCGCATCACTCAACAGGCTGATGCGTTGCTGCACGGCTTCGGACACGCTGCGAGGTATATGCAACTCGGCAAGTGGCTTGCGGTCCCAGATGCCGCCGGTGAAGAAGATGTCACCCGCGACGAGCAGCGACTTCACCACCTCTTCGACAAAAAACGGATTGCCCTCCGTCAGCCCATAGAGCGCCTCCAGGAAGTCGCGACGCACCGGCTTCTTCAGCTGAAAAATCGCCCGCAGCATAACGTGGATCTCATCAATCGTGAGGGGGGTGAGTGCGAACTCCAGCGCCGCTCGTTCCCGGTCCAGCGCGGACAGGAAGCGACCGAGCGCCGGGTGGACCTCCTCGCTGCGATAGGTGAGCAGCAGCAAGAGCGGGCGCGAGCCGAGATGGCGCATCAGAAAGAGCAGGAACTCGAGACTGGTGTCGTCGCTCCAATGCAGGTCTTCGATGAGGAGCACGAGGGGGCCCTGGTCGGCCTGCCCAAGCAAGAAGTGGGTCAGTGCGACAAAGAGGCGGCGTTTCTCCTGTTCAGGCGAGAGGGCCGGAGTCGGTCTCACTTCCGGCAACCAGAGCGCGAGATCGGGCAGGATTTTGAGCAGTTCAGGTGCAAAAGGCGCGAGAGACCGGAGGGACGGTTCACGGGAGCCGGTGACCAGCAGGGTACGCAGCACATCTAGCAGCGGAGCGAAGGGCAGCGAGCGGTCCTGTTCAAAGCAGGCACCTTGCAGGAAGCGCGCCTGCTCCTGCCCAACACGCGCTCTGGCTTCGGCCACCAGGCGCGATTTGCCGATGCCTGCTTCGCCTGACACGAGCACCGTTTGCCCCTGTCCGTTTCCGACCTGCTCGAACACGCGCTCAAATGATGCAAGGGAGGCTGTTCGACCGATGAGCACGGGACACACGACGGATTTGTCAGACGGCATTGCCATGATCGTCACCTTTCGTGGCTGGTGAATGCCCGCTTCTGTCAATTGCTGGCTCCGTTGCGACTTTTCTGCTACGAATGTACCATATATGTCCGAGCTTCAACAAGTCCTTGATGCTACCATTTGGCACAAAACTACATTTCCTATCAGCTTGCTTCCCCAGCCTCTTTTCTGCTATCGTAGTGCCAGCCACGGTTAATGCGCAATCAACGTGCATGCCTCAATACAGAGGCGGGTTAGCTGGGCCAGCCCATCACCAATTGGCGGCACAGAGAGAAACTCCTCACGTGTGTGCGCCCGTGCTACCTGTGTGATGCCAATACATACCGCTGGAATGTGCAGACTGATGGGGATATTCGCATCGGTGCTGGAGGCCTGATATTTTGGTGCCAACCCAATCCAGCTGATGGCTGCGGCTGCCAGTTGCACCAGTGGGTCTGATTGGCTGCGCTCGCCCGCTGGGCGCTCACCAAGTACCTCAATCTCTGTCTGCAGTCCTGGACCGGCACGCTGCTCAACGATTGTCCTTACCTCGTCAGCAACGCGATCAAGGGCAGTGATGTCCGTTGAACGGACATCAAGCAGCGCTGTTGCACGCGGCGCGATGGTGTTGACGCTGGTGCCACCTTCGATGATGCCGACATTGAAGGTAGTTTTCGGCTGCTGCGGAACTTCAAGGTCCGCGATGGCCGCGATGATGCGCCCCAACCCATGGATTGCGCTTGGCGTTCCGAAGGCTCCATACGAATGACCACCTGGTCCGCGTACAGTGATGCGCCAGCGTTTGGAGCCGACCGCGACATGGGCGATGCTGCCGAGATTGCCATCGATGGCGATGACCGCGCCCAGCCTCTCGCGGTAGCGCTCGACGGCAGTGCGTGCGCCGAGGAGATTTCCCAGACCCTCCTCGCCTACGTCGGCAACCGCGACAATAGCGGTACCGGTCTCTATCCCTAACTCGTCGAGTACGTCTAGCGCACTGATCATGGCAGCAACACTCACACTATTGTCACCAATGCCAGGTCCGCGCAAGATGTCCGCCTGGCGCTCGACAGAGACGGGCGTTGTTTGCGGGAACACCGTGTCCGTGTGAGCCAGTAGCATCAACACCGGTCCATGCTCGCGCTTGCCGCGCCGGATGTAGACGTTACCGATGTCATCGATCTCTGGCGCATAGCTCCGCTCTCTCCAGAGCGAGGCCACCAATTGTGCGCGGTCCCACTCATTGCCCGTCGGCGCTGGAACCTCGCAGATACGTTGAGCGAGTTCGGCGACCGCTTCGGTGCGTTTCACGGCGGCAGCGCGTAGCTGGCTCAACTCAGATGGCGGTATCATAGACAGCTTTCCTCTTTTCCAATAGCCGGCACAAAAAGTATATTGTAGAGATTAATCCGGCACTATTTCAGGAAGTTGCTTCCCTTGCTCCCTTGCTGTTTTGTGGGCATATCTCTTGACCAATTCCCCGCGAGACATCCAGACCTCCTGCGGGTATGTGCCATAGGTGTTGCCTTGCAGAAGGCGATCCAATCCTTTTTCGTTGTAGATGACCAGGAGGCCGGTCATGAAGAAGCGGTATAAGCAAAGTCGAGACTGCTCTATACCTGAAGCAGTCTCGACTTTTTACATGGTGCGTGTTGGCTGAACATTGAGGAGGATCTGATTGCTCCAGGGATCATTGACCCGAATGAGGTCTTCCTGTTCTTCAAAGGCAACCTTATGGGCAACCAGGCGCTCTTTGACTGCCAGCAATCCTTCACGCGTAGGGATGGCGACCACATAGGTTTGCAAACCGGCGCAGTTCGCGGGTGTGGGTTTCGCTCCGAGCGAGTGCCAGGTGTTCAAACCGATGTGATGATGATAGCCACCGGCGCTGACGAAAAGCGCTCCAGGATAATGGCAGGTGACATCGAAACCTAAGATAGTGTGATAGAAACGTTCGGCCTCTTTGATATCTCCAATTTGTAGGTGGATGTGACCGACGCGAGTTCCTGCCGGAATCACTTCCCAGAGTTCTGCGTCGCCTGCGCCTTCTTCAGCCAGGCCGCGCATATCGACTGGATCGGTGGCCATCTCGACCAGGTCGTTTGTCCAACGCCATGTATCTCTGGGGCGATCACGATAGAGTTCGAGGCCATTGCCATCGGGATCGGAGATATATAACGCTTCACTCACCAGATGATCGCCTTGACCAATCTGCAAACCGGCCCTGGCAAGACGCAGGAGCGCGCGACCGAGGTCTGCTCGCGTTGGGAAGAGGATAGCCACGTGATAGAGACCCGTTGCCCGCCGTGGCTGAGGCGTAGCTCCTGGGACTTCAATCAGTTCCAGCAGGGGTTGTTTCTCCTGATCGCCAAGGACAACCTTTCCAGGTGTCTGCTCGATAGGCTGGAAACCGAGAATCCCTTCATAAAAGTGGCGTGAGCGCTCAAGATCAGAGACGCGTAGAGTAACCAGGCCAATAGCCGTTCCGGGATGGATCGATGGGGACGCTGATGCTGCCTGTTGTTCTGTGGACATGAAATTGACTCCATTCTCGCACCGTGTGCGATCGTTACGAGCAGGACGCTTATCTACTTTCTCTGTCCGTGCTCGTAATACTATTTACTTGTTATTATATAACAAAATGTAAGTAAATTGTCATCCCTACCAAAAATGCGGCAAGAGGGCCACTGCTTTCAAGCAGGTGGGTGCATTGCCGCCCGCCCGCAGGCGGTCTAACCTGTTGACATACCTTTTCTAATGCATTATAACAGAGCACATGAAAACATTTGAGTACCGACTGTACGTGAATAAGGAACAGGCCCACTTGCTCATGGCTTGCCTGGCTACGTCTCGCCATATCTATAATAGGATGCTTGAGATGGTCAAACAGCAGTATGAGGAGCACAGCACGTTCCCCAGTAAGTACGATCTGGAAAAGGCTTTCAAAGGTCAGGGCCGTGAACAGGTGCCCGCCACCACGGTCCAGCTGCTCGCAGACCGGCTCACGAAATCGCTGAAGCGGTTCCTTGCCGCGAAAGCCAATGACATCCCGGGTATTGGCTTTCCTCGCTTCAAGAAGCCGAACCGCTGGCATAGCATTCCACTGCGGCAGTACGGCAAAGATGTGTATTTGCATGAGGACCAGAAACATCTCATTGTTCCCAAGAAGCTCGGTCACTTCCTCAAGATCAAGCTGCATCGCCCGCTAGAGGGCACACCCAAAACTGTTCACCTGGTACGACGTGCCGACGGGCATTGGTACGCACTCATTGTATGTAAGATGGAGCCAAAGACTGAGCATGAACCAACGGAGTGTTCCCATCCTGACATTGGTCTTGACGTTGGTTTGAAAGTTTTCCTGGCTGACTCAGAAGGGCATACCGTTGAGAACCCCCGATTCTATCGCACCTCGCAGAAGACGCTTCGGCGCAAGCAGCGCCTGATAGCACGACGCAAGAAGGGTAGTCACCGCCGTAGAAAAGCCGCAAAAAGTACAGCACAGACGCATCTCAAGATCAAGCGGCAACGCCGTGATTTTCACTATCAAACGGCCAAACGATATGCCGAACAGTATCAGGTGATTGCGGTTGAGCACCTCACCATTCTCAACATGGTGCAAAACCATGCGCTCGCAAAGAGCATCATGGACGCCAGTTGGGGCGCATTTCTCGACATCCTTGAAGAAAAGGCTGAAAGAGCTGGTCATCAAGTGGTACGAGTCAACCCGCGCTTCACCTCGCAGAACTGTCACAACTGTGGTGAGATCGTACAGAAGAGTCTGTCGGTGCGTACCCATATTTGTCCTTTCTGTGGGTATATCGCTGATAGAGATGTTAACGCCGCCAAAAACATTCTAAACCGTGCAAGGCCAGGGCATGGCCTTCAGGAGCTAACGTACACCGATGGGTGCAGCGTTTCCTGAGAAGCCCCCGCATTTATGCGAGGGGAGTTGTCACTACGACGTAGTTAGACCAAGATCAACATTACGTAAACATGTATACTTTGCTCCCATGCGGGAAAGCTCGCTTTTCATCACGGATATCTGGGAAACATGTTTTATGGGAGAAGATGGCTGGCGGTCTTTGATAGTGAGTATTCGTTGCAAGCGTTGTTGTTCTTCTGCGTTGAGAGGCGCTTTGATGCGCGATAAGGTCAGGTGCGGTGAGAAGGGGCGCTTATCGACCTCGAAACCACGCTGCGCAAGCTCCAGATTCAATTGTTGCTGGAGTTGTAGGAGCTTGCCGGATGGTTCGTCAACACCCATCCAGATGACACGAGGCTGTCGCTGTGTGCCAAAGATATCTGGAAGAGAGAGGCGAATATCGAATGATGAAACCTTGTGCGCGGCGAGTTCAGCCGCGGAGATAGCTGCAGATAACCGCTCATCGCTTAATTCGCCGAGGAAGGCGAGGGTGAGATGAATCCCCGCAAGATCAACCCAACTCAGACTGGGTAACTCCTGCGCCATCCGGCGAATTATTCGGCCAAGGTAGCGTTGCAGGGGTTCATCTAGTTCAAGAGCAATAAATGTACGTGTCATGCGGCAAATAACATCGCGTCTAGTTCCTCACCATCGATCGTTTCGACCTGGATCAGGTATTCAGAGATAGCAATGAGTCTATCCTTGCGCTCGCGCAGGATGTCGAGCGCGGTAGTATGAGCCTCTTCTATCAGGCGCGCGATTTCCTGGTCAATTTTCGCCGCTGTCTCCGCACTTATAGAAGTGCTGCCATCGGCTTCCGCTTTGAACGCGACGTTGCCAAGGGGGCTCATACCGAATTCACAGACCATACGGTGGGCTATATTGGTGACGTACTCGATGTCCTGGCTAGCACCAGTCGTGATATCGCCAAAAATAAGCTCTTCGGCGGCGCGTCCGCCCATTGCACCCGCCATTTTTGCGAGCAGTTCCGAACGGCGCATGAGATAGCGGTCCTCAGTTGGGGACTGGACGGTGATACCAAGGGCCATACCCCTGGCAATAGCCTGCACCTTGCGCACCGGGTCCGCACCGGGCATCGAGCGCATGACGATAGCATGCCCAACTTCATGATAGGCAATGATCGATTTCTCCGCCTCTGTAATAAGGCGGCTTTTGCGCTCAGGCCCTGCCATAACGCGCAGGATGGATTCCTCAAGTTCAGGCATGGAGATGAGGAGTTTGCCACGGCGAGCCGTTAATAGCGCGGCCTCATTTAACAAGTTTGCCAGGTCGGCACCTGAGAAACCGGCGGTCTGTCGCGCCAGCTCGACCAGCGCGACATCATTTTCAAGAGGCTTACCCCTGGCATGAACCTCAAGAATGGCGAGGCGACCGCGAATATCCGGTTTGTCGAGCATAACCTGGCGATCAAAACGTCCGGGGCGGAGCAATGCAGAGTCCAGTACATCGGGGCGATTGGTGGCTGCGATAACGACCACGTTCGTCTGTTTATCAAAACCATCCATCTCAACAAGGAGTTGATTGAGTGTCTGCTCTCGCTCGTCATTGCCTCCAGTTCCCGAACCGTTCCTCTGGCGGCCTACCGCGTCAATTTCATCGATGAAGACGATGCACGGTGCATGTTCTTTAGCTTCTTTAAAGAGGTCCCGTACGCGCGCGGCGCCTACACCGACAAACATCTCAACAAATTCAGAGCCACTCACGCTAAAGAATGCGACTCCAGCTTCACCTGCTACGGCTCGTGAAATAAGCGTTTTACCTGTACCCGGAGCACCGACGAGGAGAACACCTTTAGGGATGCGCGCGCCTATATCGGTAAAGCGCGAGGGTTGTTTAAGAAAATCGACAATCTCCTCGAGTTCCATTTTTGCCTCTTCGACACCAGCTACGTCTTTGAAGAGAATTGAGGGACGTGATTCATTAAAACGCCTGGCTTTTGAACGCGCAAAGGGGATTGCCTGGCCGCCAATGCCGCTGCGCCGCAGCAAGAAATAGATGCTACCGACAATCAGAGCTACCAGGAAGAGGTCTAATACAGCCTGCGCCCACTGATCAGCCTGGCCGTTATCGATGGTGACAGTCACGCCGTCGTGTCGAAATATATCAGTTACTGTTTGCCCATCCTCTTTGAAAGCGTGGTACTTCTGACCATTCAGTCCAGTTGCAAGAACCTCATTGCCACTAATTAAGACAGATTTCAACCTGTGCTGATCCGCCATAGTAAGCACGTCAGTAATCGGTTTATCGACCGTACTATCATGCCCTGCCGCAAAGTTACCGACACGCAGAGCCACAAATCCCAGGATTGCAAGTCCAAGGAGAATGAGGGATCCTAAGATACTATAGCGTATCAAGCGAGAGTATTTCTTTGCTGCTTTTTGAGGGGACTTTGGTTCACGGTCTTTCTGTTGAGGTAGTTTCATACAGTAAAGTTTTACCCTTCCATATGGTACAAGTGTGGGCTTACAAACTTTCTCTACGATGGTGACCTTGATATTTTCCGGAACGTCATTGTGTCTCAAGTCAATGGTATGAAGATAGTATAGCTTATAAAAGTGTTTTTCAGCAAGATGCTCAACAACTTGCTCCAGCCCGACAAATGAGCATAATCAAGAAACGGCTACCTATTACGATTATCCCGTCTTGAAACAACCTTGTGGAACGCCAGGCAGTAGAGCTATAATGATGTAACACAAGAGCCACTGATTGATATAGGGTACGGTGAGGACTTTTTTTGTGGGTTTTCAGGTGTAACGCGAGCGGAAACGTAAAGAAGATATGTAGAATCTATGGCCAGCAGAGCAGTAGACACAAGGGGTGACACCATAATGACGGTACGAGCAGCTTCCGACCTTATGAGTTTAGAGCACATGGAGGAAAAGGGACAGGTTGCTGGGGGAGTAAAATTCGACTGGTTTATACTTATTGCATGTACCTGGATGCTTGCTGGAGGGTACCTGGATGCATGGGCGCACAATCGTATCCGGCTAGAAACCTTCTTTACGCCCTGGCACGCCGTTCTCTACTCAGGCCTTCTCGCAGTTTTAACGTTTCATTTTGGAGCGCTCATGAGAAACCGGCTGAAAGGGTACTCATGGCGTAACGCCTTACCTGAGGGATACGGGTTGTCGCTAGTGGGCATTATCGGTTTTGCGGTCGGTGGTGTTGGCGACATGATCTGGCATATTCTTTTTGGGATCGAATTAAATATTGAGGGAGCACTCAGTCCGACGCACCTGGAACTTGCTCTCTGTATTGGATTGATCGTTGCAGGGCCATTTCGTGCTGCCTGGAAACGCTCAAACGATCCCACAAACCCCAGATTTGTGTCATTCCTTCCCACTATTCTCTCCTTGGCATACACCTTATCGGCCATTACGCTCATCTCGCAGTTAGCCCACCCCTTTGTATTTCTCTGGCCCGCAGGTACGCAGCAGGACCCATTCTCCTTCCAGGCTTTGGCCGTTGTGAGCATAATTCTTCAGAGCATTTTACTCATGGGAGTGTTCTTCCTGGCTATGCGGCGGTGGAGGCTGCCTTTTGGGACATTCACAGTTATATTGACGTTGAACATAACTTTGCTCAGTTTTATGCAAGATCACTATCTGTTGATCCCAGCGAGTGCCCTGGCAGGCTTCCTTGCTGATCTGCTGTATTGGAAGTTAAAGCCATCGGTATCGAGACCAGATGCCGTACGTCTCTTTGGCTTTGTTGTCCCATTTGTTCTTTACCTGCTATACTTCCTGACCCTGATGTTGACCACGGGTATTTCCTGGACAATTCACCTCTGGTTGGGGTCAACGGTGGTAGCAGGCATTGCGGGATGGCTGCTGAGTTATATGTTGGTACCACCGAGGATACCGGGGGAGGTGGCCTTTAAATAAGTCCACAGCTCAGGAACCCATCTTTTCAACTTTCCCCCACTCCTTTCGTAGATGTGATAAGGTATTCTTAAATAATCTATTCATATGAAAGAACTGAAGGACGAGGGAGTATATGGAGGAGTCACTCAAAACGAGTAGTACTGAACCTGCTGCATCAACCCAGGGAATCACGAGCAAACTCCCAGCGGAGAGCGCTTCCACGAACACACAAGCCACAGAGAAGAGCGGGACCAATAGCGACGAGCAGGATTTAGCTTCCAAAGTAATCGATAGCATGCAACTTGTGGTGTTAGAGGGATTTCAGGTCGGGCGCGGCGTTGCACGTATTGACCCGAGCGATATGGCGCAGATGGGCTGCCAGCCGGGTGATATTGTGATGATTACCGGGGGGCGAACCACGGCAGCAAAAGTGGTGCCGAGTGCGATAATTGAGCGTGGTCGCCAGACGATCCAGATGGATAGCAAAGTGCGCCAGAACAGCGCGTCGGGCCTCGGTGAACGGGTTATTGTACGCAAAGCGAGGGTGAGCACCGCAGAGAAGATTACGCTTTTACCCCTGAGCGGCGGCACACCAATTCAAGAGAGTGACCTGCAATATATCAGCCGCTATATGATTGGCCTGCCCGTGACCATTGGAGACTTGCTCCAGGTTGGGACGCCAGGGATTGCTCCACGAGAATTCCTGATTATTAGCACTACTCCCGCCACTCCGAGCTATGCCCTACAAAAAAAACGCAGCACCGGGGATCTCAGCGCGGTCATACCTCCGGCGATGCCACAACCTGTGATTGAGACCGAGGCGGTGGTCGTACAGCAGGGAACGGTTGTCAAAGCGCAGGCAAGAGGCGCGACTCATGGAGCGCCAGGACGTGTTAGCTATGAAGATATTGGCGGCTTGGGCAAGGAACTCCAGCGCATCCGGGAAATGATCGAGCTGCCTTTGAAATATCCTGCCGTCTTTGATCGTCTAGGAGTTGAGCCACCCAAGGGGGTATTACTGTATGGCCCTCCCGGCACCGGTAAAACGCTGATCGCTCGTGTCGTGGCAGCAGAAACGAATGCCTTCTTTTCTACTATCAATGGCCCTGAAATCGTGAATAGTGTCTACGGGAAGAGCGAGGCACTGCTGCGCGATGTTTTCCAGGAGGCCCAGCGGCGCGCGCCAAGCATCATTTTCATAGATGAACTGGACGCGCTAGCAGCGAAACGCGAGACATCAGGTGAGCTGGAGCGCCGCATCGTGGGGCAATTGCTGACGTTGATGGACGGCATGGCCTCGCGAGGGCAGGTGGTGGTGATTGGCGCGACTAACCAGCCCAATTCACTTGACCCGGCATTGCGACGCCCAGGCCGCTTTGACCGCGAGATCGGGTTGCGCGTCCCCGATGTACGCGCGCGCACTGAGATACTGCGTATCCACAGCAAAGACGCGGCGCTGGCAAACGATATCGACTTTGCGCGGCTTGCACAACTGACACCAGGTTTTGTCGGAGCAGACCTGGAGGCTCTCTGCCGCGAGGCAGCGATGATCGCCTTGCGCAGGGTATTGCCGCATATCGATTACCAGCGTGGCTATATCCCTTATGAGACGTTGGTAAACCTGAATATTACTATGGCGGATTTCCAGGCCGCTTTGCGTGAGATTGAGCCTTCAACCACCCGCGAGGTCTACGTTGAGGTCAGCGAAACTACCTGGGATGATATTGGAGGTCTGGAGAAGACCAAGGACCTGCTGACTGAAGGGGTTGAGTGGCCTTTGCGCTACCCCGAAGTCTACTCGAATGTCAAGGCTGAGCCTCCACGCGGCGTGCTGCTGTCTGGCCCTCCCGGATCAGGGAAGACGCTGATAGCACGTGCATTGGCGAACCAATGTGAGGCAAGCTTCATTTCTATTAAAGGACCCGAACTACTTTCCAAGTGGGTCGGCGAGGCCGAAAAAGGGATACGCGAAGTTTTTCGGCACGCCAAACAGGCCGCACCCTGTATCGTCTTCTTCGACGAAATCGATTCACTGGCCCCAAGACGCTCCGGTGATGTTGATAGGAACTTCAGCAACGGTGTGATAGCCCAGCTACTGACAGAAATGGACGGCATAGAGGGGCGAGAAGGGGTCATCGTGCTGGGCGCGACCAACCGACCCGAGTTGATTGATCCAGCCTTGCTGCGGCCAGGTCGTTTCGACCTGGTGGTTGAGTTGGAGTACCCAGACGAGGAAGAACGGCGGGCTATCTTTGCTGTGCACACACGCGGCAAGGCTATCGCTCCAGATGTAACGGTGGAGGAACTGGCAAGCCTCACGCCGGGACGCAGCGGTGCGGACATCGAGGCCATCTGCCGACGCGCCGCGCTGCTGGCTCTGCGTGAATGGATTACACCAAGGCTGAGCATACATCGTGTTCAGGTCACTGAAACAACCGAAGAGGGGGAACCGCTGAACGCCCAAAAGAGTGAGGCCGTGCAGGAGGATGCTTCTTTACCCGCACTCCCCGCCACCCGTTTCCAGATTCGCGCCGAGCACTTTGCACGGGCGATTGATGAGCAACGCGAGCGCTATGCAATTCAAGAAGAGGCAGAGGAGAGCATTGCCAGGCAACAACAGGGACGTCGACGATTGATAGAGATGGCTACCAACGTGGACGCCAGCGGGCAACCGCCATTGAGAGGCTTCCGTCTCTGGTTGGCGCGTCTTTTTGGATTGGTTCCCCGAGAAGCATAATCACCATGATATGAGGAAGAAGGGGTCCGTGACACAAATCACGGACCCCTTCTTCCTCATATCTTACGAGAACCACCATGTAGCCACTATGGTATGAATTGTGACAAAGCTATACAAGTACAAAATCAAGTACTACCTACTTACACTATACTATAGAACTATGTTATAATAAGTTACGAAGAGACAAAGCCCAAAAAGTGAAGGGAGAAACATATGTCGAATATGTCCGAACACTCCTCTTCCAACTCCCGTGAACAGGTTGCAGAGGCGTATCTGAAGGCCCTACGGTTGATTGACGTCAGGGTTACCCCTTTTCTTGGAAAAGTCACAACGCGTGTCCTGGTGCAAGGTGCCGCCAAAAGAGTTTCGCGTACTTATCCATTTCTTCATTTTCTTATCAAGATGCCTTACACTGATGTTGTCCCAGCGGTGATGCAAGAACAACTGAGTGGAGTCTCCACTGTTGAACTGGCAGCCGCATTAGATGCGTTGTTACAGGAGTGTTTTGTCGGTCTCAAGGAATTGACCGGCGATCTTATTGCGCCCCCCATTTATGATGAAGTTACACGCGAATTAGAACAGTTGCAATAGGCAACACACATGGAGAGCAGCGTGCAATCACAGACAAGGCCAACAGAAAGCGCGTATCGCTCATCCCACATCCAGAATGGTGATCGTATAGCAGCTATCCGCGAAGAGATGGAATACCTCAATACCATCGGGAAAAGCTTCGTAGCTGCTATCGATCGCTTTCAGGTTCACCGGGCACTGCTAGCTGCTTTACAAGAGCTTTACAGTTTTGCCGCCTGCTCCATATTACTCAAAGGTGAGCCTTTTGAGTTATCAATTATCCCCTGCTATCCTCTCAATCAAGCGTTTTTAGCAGCCATGATCGAGCGTATCGCCAGTGCGGCCAGCGTGATGGACTTTCCCCCGGTGTCCGTCAAAGAGTTGGCAATCACCTCTTATCTTGATGCTCCCGATGAACTCTCCATCACGCAGGAGCAGGATATGATAGGAGGAACCGAGATAGGTTCCTTTTTAAACATCCCTCTTACCGCAGAGAACCGTATCATCGGCATGCTGAGTTTATTTGATGAACGCGTAGGAACGTTCGATTCTGAATTACTTAAACTGACGACAATGATTGCTGACTACGCGGGTGTCGCGCTAGAGAATGTCCGTTTGCGTGAGCGCGAGACTGCACTCTGGAAACAGGCCGAAATAGGTCGCCAGCGCCTTGAGCTGATTATCAGCAGCATGGCTGAGGGCCTGCTGATCACCAATGAACGAGGCGGAATTACGTTACTCAATCTATCCGCGAAGCATTTACTGGCACAAGCACGGGTAGATCTCAAGCAAGAGACTCCATTACGCGAACTGGCAGTAAGTAGTAATGTGAGCTGGCTACCAAGGCTGGTCGAGATCATCGACCAGGCCCTAAAAGGTGAGATTGTTATGAACCAGGAGCTGATCGCAAGTGAGGCAGATGAATCCGTTCCCCTGACACTCAGTATTAGCGCAGCTCCGCTTCATGACACCAGCCGGTCACAATCACGCCCCGTAGGTGTTGTTGCTGTGCTCAATGATGTGACGGCTAACAAGCAGATTGAAAAACTGAAAGATGAATTCGTTTCAATCGTCTCGCATGAACTCCGCTCTCCTCTGACCGCGATTAAAGGTTATACGCAGCATCTTATTCGACGAATCGATCGACGATTACGCAAGACGCTGCAAGAGCATCTCCAACAAGGCAAGGCTATTACAACTGCGGACCTCCCCGAGAGCTATGACTTACGAAGCCTGAGCATAGTGCAGAGCCAGGCTGACCACCTTGAACGGCTGGTTAATGACCTGCTTGATCTCTCACGCGTTCAGTGGGGGAAATTACATCTACACTTTAGCAGCTTTTACCTGGTAGATGTACTCAGAGACAGCGTGCGGTCAGCTCAGGCCAGCGCTGAACAACATACTGTCTACCTCGACATTGCAACGCAAGACACGAGCATCGTGGCCGACAAAATGCGCTTGAGCCAGGTGATTGGGAATATCCTGGACAATGCCATCAAATATTCGCCACATGGCGGTCAAGTTATGGTCAAATTAGAGAAACAGAACGACGAGTATCTTGTGAGCATTACTGACCAGGGAATTGGTATCAGCCCGGAGTATCTGGACCATATTTTTGAACGCTTCTATCGAGTGCGTAACACGGCCAGTCTTCAATACTCTGGAATCGGGTTGGGATTATATGTCACCAAAGCCATTGTCGAGGGACACGGTGGGCGTATCTGGGTTACGAATAACGAAGGCCTTGGTTGCACGTTTTCTTTTACAGTGCCTGCAACAGGTCGGTCGGACTAGAACCAAAGCGATCGCGCAGGTAAGTGAGGCCAAAGGGCGTAAAGTGGATGGCGGCCCAACTTGCACGTAGATATTGGATGCTCCGCAGGATTCGCGCCTCGCCCCATAATGGATGTCGCAGATCACGCAAAGCATTGAAGAAATCAATGGAGCTCGACAGAAGAACCCCAAGCGAAATTACCAGTACTGTTATGAGAGGTTGATGCGGTATAGCAACGGGCGCGAGGGATGTAAACAAACCAACATACAGGACCAAACTAGAAACGAAAGCGGGGAACAGGACATTTAGCCAGATGTAAAGCGTTGAAGGTTCATACAAGTACATCACAGTCACACCCAGGGGGCTGACAGCCCAACCGATCAGGGGACCATTGCGCAGCAGCGTCACCAGCACATGGGCACATTCAAACAAGATAATCCACAATACGACGAATCCTGCCAGACCCAATGGGTTGGATATGTGTATGCTGGTCGATATAACTGGCATAGATACCTGCTCGCCTCCCTATACCCTGGTCAGAAGAGTACAACTACTGCTTGTTATAATACTATTCTTTTTTAGCCAAAAGTGCAATAGACCAGTGCGAAGGTTGCCCCAATGCCATTCACTGCCTCCAGGGAAACCATGAAAATTGCCCCTCCCTGATTTGAGATTCACTCACTCCATCCTTTTTCGCCGATGAGGGGAACGAAAACGCAACCGCCTAATGAGCGTATTTCAGGACCCCATGGAGCGCGGTGAACTACAAGTAACTCCTGTCGTTGATGACCACCCACAGGTATGACTAAAATCCCCCACGTCACAAGTTGATCTACAAGCTGCTGAGGCACCTCTGGGGCAGCCGCTGTCACCAGGATACGATCATAAGGGGCGGCCGCAGCCCAACCGAGCGAACCGTCGCCAACATAGAGGGAAGCGTTCGAGATTGCCAACTGCATGAGGCGCCTGGCCGCCTGGTATGCCAGTTGCTGAAACCGCTCGATGCTATAGACATGGGCGGCTAAGCGCGCCAGGATGGCGGTCTGGTAGCCGGAACCGGTGCCTATTTCCAGCACGCGTTCTTTTCTACTTAGTTGCAATGCCTGCGTCATCAAAGCGACCATCAATGGCTGTGAAATGGTCTGACCCATGGCTATAGGAAGGGCACAATCGGAATAGGCCACTTTGCGCTGCGCATCATCAATGAACAATTCTCTTGGCGTGGTGGCTATGACCGAGAGAATTCGTTCGTCACGGAAGCCCGCATTGCGGAGTTCGAATATCAGTTGTTGGCGTTGCGTCTCGATATCATTCGCCATATGTTTACAATGGTGTAAAAGAATAGGGAAAGACGAACTATAAGATTTGCCGTACGACAACCACTACAGGGATTGTATCCAATAGTAAGTATTCTTCAAGGTGAGGGATATCATTTGATGTGTGTGATGGGCGCTACTGGGCTCGAACCAGTGGCCTCTTCGGTGTGAACGAAGCGCTCTCCCACTGAGCTAAGCGCCCTTGCTATCGTTGACAGAAGCAACTATAGCATTAGAGGTAGAGAATGTCAAGTATTCTCTTGTTCCGTTGCAGTCTTTCTCATGGCCGGAAAGAAAATGACGTCGCGAATCGATTCCTGGTCGGCCATCAGCATAGCCAGGCGGTCGATACCAATGCCAAGTCCCCCGGTGGGGGGCATTCCAACCTCCAGGGCCTCAAGGAAATCTTCATCTAAGACTTGCGCCTCTTCGTCTCCCTGCTCACGTTGACGCATCTGGTCCTCAAAACGGGCCCGCTGATCGAGCGGATCGTTTAATTCGGTGAAGGCATTCCCAATTTCCAGGCCACCGATAAAGGGCTGGAAACGGTCAACCAGGCCCAGTACCGTGCTATGATCCTTGGCCAGCGGCGAGACATCGCGTGGATAGTCAGTAAGAAAGATAGCCTGGCGCAAGGCAGGAATACCCTGGCGTAACATTGCTCCCTTGAGGTCATCGATCAAACGGCCGCGTCCGAGCTTTGGATCAGCCTCATAGCCGTTGGCGCGCATCGCCGCAGCTAGGCTCTCTTTATCAGAGTAAAGATTGATATCAATGCCTGTAAATTCCTCAATAGCATCGAGCAGGTGATAACGCCGCCAGGGAGGAGTAAGGTCTATTTCGTGGCCCTGGTACGTGATACGCGGTGTTCCCTTCACTTCGAGAGCGATAAAGTGTATCATCTCTTCAACGAGCGTCATGATATCTTCATAATCAGCATAGGCCTGGTAACATTCCATCATAGTAAATTCAGGATTATGCGCGCGATCGATGCCCTCGTTGCGGAAATCGCGTCCAATCTCATACACTCTCTCGAAGCCGCCCACAATCAAGCGCTTTAGATAGAGTTCATCAGCGATACGCAGATAGAAATCTCGATCCAGCGTATTGTGGTGGGTGATAAATGGGCGCGCGGTAGCACCACCATAGAGCGGTTGCAGGATGGGGGTCTCAACTTCCAGAAAGCCCAAAGAATCCATATAACGCCGCATAGCCGATACGGTACGGCTGCGGGTGACGAAGACATCCTTGATATCATCACCATTTGCGATGAGATCGAGGTAGCGCTTGCGCTGTCGTATCTCCTTATCTTCTAAGCCATGATACTTCTCTGGCAGCGGGCGCAGTCCCTTGGATATGAGGCTGTACTCGCGGACATGCAGCGTGGGTTCACCTGTGCGGGTCAAAAAGAGAAAACCACTCGCCTGGACAAAATCGCCCACGTCTAGCAACTTTATCATGCGATAAGCATCTTCACCGAGGTCGTTGATGCGAAAGTAGGCTTGAATACTGCCGGTGCCATCCTCAATTTTTACAAAGGCGACCTTGCCCATTTCGCGCATCAAGCGAATGCGGCCAGTGATGGTAAATGAGCCTTCCGGGCCTTGCCATTCATCAAAGTGTTGCAAAATCTCCAGGATCGTATGTGTACGCATCACGCGATTGGGATACGGGTTGATGCCTTGTTCCCGCAAGGCGTGCAAGCGTTGCAAGCGTATTTCTCGTTCGTCTGCCATGGATTTCTTTTTCCTCCTCCAACAAATTTTGCGGATATATTGTAACATTGATTTCATTGAACGAATAGTCGCAGAGACATCTTCATCATTGGCAAAAACAAAAACCGGCCTGCGGCTCCCTATTCTGTGGGCCGCAGGCCGGTCGATTGCTGCTACTTCTTGGGAAGATTATGAGATGGAAAGAATGATGTACTCCTTCACTCCGCCGGGCGTAGAAACTATGACCAGGTCACCTACTTTATGGCCCAGCAGCGCTTTCCCGACTGGAGACTCGTTGGAGATGCGACCGGCACTTGGGTTTGCCTCGTATGCTCCAACAAGCTTATAATTGTACTCGCGGCCATCACTATTACGCAGGTGCACGACAGAACCGAGGGAGACAACGTCTGTGCGTACCTCGCTGATCAATTTCGCCTTGGCGAGTAACTGTTCCAGATACTGGATTTTTCCTTCAAGAAGCGCCTGTTGATTCTTTGCATCTTCATAAGCGGCATTGTCGATGACATCGCCGGATTCCTTGGCATCATACAGGTATTGGGCGACTTTAGCGCGCCCAACTGTTGACAAATACTCCAACTGACTTTGTGCGTGGTGTAGTCCGTCACTGGTAATGACTTCCTGTGTCTCCATCTCTTTATCCCTTCAAAACTCTGGCAGAGAAAACATATCCGCTGTTCTCTGCCTATTCCTCGTTTACCTATCTTGTCTTGTGCAGTGAGAAAGGTAATTACCCTACCGGATATCCAACATCTCCCCAAGTGATGTTGACTAATTCACCTGAATGAGAACGGAGTAACAGCTCCCCGCTCTCATTCACATCTTCTGCCACACCGTTTATTATGGTGTTGCCCTGGCGCACCTGAACTAGACGGCCAAGAGTTGATAGTTGGCTACGCCATCGCTCCCAAATTGCGCGAGAGACTGGGCTATGACCATATACTGTGTAAAAAGGCTCCTGAGCCTCCTGTTGCAACGCTAGATAATCAGCCTCGACGTGTTGCAACAGGTGCGCAATGAACACCTCTCGACTTACCACATGTCCACATTCTGTTTCCAGGGTTGTCGCTGTTGAACTCAGCGATGCCTGCTGTGATCCTCCCTGTGTATGTCCATCTATAGAGAGGGAACCTACCAGTGTCACCTCAAGAGGCACGTCCTGGATATGCCCGTTGACATTGACGCCAATACCGAGGATAGCAACCAATTGACTGGAGCGATCTTGCTCCGCTGCACCGCATAGAACATGGCTTGTCTCTATCAGGATACCTGCAACTTTGCGCTCTCCGATGAGCACATCATTCGGCCACTTGATAGTTGCGGTTACACCACAGGTCTCGATGATTGTATCCACGATAGCAAGAGAGGCGACCATAATCAAGAAATGTGGAGGGAAGTGAGGTCTGAGCAATGTAGATGAGAGTACATTGCAGCCAGCTACATCCACCCATCGTCGGCCTAACCTGCCCTTGCCGGCAGTTTGACTGTCGGTAAGTACCACCACCCCTTCATCTGGCCGCTCATTGGCCAGTTTCATAGCTAACGAGTTCGTTGAATCCACAGTAGGTAGGTAGAGCAGTTTATCGCCAATCCCGAATACACGGGTCTCAAGGTAACGCCGTATCTCAGCGACGTCGAGATCTTTGCTCTCTGAAGAGACGTTTAACTGCATACGGTTTCAATTATCCTACCAGCCTACATTGCGAATAACGTAGGAAGCCAAAAATAAGAAAAACACTCTATCGCGATAGCACGCGAGAAGGTCTATGCCAGGTCCAGTACAGTACTCAGTGGAAACATCAATTCCAGCTTATGAGGCTAAAAATTGATAGGTAGAACGAAAATAATGTATAAAAATCCCAGAGTGAAGGCAATTTTTGGGAAGCCAACACTCTGGGGGGACGCTGCACAGGCAGGAAGCATTAACCACCTACCAGTGAGCTTGAGGCGGCACTATGGCCGACTACCTCTCATCTGGAAGGTGTGGAAAATCATTTTGCTGCCTGTGCAGCGACTACGTTCATTCATTACACACCACCTCCTTTCATTGCGCATATTGTACATTGCAATTCGTATGCTGTCAACCCTTTTTGAAAACTCGCAATAACCTGACATGTCTTGAAAAGAGATAAAACACTATGAAGTAAGGCGTAGCGAGATATGAATAGATGAATCGTTTTGTGAAAAATATGTGAATGCGGATGTATGGCAGTTGACGCATGAAAGTACTGAGGATACACTACATACAGAGGATACCCTAGACAGTGTGAGTATAGCATCCGAGGAAGGAGCCTCTGCCGTTGTCTATCGAACGTACAGCGCACCCTTACATTGTCCGCGACTCGGCCATCTATGGTGGGGAACCGATTGTCGAAGGTACACGTACAGGAGTACGCCATATCATTCTTCTCTTCCAATCGGGTAAAGACCCAGAAGAAATAGCTAATTCTCAACGCATCACCCTGGCCCAGGTTTACGATGCTATTAGCTATTTTTATGATAACGAGGCCGAAATAACCGGCATATCCCCAACGCTATGATACTTCTTCTTTACTATGGTATAGTAAGGTAAAACGTGTAGAGGGAGAGCGCGAGTGCAGTATCGAGACCTGATCTATCGCATTCATGCACGCCAGTCTATGTTTACACGCTCTATTTCTGACGAGTGCGTAGAGTATATCTTACAGCATGGTGAAGTGTTCGAAGACTACCCGCACGCATTCCCATATCCAGCTAAGTTGCTGCTGGGGAGGTATAACGAACGCCCCATTCATGTGGTCGCCGCAGAAAACAGGGACAAGCAACAAGTGATCGTGATAACAGCATACGAGCCGACAATTGATAAGTGGGAATCGGATATGAAGACCAGGAGGAAGCACTCATGAAGTGTGTCATCTGCCAATATGGAGAGACTGAACCAGGGACCACAACGGTCACGCTCACCAGAGGTGAGACGACTATTGTTATTCGGGATGTCCCCGCGCAAATCTGCACGACCTGTGGCGAGGAATATGTGGACGCAGGAACGGGCAAGCGGCTTTCCGAGATCGCGGAAACAGCCGTGAATGAAGGCGTACAAGTGGATGTACGACGCTATAAAGCCGCATAGATCACGAGTCTGTCAATAGTTTTGTGTAAATAGCTCTGACTCATTTGGGGAACCGCTCCCCAAATTCCAAAGCAAAGCGATTGAGTGCCGGTTTCCAATATCGAATGCTTAAAAATGCCGTCATGAGCAGGTACCGTCAAATCTGATCTTCGGCATTGTCATGAATGATAGCCCTATTGAACAAAAAACATCTGTCAGGTAGTAGTATTACCTAAGACAAGAAAAAAACATAAAAGAGTGAACGACTATTACGAATTTCGCAGCCAACCAGCCCTCTTGACAAACCAATTCGCAGCAAAAACGCCAGACCTTGCACCGAGATACTATTATTCGCTATAATTTGTATAGTAGCATCCTTGGTGAAAGTGTTGTGATTGAGTAAGTGCTACGCTCCGTGTTTCACCAGTATCCACTGTCGTATACTACCAGGTCACAGTACAAGCTAGATTCATATATGTTGCACCGCGGCATATGTATCTACCCAATTTCGTTTGAGTGTATGTTTGTTCATCTGTCTGGACATTTGTTAGAGGGAGGACATTGCAATGCAGCAATATATTGACCTGCTCATCGACGCCCTCCTAGATGAGGGCTTTACGGTTGAGGAGGCCAGCAGACTGATTCAATTGCGCGAAGAGTATGAAAAGAGGCAGGCAACCGAGGAAACGAATTATCATCGTTTTGTTCGCTGGCTTATCGAACACGGTCGGATAAGCGATTGGTAGAAGGGTGGAAGGAATATCCCAGTTTGCTAGGAATACCCTTCTTATGATGAAGCACAGAAGGGAAACTCGCATTGCTTATTCGTTCTTGCGACGTTCTTTGTCAATGTAGTACAATATCAAAGCAACATTGCATTTGGAACGGCGTGGCATGTTGTGCTGCGCCGTTTTCACATTACATTCCTTTCATTCTGCTGAGCGAAGCTAGACGCGCTAGCGAACTGAGCTTGCCCTGAGCGTAGTGAAGGGTTGCAGAATGTCTTTCAATACGTTTGTAACTGTTTATTTACCTGAGTTCCACCAGGCGATACTTGAAGCCTGGGAACGTCTAGTCTGCCAGGAGGCCTCCATGAAAGCGGTTGTTATGGCCGGGGGGGAAGGATCGAGGCTAAGACCATTGACGATCAGGCGCCCAAAGCCTATGGTTCCTATTGCTGGCAAACCAGTGATGGAACATATCCTCAACCTTCTCAAACGTCACGGTATTACCGAGGTTGTAGTTACTGTTCAGTACTTAGCAAGCAATATCGAAGATTATTTTGGCAATGGTTCGCAATTAGGTATGCGTATTACCTACTCACGTGAGGATGTGCCGCTGGGAACTGCGGGTAGCGTAAAAAACGCAGAGGATCAGCTCACTGAGCCATTTATAGTCATCAGTGGTGATGCCCTGACCGACTATAATTTAACAGACATTATCAAGTACCACCATGAGAAACAAGCCATGGCTACTCTCATGCTGGCGCACGTGCTCAACCCACTGGAGTTCGGCGTCATTATCACCAACCAGGATGGTCATATCACCGAGTTCCTGGAGAAACCAAGCTGGGGAGAAGTCTTCAGCGACACGATTAATACGGGTATTTACGTCCTGGATCCGAAAATTTTCTCGTACTTTGAGAAAAACAAGCAGTTTGATTTCAGCCAGGAACTCTTCCCAATGATGCTGAAAAATGGCGATCCTCTTTACGGGTACATTGCGGAAAAAGGCTACTGGTGTGATGTTGGGAATCTCCCCGAGTATATGCGGGCCAATGCCGATGTGTTACAGGGACGTGTCGAAGCAGAAATTTCCGCGAAGAAGATAGGCGGCCATATCTGGTGCGAAGAAGGTGTTGAGATTGCGAATGACGCCCAGTTGATTGGACCGATCTACCTGGCTCACGATTGTAAGATCAAAGCTGGAGCAATTATTCACGGTCCGAGCACGATCGGTTCCTACACCATTATTGACGAGCGCGCGCAGGTAGATCGCAGCATCGTCTGGAATAATTCCTACATCGGGGAACGAGCCGAATTGCGAGGCGCCCTGGTAGGCTCATCTACCGGTATCAAGAGCAAGGCGGTTATGTTTGAAGGGTCGGTGATAGGAGATAACTCCATTATTCAGGAAGGGGCAATCATTCAACCGGACGTGAAGGTTTGGCCCGATAAAGAGATCGAAGCCGGCGCTGTAATCAACACAAGTATTATCTGGGGTTCACAGGGACGCCGTGGGCTATTTAGCCGCTTTGGAGTTACTGGACTGGTCAATGTTGATCTGACCCCTGAATTTGCCACGCAGCTGGGAGCAGCCTATGGAGCGATTCTCCCCAAAGGCTCGTTCGTGTGCATCAATCGCGATTCATTTCACCGCACACCACGCATGATTAAGCGCGCCGTGATTGCTGGCTTACCCTCGGCAGGAGTCAATGTGCATGACATCAACCAGGTTCCCATACCTGTGGCCAGGTACATCATTCGCCATTCCGATGCCGTGGGAGGCATCCACGTTCGTCTCTCACCGCATGATAAGCGGGTGATTGATATCAAGTTCTTTGACCAGTACGGTCTGGATATCAACAAAACCACTGAACGCAAACTGGAGAATCTCTTCTTCCGTGAAGATTTCCGCCGCGTTGACGTGGATGAGGTAGGCGCGATAGAAGTGCTTGAAAACGCAGAGGTACTGAATAGTTACCTGGAGGGTTTTGCAAAGGTTGTTGACCACGAAGTTGTGAAGAAACAGAAATTTCAGCTCGTGGTAGATTACGCCAGTGGAAGCACCATTCAATTACTACCGGGCATCCTCAATCGCCTGGGATGCGAACTGGTGCTTTTGAATACAAGTATGGAGGAGGCACACTTCTCGCGTTCTATAGATGAGATAGAGAAGGACTTGCAGCGCCTGGCGAATATCACTGCCAGTGTAAACGCCGACATGGGGATACGTATTGACCAGGGTGGAGAAAATATCTCGGTCGTAGACGACCGGGGGCGTATTCTCGAAGGAACAAAGATGCTGGCCGTAATGACAAGCCTGGTCCTGCGGCAGCATCGCGGCGCGACTGTGGCAGCTCCTGTTACAGTGCCGAGCGCTCTGCAACATATTGCCAAGCGCTATGAAGGGAATATACTGCACACCAAGGTATTACGACACGCGTTGATGTCCGCGGCCGGACGCGATAGCGTCGTGCTGGTTGGTGACGGTCAGGGTGGTTTTATTTTCCCCATTCTTCACCCTGTCTTTGATGGGATGCTGGCTATCGCAAAATTGCTGGAGCTGCTCGCAACCTTCCAGATGCGGCTTTCGGAAGTGGTCGATGATTTGCCAACGTACTATATGAGCAGCACGCAGGTGACATGCCCTTGGGAACATAAAGGCAAGGTGATGCGTATTCTGAGTGAGCAGTACAGAGAGCGCCGGACCAAGCCAATTGACGGCATCAAGATTGATCTGGGCAAAGAGTGGGTGCTCGTGCTACCCGATGCTGACCGGCCCCTTTTCCATGTGATTGCGGAGTCTGTTTCAAACGACCAGGCGCAGGCGCTGGCAGAGAAATATGCCCGTGTGGTGAGTGGTTTGCAGCAGTAAAAGTCTGAAAAGCCACCTCCTCTCTTCGCTCGCCCCTCGATAATGGTCATGAACAAAATAATCGGGACATCTGTAGGTGTATGGATTCCCCACATCGTCAGTGGGTAATCCATACAGTAGGGGCCGATTTATCGCGCCCACCGCCGATTTATCGGCCCTCGATATCCGTATTATTTTGTGAAACCTCATAATTGAGGGTCTACTGTTTCCGACCTGGCAACTTACTATCAGAATAGGTATCATTAAGAATACAAGGAAGTACCAATGCCCGATATTATATTGATTTTGAGTGATCTTCACCTCGCCAACGGTCAGAGTATTCTCGATGGCTTTGGCGATATACAGCAATCGGCTTTTGAAGGGTTAACGAACGCTGCATGCGGTGCCGGGCCGATGGGACACGCTGACGAAGTAGAACTCGTCATCAATGGTGATTGTTTCGATTTCCTGGTAACAGCACCTTACGATACAGGTGGTGTAAGCGATGTCTCTACGAGCCTGGAAAAGCTGCAGAAGATCATAACTGCCCATCCCAGCTTCTTTGAGGCGCTGCGCAGCTTTATTGAAACGCCCGGACGGCATGTAACTTTTATGACCGGAAATCATGATATTGAACTACGATTTGAAAAGGTGCGGGAGCTTATATATACAGCTATTGGTGGAGACCTGGTAAAGGAAAGAGTATGCTTCTGTCCCACCCGCTTCTATCGACCATTACCGGACATCTATATAGAGCACGGGAATCACTACGATTTCTGGAATCATGCTATCCGCGGCCTCTGGAACGAGGCCGGGGAACCGTTGGATCTCAATCCAAGCAGCATTGTTTTACCTGTTGGCTCATACTACTTCCAACACGCGGCCCATCTTATCAATACCAAATATGCCTACTTCGATCGTTTTGAACCATCAATGAACAGTATGCGGCAGATAGCGCTGCTCTGTCTGCTGGATCCTGCTATTATTATTGAAACAGCACAGTTAACAATGGACATGTTTTCCGAGCCACGCAAGGCATTGGCGGGCCTGGCTCCAGGAGAAGAACGGATTGCTGCCAGGCTTTTTGAGGAGACGATGATCGATTTTGCTGCTTTCCAACAAGAAATGCAGCTCCACAAGCCCGATTGGGTTGAGCCTGCAGGACTGAGCACTGAACAGATGCAGGTAACGACGATGATAGAATTCGATATGATACGAGATGCGCTCAAATTACCTCTTATTGAAGCTGTTGCAGCAATCTGTACTCCGACAACGTATGTGATGGCAGAAAGGGTAGCGGCAGGTTTGCAGGCTGTTCTAAAAAATGATCCGGCGTTGCGCTATGCTTTCGCAGGCCATACGCACATGGTGCGAATCGATCCCGTCAATAATGGAAGACAAAGCTATCTCAACACGGCTAGTTGGACGATGCGATTGGCGCTCCCCGCTCCCGGTGAGGTCAATGCTGAGTTGATTGAATGGTTTCGCCGGCCTGACTGGGAACACGTGCTATTACCAGATGAGACACAATTCACTTTTGCCATGGTTAACTCCACACCGGACGGGGCGTCGAGTGCCAGTCTCTGTGTTTGGGAAGGCGGTTTAAAGGGGAGCTATCGAGTGCTGGCATAGACTGGAGCAAAGGCGCCAGCTTGGCTCAATCGATGGAGCAAACCGGGTTTATGGTACATACGAAGGAACGAGAGCATGACAGCACAATTTGAAATCCATCACCACAACGACGCTGCTGCGTCTACCTACGGTCAGCAGCGATACAGGGAAGTATACGCTGGAGACCAGGAGTCTCAAGTGATCTCCGCAGAAGCCTCACCTACTTCCGCAACGAAGCGCAAGAAATTGGTATTGATTGATGGGCACGCCATCATTCACCGGGCCTTTCATGCCGTCCCGGAAACGCTGACGAATAGTAAAGGAGAGCACGTCAACGCCACGTTCGGCTTCACCTCAATGCTGATGAAGGCGCTGCTAGAGGAGAAACCCGATTATATTGCAATGACTTTTGATCGTCCTTCTCCAACCTTTCGGCACCTGCAATTCAGCGACTATAAGGCCCATAGACCAACGTTGCCCGATAATATGCGGCCGCAGTTCGCACGTATCCGCGAGGTTGTCGAGGCATTTGGCATCCCTATCTACGAAAAAGACGGCTTTGAGGCAGACGATGTGCTAGGGACCCTGTCAGTGCAGGCCACGCAACTGGGGGTTGAGACGATTATCTACACGGGCGATATGGATACGTTGCAGCTTGTCAATGAACATGTTGTGGTTAAGGTAGCAAAACGAGGCATCACTGAGATCACGGAATATGACGAAGAGAGCGTTAAGAACCGCTATGGCTTTGAACCAGAGAAGTTGCCCGACTTCAAAGGACTGGTGGGAGATAAATCCGATAATATACCCGGTGTGCCTGGAATTGGCGAGAAAACGGCAAGCAAACTCATCGCAGACTATGGAAGCCTGGAAAATATACTGGCGCATGTAGACGAGTTAACACCGAAAGAGCAGAAATTGCTGCGTGAGAAAGGCGAGCAGGCCAGGCAGTCTAAAATGCTCGCCACCATTGTGCTGGATGTGCCGGTACAACTCGACCTCGAGGCTTGCCTGCTCAAGCATATGAATCGCGAAAATGTGCTGGCAATCTTTCGTGAGTTGGAATTTCGCACATTGGTGGAGAAGGTACTATCACTCCTTCGCGAACTTGGTGTAGCTCAGGGAGAAGAGGACAAAGAGACTTCCAATGGCCACGAGAGTGATACGGCGTCTAAAGCAGTAGTACAAGAGAAAGCTGAGCCAATTCTCGGACAGGAAGAAGATTTATTACTGGCTCCGCCAGTTGGTATTGTCCCCATTTCGGCACCGCCTCCTCCGCCAACGGCGAGTGACTCAGGTAGTCAAGCCGGTACGCCTGCTAAGATGGAAGTGGGCGAAAGAAGTGTGGAGGGAGAGGGAGCTGAGGCTGGGCAGGCACAAAGAGTGGATGGACCTGAACAATTGAATCTCTTCGGATCGGATGTACCAGCGCAGGAAGTTGTGCGAAAATTGCGATTACCGAGCCTCCCCAGTACCCCCGGAGAGCCACGAGGAACGCCCATCCACATTATACATGAGGAGAAGGTGAAGTCGACCAGCACGATGATCGTGAACAGCGAAGATGCACTGCAGGTGCTCATCAAGAGCATATACGATGCCAGGGCCGTCGCATTGGATACGGAGACGACGTCCGATGATCCATGGCATGCAGAGCTCGTTGGGATTTCGTGCAGCATGGCGGCTGGCGAGGCTTACTATATCCCTGTTGGACACACGTACACCATTGAAAACCAGGCTCCTGGAGCTCAATTAGCGAAGCCGTATGTACTGGAAAAGTTACGCCCGGTGCTTGAAGATCCAACAGTAAAGAAGTACCTGCACAATGCAAAATACGATATGCTGATCCTGGATCGCAATGGGATCTCGTTGCGCGGGTTGGCTTTTGATACGATGTTAGGAGCCTATTTAACCGATCCTGGAAGGCGTGGGCTAGGATTGAAAGACCAGGCTTTTCAGCGTCTGGGAATAGTGATGACACCCATCTCAGAGCTTATCGGCACTGGCAGCAAAATGATCAGTATGGCACAGGTTCCGATACGCCTTGCAGCAGACTACGCGGGTTCCGATGCTGACATGACATTCCGCCTCGTCGAGCCAATTCAAAATGAACTCCGTCGCCACGGCTTATCAGACCTCTACTATAATATCGAACAGCCACTCCTGCCGGTCCTGCTAAAGATGGAAATGTATGGTGTGGCGCTTGACGCTGGCTTTCTTACAGTTTTGGAGAAAACACTTGGCGAGCAGATTAGCCGGCTTGAGCATGAGATTTATGACTCTGTAGGCCACCAATTCAATATCAACTCAACAAAGCAGCTTGGAGAGATCCTTTTTGGTGAGCTGAAACTGCCTTCTGGCAGGAAAACGAAGACGGGCTATTCGGTTAGCGCGGATGTAATAGAGAGTTTACGGGGCAAACATCCAATGGTCGATTCTTTGTTAGAATATCGCCAGTTGTCCAAGCTCAAATCGACGTATGTTGACGGCTTATTAGCCTTGATGGACCCCGTAACGGGCCGGGTACATACGTCTTTCAATCAGACTGTGGCTTCTAGCGGGCGTCTCTCGTCAAGTAACCCGAACCTGCAGAACATTCCTGTACGGACAGAGGTTGGGCGGCAGATACGACGCGCCTTTATTGCCGACCCCAGCTATGTCCTGCTCACCGCCGACTACTCGCAGTTCGAACTACGAATCCTGGCGCATATTACCCATGAGCCACGTTTGGTCGAGGCTTTTAGCAAGGGCGAAGATATTCATACGATTACAGCAGCCTCCCTCTTCAATGTTCCCGTTGCAGAGGTAACGAAGGATCAGCGCAGGTTGGCAAAAACGGTCGTGTATGCGGTCCTCTATGGGCAGTCGGCCTTTGGCCTGGCTCAGATTACAGGCATGAGCAATGCTGAGGCAGCAGAATTTATTAAACGTTACCATGAAACTTTTCCCAACATCAAGGGATATGTGGATAGTACGCTCAACCAGGCCCGTATCCAGGGTTATGTCAACACACTTTATGGACGGAAGCGCTTCTTCCCTGAGATGCAAAGGCTTCCTTTTAACGAGCGGCAGGCGCTTGAACGTGAAGCCATCAATATGCCCATTCAGGGTGGCAATGCCGATCTTATCAAGATTGCGATGATTCGCATCCAAAACGCACTCGAAGAGAAAAAGCTGAAGACGAGAATGATTTTACAGGTGCATGATGAACTCGTCTTCGAGGTTGCTGTCGAGGAGCTTGAGCGAGTAAAACGTACGATAAAAGCCATGATGGAAGGGGTAGCTGCATTAGACGTACCGACACGTGTTGAGATGAAGGTCGGAAAGAACTGGTACGAAGCAGAACCAATGGAATAAATTAAGGAGCATTTTTCATGCGATTATCGCGTTTAATACAACAATTACCACCGTACCATTTTGCCGATGCGAAGAAGAAGATTGCGGAACGCAAGGCAGCAGGCGTTGACGTCATCAGTCTCTCAATGGGCGACCCAGACTTGCCCGCGCCCCAGGCAGTAATTGACCGCCTGTGCTATAGTTTGCAGAATCAAGAAAATACGCGCTATCCAGAGTATTTTGGGATGCGCGCGCTGCACGAGGCTATCGCGGACTGGTTTGAGCGACGATTTGCGGTGCGCCTGACGCCAGAACGCCATATTTTGCCACTGCTCGGCTCAAAGGAGGGGCTGGCTTATGCCGCTGCTGCCGTGCTCAATGCGGGAGATATAGCATTGATTCCAGACCCGTATTATCCTGTGTATATCACTGCAAGCACAAGCGTCGGCGCCCAGCCCTATATGCTGCCTCTACTGGAAAAAAATGGCTATCTTCCAGATCTCGAGCAGATCCCAGCAGATGTCCTGGCGCAGTCCCGTCTCTTGTGGTTAAACTATCCCAATAACCCAACGGCGGCCAATGCCGACCGCCGTTTTTTTGAGCAGGCCGTTGCCTTTGCACAACGCCATAACCTGGTGATTATTCATGACATGGCTTATGCGGAGGTCTTTTTTGATGATTTCCGTCCAATGAGTATCCTGCAAATCCCCGGGGCCAGCGAAGTAGCGGTTGAACTGCATTCGTTGAGCAAGACGTATAATATGGCTGGATTCCGGGTAGGGATGGCTATAGGCAACGTGGAGCTGATTGAGGCTGTTGGACGTTTAAAGAGTAATATTGATAGCGGAATGTTTCGGCCTGTGCAATATGCAGCAATTGAGGCGCTCCAATTGCCGGTGTCGTGGATAGAGCAGCGCAACGCGCTTTACCGGCGCCGTCGTGATATGCTTGTAGCAGGGTGTAATGCGATTGGTCTGCGCACACAGACACCAGAGGCCGGACTTTATGTCTGGGCAGCAGTACCCACAGGATTTACATCGCGAGATTTTGCCAACTGGCTCTTTGACAAGACAGGGGTTTTTGTGACGCCTGGTACAAACTTTGGGGATGGCGGTGAGGGTTATGTGCGGATCTCTCTTACCGCGCCTGATGAGCGAATTGCAACAGCCTTGCAGCGGATGAAAGCAGTCCTGGCAGATTTGTGACACAGCAGGAAGCATCCCCTGTGGATAGCTCTGCCAGTAGAGAACACCAGGAACATTTCAAGGGGAGTTCTTCGTATGATCAGTGAACAAGGTACGGGAGAAATACAGGGCGCTCCAACCAATGCCTGGAATCTGTACGTGGGGCGGAACGTTTGCGCCGATGTGCAGACAGGACTCGACCATGAATGGCTGGTCACAAACGGTTTAGGGGGCTACGCTGCTGGTTCAATCGTGGGAGCAACGACACGCAGCTACCATGGACTCCTGGTGGCGGCACTGCGTCCCCCTGTCGAGAGATTTGTGTTGGTAACGAAGATAGATGAGACGATTGACTTTCCTGATGGGCGCAGCCTCAAGTTGGGGGTTAACGAGTACCAGGACGGCACTATCGATCCTCAGGGGTATACCTATTTGATGAAAGTTGCGCTCGAAGGTGATATTCCCTGTTTTACGTATGCCCTGGGAGATACGTTGACCCTGGAGAAACGCGTCTGGATGGAGTATGGCCAGAACATGACATATGTGCAGTATATGTTGCACGGGGCGTTCGATGAAGATAGTGAGAAGAGCAATCATACATTGACACTGACATTATACCCGTTCTGCCCTTATCGCGACCATCATAGCGCGACGCATGGTTCCTCTGATTGGCATTTCCTGGTGGAGAACGAGGGGAACCGCTGCTGTGTGCGTGCGTATGAGGGAGCTGCCACTCTCACGATGATCGCCGGCCCAGCAGCGACTTTTACTCCCGCCGATGTGTGGTATTGGAACGTGCAACATCGTCGAGAGAGAGAGCGTGGGCTGCCCGACCACGAGGATGTCTACCAGCCTGGTTATTTTCGCATGCACCTTGCGCCTGGCATGCGTATGACCCTGGTACTCAGTTCTGAAACTGAGTTGCCTGGTGAGTTTGGTAGAGCACAGCATGAAGAAAATGTAGCCCAGGCACTGCTCCGTCATCAACGCCGTATCCGACAACTTCTGGCAATAGCTCATCGCTCAGTCACCAATCTCTCACAACAAGACCCTGTCCTGGCGCGCCTGGTTGTTGCCGCTGACCAGTTTATCGTGGCACGCCCGGAGCAGGCAGCAGATGAGAAGACGAGGAAAACAAGTATCCGCCTTTCGCCCAATAGAAAAACGGTGATTGCTGGTTATCCCTGGTTTACGGACTGGGGACGAGATAGCATGATTGCGTTGCCAGGATTACTGTTGAGCACAGGGAGATATAGCGAGGCGCGCGGTCTATTGAAAGCCTTCGCATCGTTTGCCCAAAATGGGCTTATCCCAAATCGTTTTCCTGACAGTGGTGAAGCTCCAGAGTATAACACGGCTGATGCGACGTTGTGGATGTTCGACGCGCTTCGTACCTACCTGGCGACAACAGGAGACTGGTCACTCTTGAAAGAATTCTTCCCAGTGCTGCGCGATATTATAGATTGGCATGTTCGTGGGACAAGTTACGGAATAGGCATCGATGCTCATGATGGCTTGCTCCATGCTGGAGCGCCAGGGGTGCAGTTGACGTGGATGGATGCCAAGTTTGACGATCAGGTGGTTACGCCTCGCCGCGGGAAACCCGTTGAGGTCAATGCCCTCTGGTACAGTGCACTTAGCTTTATGGAAAGCTGGGCAGTACGCCTCTCCACCGATGCCACACAATACAGTCAAATGCGCACCAAGGTAAGACAAAACTTTGCTGCGCGCTTCTGGTACGAAGATGGGGGGTATCTCTATGACGTAGTCGATGTTGAAGGAGAGGCAGGAAAAAATGATGCTGCGCTACGCCCCAACCAGTTGTTTGCCGCGTCTTTAAACCGCGACCTGCTTTCTGAAAGGCAGGTAATGAGCATATTCCAGAAAGTGACCGATCACTTACTCGCACCCGCAGGTCTGCGTTCGCTGAGTCCCAGTGACCCGGCATATCATCCCCATTTCAACGGGAGCCGCCAGGAGCGCGATGAAGCGTATCACCAAGGCACCGTCTGGCAATGGTTGATAGGCCCGTATATTGATGTTCACTTACGCATTCATAATGACCGCAAAGCCTTACAATTGCTGTTGCAGCCGATGATAGATCAACTATGGAAGGCATGTCTGGGGATGATCAGCGAGGTTGCGGAGCCAGAACCTCCCTTTACACCCGCGGGATGCTTTGCACAGGCCTGGAGCATCGCTGAGATATTGCGCTGCTGGCTGCTGGCTGCTGACAGCTGAATGACGGCTTTCTATACCTCTATCCTAACAGGAGCTAGAGGAAACCAGCAGAGCAGAAAAAGGTAGAACAGCTATGACACTTTCTTCTCAACTCTACTGCAACACCTGTGGTGCAGCCAACCAGGACCAGGCAGAGCGTTGTTTCGTCTGTGAAGCACCTTTGCATGCCCCTTCGAGGGAACCATTGCTCAAAGAGCGTTACCGGATTCTCGTCCCGGTGGGACAGGGCGGCTTTGGGGC
>WNGG01002080.1_pt1 | contig 40245 bp, 39 predicted proteins | sample 5400661 | NCBI WGS metagenome assembly WNGG01 (sample SAMN13153372, study PRJNA577476) | soil metagenome | isolation source: 100 cm soil or saprolite under Garry oak tree replicate 1 | place: USA:California | collected 2016-06-15
GTATCAGCGGCTCGAGTGCTTCCGGCCGGCGCTGTCCGACCTGCAGAACTACCTGCGGCGGCGGCCGCAGGCGCCGGACGCCCCGGAAATCCACGGAAAGATCGTCGAGCTCAAGCAGGCCGCAACGCGGCTGAACTGAAGGCAGGCGTCCGTCGCCTTTCCGATCTGGTTCCTGCGCGGTCACGACGGCATCTGGCGGATTGAAGGCATGTGAGAGGTCAATATGATTCGGTCCTCTGCGATTGTTCTATGTTTCGTTCTGCTCAGCGCGTCCATTGCGCACGCCGACGATGTCGCCAAGTACGTCACCGCGGAAGAAATCACCGGCGTCGTCGTAGAAGACTCCGGCAAGCCCATTGCCGGCGCGGTGGTGGCAATTAAGTTTGTGCGCAACAACACCGGCCACAGCGGGGAGCATTGCTTTCGCTCCATGGCGGTAGAAGCCGACGCGCAAGGGCGCTTCCGGTTCGCCCCGTGGACGCAGGAGAACACGCGGGCGGACGGCACCTATGGGGAACTGGCGGTTTACAAGTCCGGATATTCTAACCCCGTGCGTCCGACTTACGTTGCTCAATCGCGGCGCTCGTTTCTGGGCATTGCCTTCAGCGACACGATCAGGATACCGAAGACCGATGTTCGGCTGGAGATGAAGCCTTTTGTGGGAAGCGATGAAGCAAGGATGCAGGAAATCGAACGGTTAGCCAGCAACTTTGCCTGCCGCATGCAAGCATATTTTGATGACATGGTATTGCTGACGAGCGTACGGGACGAAATAGCCTCTTCACCAATTGCGAACCAAGGGGAAAGCGGTCACTACTCGCACATTCGATGGATCAACGAAAAAATTAAGGACTCGACGGATCCCAGGATGCCGAATATAAGGACGGATACCCATGAAAAGAAATAACGTCATGAAACGGATTGCGCTCGTTGTTCTTGGCGCTTATCTCAACGTGACCAGCGCTCACGCCTTTGAAGTCACGACCCATGGTGTGATAACGGACAAGGCTTTGTCGCGATTCCTTGCCGACGATCCCCAGCCGAAGGAAGATCCGTATGGAGACTTTCATCGGGTGTTCAGTCATTTTCATGATCCCGCGCCTCGATCTTTTTCAATAGGTCGCGCTTGAGGCCACAGGCGAAGAAAACCTCGGCTACGAGGAATATCGGCGCGACGAATATCTGGAATAAATTATCGGCGAACGCCGGCTTGCGGCCTTCGAACGCGTGACCGACGAGCTGGAGCGCCCAGCCTCCGGCGAAAAAAGTTCCGAACCAGACCCAGCCTGAGGCAGCACCCTTCGCGGCGGCCGATTCCGCCGCGTATAAAAGCGCCGCGACTGCGACCATCGTCGCCAAGGCAAGCTGCGCATCGAGCAGAATGTAATACGCGAGAACCGCGACCACGAACACGTGAGCGAGGGTGACGCCGGCTCCAATTTCAACCCAGCTCATCGGGATCAGGATCGCGAAGACGATCGCAGGAACGCCGACAAAATGCGTCGCCTTGTTTCGGCGGTCGCGGTGGTAGGCCGCGTAGATCGACATCTGTTCGTCCAAAGATTTCACTTCCGCCTCCGTCGTTCGCGCTCCGATTCTACGTCTCGCGGCGGCGAGGGCCTTGATTTCACGTCTGGGGGTCGAGGAAAGCCGCTATAATTCAAACCTTTGCGCTTTTCCCGTCCAGGTCATGCTGCTCACCCACGGCGCAGCGTCCGCCGCACTACCTCCGGTCGCGCTGACCATAGGCAATTTCGACGGCATCCACCTCGGCCACCAGGCAATGCTCGAGCGCCTCGTCGGCGAAGCGCGCAAGCGCGGCCTGGCGAGCTGCGTGCTGACCTTCGAGCCCCATCCGCGCGAGTTCTTTGCGCCGCCGGCGGCGCCGACGCGCCTGACTTCCTTGCGCGAGAAATGCGAGCTCCTCGCGGCGCGCGGAATAGGGCGCGTGCACGTGCAGCGCTTCACGCGGTCGTTCTCGGCCATAGCGCCGCAGGCCTTCGTCGAGCAGGTGCTTGCCCAGCGGCTGAAAGCGCGCTGGCTACTCATCGGCGAGGATTTTCGTTTCGGGGCGAAGCGCGCCGGCGACATCCCCCTATTGAGGAGTCTCGCCGGACGTTTCGGATACGAGGTGGAAGTCATGTCCGTCGTGACGCGCGCGGGCGCGCGCGTGTCAAGCTCGGCAGTTCGCGCGGCGCTCGCGGCCGGCGATCTCGCCTCGGCCGAAGCCCTGCTCGGCCGGCCCTACAGCATCAGCGGGCGCGTCGTCCACGGAAGGAAGCTCGGCCGAGAGCTCGGCTTCGCCACCGCCAACGTACAACTGAAGCACAACCGCCCGCCCCTCACCGGCATTTATGCGGTGCGGGTCCACGGGGTCGGCGCCGGTCCCCGTCCCGCGGTCGCGAGCCTCGGCGTGCGGCCCACGATCACGGCAAGCGGACGCGTGGTGCTCGAAGCACATCTGTTCGATTTTTCCGGGGATCTCTATCACGAGCACGTGCGCGTCGAGTTCCTGCACAAGATCCGCGACGAGGAAAAGTACCCCGATCTCGAGACCCTGAAGGCCCAGATCGCGCGCGACTGCGAGGCCGCGAAAAGCTTTCTCATGGAAGGCCGCAATGCCTGACAAGAAGAACGACTACAAGCGCACGCTCAACCTGCCGGACACGCCGTTTCCCATGCGCGGCGATCTCGCCAGGCGCGAGCCGCAGTGGGTCGGGGAGTGGCAGGAGAAAAAGGTCTACGAAAAAATCCGCGCCGCGAGCCGCGGCCGGCCGAAGTTCGTGCTGCACGACGGCCCGCCCTACGCCAACGGCGACATCCACATCGGCACCGCGGTCAACAAGATCCTCAAGGACATCATCGTCAAGTCGCGCAACATGGCCGGGTTCGACGCGGTGTACGTCCCGGGATGGGACTGCCACGGCATGCCGATCGAGGTGCAGATCGAGAAGACACACGGCAAGAACATCCCGGTGGAGAAGACCCAAAGCCTCGCGCGCGCCTACGCCGCCGAGCAGATCGGGCGGCAGATGAAGGACTTCCGGCGCCTGGGCGTGCTCGGCGACTGGGATCACGCGTACACGACGATGGCGTACAAGAACGAGGCGGACGAGATCAGGACGCTCGGCAAGCTGCTCGCGAAGGGCTATATCTACCGCGGCCTGAAGCCGGTGAACTGGTGCTTCGACTGCGGCTCGGCGCTCGCCGAGGCCGAGGTCGAGTACATCGACCGCACCGACTTCGCCGTCGACGTCGGATTTCCCATCGCCGAGCCGGACAAGGTGGCGAAGGCGTTCGGATTGAAGAAGCTGCCGGCGGAAAAAGGCTGGATCCTCATCTGGACCACCACGCCATGGACGATTCCGGCGAACCAGGCGCTCAACGTCCATCCCGAGTCTACCTACAGCCTCGTCGAAACCGAGCGTGGGCTGCTGATCCTCGCAGCCGAGTTGCAGGAAGCCTGTCTCGCGCGCTACCGGTTGAGCGGCAAGGCGCTCGCCTCTTGCAAGGGGAAACAGCTCGAGCGGACCGCCTTTCGCCACCCTTTCTACGATCGCCTCGCGCCGGTCTACCTCGGGGAATACGTCACGCTCGAGCAGGGCACCGGCATCGTCCACAGCGCGCCGGCCTACGGCGTCGAAGACTTCGTCTCGTGCCGCCGCTACGGCATGAAGGACGACCAGATCCTCGCCCCGGTGATGGGCGACGGGAAGTACGCTTCCTCGCTGCCGTTCTTCGGCGGGCTGGACATCTGGAAGGCGAACCCGAAGATCGTCGAGAAAATCCGCGAGGCCGGGGCGCTGTTCCATTCGGAAAAGCACCGGCACAGCTACATGCATTGCTGGCGGCACAAGACCCCGGTGATCTATCGCGCGACCACCCAGTGGTTCGCCGGCATGGACGAGGTGCCGGGCTACAACGGAACGAAGCCCGCGGAAACCTTGCGCGCCGCGGCGCTGCGCGGCGTCGAGGCGACGCGCTTCTATCCCTCCTGGGGCCAGGCGCGCTTGCACGGCATGATCGCGAACCGCCCCGACTGGACGCTGTCGCGCCAGCGTCAATGGGGGGTGCCGATGCCTTTTTTCATCCACAAGGAATCCGGCGAGCTGCATCCGCGCGCGCTCGAGCTGCTCGAAGCGGTCGCCCGAAAGGTCGAGAACGGCGGCATCGAAGCCTGGCAGCGAATTCACGCGAAAGACCTGCTTGGCGCGGAGGCCGAGCGCTACGAAAAGGTCAGGGACACGCTCGACGTGTGGTTCGATTCCGGCTCCACGCACGAGACGGTGCTGAGGGGCTCGCACGCGGCAGAGCTGAAATTCCCGGCCGACCTCTATCTCGAAGGCTCGGACCAGCACCGCGGCTGGTTCCACTCCTCGCTGCTCGTGTCCTGCATGCTCAACGGCCGCGCGCCCTACGACGCGCTGCTCACGCACGGCTTCGTCGTCGACGGCCAGGGACGCAAGATGTCGAAGTCGCTCGGCAACGTGATCGCTCCGCAAAAGATCTCCGAAACGCTCGGGGCGGAAATCCTGCGGCTGTGGGTGGCGGCGACCGACTACTCCGGGGAGCTTTTCATTTCCGACGAGATCCTGAAGCGCGTGGTCGAAGCCTACCGCCGCATCCGCAACACGCTGCGGTTCCTGCTCGCCAACACGTCGGATTTCGATCCGAAACGGCACGCGATTCCGGTGGAACGATGGGTCGAGATCGACCGCTACGCGCTCGCGCTCGCGGCCGAGTTGCAGCAAAGCGTCCTCGCCGACTACGACCGGTACGAATTTCATCCGGCCGTGGCGAAGCTTCAGAACTTCTGCTCCGAGGATCTGGGGGCGTTTTATCTCGACGTTCTCAAGGACCGGCTGTATACGTGCGGGCGCGAATCGGCGGCGCGCCGCTCGGCCCAAAACGCGCTTTACCACATCGCGCAGAGCCTGCTGCGGCTGATGGCGCCGATCCTCAGTTTCACCGCCGAGGAGGCGTGGAAGGTGTTCCAGCCGGACGACGAAACCATTTTTGCGCTGAACTACTATCGCTTTCCCGAGGCGTCCGGGACCGGAACGCTGCTCGCGAAGTGGCGAGCCCTGCGCGAGATCCGGTCGGAGGTGCAGAAGCTCCTCGAAAACCACCGCGCAGCCGGAGAAATCGGCTCCTCGCTCCAGGCCGAGGTCGAGATTTCGGCACGGGGAGACAAGCTGGATCTCTTGCGGAGCCTCGGGGACGACTTGCGGTTCGTTTTCATCACTTCGCGCACCGCCGTGGTTCCCGCCGCAAGCGAGGCCGAGGAAGCCGTTCGTACCGCCCCGAGCAAGCATGTCAAATGCGAGCGCTGCTGGCACTGGCGCGCGGACGTCGGCGCCGATCCCGAACATCCGGGCATCTGCGGGCGCTGCGTCTCGAACCTTTACGGCGACGGCGAGCCGCGGAGGTTCGCGTGAAGCGGTTCAACCCGAAGCTGATCGCGGCGTGGCTTGCGCTCGCTCTCCTGATCGCGCTCGCCGATCAGGCGAGCAAGTACGCGATCGGCTCGAGCCTGCGCCCGGGCGAGGTGCGCGAAATCGCGCCGTTTTTCAATCTGGTGCTCGCGTACAACCGCGGCGCGGCGTTCAGCTTTCTCTCCGACGCCGCCGGCTGGCAGCGCGGGTTTTTCATCGCCATCGCCGCGATCGCCACCGCCGTGATCGTCGTACTGCTCGTGAGCCACGCCGGGGAGCGGCTGTTCTGCGCGGGTCTCGCGCTGATACTGGGCGGCGCGCTCGGCAACCTCTGGGACCGGCTCGTCCTCGGCCACGTGGTGGACTTTCTCGACTTTCACGCTTTCGGCTGGCATTTCTGGGCTTTCAATCTCGCCGACTCAGCGATCACCATCGGTGCGGGCCTGCTGATACTGGACGGGCTGTACCCGGCCGGGGCCGGACAAAAGCCCTAGAATACTCGGTCATGGAAGTCCTGCTGGCCAATCCGCGCGGGTTCTGCGCCGGCGTCGAGCGCGCCATCGGCATCGTCGAGCGCGCGCTCGCCATTCACGGCGCGCCGATCTACGTCCGCCACGAAGTGGTGCACAACAAGTACGTCGTCGAGGACCTCAGGAGAAAGGGCGCGGTTTTCGTCGAAACGCTCGCCGAAGTCCCCGCAGGCAGCACGGTGATTTTCAGCGCCCACGGCGTATCGAAAGCGGTGCGCGGCGACGCGCTGGCGCGGGGCTTGCACGTGTTCGACGCGACTTGTCCTCTGGTCACCAAGGTCCACGTCGAAGTCGCGAGGATGCGCGAGGCGGGCCGCGAAATCGTCATGATCGGGCACCGCGGGCACCCCGAAGTGGAAGGAACCATGGGGCAATCCGCCGCGGGCATGCATCTCGTGGAAACGGTGAAGGACGTCGCGCGCCTGGAAGTGCGCGATCCGCAGAGGCTTTCCTACGTCACCCAGACGACGCTCTCGGTCGATGACGCGGCCGCCATCGTCGACGCGCTGAAAGCGCGCTTCCCCGCGATCACCGGGCCGAAGAAGGACGACATCTGCTATGCCACGCAGAACCGGCAGGACGCGGTGAAACTCATGGCGCCGCAATGCGACCTCGTGATCGTGGTCGGCTCGCCCAACAGCTCCAACTCCAACCGCCTGCGCGAAGTCGCGCAGACCCGCGGCACCGACGCTTACATGGTCGACAACGCCGCGCAGCTCAAATCGGAGTGGCTCGCCGGCAAGCACCGGGTCGGCGTCACCGCGGGCGCTTCGGCTCCGGAAGTGCTGGTGCAGGAGGTCATCGCAAAGCTGCGCGAGCTCGGCGCGACCCGCGTCACCGCACTGAAGGGAATTGAAGAGAACGTGGTTTTCCCGCTTCCCAAGGGCTTGGTCTCAATCTAGCGCCGGCCGGGTTGATCCGGCCGTCAGCGGCAATCGAAATTTCCGTCAGTCCCCGGCGGTAATTTTTCACGTTCTGGTGATCCGACAGCCCGCTCGTCGGAAATAAGGTCCGCTCGTCGCCAGGAGATGGCTTTACACGCCGGATCGACTTAGGCTGTCGAAACGTTTCAGGAAGGGAGCACATGAACGCCATTCGCAAGCGGTGGTGCGGCTTCACGTTGATCGAGGTGATGATCGTGGTTGCGGTCATCGGCATCCTGGCGGCGATCGCCTATCCGTCGTATCAGTCGTATCTGCAGCGCGGCAACCGTTCGCAGGCCGAGCAGCTCATGATGGCAATCAGCAACAAGGAAGTGCAGTATTTTCTCGACGCGCGCGCGTACACGGCGACGATCGGCGCGGGCGGCCTGAACATCAGCCAGGACACCTGGACCTGCGCCGCGGATTGCAGCAACAGCAACTACACGGTCCACATCGCAGCGGGATCGCAGGCCGCGGACGGTGATTTGTATCTCAATGCCGATCCGACCTACACCAACTGGGTCGAAGGCTTCAAGTACCGCACGGCCGGTAACAACCAATGGTAAACGCGGCCCTGATCCGCAGGAGGAACGCAGCGCGCTTGGGCGGGTTCACGCTCATCGAGCTGATGATCACGCTTACGGTGCTGGCGGTCTTCGTCACTCTGGCCGCGCCGTCCATGCGCGACCTGGTGATCGCCTCCCAGGTGCGGACCACCGCGTCCGATCTTTACGAAAGCGTGATCCTCGCCCGCAGCGAAGCGATCAAGCGCGCCGCGAACGTCGACTTGATCCCGGTGTCGGGCAACTGGCAGAACGGCTGGACGGTGCAGGCGGGCGCGACCGTGCTCCAATCGCGGGACGCGGCGCCCAACGTGACGGTCACGCCGAAAGCGCTCCAGCTTGCGACGCCGCTGAGCACCAACATCACCTTCAGCATGGACGGGCGCCAGTCGACGGACATCACGAACGTCATTTTCAGCACCACGCAATCGGCTCAACCCATAGCCGCCCGCTGCGTCCTCATCGCCGCGAGCGGACGGCCGAGCATCAGGACGGACACCGACAATGATCCATCGAACGGCTGTAATTGACATCTCATCGGCGCAAGGGACTGCGCCGTCCGGCCGTGCTGCGGGCGGGGCGCCGCGCGGCTCGCGCGGTTTCAGCATGCTCGAGGTGCTGGTCGCGCTCGTGATCACCGTCTTCGGCCTGCTCGGCCTTGCCGGCATCCAGAGCATCGCGCACCAGGCGGAGCTGGAGTCGTACCAGCGCGCGCAAGCGCTGATCCTGCTGAACGACATCGTCGAGCGGATCAATTCCAACCGCGGTTCCGCCACCTGCTACGCGATCACCAACGCGGCCGCCGGCACGCCGTACCTCGGCACGACCACCGGCGGAGGCTATGCCGGGACGCCGAACTGCACCTTCGGATACGTCAACACCCAGACGAAGGCGCTGGCCGACAGCGGGATGTACGAATGGGACCAGATGCTGCAAGGCGCGGCCGAGGTGGGAAGCGCCGGAAACATCGGCGCGATGCTCGGCGCGCGCGGCTGCGTGAGCTTCAACGCGCTGACCAATACCTACACGGCCGCCGTCGCCTGGCAGGGAATGACCGACACGTTCACTCCGGTCGTCAATTGCGCCAACGGACTGTACGGCCCCGAAACCAAGCGCAGGGTGGTCTGGACGACCCTGCAGATTGCGAAGCTGAGCTGATCATGAACGGGTCCAAACAGCACGGTCTTTCCCTCATCGAGCTGATGGTCGCGATGACCCTCGGCCTGATGCTGCTGGCGGGGCTGGCGGTCGTGTTCGCCAACTCGAGCCAGAGCCAGCGCGAGCTGCAGAGGTCGGCGCAACAGATCGAGAACGGGCGCTACGCGATGGACGCCATCACCCAGGACATCCATCTCGCCGGCTATTACGGCCGCTACTCGGCCTACCCCGACGTCGCCCTCCTTCCTCCCTTTCCCGATCCGTGCATCACCGGCAATGCCGCGGCGCTTAAAAGCGCTCTCGCCTATCCGGTTCAGGGATATGTCGCTCCGAATCAGACCAGCAGGCCGGACCTTTCGGCGACCACCTGCGGAGCAGCGGCGTTGCTGCCGGCGGCGAATCTGTACCCCGGCAGCGACATTCTCGTGATCCGCCGCGCCGCGACGACGCCGCTCGCGATCGGAGCGAATGCCGCCTTGAACGAGGTCTATCTGCAGTCCGGTCCGGCGAGCGCGGACATACAGTTCGGGACAAACAACCCCATCACCTCGCTCAGCCAGGCCGACGGCACCACGGCGGCGACGATCACGCAGAAGAACGGCAATGCCGAATCGATCCGGAAGTACCACGTGCACATCTATTTTGTCGCCCCGTGCAGCGTGCCGGCGGGTACCAGCATCCCCTGCACCGGAGCAGCGGGCGAGGACACCATCCCCACGCTGAAGCGCCTGGAACTGAGTGTGTCGGGCGGCCCAACGCCACCGGCGGGCACGCTCACGTTCAACGTGGTCCCGATCGCGGAGGGAATCGAGGCGTTCAAGATCGAATACGGGATCGACAACAGCCCGAATGCCGCGAACGGCTCCACCGGACGCATCGGCGACGGCGCCGCGGACGTGTACATCCCCAACATCGCGACCGCCGCGCCGGCCGCCGCGGATTTCGCCAGCGCGGTGAGCACCAAGGTGTGGCTGATCGCGCGCAACACCGAGCCGAGCCCCGGCTTCACCGATACCAAGACCTATCCGGTCGCCACTCCGTCCACCGTGCTCGGCGCGGGAACCGTCCAGGGGACCGGACTCGTCTACGGGCCGTACAACGATCAGTTCAAGCGGCATTCTTATTTCAGCGGCATTCGGCTGACGAACCTGAGCGCGAGGAGGGAAAACCCGTGAAGCCGTTTTTCGGCAGACAGGGCGGCGCGACGCTGCTGGTGGTGCTGGTCATGCTGGTCATGATCACGCTGTTCGTCGTTTCGATGATCCGGCTCTCCAGCACCAATCTCAAGGTGGTGGGCAACATGCAGGCGCAGCGCGCGCTCGAGGCGAGCGCCCAGCAGGCCATCGAGAGCAGCATAAGCACCTATACTTTTTTCAGCGACGCCGCCAACAACGCCGGGCAGTGGCCGGCGGGGAATCCATACCTTGTCCCGGCCCCGGTGATCAATGGCTACACGATCGCGATCTCCCGCCCGACCTGCGTTAATTCGACGCCGGCAACGGGCTACGGCCTCACTATCACTCTCGTGCCGGAAGACACCAACTGGGAAGTTCCCGCGGGCTCCACCGATCCCGTCACCGGCGCCCAGGTCAACCTTGTGCAAGGCGTGAGGATGCGCCTGCCTTCGGGCAACTGCCCGTGATTGCGTGAAACGAGGCTCATCATGAAGCTCACCCACACCCTCAAGGCGCTCGCCGCCGTCGTCCTGGTGTTCGGCGTTGCGATCCCGCGCGGCTTCGCCGCGTTCGACCCGATCGGGGAGGACATCGATATCTTCCTCGCCAACCCGAGCTTCACCGCGCAGCTGCCGAACGTGCTGATCATGCTCGACAACACCGCCAATTGGAACAACGCGTTCGCCAACGAAAAAAGCGCGCTGGTCACGGTGGTCAAAGGAGTTTCCCAAGACTTCAACATGGGCCTGATGCTGTTCAACGAATCCGGCCAGCCCGACAACCACGGCGCCTACGTCCGCTTCGCGATACGGCATATGGACGGTGTCAAGTTCGGTGTCAACCAGTCCGCGCTGATGAACATCGTCAACAATCTCGACCAGCTCGGCGACAAGGGCAACAACAACGAAGTCTCCGAGATGATGTACGAGGCGTACGCCTACTGGGCCGGGATCACCGCCAATCTGGGTTTCGGCCAGGCCAAGCGCGACTACCACCTCAACAACGCCGGCAACCCGTTCGCGGCCAACCTGCCGGGCAATGCCTTTACCGACGCGGACACCAACGCTTATACCAGCCCGATCACCAACGGCTGCCAGAAAAACTTCCAGATCTACATCAGCAACGGACCGGCGGCCGAAAACACCCAGGCGCTTGCCGACGCCCAGACCAAGCTCGCCGGCCTCGTGTCAAAGAACCCGCCCGATACGATCAGCATCACGCCGAACGGCCAGCAGGGCAACTGGATGGACGAGTACGCCAGGTTCATGGCGAACGGCGACTGCTCTCCCAATCAGTTTATCGGAAATCAGAGCGTTTCGACCTACGTTCTCGAAGTCGATCCGAGCACCTCCGGCCAGGGGCCCGCCATGACGGCGCTGATGCACAGTGTTGCCGACAACGGCAAAGGCAAGTACTTCGCGGTGTCCTCGGCCAACGGGGGCTCCGAGATCGTCGCGGCCCTGAACCAGATCCTCGGGGAAGTCCAGTCGGTCAACAGCGTGTTCGCGGCCACCTCGATGCCGGTCAGCGTGAATGTCCGCGGCACCAACGTCAATCAGGTGTATCTCGGTGTGTTCCGCCCCGACCCGGCGAAATCGCCGCGCTGGTTCGGCAACCTGAAGCTCTACGACCTGACAACCGATCCTGCAACCGGGAGCGTGTTCCTTGGCGACGCCAACGGCTTCGCCGCCACCAACGCGGCTACCGGCTTCATCTCCAACTCGGCCCGCAGCTTCTGGACCACGGCCTCGACGTTCTGGAACTTCCGCAGCCCCTTTGCGCCGACCGACATCGGGCAGGGCTCGGACAGCCCCGACGGAGACCTGGTCGAGAAGGGGGGCGTCGCCGAAAAATTGCGCACCGCCTTCGCAACCTCGCAGACGGCGCGCAAGCTGTATACCTGCACCGGAGCGTGCGCGAACGGCAGCGCGCTGGCGGGAACGACCTTCGACACGAGCAATGCCGACATCACCCCCGCGATTCTCGGGGCCTACACGACTTACCCGGTGGCCACCATCCAAACGCCCTTGGGCAGCACGACAGCGACGGCGACGGCCCCCTCCCCGAGCGGAACCTTCCCGTTCGCGAACGGCGACAGCGTCACCATCAGCGGCGCCACGCCGACGCTCTATGACGGCACTTTCCCGGTCTTCGGCGTGACCTCGAGCCTCCCGAACAGCTTCCAGTTTACTTTGCCTTCGACGCCGAGCGGCAACACCGGTACGGTGATCGCGAACAACCACGGTCTCAACACCAACGACTTCGTGGATGTCAGCGGCTGTTCGGTGGCCGGCTACAACGTCAGCGGCGCGTCGATCATCAAGATCGACGCCAATACCTTCACCTATGGGCTGTCTGCTCCGGCCAGCACGGGCTGCAATCCCGTCCCCACCGTCATCGGCAAGAAGCTGGTGCAGACGCTGATCGCCGCCGGCACCGCCGCGACCGCCACCGTTCCATCGCACGGGTACTCGGCAGGCACCCCCATCACGATCTCCGGCGCCACCAATGATCCGGTGTTCAACGGCTCGTTTCTGATCGCTTCGACCACCACCGACACCTTCAAGTACACCATGACCTCGTCCTCGACGCTCGCGGGGACGACCGCCCAGGCCACCTCCGCGGGGCACGGCTTCAGCTCCGGTCAAAGCGTCACCATCTCGGGTGCGCTGCCTTCGGCGTACAACGGCACGTTTACCGTCACCGTTCTCGATGCCAACACCTTTACCTATGCCCTGCCTTCGGGACAATCGGTTTCGGCGGTACCCAACCCTACGATCCAGGCAACCGCGACGGTGACGAACAACGTGACTTCGATCACCCATCCCACAACGGGGAATAGCACCAACCAGAACACCGCGACCGTGACTACCCAGTCGCCGCACGGGTTTGCGGCGGGCAACACCGTCACCATCGTCGGCGCGACGCAATCGGCCTATAACGGCACGTTTACTGTGGCCGCCGTGATCGATCCGACGCATTTCACGTTCAGCAACCCCCCCGCCGTCGCGGCGGCGACGCAGGCGCCGGCGCCGCAGGCCGGCATAACGGTGTCCAAGACGACGACTAAACCCGTTGCCACGCTGTCTCCGGCGGTCACCGCCACGGGCACGATCCTCTCCGGCAAGACCATCAGCCCCGTCTCCTCGGTCAACGTCCAGACCAACGCGACCGGCCAGATTCTCGCCGGCCGCAAGAGCGACCCGGACGCCCCCCAGCGCGACAATATCATCAACTGGATGCGCGGCCAGGACAACAAGGTGGATGAAAACTCCAACTCCATCACCACCGACATCCGCGCTTCGGTTCACGGGGACATCCTGCATTCCCGGCCGGCGGTGATCAACTACAACCGCGGCGGTGCGAACGGCAGCAACACCGGTGACAATGACATCATCGTGTTCTACGGCACCAACGACGGGGTCTTTCATGCAGTTCAGGGCGGAGGCATTCCCACCGCTTCGAGCCCCACACCCCCCGCGAACAGCGGTAGCGAGCTGTGGGGATTCGTCGCGTCGGAGTTTTTCGGCAAGCTGAAGCGCCTGCGCGACAACGACCCGGCCATCGGCACGGTCCCGCCCGCCGTTCCGCGCGACTACTTCTTCGACGGGCCGATCGGCGCCTATACCGTGGATGTCAACAGCGACGGCAAACTGCTTGCCCCCGACAAAGTGCAACTCTTCATGGGCATGCGCCGCGGCGGTCGCATGATCTACGCGCTCGACGTGAGCGACCCCGCCAACCCGATTTTCATGTGGAAGCGCGGCTGCCCGAATCTCACCGACAACGTGGGCTGCGACAGCGGCTTCGAGGAGCTGGGTCAGACCTGGTCCGAGCCGAAGGTGGGTTTCCTGAAGGCATTTCCGAATCCTGTGCTCATCTTCGGAGGCGGCTACGATCCGGCAGCGGAGGATTTCCAGCCTTGTCTGATCACCTCCATGCCGCCGGACGCCGCGCACCCGACAGGGGCCCCGACCAGCGTCACCGCCCAGACCGGCGGATCGGTCACGTTCAACTCGAGCGGAAGCTGCACCTTCACCGGGACCGCCGGCACCACGGTCAACCGTTCGATGGGGCGCAGCGTCTTCATCGTGGATGCGACCAACGGCAATCTGCTGTTCCGTTTCGGGCCGGACGCCGGGGCGAGCCTGCGCGTGACGGACATGCAGTTCGCGATTCCGGCCGACGTGGTCATCCTGAACCGGGACGGCGACAACACGCGGATCTTGCCGGGGAAGGAAAATATTCAACCCAATCTCAAGGGATTCGTCGACCGGATTTACGCGGTGGACACCGGCGGCCAGGTGTGGCGCCTGGACGTCGACCCGGCTGACACCACGATGTGGACGGCGACGAAGCTCGCGGCGATCTCGGGCACGGCGCTGTCGGACAAGCGGAAGTTCCTGTTTCAGCCCGACGTGGTGGCCGCGAGCGATGGGATCAGCAATTTTGACGCAGTGCTGGTCGGATCCGGCGACCGCGAGCACCCGTTCGATGCGACCGTCGCGAACCGCTATTACATGTTCAAGGACCGCAAGTTCGTGGACGTCAATCCGGCGACCGTCAGCCCGACGGCCCCGATTACCGAGGCGGATCTGTTCGACGCCACCAACGACTGCCTGCAGGACACAGCCTGTTCCAGCTCGCAGATCACGCAGGCGCAGGCCGACTTGCTCAACGGCAGCGGGTGGCTGATCAAGCTTCTTTCCGGCGAAAAGACGATCGGATCGTCCGTCACTATCGCGGGGACGACTTTCTTCGGCACCAACCAGCCTTCGGCGACCGCCGGCGGCCAGAACTGCGGCAGCAATCTCGGGATCGCGCGCGTGTATGAGGTCAACTTCAACGATGCCACGGCAACGACCAATCTGAACGCGACCGCCGGCATGTCGGCGGCCGACCGCTCGAAAGTCATCGCGGGGGGCGGCTTTCTGCCTCCGCCACAATACGAAATCACCCAGATAGGCAAAGACGACAAACAAGGCGTGCAGTTCGGTCCGTCGAGGGAAGATGCGGGCTCCATCAAGTTCGAAGCCCGGGTCCGGACTTACTGGTTCCGCAAGGTCGAGTAACCGTCGCAACGGCTTTGCGTGGCGTCCGCGGCACGATGCACGACCGTCGTGCCGCCCAGGCCTGATTGAAGGCTCCTGAACGGAATTAGACGAAGTCCAGAGTTTGGTCTAGAATCAACTCCATGCGCCAAGTCTATCCCCGGGAAAAGATTGCCGAGCTGCTGCGCCAGCACGGCATAACGCCGACGCACCAGCGCTTCGAGATCGCGCGCGCGCTGCTCGAGCGGCGCGAACACCTGTCCGCCGACCAGATTCTGGCCCTCGTCAACTCGCGCTACGCCGAGACCTCGAAGGCGACGGTCTACAACACGCTCAAGCTGTTCGTCGAGAAGAAGCTGATCCGCGAGCTGATCGTCGATCCGGCGAAAGTGGTATACGACCCGAACACCCTTCCGCACCATCATCTCTACGACGTCGTCACCGGAAAGCTCACGGACGTGCCCGCCGAGGATATCCGCGTCACCGGACTGCCGCCGCTGCCCGAGGGGACGGTCGCCGAGGGCGTCGACATCATCATCCGAACGCGTCCCCGGCCTTGACCGGGGCCCCCCTTCGCCGGGGGAGCGGCTGCTATAATGCGCGCTCGTCGAAGCGCGCGATCCCGAGCGCAGGCTGGTGTAGCTCAGCTGGTAGAGCAACTGATTCGTAATCAGTAGGTCGGTGGTTCGAGTCCACTCGCCAGCACCATGTTCGAAGCCACTCCTTTATATCCCCGTCGACTGGACTACCCCCGGGGGTTCCCGCCATAGAGCCGCTGTATGTAACCGCTCCGTTCAAGCTCGTCGATAAAGGACGAATCGACCATATCCGACGGCTGCATTTTTGCGGCTGCGGGATATCGGCTGGAAAGAGAATCCCTCAGGCCCTGCATGCCGAAAAAAACGGTCGGCCTCGGCACGCTCCGGAACAACGGGGCGTGGAATTCCTGCAGCTCCTCGACCGTCATCCGGTCGGTGAATTGCAGAAAGCGCTGCAGCACGGGCACCACCACCGCGGGCCGTGTCTTGAAGAAATGAATCGTGTCCACGAATCCTCTCACGACGCCGGCAACGAGCTCTCTGCTGGCGGCGATATTCCGCCGAGTGGTGACGAGGCCCCCCGGGATTCCGGCGATCACCCCCTGAAAACCGTTCCAACCGAACTCCCTTCTTCCACGGAAGCTCAGGTCAACCGGAAGATAGCCGGCGTCGATCTTCTTCTCGGCTAGCGCGGCGTAAATGGCCTGGATGGTTCCCATCGGGACCAAGGTCGCGGAAATCCCCCAGCGCCGAAGAACAAAGCGCGTTGCTGTCGCGCTCGGTCCTTCCTTGGTCAGGACACCGATCCGTCCTCCGTCGAGCCGCTCGGGTGTTCTGATTTCTTGCCTTGCCATTACGAATCCGCCCTTGTGGCTTCCTGCGGGCGTAAGAATGAGTACGGTATCGCGTCCCTCCAGCACGCTCTGCGCGACCGGAACTATGCCCGTCTGCGCGAACTCCCATTCTCCGCGGTGCAGGCCGGCTATCGACTCGACGCTGCCGGCCTCGATTTTCGGGAAGGCAACCTCGATGTCGAGCCGCTTGAATATTCCCGCTTCGGTCCCGATCCAGCCCAGCGACTGCACCGTCTCCCTGAGCTCGGTCACCATGCGGACTTTCCGCCCGGCTGCTGCGGCGGAGCGAAGCGCTCCCCCTGGCGCAAGGAAATCGAGAGCCAAAGCGCCGGCCGCGGCGAGGCCGAACTTTCTCCGGCGCAAATCCATGGTCGCGTTTTCGCCTCTTTTCGGCGTGATGATACTATGGGAGTGCGGTCGTGATCCGCTGAGATTGATTGGAACGTGACATCCGTCGTTCCCAGGAGGACGCAGTGAAACGGACTCTGTTTCTCGGCTTGGTGGTGGCGCTCGCCGGGGCGAATGCGTTGGGGCAGGCTTATCGTTGGGTCGACCAGGACGGAAGGGTTCACTACACGCAGACTCCGCCCCCACCCGATGCGAAGAACGTGCAGAGGAAAAAGTTGAGAGGAAATGTCGCCGAGTCCTCGAATCTCCCCTACGCGACGCGGCAGGCGGCTCAGAACTTCCCGGTGACTCTCTACACGTCGCCGGATTGCGGCGCGCCGTGCGATGACGCCCGATCGAATCTAGTCAGGCGCTCCGTCCCGTTCAGGGAGATCAGCGTCGTCGATAAAAAATCCCTGGAGGACCTGAAGAAAGTCTCCGGCAAGACCCAGTTGCCGGCGCTCGTGGTCGGGAGGGAGGTGCAAAGCGGTTTTTTGGAAAGCACCTACAAGAGCGCGCTCGATGACGCCGGCTATCCAAGCTCGGCTCCTCAGGTACCCCTGGAGGCGCTTCGCAAGATGGAGCCCGCGGCGAAACCGGCTCCGACCGCAGAGTCGAACGCATCCTCGGCGCCCGAGGCTGAGGTGAAGTAAATCCGTCGCGGGCCGGGGCCTCGCGTTCTAAGTCCCCGGGGAGGGTCAAGCCGCTGCGCCGAGGACCTGCCTGAGCCAGGCGCCGATGTCGCGCAATTCCTCGGCGCACACCGAGTGCGGCATCGGGTACTCGCGCCAGTCCACCGCGTAGCCCAGCCCCCTGAGCAGATCGCGGGAGTGCTCCGCCCGCGCAAGCTGAATCAGCGGATCGTAGCTGCCGTGCGCCATGAAAATCGGCACGTCGCGGTTGGCGGCGCTTGCTTCCGCGGCGAGTTTCTCCGCTATCGGGACGTAAGTCGAGAGCGCCATGATTCCGGCGAGCCGCTCCGGGTGACGCAATCCGGTGTGCAGCGCGATCGCGCCTCCCTGCGAAAATCCCGCGAGAACGAGCCGCCGCGGTTGCGTGCCGCGCTTCATTTCCCCCTCCATCAATGCCTCGATCAGGATTTGCGACGCGCGCACGCCCTGCTCGTCCTCGCGCCGGATCGCGCTATCGCTGACGTCGTACCAGGCGCGCATGCGCATGCCCGCGTTGATCGTCACCGGCCGGATCGGGGCGTGCGGAAAGACGAAGCGGACTGCGGTTTTCTGCAGGCCGAGCTCGGGCACGACCGGGACGAAGTCGTTGCCGTCCGCGCCCAGCCCGTGCATCCAGATGACGCTCGCAGAGGGGTTTTTCCCGGTTTCTATTTCGATGGCATCGAGCGATTCACGCATTTTTCTGGCGGATGGCGGACTTCGGCCGGAAGGCCTTGACGACGTCCTCGCGGGTTTCGATGTACGGCCCGCCGATGAGATCGATGCAATAGGGCACCGCGGCGAAGATCCCCGGAACGATCTGCTTGCCTTCCTTGTCCTTCGGGCCCTCGAGCGTCTCGCGGATCGACTTCGGCTGGCCGGGGAGGTTGATGATGAGCGAATGCTTGCGGATCACGGCGACCTGCCGCGACAGGATCGCGGTCGGAACGAATTCGAGGCTGATGCGGCGCATCTGCTCGCCGAAACCCGGCATCACCTTGTCGGCGACGGCGAGCGTCGCCTCGGGCGTGACATCGCGCGGCGCGGGTCCGGTGCCGCCGGTGGTGAGCACGAGGTGGCAGCCGGCGCGATCGACGAGATCGGCGAGCGTGGACTCGATGCGGGGCTGCTCGTCGGGAATCAGCCGCGCCTCCACGCGCCAGGGCGTCGCGAGCGCCCGCGCAAACCAGTCCTGCAGCGCCGGAATGCCCTCGTCCTTGTACACGCCGCTCGAGGCGCGGTCGCTGATGGATACGAGGCCGATCAGCAGTTCCTCACTCACGTTCCTCCTCCGGGTCAGGCTGCGTTTCGGCGATGATATCGCGCAGCGCGCGGAACAGCTCGCGGTAGCGGCGCGGCGGCTGGCCGGCGTCGCGGTCCTCGCGGACGCTGCGCACGAGCGCGCGCAGGCGCTGGGTGTCGATGCCTGCGTGGGCCTTCGCCAGCTCGCCGAGCGCGCCGTCCTCCTCGAGCAGCAGCTCGCGCCAGCGCTCGATCAGATGCAGGCGCGCGGTGTGCTCGACCGACAGCCCGTCCCACACCTTGAGTTTTTCGCGGATCGGCTCGGGATCGATATCGCGCATCAGCCGCCCGATGTACTGCATCTGGCGGCGCCGCGCCTCGTGCCGGGTGATGCGTCTGGCCTGCTCCACCGCCTCGCGCAGGCTCTCGGGAAGTTCGATCGCCGCAAGCTGCTCGGAATTCAATTCCACCAGCCGTTCGCCGATCGCCTGCAGCTCGTGCATGGCGCGCTTGCGCTGGGTCTTGCTCGGTCGTTCCTCTTCCTGCACGTTCCGTGGAGCGCGTGGGTGAACTGATATCATAGCGTCTTTCCCCGCAACATCCCGTCGCGTGGCCCAAGCCCGCTTTCCCCACCGGTTCGACGCCTTGCAGGGCATCGCGTCGGACGCGCTCGCGCGCGCCCGGGAAAAAGGCGCGAGCGCATGCGAGACCGAGGCCTCCGAGGGCTACGGCCAGACGGTCGTGGTGCGCAAGGGCGAGGTCGAGACGATCGAGTACAACCGCGACAAGGGCCTTTCGGTCACCGTCTACATCGGCAAGCAGAAGGGCTACGCCAGCACCGCCGACTTTGCGCCGCGCGCGATCCGGGACACGGTCGACGCGGCGCTCTCCATCGCGCGCTTCACCGCAAGCGACGGTTGCGCCGGGCTCGCCGACCAGGAAGAGCTCGCGCGCGAACCGAAGGATCTCGACCTCTTCCATCCCTGGGACCTGCCGGTTGAGCGCGCGATCGAGATCGCGAAGGCCTGTGAGGCGGCCGCGTTTCGCCTGGACAAGCGCGTGGTCAACTCCGAGGGCGCGAGCGTCTCGACCCAGCAGTGGCAGTTCGTCCTCGCCAACAGCCTCGGCTTCACCGGCGGCTTTCCCACCTCGCGCCATTCGCTGTCCTGCGCCGTGATCGCGGCCGAGAACGGCCGGATGCAGCGCGACGACTGGTACGTGTCGCAGCGCTCGCCGCAGGATCTGGCGAAGCCGGAAGCGGTGGGCGACTACGCGGGCAGGAGGGCGCTCGCACGCCTGCGCAGCCGCAAGATCGGAACGCTGCAGGCGCCGGTGTTGTTCGAGGCGCCGGTGGCGAACGGCCTGATCGGGCAATTCGTCTCGGCGGTGAGCGGCGGCAGCCTCTACCGCAAGGCGTCGTTCCTGCTCGACAGCCTCGGCAAGGAGGTGTTCTCGCCGCTCGTCGACATCGTCGAGCGGCCGCATGTTCCGCGCGGCCAGGCGAGCTCGTGGTTCGACGACGAGGGCGTCGCGACGCGCGACCGCGAGGTGGTGAAGGGAGGCTTGCTGCGGGGGTACTTCCTCGGCAGCTATTCGGCGAGAAAGCTCGGGATGAAGACCACGGGCAACGCCGGGGGCAACCACAACCTGATCCTGAAGGGCGGCGAGCTCGATCTCCCCGGGCTGATCCGGAAAATGGGCCGCGGCCTGCTCGTCACCGAGCTGATGGGGCACGGGGTCAACCCCGTCACCGGCGACTACTCGCGCGGGGCCGCGGGCTACTGGGTCGAGGGCGGGGAGATCCGCGATCCGGTCGAGGAAATCACCATTGCTGGAAACCTGCGCGACATGTTCCGCTCGATCGTAGCCATCGGCAGCGACGCGCTCACGCGCGGCTCGCGCACCTGCGGGTCGATCCTCGTCGAGGGGATGACCATCGCGGGAAATTGAGGGCGTATAATCGGCGGCACTTTCGCATCCCAAAGGAGGGGACATGAAACGACGCGAGTTCCTGAAGAACGCCGGGCTGGGCGCGGCGGCGGGCGCGACGCTGCTGGCGACGCAGGCCCGCGCGCAGGCGGGCGGCCTTCCGGCCGTCAACTGGCGCATGGCGGCGAGCTGGCCGAAGTCGCTCGACACGCTTTACGGCGGCGCGGATCTGATCGGCAAGCGGGTCGGTGCGGCGACCGGCGGCAAGTTCAACATCAAGGTTTTCGCGGCCGGCGAGATCGTGGGAGGCCTGCAGGTTCTCGACGCCGTACAGAACGGCACGGTGGAATGCGGCCATACCGCCACCTATTACTATTTCGGCAAGGATCCGACGTTCGCGTTTTCCTGCGCCATTCCGTTCGGCATGAACGCCCGTCAGCAGAACGCCTGGATGTATCACGGCGGCGGTCTCGAGCTGATGCGCGAGTTCTTCAAGGAGTACAACATCATCCAGTTCCCGGCCGGCAACACCGGCTGCCAGATGGGCGGCTGGTTCAGGAAGCCGATCAACAAGGTCGCGGACCTGAGGGGCCTGAAGATGCGCATCGGCGGAACCGGCGGCCTTCCGCTCACCAAGCTCGGCGTCGTGCCGCAGCAGATCGCGGGCGGCGACATCTACCCGGCGCTCGAGAAGGGCACGGTCGACGCGGCCGAATGGGTCGGCCCCTACGACGACGAGAAACTCGGCTTCGCCAAGGTGGCGAAGTACTACTACTACCCCGGGTGGTGGGAAGGCGGTCCCGAGCTCGACCTGCTGGTCAACGTCAAGGCGTGGGAGTCGCTGCCGGCCGAGTACAAGGCGATCCTCGAGGCCGCGTGCGCGGAAGCCAACGTGTGGATGGTGGCGAAATACGACGCGCTCAACCCGGACGCGCTGAAGCGGCTGCTCGCGAGCGGCGTGAAGCTGCAGCCGTTCTCCAACGAGATCATGGCCGCCTGCTACAAGGCTTCCGCCGAGGTGTACGACGAATTTGCGACGAAGAACGCAAAATTCAAGAAGGTCTACGACGCCTGGAAGAAATTCCGCAACGAGCAGAACCAGTGGTTTGCCGTCGCCGAAAGCCGCTTCGACAACTTCATGGTCGCGGCCGAGCGCCTTACGCAGCGGGGGCCGGCAAAGAAGGGTTAGAAAAGCCGAAGATCCGCGAGGCGGAAACTGAAAACCCCGCTTTACGCGGGGTTTTTCCGACGAGTCGCACGCCGCCGCTATTTCTTTTTCGCCGCAGGTTTCTCGGGGCCGCCTCCCAGTGCGCGCTCGAGCGCCTTTTCCGCCTGTTCCTGTTCGGAGCCCTGGTCGGCAGCGCCGGGCCGACCCGAGGCGCCCGGCTGTCCGGGCGCCTCCGGTTCCTCGGCGGGCACTTCGATCTGGATATTCCTGATGTCCAAAGCCTGCTTCTTCGCGATCCCGCCCGTCACGATGCCCGGGAACGAGATGATGAGCGCCACCATGACGATCTGGATCAGCACGAACGGAACGGCGCCCCAGTAGATCTGTCCGGTGGTGACTTTCGCCGTCGGCTTGCCGCTGATCTTGTCCACGTAATCCTTCGCCGGAGCAACGCTCCGCAGATAGAAAAGCGCGAAGCCGAAGGGCGGATGCATGAACGAGGTCTGCATGTTCACGCCGTAGAGCACCCCGAGCCAGATGAGGTCGATGCCGAGCTTTTCCGCGACCGGACCGAGCAGCGGGATGACGATGAAGGACAGCTCGAAGAAATCGAGGAAGAACGCCAGCACGAAGATCAGGACGTTGGTGACGATCAGGAAACCCAGCTGGCCGCCGGGCAGATTGGTGAGCAAGCTCTCGACCCAAAGGTGGCCGTCCACGCCGTAGAAGGTCAGGCTGAACACGCGGGCGCCCACCAGGATGAACACGACGAAGGCGGTCAGCCGCGCGGTCGTGTCCATCGCCTGCTTGAGCAGCTTGATCGAGAGGCGCCGGCGGGCGATCGCCATGGCGAGCGCGCCGGACGCACCCATCGCGCCGCCCTCGGTCGGCGTCGCCACGCCGAGGAAAATCGTTCCGAGCACGAGGAAAATGAGCGCGAGCGGCGGGATCAGCACGAAAGTGACGCGCTCCGCCATGCGGGACAGCAGGCCGAGCCTCGCGAAATGATTGATGACCGACGCCGCGAACGCCACGCCGACCCCGACCGCGGTGGACACCACCAGCATCTCGTCGGTAGGCCCCTCCGGCCCGTACTCGTGTTTCGCAAAACCGATCGCGGCGGCCGCGGCGACGAGAACCAGCACGACCAGCGAGCGCGTGCCGCCCGAGCCGTCGGGCTCGCGCAGCGTGCGCGCCTCCGCCGGCAGCGCCGGCGCCCACTTCGGCCTGATCAGCGTGATCCCGAGGGCGTACACGGCATACAGGCCGGCGAGCGTCAGGCCGGGAATGAAGGCGCCTTCGTACATGTCGCCGACCGAGCGGCCGAGCTGGTCGGCCATGATGATGAGCACGAGCGAGGGCGGGATGATCTGCGCGAGCGTGCCCGAGGCGGCGATCACTCCGGTGGCGAAGCGCCGGTCGTAGCCGTAACGCAGCATGATCGGCAGCGATATCAGTCCCATCGAAATCACCGAAGCCGCCACCACGCCGGTCGTCGCGGCGAGCAGCGCTCCGACGAAGATCACGGCAAAAGCGAGGCCGCCGCGCAGCGGTCCGAATACCTGGCCGATGGTGTCGAGCAGGTCCTCGGCCATGCCGCTGCGCTCGAGGATGAGGCCCATGAAGGTGAAGAACGGCACCGCGAGCAGCGTGTCGTTCGACATGATCGCCCAGATGCGCTGCGGCAGCGCCTGGAACAGCGTGGTCTGCAGCAGGCCGAGCTCGATTCCGCCCAGCCCGAAGAAGATGCCGATCGCGGCGAGGGCGAAGGCGACCGGGTAGCCGATCAGCAGAAAGACGACCAGCGCCCCGAACATCAGGGGCGCCATGTTGTGGGCCAGGAACTCGATCATGCCGAAGCTTCCCGCTTCTTGCGGAGCTCTTCGGCGAGCTGCTCTTCCAGGCTCGGGCCTTCCTCCTTCTCGGTCGGATCGGGAATCAAGCCGCGCAGATACGCGATTCGCTTGATCAGCTCGGACAAGCCCTGCAGCACGAGCAGAAAGAAGCCGACCGGAACCATGAGCCGTGCCGGCCAGACGGTCAAGCCGCCCGCGTTGGTCGAGATCTCGTGGCTGTGGTAGGCGTCGGTGAACACCGGCCAGGACAGCCACATGATCGTGATCGCCATCGGCAAGAGAAACAGCACCGTCCCGAGAACGTCGATCCACGCCTGGGCCCGCTTCGACAGGCGCCCGGCGATGACGTCGATGCGCACGTGCTGGTTATGCAGGAGCGCGTACCCGGCGCAGAACAGGAACACCGCGGAGAACAGATACCACTGAATTTCCAGCCACGCGTTCGAGCTACGATTGAACGCGTAGCGAACCACGGCGTTTCCGGCGCTCACCAGCACTGCGGCGAGAATCAACCAGTAGATCAGCCGGCCGATGCGCTCGTTCAATGCATCGATCCGCCGCGACACGGAGAGCAGGAATGGCACGTGGATCTCCTCCGCTGTTCGAGGATCACACCATGGCGGTCACCTGATCCCCACGACCCGTCGCCGCGATGCCGGCGCTCGGCCGCCCTCCCGAACCGGCTGCGCATTTTCTCCCATCGCCGCGCGTTTGGCAAAGCGCGGGCCGTGGCCGATGGACTTCCGTTTTGGGCCGGACTAACATGGCGCGGTCGACGTAAATCAGCCCGGTCACCCAGTCAGGAGGTCCTTCCATGGTCTCTTTCAGCGTCAACGGAAAAGAAGCTTCGGTCGACATGCCGTCCGACACTCCGCTGCTGTGGGTCCTGCGCGACTACCTGGGTCTTACGGGCACGAAGTTCGGCTGCGGCATGGCGCAGTGCGGTGCCTGCACCGTCCACATCAACGGCAATCCGATCCGCTCCTGCATCACCCCGATCTCCGCGGTCACCGGAAAAAAAGTCACCACGATCGAAGGCCTGTCGCAAAACGGCGACCACCCCTTGCAGAAAGCCTGGGTCGCCGAGCAGGTGCCGCAGTGCGGCTACTGCCAGTCCGGGCAGATCATGACCGCGGCCACGCTGCTCGCGAAAAACAAGAAACCGACGCGCGAGCAGATCGTCGCGCACATGTCGGGCAACATCTGCCGCTGCGGCACCTATAACCGCATCGTCGCCGCGATCGAGCGCGCGGCGAAGGAAGCATAAGGAGGACGCCATGAGCGAAGCCACGCTGCAAACGGCGAACGGATGGGTCCTTGGCCGCGGGAATATCGCCTACCGGGGAATTTCACGCCGCGCATTTTTGCTCTCCGGCGCCGGCGCCGCTTTCGGCGTCGTCTTCGGCGGGACGCTCGCGGGGATTTCGGAAGCCTTCGCGCAGTCGGGCGAGTTCGCGCCGAACGGCTGGGTGCGCGTTGCGCCGGGCGGCACCGTCACCATTTATTCGCCGGCCTCCGAGATGGGGCAGGGCGTGATGACGGCGATGCCGCTCCTGCTCGCCGAGGAGATGGACCTCGACTGGAGCAAGGTCAAGGTCGAGCAGGCGCCTTACAACCCGAAGGTATTCGGCAATCCGTTTTTCGGCGGCGCCATGGGTACGGGGGCGAGCCGCACCACGCAATCTTATTACCCCATCCTGCGCCTCGCCGGCATGCAGGCGCGCCTGATCATGATGCAAGCAGCCGCCGAGAAGTGGGGGGTGCCGGTCTCCGAAGTGACGACCGAGCCGCACGTCGCCGTGCATCGTGCTTCCGGCCGCAGCATGGGCTACGGGGAGATCGCGGCCTTCGCCAAGGTGCCGGCCGAGCCGCCGCGGGTCTCGAAGGACCAGCTGAAGCCGGCGACCGAGTTCCGTCTCATCGGCAAGGACGTGCCGCGGGTGGATGTACCCGACAAGGTCATCGGCAAGGCGGAGTTCGGGATCGACGTGCGCATGGCCGGCATGCTCTACGGCGCGGTGCTGCGTGCGCCGGTGCAGGGCGAGAAGGCGGCCCGGATCGACGACGCCGAGGCGAAGAAAATTCCGGGAGTCGTGCAGATCGTCCCGATGCCATGGGGCGTGGGCGTGATCGCCGAAACCTACCCCGCTGCGCGAAAGGCCAAGGCCGCGCTGAAGGTCGAGTGGACCCAGACCTCGAAGGCGCGCGGCTACAGCTCGAACCAGATCATCGCGGCGTACGCGAAACGCGCGCGCAACCTGCTCGATACGGGCGGGGTCGATTTCCACAACGAGGGTGACGCCAGGGGAGCGATCGCAAAGGCGGCGAAAATTCTCAGCGCGGTCTACACCTCCGAGCACGTCGCGCACGCTTGCATGGAGCCGATGAATGCGACCGCCAGGGTGACCGGGGACAAGATCGAGGTCTGGGCCCCGACCCAGGGCCCCTCGGCCACGACTTTTGCGCTGATGGGCGCCTTCGGCTATCGCCCCGAGAACATCAGCGTTCATACCACGCTGCTCGGCGGCGGTTTTGGCCGGCGATTCGAGGTCGACTTTGCGCTCGACGCTGCCGTTCTCGCAAAGGCCGTCGCGGGCAGGGCGGTGAAAGTCATCTGGAGCCGCGAGGACGACATCCGGAACGACAAGTATCGGCCCCTCGTTGCGCAGCACCTGACGGCGGGGCTGGACCGGCAGGGACGCATCGTCGCGCTCCGCCACCGCATCGTGGGCGAATCCACGCTCGCCAGGGCCATACCGCCGTTGTTCCAGCAAGTCGGCGGCAAGGACCCGGTGCTGTGCGAAGGGTCCGAGGTGAAATACCACGTCCCCAACCACCTGATCGAGTACCTGCGCGAGCAGCGCGGCGTGGACGTCGGGTTTTGGCGCGCCGTCGGACCGGGCTACACCAAGTTCGCCGTGGAAACCTTCATCGACGAGATCGCCGCTGACGCGGGCAAGGATCCGGTCGAGTACCGCCTGGGGATGCTGGAGAAGGAGCCGCGGGCCCGGGCCGTGATCGAAGAAGCGGCTCGAATGGCCGACTGGAAGAGGAAGCGGACCGGCCGTGCGCTTGGCATCGCATACTCCGACACCTGGAATGCCCACACCGCGGAGGTAGCGGAAGTATCGGTGGACAGGAATTCGGGCAAGATCCGGGTGCACGAGGTCTGGGCGGTCGTGGACTGCGGGGTCGCGCTGCAGCCGGGGAACGTCGCCGCGCAAATCGAATCGTCGATCATTTACGGTGCGAGCCATGCGCTGTTGGAACGCATCACATTCAAGCGGGGCGCGGTGCAGCAGTCGAACTTCCACGACTATCCCGTGATGCGCATGAACGAGGCCCCGCTCGTGACGGTGAAGGTGATTCCCACCGATAACGATCCCGGCGGAATCGGCGAGACAGGGTTGCCGCCGATTTCGCCCGCTATCGCCAATGCGGTGGCCAAGCTGACCGGCAAGCGGCTCCGGGCCCTGCCCTTCGATCAGAAGCTGCTCAAGGCCTAGACGCGGCGCCCGCACCGAGCCCCCGGCCGGCCGCGGGGGGATTCGAGTCAGCGCATCGCCCAGTAAATCAGGAGCGCTGCGAGGAGCGCACCGGCGGCCCACCAGACGAGGTTGATCCGGGGCTTGGCGGCCTTCGGCGCGGCTTGCACGGCCGGTCCGGCAAGCTTCGCGTTGAACGCGGTGAAGAAATCGTCGGCCATTTTTCTTGCGACGCCGTCGATCAGCCGCGAGCCGACCTGCGCGAGCTTGCCGCCGACGCTGGCATTTGCGGTGTAGCTGAGCTTTGTGCCGCCGCCCTCCGGGGCGAGCGATACCCGCGCGCCGCCTTTGCCGAATCCCGCCGCGCCGCCCGATCCCTCGAAGGACAGCGAATAGGAATTCGGCGGGTTGAGGTCGGCGAGCACGAGCTTGCCGCTGAACTTCGCCTTCACCGGCCCGACCGAGGCCGTCATGGCGACGCGATACTCGCTGTCGGAGACTTTCTCGATCGACTCGCAGCCGGGAATGCAGGCCTTCAACACTTCCGGATCGTTCAGCCCGCGCCAGACCTCCGCCTGCGGCAACGGGATGAGTTGTTCGCCGGTCATTTCCATGGGGGTTCCCCTATGCGGTCCGCGGCAGCGCCGCGCGGGCTTATTGTATCGCGCGCCGTCCGGTAAAATAGCGGGCATGCACTCCAGAGTAGAAGCGGCGGCGTTTGCGCTGATGACCCTGCTTTGCGGGCTCGCACAGGCGCAAGTCTGGCCGGCGAAGCCGGTACGCATCGTCGTACCGTTCGCGCCGGGCGGCACCGCCGACACGCTCGGGCGGCAGGTGGCGCAGAAGCTCACCGAGACCTTGCAGGAGAACTTCATCATCGAGAACCGCCCGGGCGCAGGCGGCGTAATCGGCTCGGAGCTGGTCGCCAAGGCCGCGCCCGACGGCTATACGCTTCTCGTCTCGGGAGTCGCTACGCATTGCATCGCGCCCGCGCTCTCGAAGAACTTCCCCTTCGACCCGGTGCGCGACTTCACCCATATCGCGCTGTTCGGCGGCCCGCCGGGGGTGCTCGTGATCAACCCGTCGCTTTCCGCGCGCAACCTCAAGGAGTTCATCGCGCTCGCCAAGGCGGAACCGGGCAAGCTCGCCTACGGCTCCCCGGGCAACGGCACGCAGGGGCACTTGATCGCGGAGCAGTTAAAGCAGGTCGCGGGGATCGAGATGACCCATGTGCCGTACAAGGGCGCAAGCCTCGCGGTCGCCGATCTGATCGCGGGCCACGTGCTCGTGGCTTCGACCACGCTCACGACCGCGTCCACGCAGATCCGCGCGGGCAAGGCGCGCGCCATCGCGGTGAGCTCGGTGAAGCGCGTTCCCGATTTTCCGGAAGTTCCTACTTTTGGAGAGCTCGGCTATCCGGAAATGACCGCTTCCATTTGGTTTTCTCTTTCCGGGCCGCCGGGGATGCCCCAGGAAATCGTCAATCGCCTGAACGCCGAGGTGCGCCGCGCTCTGCAACTCCCCGATGTGCGCGGGCGCTTGCGGCTGGAGGGTATCGAGCCGGGCGACCTCGACCCGCAGCAGTTCGCCGCGTTCCTCGCGGCGGAGTTGAAACGCTGGGGGCCGATCGTGCGCGCCTCCGGCGCAACAGCCGATTAAGGGACTGACTTATGCTGACCCAGGAGCAAAACGAGCAACTGACGCGCACCGGACCCGGCACCCTGATGGGCGACCTGTTTCGCCGCTACTGGATTCCCGCTCTGCACGGCTGGGAGATCGCCGAGCGCGATTGCCCCCCCGTGCGGGTGCACATCATGGGCGAGAAGCTCGTCGCCTTCCGCGACAGCGAAGGGCGCATCGGCGTCATCGAGGAATTCTGCGCGCACCGCGGCGTGTCGCTGTGGTTCGGGCGCAACGAGGAGTGCGGCCTGCGCTGCTCCTACCACGGCTGGAAGTACGACGTGAACGGCCAGTGCGTGGACCTGCCTTCGGAGCCGGAAGAAACCGGCATGAGAAAGCGCATCAAGCTGAAGTCCTATCCCGCGATCGAGCGCGGCGAAGTGATCTGGATCTACATGGGACCGCCCGGGCTGAAACCCGCGCCGCCCGAGCTCGAGTGGGCGATGGTATCGCCCGAGCGCCGCTTTGTTTCCAAACGCCTCCAGGAGTGCAATTACCTGCAGGCGATGGAAGGCGGCATCGACTCGAGCCACGTGTCCTTCCTGCACTCGGGCGAGCTCAACCGCGATCCGCTGTTCAAGGGGAGCCGCGGCAACCAGTACAACGAGCGCGACCGGATGCCTATCTTCGAGGTCGTGGATTTCGAGGGCGGCCTTCTGATCGGCGCGCGCCGCAACGCCGACGAGGCCCGCTACTACTGGCGCATCACGCCCTGGATCATGCCCTGGTACACCGTCATCCCGCCGCGCGCGGGGCACCCCCTGGGCGCGCACGCCTGGGTGCCGATCGACGACGAGCGCTGCTGGTCGTGGAGCATCAACTATCACCCGGCGCGCGACCTCACCGCGGCCGAGGTGCAGGCGATGAAAGACGGCGAGGGCATCCACGTGAAATACCTCCCGGGAACCTTCATTCCGCTTCAGAACAAGGCCAACAACTATCTCATCGACCGCTCGGCGCAGAAGAGCGGCGACACCTACAGCGGCGTGGACGGCATCGCCATGCAGGATGCGTCGCTTCAGGAAAGCATGGGTGCGGTCCAGAACCGCACGCGCGAGCACCTGGTCTCGACCGACAACGGCATCATCCTCACGCGCAGAAAGCTGCTCAAGGCGGCGAAGGACAGCCGCGAGGGCAAGCCCGTGCCGGGACTCGATCCGGCTTCGCAGCGCGTGCGCTCCTGTTCGATCGAGCTGCCGGCCGGACAGCACTACAAGGACGGCGCGAAGCACGGCCTGTTCGCGCCGCTCGACTCCGACCCGGTGACGGTCGTGCGGTAATCCGTCTGCGTAATCCGCGGCTCAAGAAACACGATGTCGAAACTCCGCCTGTCTCTCGCCTGCTGGGACTACGATCGCACGCGCGCGCTCGCCGACGGCAGCGTCCGGGCCGACGGCATCGAGCTCAACTATCTCAATCTCCTCGTCGAAGAGACGTTCTTCCGCATGGCGCGCCATCGCGAATTCGACGCGGCGGAGATGTCGCTGTCCTCGTACTGCGTTTCATTGATGCGGGATGATCCGGCGTTCATCGCGATCCCGGTGTTCCCGTCTCGCTTCTTTCGCCACTCGTGCATCTTCGTCTCGGCGAAATGCGGGATCCGCGAGCCCAAGGAGCTCGCCGGCAAGCGCGTCGGCGTGCCCGAATTCCAGATGACCGCGCCCGTATGGATCCGCGGAATTCTTCAGGACGAGTACGGCGTGGATGCGGCGAGCCCCGAGTACTGGACGGGCGGCGAGGAGGAGCCCGGCCGCGAGGAGAAGCTCAAGCTCGATCTCCCGCCGAAAATCAAGCTCAGGCAGATCGGCCCGGCGCAGACGCTCTCGCAAATGATCGCCGCCGGCGAGCTCGACGCCATGCACACGGCGCGCACGCCTTCGACCTTCGTGACGCGGCCCGGAAGCGTGAAGCGGCTGTTCGAGAACTACGCCGAGGTCGAGCGCGCGTATTACCGCAAGACGAAGATTTTTCCCATCATGCACACGGTCGTGCTGCGGCGGGACCGGTACCAGGCCAACCGCTGGATCGCGCAATCGCTCTACAAGGCTTTCGTGCAGGCGCAGCGCAAAGCGTACGACAACCTCGCCACGACCATGGCGCTGGCGACGATGCTGCCCTGGCAGACCGCGCACGTCGAGGAAGCGCGGCGCGAGCTGGGCGAGGACTGGTGGGCGTACGGACTCGCTTCCAACCGCCATGTGCTCGACACGTTCCTGCGCTACCACCATGAGCAGGGCTTGTCGAAGCGGCGTCTGAAGGTCGAAGAGCTGTTCGCGCCGGAGACGCTGGAAGGGTTCAGGATTTGAAAGCCGCCGTTCTTCACGGCTTTGGCCAGGCGCTGCGCATCGAGGAGGTGCCGGACCCGTCGCTCGAAGCCGACGAGGTGCTCATCCGGGTCGAGGCCTGCGGCGTGTGCCACTCGGATCTTCACATCGCCGACGGCGACTTTCCGGGGTTCAAGGCGATCACCAAGAATCCGCTGATTCCCGGCCACGAAGTGGTCGGGCGCGTGGTGCGGAAGGGCGCCTCGGTGGCTCATCTCGCCGTCGGCGACCGAGTGGGCGTGGCCTGGCTGCACGCGAGCTGCGGCGCATGCGAGCAGTGCCGCGAAGGGCTCGAGAACCTGTGCCGAAAGGGCGTGGTGACGGGCCTCATGGTCGACGGCGGCTACGCGCAACTCATGCGCGCCAAGGCGAGCCATGCGCTGCCCATCCCGGACGCGCTCGCTTCGGTGGAAGCGGCGCCGCTGTTCTGCGCCGGCGTCACCGTCTATCGAGCGCTCAGGAACGCGCGCGCCGGCTCCGGACAGCGCGTGGCGGTGTTCGGCGTCGGCGGCCTGGGGCATCTGGCAGTGCAGATCGCAAAGGCATTCGGCGCCGAAGTCGTGGCGCTGGACGTGGCCGAAGACAAGCTCGCCCTGGCGGCTGCGCTCGGCGCCGCGAAGACCTTCAACGCGGCGGACCCGGACGCGACGAGGACGATCCGGAAGATCGGCGGCGTGCACGTCGCGGTCGTCGCGTCCGCCGCGAAGGCCGCTTACGACGCCGCCCTGAAGTGCCTGCGCCCCGCCGGAACGCTCGCGGTCGTGGGCCTGCCGGCCGAATCGCTCGCGTTCTCCGCGCTGGCGCTCGTCACCGGCGAGACCCGCATCATCGGCACCGCCGTGGGCACCCGCGATGATGTGCGCGCGGTCCTCGATCTCGCGGCTGCGGGGAAGCTTCGCTGCCGCACCCTGACCGAGCCGCTCGAGCGCGTCAACGATGTCTTCGAGCGCATGCGCCGCGGCGGCATCGCGGGGCGCGTGGTGTTGACCCCGGACGCGCGATCGGCGGATGGAGACGCTCGGCCCCGGCCATGAGGCGCGCTACGCCGCGGCCCGCTGAGACGTGTCGCTTCAGAAGCTGACGCTGAAAACCACTCCGATGCCGTTGCTCTTCGCGGTTGCGGATGTACCGGCAGAAGCAGAATGCAGCTTGTACTCCAACCCCGTGTAACGCAATCCCAGGCCGATTTTTTCGCCGAAGCGGTAGTCCGCCTGCAGCACATACCCTAAAGCGTTATCGACCTGCACATCGGAGGGGATCAACGCAACCCCGCTGCTGCTGACTTTGGGATTTATGTGGTAAGTCAGTCCGCCGCCCAGCCGGACGGATGGAAAACGGTAAAAGACGAGCGCGTCCAGGGGAAATCTCGACCAGGTAACATCGCCGTTGTTTGCGCTGATGGTCGCGAATTTGGCCGACAAAGATAGCTCGGCCTCCATGTCTTTCGTCTCGTTGACTATCGAAGCACCGGCGCCCACGAACAGGCCCTCGTTGGCCCTGATTGTTTTAGTCGAGCCGTCCGTGAAGGTCACCGTCAGCAACTTGTCGCCGCCCGTATCGACGCCGGCCTTCAGCATCGGTCTCACATCGGCGGCGCGGGCCGACATCGCCGCGAGAGCCAACGCGGCCGCAGACAATGCGACGAACGATCGGAATCGAGTGAACGAGTTGCGCTCCATTTTGATTCTCCCTTGTAGCTTGGTGAGTGATGCCTGCTTTTCGGCCGATGCGCCGGCGAGCCGTCGCACCGCCCCCGGATTGGCCCGGGTTTTCCCTGCGATGTCGAGCGTGCTGCCGTGCGTGACTTACGAGAATAGCACAGGCGTGCCAATGGTAAACACAGCAGTGCCGGTCGAACGCATCTTCGCCATCGGCGGAGTTGCGGATAGCTCGTCAGTCCCTGGCGAATCAGCTCAAGGGTTCGTGCCCGACCGTGCAAAGGGATAGGGTGGAAGCGTAGTAAGGCGGGCGTCGTCCACGGCACCGCCGGCGGTGAAGTGATACAGGCTCTGCCACGCGTGCCCCTGCAACCCGAGCAGCGCGTGCATCTCGTCGTCGAAAAAGCAGCCGATCCCGGTGGCGCGAATGCCGGCGGCCTCGGCCTCGAGGTACAGCACCTGCCCGAGCATTCCGCATTCCCAATAGAGCGCCCGGTAGCGCCAAGGCTCGCTCGTTGCGATCTCGTAATGGGCAAGCATCCCCAGCGCGTAGCAGGAATCGGCAGCGATGTCCTGGTGACAGCAGACCAGCCGGGCCGAGTCGCAAAGGTCGTACGCGATGAGCAAATAAAGCGGCAGCCCGGGCGGGCCCGTCTTGCGCCACAGCCAATCGGTCCGAAGCGACGCCTTGAGCGGCGCGAGCGCCTCCGGGTTGCGGACGAGCACATAGAGCCCGGGATCGAGTGCGTCCACGCGATGAATCAGGAGGGCCGGATGCACTTCGGCGGCCCAGGGCCAGGCACGCCAAGGTGGCGCACCGGAGCGCGGCAGTGTCGCATCCAGCATGGCGAAGAAAGCGTCGGCGCCGATGCTCGTGGAGCCATCGAATGCGACCGCGCTGCGCCGTTGCCGGAAGATTTGCGCTGCCGAGAGGTCGCGCACCGGCTCTCCCGCGGTCTCGTGGACCGCGCGCGCCGGATTCGCGGGCTCATGATCCAAGGTGTGCTTGCCTGTCAGCCGATGTACCTGTTCGATATCCGCCCACTCGACGTGATCGGAGCTCAGTCGGTTGGCCTTGCCATGCCAGCGCGATGGGGCAGGGGGCAGTTCTGCCGGCGGCGGCTCGCCTGCGGAGATCCACACCAGGCAATCCGGCGCCTCCGGTTCGGCCGAGGCTGCGTCACGATCGAGTCCGAGCAGCGCCGCGATCTGCGCGTCGCTCGGCGCGGCAAGCAGGCGCGAGCGCCAGCCCAGCGCGGATGCGGCGTAGCTCACTGCGGCAATCGCATGGCCGCAGTCGTGCTGGCAGTAGCGAAACGCCCGCATGCCGTATTTCCAGGCTTCGCGCCAGGTGATGCTCGCGAGCCCGATCAGGAAGCCGCGAAGCTCGAACGGCCTGTCCCATTCTCCACGGCGCTCGAGCGCGTGATCGCAGCTCAGGTAGTGATAGACACCGGCCGCAAGCCCCGCCACTCCACCCGTCGCGAGATAGCCCTCTGTGGGATGGAGATTGCCGCTCGACGGATTGCAACGCAGAGCCCAGGAGGTTTCGCCGTAGGCTTTCCAGGCCGAGATGCCCAGGGACAGTTCGAGCAGAATCGCGACGGAATCGAGATTGAAAGTGTGTGGCGCCGGCATCCGGCCGCGGCGCAATGCGCCGTAGCGCGTCTCGAGATTGTCCGCAAGAAGCGGGAGCTCGACGCGCACGGCGCCTTCATAACGGCGGAACGGATTCGGCTGATTGGCCCAGTCCAGCCGCCCTGGCCCGGGCGCGTAGCGGTTCAGGCGATGCTTGCTACGCTCGTGGTAATCGGAGAGCGTGTAGTCGGCCATGGACGAGGGTGATAGAGGCGCGCAAGCTTAGCACGCCGTATCGGGCCTCCCGATTTGACGGACACTTCCGATAGACTAGCGATATCGCGCTGGAAGGAGATCGTCATGGATCCGAACCTGACGCCCGAGGACATCGACTGGCTGCGCAAGGTCCGGGCGGCGACCGACGCAAAACGCGATCCGCTGCCGCTTCCAATGGATATCGCGGGTAAGCTGGGCGCGTTCGGCTTCGTAAAATCGGATGATCGGGGCGGTTTTACGATCACAGAGCAAGGACGCGGGGCGCTGCTGGAACAAGACATGCGAGACGCGGAAGACCGCTGAAATGATGGCCAACCAGTCCGCAACGGTGATGCTTTCACAGCCAAGAGGAGAACAGCCATGCGTCGAGTGAAATACTGGGTCGCAGGAACGGCCGGGGCGGCATTCCTCGCTCTGGGCGCCTCGCTTTTCGCGCAAACGGGCTTCCCGCCGCCGCCGCCGAAGGTGAGCCCGGCCGCGGGCGCGATCGACATTCACGTCCACAGCGATCCCGACGTGTTCAACCGCAGCATCGACGATTTCGAGATTGCGCGGCTCGCGGCGCGCAAGGGCATGCGCGGCATCGTGCTCAAGAACCACGTCGCGCCGACCGCCGATCGCGCGGCGCTGGTCAGCCGCATCGTGCCGGGAATCGAGATCTGGGGCGGCATCGCGCTCAACCGCGCGGTGGGCGGCGTCAACCCGAGCGCGGTCGAATGGTTCCATCGCATGTCGGGCGGGCGCGCCAAGGTCGTGTGGCTGCCGACTTTCGACGCGGACAACCAGCACAAGATTCTCAAGGAGCCCGGCGAAGGGCTGAAAGTCGCCGTGAACGGCAAGCTCCTGCCGGAGACGGAGGAGGTGCTCAAGATCATCGCGCGCGAGAATCTTTCGCTCGCGACCGGGCACGTCGCGCCCGATGAATCGCTCGCAGTGATCAGGCGGGCGAGAGAGCTCGGCGTGAAGAACATCGTCGTCACCCACGCGATGGCCGAGGTTCCGGGGATGACGCTCGCGCAGGTGAAGCAGGCCGCCTCGATGGGCGCGTTCATCGAGTATTGCTTCCTCAACGACATACACGGGCCGCAGTCCTACTGGCCGTTCCTGCGCTCCTGGCGCCGCGTCTCGTTCGCCGACATCGCCAAGGTCATCAAGGAGGTCGGGGCCTCGCACTTCGTTCTCTCCAGCGATCTCGGGCAGAACGGCACGCCGACGCACGCCGACGGCATGGAGATGATGATCAACGGCATGAAACGGGAAGGGATTTCCCAGGCCGACGTCGATCTCATGGTGAAGAGGAATCCGGCCAGGTTCCTCGGTCTGGAGGGCTGAGCGGCGCGTCCAGTCCGACTCCCCGGATCAGCCGATGAAATACAAGGACTACTACGCCGTGATGGGCGTCGACCGCAAGGCGAGCGCCGAGGAGATCAAGAAGGCGTACCGGAAACTCGCGCGAAAATATCACCCCGACGTCTCCAAGGAGCCGGGCGCCGAAGAAAAATTCAAGGAGCTCGGCGAGGCCTACGAGACTCTGAAAGATCCGGAAAAACGCGCCGCCTACGATCAGCTGGGCAGCCATCGGCCCGGACAGGAGTTCCGGCCGCCTCCGGGCTGGGAACAACAGTTCGGCGGCGGTCGGTTTTCGTTCGACGATCTCGATCTGGGGGATCTGTTCGCCGGTCTTGCGGGCGGCCGGCATCGTGCGGGAAGGGGCGACGGCAAGATTCAAATGCCCGGAGAGGACTACGAAGTCACGGCGCACATCACGCTCGACGATGCCTACCGCGGCGCCGAGATGGACCTCGAGCTGACCGTGCCCGAGTACGACGAGAACGGCTTTTCGCATCGCGTGCGGCGCGCCTTCAAGGCGCGCATTCCGAAAGGCGCCACCGATGGCCAGCGTTTGCGTCTGCCGGGCAAGGGCGGCAAGGGATTCAACGGCGGGCGCGATGGCGACCTGTATCTCGATATCGCGTTGCATCCGCATCGGCTGTTCCGCGTGAGCGGCCACGACCTGTTCTTCGATCTGCCGCTCGCGCCATGGGAAGCGGTGCTCGGCACGACGGTGCAGGTGCCCACTCTCGGCGGACCGGTGCGCCTCAGGGTCCCGCCGGGGACGCACGCCGGTCAACACCTGCGGCTCGCCAGGCGCGGGCTCCCCAAACCGCACGGGGGAGAAGGCGACCTCTTCGCGATCGTCCAGATCGCGGTTCCGACCGTAGCGAGCGAGCGCGAGCGTGCGCTGTTCAAGGAGCTTGCCGAGACCTCGACCTTCAACCCGCGCGGACATTTCGAGCAGGAGGCCGCGAAATGACAACCGAGCATGCCGAAACGCTCTGGCTGCACGAGCATTACGAGTTCTCGCTCGAAGAGCTGTGCGAGCTGTCGGGTCTGTCCGAAGCCGAACTGCGCGAACTCGTGGATTACGAAGTGCTTGCGCCGACCGATCCGAACGCACGACATTGGACCTTCGGCGCAGACCGGCTGCTCGCTGCGCGAAGCGCGCGCCGATTGCGCAAGGACTTCGAGCTGGACCCGCACGGCGTCGCTCTGGTGGTCACGCTGCTCGACCGCGTTCGCGATCTCGAAGCGGAGCTGCGCGACCTGCGAGCGAAACTGCCCCGCAGGCAGCGATAGGAATCCGCTTCGAATCCATGCCCGCTTCTAATACCGAACCACGCTGGCCGGCCATCATCGCGCTTCTTGCCGTGGGGGGCATTTATACCGCGCTTCCCTCTTTCCTTACCGTAGGGCCGCGTTGGTTGCTGCTCGTGGTCGTTGTCGTTCTGTTGATACCGACGGTTATCTCTTACCGAATAGGACGCCATAAACTCAATCGCCTTCTGGGCTACGTAGTCAGCGCGGTCATCACTCTCGCCCTGGTTCTGTCGCTGGTGCTCCTGATCAGAGCGCTGCCGACGCGGGTGGAACCGGCGCCTGCCCTGCTGCAATCCGCCGGAGCGCTCTGGCTCACCAATATTCTCGTGTTCGCCCTTTGGTACTGGAGACTCGACGGAGGAGGTCCGCTGCAACGGGACCGCCGGGGTACCCATACGGAAGGCTCCTTCCTGTTTCCTCAAATGACGCAGTATTCAAAAACGGCCACCGAAAAACATTGGTCCCCAAGGTTCATCGACTATCTGTTCATAGCCTTCAATACGAGCACCGCGTTTTCCCCGTCGGATACGCCGGTTCTCTCGCGATGGGCCAAAGTGCTTACGATGCTGCAGGCGATGATTTCACTGATCATCGTCGCTCTCCTGGCGTCGCGCGCAATCGGGATCTTGTAACTCGACCGCAGCGTAGGCCCGCGAGATTCGTGCCGAATGAAGGTCCTCGGCATCACGCCAGGTCAGTGCGCGAAACGGGACCGGTCGTAGCAAAGTTAAAACCCGAGTATCCAGCCGTCGTCCGAGAGCCAGACGAACAGGTCTTCGTCGTCGGAGCTGAACGCTACGAGCCCCATTTCTCACGATACGCCCGATATCTGTCAACCCATGCGGGATTGCCGAACGATCCTTCGCTTTGGTGGGTGAGGCAGATCGGCCAGGTCCCCAGCCGAAGCCCTCTTTCCCTCGCCGTTCGACAAAAATCCAGATCGTAGAAGTGGAATTGGAAGCGGGTGTCGAAGAAGACCTGGCTCTTCACGAGCGTCGATCTTCTCGACGCGAGCAAGATGCCGTCCAGCAATTCGCATTCGGCCGGCACCGAACCGAATAGGACGAGCGCACCCCACGGGGTGGGCCCGTGCGCGACGCAGCCGCTCAAATTCGCGGCGCTGTCGCGCGTGAAGTGCTCATCGATAAATGCCCAGCCCGGCTGGTTCGCGACCCTGCGTCGATTGCCGGCCACGCCGACCACATCGAAGGCCGCGAGTCCTTCCACCACACGGTCGGCGAGGAAGTAGTCGTCTATCCAGACATCGTCGTGCATGAACACGACGATGTCTGGCCCCCCCTTCTCCAGTATCCGCGCATTGAATATTTCAGGCAGCCCGCGGTGGTTTTCGAACACCACGCAAGGCACGTATCTGCGGTCTCTTCCGAGGCGTCGCAAGGAAAGCCCCAGCGCGGACTTATCCCAAAAGTCGCGTTCTGAGAATCTCGTCGCGCTGACAATCTCGATCATCGGCATCCGATCTCCACGGGCACGCCGCCGTATTGTACGGCGGCGACGAGACTCTCACGTCCCGGTCCCGGTCGACGAACGAAGCGCTGCTCGAGCCGCAGCAGCCATCGGACTGGCGTTGCCGCTCGCTCCATGCCCCCAAGAAAAGGCAAAGCCGCGCGAGCGCGGCTTTGGGTGGCGGCTCATTTCCAGGGCATGAGCGAAGCGTGGATCACGTCCGGCACGCCCTGGCCTCCGACCGACCGGATGGCGAGGTCGACGTCTTTCAGCCCGAAGCTGTGGGTCGTGACCTTCTCCAGCGGGAATCGCCTCGAGGCGAGCTGCGCGAGGGCAAGCTCGCAGGCCTTGAAGCTGTGGCCGCGCGCGCTCTTGAGGGTGATGAATTTCACCGTGAGCCTTTCGAGCGGGAAATTCGGGAATTCCTTCATTTCCCCCTGGACCACGATCGTCCCGCCCTTGCGTTTCAACGCTTCCACGCCGAGCAGGATCGGGAGGGTCCCGGCGCCCGCGGTGCAGTCGAGCGCGACATCCACGCCGCGGCCGGCCGTGATCTCCTTGATGCGAGCGAGCGGATCCTCCTTCTGCACGTCGATCACGTAGTCGGCGCCGAGCTCCTTGGCGACTTTCATCCGCGCGGCGTCCCTGGAGGTGCCCGTGACGATGATGAGCGAGGCGCCCGCCTGTTTGCAGATCACGGTCTGCGACAAACCCTGCTGGCCCGGGCCCTGGATGAGCACCGCGGAGTTGTAGCCCACGCCGCCGTCGAAGAGCGACCATTCGACGCCGTTCGCCATGGGGGTGACGAGTCCCGCCAGCTCCGGCGTGACGCCCTTCGGCACGCGGTGCACGACGGCGTTCCACGGAAGATACACGTATTGGGCAAAGCCGCCCCACAGATGGGGCGCCTTTTCGGCCGAGGTGTAGCCATAGCGGATCGCGTCGGGGTTGTACCGCCAGTCGGTGTTTTCGCAGTGACGGTACTGACCCAGATGGCACCATTCGCACTTGCCGCACATGACGTAATGCTCGACGAACACCAGGTCGCCCTCCTCGAAGCCCTTGCGCCGGGTGAACTCGCGGCCGGCCTTGGCGATGGTGCCGATGTTCTCGTGGCCCATGATCACCGGGATGCTGGAGGGCGGATGCGCGTACAGCTTGACATCGGTTCCGCAGATCCCGGCGACCTCCATTTTCATGAGCGCGCTGTCCTCCGGGATATCCGGCATGGGGAACTCCCGGAACTCGGTTTTGCCCGGGCCTGTCCTCACGGCCGCCAACACTTTTTCCACGTGCGTGTCTCCACTCGATCACTGTCGGTTCGCATTTTCCTCCTCCGAGAGATCGCAGTCCACGCGCAAGCGCGACGGGTCGGCAACCTTGAGCTATCATCGGTCGCATCCTCGAGCACCTGGGACTGCGGGTCCTTGAGCCCGCGGAGCGAAGTTCGCCACTCGATTCCGCGAGCTGGCCTGCCTACGCGAGCCTGCCGCTGACCTATCATCCTGTTCCCGACAGCGCCTCCAGCGCGGGCAAAGCACCTCCACGCTTGACTTACTGCGCTTGGCGACTGCATGATTTGCCGTAACGTCCGTTGCGAAGCGCCTGGGGAGCGCCAATCCGACCACCGAACGCGCG
>WNGG01001592.1_pt1 | contig 40216 bp, 30 predicted proteins | sample 5400661 | NCBI WGS metagenome assembly WNGG01 (sample SAMN13153372, study PRJNA577476) | soil metagenome | isolation source: 100 cm soil or saprolite under Garry oak tree replicate 1 | place: USA:California | collected 2016-06-15
GACGGGCGTCCTTGGGGACCGCGCGAAAAGCGTGCTCCTCCTCGGAAGAGCACCCACTGACTGGAAAGCCGGATGCGGGAGATCCGCCCGTCCGGTTTGGGAGGGAGGGGGAGCGCATCGCGCTCCTCCTATCCTCATCAGCCCGCGTCAACCCTCGCTTGGAACTCGCGCTAACAGCCCGTTCAGAAAGTAGCAGCCGACGTGAGGAGGCTCTCATATCGCTTCTGTTTCCGAGGAAATTTGAGCCTCGTTACCTCGGCTGCTACGGGAAGTGGCGTTTTCAAACAGGCTGCTAAACGTCCCGCGCCGTAGGGCAGGCATCCTGCCTGCCGGTTGCCGCGGCTTCCAGCCGCGAGTTAGTGTGCTGTTGCCGCCGCACCTAATGGAACAAGCCAAAAAATCGTTCCAGTCCCCGCGAGCGCAACGGGTTTTCTCCCGGATCGAACAAGTTCACCTTGGCGCGCTCCAGGTCGAATTGCAAAAGAAAGCCCACGCTGTGCGCGCCGCGCTCGCCATGGCGAAGCGCATCGACGCCGTACGCGTAACCGATCGCCAGTTGCCAGGCGTCGGTGGGCGAGCGGTAAATGATCCCGCCGCCGACTCCCGAATGCCACCTGCCCTCCTGCTCCAATCCCGGCAGGTAGTCCACGCCCGCCGTCGTCGCAATCGCGTTGAGGGACCACTGGCGGTTCGTCGTCAACGGCAGCGTGTAAGTGCCGCCCAGCAGGACGAACCGCCGCGCGCTGATTTCCTGGTAGAAATAGCCCGGCAACGTCAGCGGGAACTCCGCGGCCAATGGCAACAGACCGCCCAGTCGATAGGTGCTGAAGCGGTCGGCGTTGACGCTCGTGCCGAGGGTCAGACTCAGGTTGAAACTGTGTTTGAGCTCCGGCAGCGTGTAAGCCAGCAAGGCCCGGCCCCAGAACAAGTGCGATACGGAGGCCACCTCCCGGTCCCCAGTGTAGCCGTACGGGCCGGTCCCGGTGCGGAACAGCGCCTCGTACCAGGCGGAAAGTTCCATCGCCACCTCGGGCATCATCAGCGGTTCCCGCCCGCCCCACCGCAAGCCGGTGCGGATGTCGAAGTTGCCCCGGTCCTTGGGCAGCACAAAGAGTGGGGCGGTGGCCGTGTCCCGCTCGTAAATCGAGTAGCGCGCTTCGCCGCGCAGCACGCCGTTCAACGGGATCAACTGGCCCGGATTGAACAGATGATAAAGGCTCGCCGAAACGCCCGCCCCATGGCCGGTGAACGATTCTTCCCGCCAATACTTGCCGCTGCGAATCTCCGCGTAACTGTCCGCGAATCCGCCGCCCGACACGCCGACGCCCACGTCGGTGTGCTCGCCGAGGGCGTGAAGAAAGCCCAGTTCGGAATCCAGATACACCGGCGCCACCGCCAGGCGCAGCGTCAGGTTGGTCCGGTAAAAATCCGGCAGGTTCAGATAATAGAAGGCGTATCCGGACAGCGGCGCGCGGCCTTCGAGCGGCTGGTTGTAACCGAACTGAAGCAGCTCGCGCTTGGCGGGATCGATCTGCGCCCGGGCGGCGATCCCGCCGCCCAGCCCGATTACTGCCGCCAGAATCGCCCGCCAAAAACGCATAAGCCGGGCCATTGCTACAGCATTGCCCGTTCCCTGCGCAACCCCCAATCCAATCGCGCCGATTCCCGCCCAAACTTTGCGGCCACGGATGGAACACGGACCAAACACGGATTCGAGCGGGAGGGCGAGCGTCCTCGCGAGTCCCCATCTTTCACAATCCGCAGCGACCAGGCGAAGTCAGGGACTCGCGCGGACCCGCCTGCCGATTGGCGGGCAGGCGCTCGCCCTCCCTGACGCCGCTTTCAATCCGTATGGTGACCGTCCGTAGGACCCGGTAGGGCGAAGCTCCGGCTGAGCCCCATCTTTGGCCCTCTGCCCTTCTCCGTGTTCAATCCGTGTTTCATCCGTGGCTCCATTTCAAACGTAATCATCTCGGCGGTACTCGAACCGTGGTCCCTCGCCCCGCAGCCCGTTTGCTCGCGCGCTTGCCACGGGATTTTTCTGCCGCCATCCTTCCGGCCATGAACACCGCCCGAAAGCTGCTTCACACCCGTTATCGCGTGAACGATTTGGCGAAGACCATCCAGTTCTACCGGGAGGTCCTCGGCCTCCAGGAGATTCGCCGCCACAAATCACCGCGCGGCTCCGAACTGGTTTTCCTCAAAGCCCCGGAGAGCGAGGAACTCATCGAAATCTGTTATTATCCCTCGAGCGGCCCGGTCCAGGTGCAATCCGACCTCACCCATCTGGCCTTCGAAGTCGATAGCCTTGAGGAATTCGGCAAACACCTCGCCTCGCTCGGCCTGAAGTATTCCGACGGCCCGACCCTGAAGGAAGACGGCAGCGGCTTCGCCTTCATCGACGCCCCCGAAGGATACGAGATCGAGCTGATGCAACGGTCGAAAAAACCCGCCCGCACCGCTACGCCCCCATCTGGGGACGCACCGGTTTAGCGCCGTAGGGCAGACATCCTTGTCTGCCGGTTCTGGGGACTTCCCAGTCCCCAGTTCAAGCCTGGAAATGGTGCTCGAAAGCGCCATGAACCTTCCGGCTCTAAAATCAGTAAGTTGGGCGCTCGCGGACCCCCTCAGGCTTAATCACAGCCGAGACGGAGGACGTCGGCGCATAGACCCGATGCGAATACCCGCCACCGAAAAATGGAGTTCGCGCCGGTATGCACCGTGCGCCAGGCGGCAATGGGTTGCCAGGGCAAACCAGGAGCGCGCTGCCATGCAGCGTGGCCGGAGAAATTGAGAGGCTGGGGTGGACTTGCGCGGACGAAGCGCCAACGGCGCCCGAACTTTGGCTCCCGGCAGCCGTGCCGCGGCTCCTGCCGCTACCGTGACTGCCGCTGCCGCTGGCATGACTCCCGCCGCTGCTGCTGCCGTGGCCCCCGCCACCATGTCCACCACCGCCATGTCCGCCGCGAGCCAGCGCATTCATGCTGGCCAGCGCCAAAATGCAAATCAGCGGCCCAAACGTAACTCGCTTCCGCATACTTTTGCTTGCTAGATACACCGTCAAAAGTGTTTGCGCCGGGTCAGGGGACCCGGCTACAGATTCCTGTAGGCCGCGTGCCCTCACGCGGCGGCTCTTTTGTCGCCGTGTATCGATCAGCGTATCACGCGGCGCGCCCATTTGCAAAGCGGCGTTCTGGAACACCGATGGGCGGTCGGCTTGCGCACTCCGCGAGATCACTCAGTCGGACCGCGGGCGTCCTCGCCCGCAGCACGGTTGCAACTGATGCGCGAGCCGCGCGAACTCGGACCGGGAGAAAGCCCAAAAGTCCCCTGCGATTTACCTTGCGATCAATGGGCGAATTTGGTTTATTAGCCTTGCACAGCCCCCATCGGCAATCCGTTGGGCGTTTCAAGACGGGGTCCGCGGTCGAGCAAAGCAAACGAACCTATCAACCAACGAAACCCAATGAAAACGGACACCGCGAAAAGCCAACTGAGTAAACGGCTGGCCCTCGCATCGAAATCCCTCTTTCCCCTCATCACCTTTATCTGTTGCGCGGGACCTTTGCCAGCCCAGGTTCCAATCCAGTTAACCGTTGAACTTAATGGCACGAACGAGGTGCCGCCGAGTGACAGCACGGCTTTGGGCACCGGCTCCCTGACGTTAATCGGAAACAACCTGGCTTATAATATTTCGCTCCCGCAAGGGCAGTGGGCGCTGGAACTCCATGGTCCCGCCGGCCCTGGAATCAATGCGCCGCCGATGGATTCCTTGGGCAGTTGTGGGCGATTACTTCCTGTCTTTAGCGACACGGCGGTGGATGCTAACGCTAGTGACAGCTTCGTAATAATCTTTGGTTTCGTAGAATTCTTCAACCGTCAATTCCAACCGCCGGCCTGTGTTGTCCAAGGGAATGTTGTGCTTTCGGATGCTCAGATCAGTGATCTACTTGCTGGCGTTTTGTACGTTGAAGCGCTGGCGGTGTTTTCCGACCCAAATCACAACCCACCAATGCCGCCCCCAGCCCCCGTGCATGGCCCGCTGCACCAGCCGGTTCCAGGGCAACAGCCGGTGCCGCTTCTGCGCGGACAAATTCTCCCCGTTGACAGCGACCACGATGGCGTGCCCGATTATCGCGATCTTTGCCCGGACACGCCGCCCGGCGCGATTGTGAACGCGGACGGCTGCAGCATCGACCAGCTTTGCCCGTGCGACGGTCCGTGGAAAAATCACGGCGAATACGTCAACGCCCTCAAAGATGTTTCGGCGACGTTTCTGCAAGCCGGACTTATAACCGAAGAGGAGAGGCAGGCACTCGTGAGGCAAGCCGCCGCTTCTGACTGCGGCAAAGTCCAGTAGCTCGTAATTGCGGAACAATACATCGCATCAAGCTGGTCCCCGTCCGCGCTTCGGCATCAGCAAAGATACAATTCCATGGGCATCGAAGACCGAGACTACATGAAACGCTCCTCAGATGAAGGCGAACCGCTCGCTTCATCGCCAGACGACAAGTTAGAGGCCTTCTTCAGCGGCTTCTTGGAGAGGCATCCGCGGTTCTTTGTCCGTCTAGGCATCGCTTTTGCCATCCTGTTTATCGTCGCGCTTGTCGCGTCCAAATTGCTCGGCAAGAGCCATTGAGTGACTCCAGGTTGATCGCTTGCAGCCCGTTGAAAAACGCCACTTCCCGTAGCAGCCGAGGTAACGAGGCTCAAATTTCCTCGGAAACAGAAGCGATGAGAGAGCCTCCTCACGTCGGCTACTTTCTTAACAGGCTGCGAGGCCTCCTCCGCGCGATCGGCCCGGTATGATCTTCGCTCGTTTCCTTGCCGCCGTCGCAATCGGCTTATCCGCCGCCTTTGCGTTCTTTCCCGCCCTTGCGCTTGAACGGTGGAAACGGGTGACTGCCCTACTCCTCGTTTATGTTCCCATCGCGCTTGCGCCCCTCGTGGTTCCCCCCAACGCGCGGTTCGTACGCTTCCTGGCGACGGTCATTTCGGTCGCGCTGCTGGTCAAACTTTACGATCTGGAGGTTGGCGCTCGCCGCGGGCTGCGACCGGACTTCCGGACATTCGCCGCGTTCCTCCCCAATATTTTCTCGTACGTATTGCGGAAGCTGGACGCGGAACCGCGCCCAAACCGCACGGTGGACCTCGCCCGTTTGTCTCGGGGCCTGGCGCGCCTCGCCGCCTGGACCGTCATCCTCGTGGCCTTGTTCTGCGTCGATTGGCGCGGCCTGCCGTTTGCGGCGGAGCACAGCGCCAAAGTTCTCGCGTTCGGCCTGGCGCTCTTTCCTGGCGCGTCGGTCGCCGGCGCGCTCTGGCGGCTGGGCGGCGGAAGGGGGCGCGAGTTCATGGACGCCCCGTTGCTGGCCTTGACGCCTGCGGACTTTTGGCGGCGCTACAATCGTCCCACCCAGCAATTTTTCTACGAAGATATTTTTAAACTGGCGAACGGATTCCGCTCACCCATTCGCGCGACGCTCCTGACGTTCGCGGTCTCCGCGCTCGTGCACGAGTATGTATTCGGGATCGTGCTAGGCCGGGTGCAAGGTTATCAAACCGTCTTCTTCATGCTCCAAGGTTGCGCCGCGGCCGCCACGCTGCGCATCCGGCCCAACGGCTGGAACGCGGTGTTCTGGGGCACCGCGACCTTGGGCTTTAATCTCGCCACCGCCGTATTCTTCTTCGCCAGCGTGAACGGCATGGTCCCATTTTACTCGCGCGATCTCCCGCGGTGGCTGGCCGGATGGTAAGGTTGCTCCTATATACAGCGTCAAAAGTGTTTGCACCGGGTCAGGGGACCCGGCCTACAAATTCCTGTAGGCCGCGTGCCCTCACGCGGCGGGTCTTTTGTCGCCGTGTATAAGTCGCATATCTGGGCGGTCGCAGATAAGAGGGCGGCCCAGCTGTCCAATCATTCGGCAGCCGCGTGGAGGACTTGGCCCGACTGCTATCCTAATCCGTTTCAACAGGGGGAACCGCGTTCTTCACAGGGTGGATTCAGGCATCGGTGCGAACGCCGTAGCCGCTGAGACCAACGAAACGCATTTAACAGGAGCAAACGGAGATAACGGAGATGGAAAACCGAGTCTCTGTTCCCTCCGTTTGCTCCTGTTCAACTTCCGGACCAGGGTGGACTCGGCAATCCGTGCGAACGCCGTAGCCGACGAGGTAACGAGGCGGATTGGGTTGATGGCAAAATCCGTCTCGTTACCCGCGGCTACTCCTTCTTGAATCCGCTCTGCGGTATAACCCGAATCCGTAGCCAGGGAAAAGCGGAGCGCGACCGTCTCGGTCGCACCCGTCGGCGTCTCGCCGACGGAATCCCACCGTTACATTGTTCAGCGTTTGGTGAATCCCTTTCGCACATTGCTAATGTTTGGGGGTATTATTCTTTTTTAATCAATTTCCTTGTAATTTGACTCCCTCTCTGCTGACATGCACCCACAGTTCGTCAACCGCTCCAACAAGGGACTTATGCGCGCGATTATTCTGCAAGCCGCCGCCGTCTGGCTTGCGCTGGTGGGAACGAGCGCGCTGGCCACCGTGCGCTATGTGGATGTCAACAATGCCGCTCCCGCCCCGCCCTACACCACCTGGGCCAGCGCGGCCAGGACCATCCAGCAGGCCATTGACGTGGCCCTTGCCGGCGATGAAATCGTGGTGACCAACGGGGTTTACCAGACCGGCGGACGCGCGGTGGATGGGGCGATGACCAATCGGGTGGCGGTGACCAAGCCGCTCACGGTGCGGAGCGTGAACGGCCCGGGCGTGACGGTGATTGCAGGGCAGCAAGTGTCCGCCACGGTGGCTGGCGACAGCGCAGTGCGCTGCGTCTATCTGACCAACGGAGCGGCGCTGACGGGTTTCACCCTGACCAACGGCGTCGCGGACTATGGCGGTGGCGTTTGGTGCGCCTCGGCTAGCGCTGTAGTGTCCAACTGTGTGCTCAGCGGTAACTCGGCAACCTACAACGGCGGCGGGGCGAATGGGGGCACGCTCTACAACTGCACCCTCAGCGGCAACTCGGTGAACTTCGCGGATCCCGACTGCCCAGGGACGGGCGGCGGGGCGTTTGGGGGCTCGCTGAACAATTGCACGCTCACCGGCAAGACGGCGGCGGAGCAGCCGAGTGCACCCTGAACAACTGCACGCTCACCGGCAACTCGGCTTACGCCGCCGGCGGGGCGGCCGGGGGCATCCTGAACAACTGTACACTCAACAGCAACTCGGCCGTCTTCGGCGGCGGAGCCTGGGGCACCCTGAACAACTGCACGCTCACCGGCAACTCGGCTGACTCGGGCGGCGGGGCGTTCTATTCCGCGTTGAACAACTGCATTGTGTATTACAATCTCGCTCGGCAGGGCGACCCCAACTATTCAGGAGGAACTTTCAATTACTCCTGTACGACACCGCTCCCAACCACCGGCGCGGGCAACATCAGTGCCGATCCACAACTGGCCAGCGCCTCGCACCTGAGCGCCGGCTCGCCCTGCCGGGGTGCCGGCAGCGCGGCCTACGCCACCGGCCTGGACATCGACGGCGAAGCCTGGGCCAATCCGCCCTCCATCGGCTGCGACGAGTTTCAACCGGGGGCGGTCACCGGTCCGTTGAGCGTGGCCATCGTGGCCAACTACACAACTGTGGCAACGGGATTCGAGGTGAACTTCACGGCGCAGATAACCGGGCGGACCAGCCTCAGCCGGTGGGAGTTTGGAGATGGGACGCTGGCGACCAACCGGCCATACACTCCTCACAGTTGGACGGTGGCGGGAGACTACCCGGTCGTGTTGTGGGCCTGCAACGAGAGCTATCCGGACGGAGTGAGCGCGACCGTAACCGTCCATGTCGTGGAGCAGCCGGTACACTATGTGGCCGCGGACAGCAGCAATCCCGTGGCGCCGTACGGTTCGTGGGCGACGGCGGCTACGAACATTCAGGACGCGGGTGGATGGGGCGACGACGAATCGGGTGGCGGTGACGAAGCCGCTCACGCTGCGGAGCGTGAATGGCCCGGGCGTAACGGTGATTACAGGGCTGCAAGTGTCCGGCACGGTGACTGGCGACAACGCAGTGCGCTGTGTTTATCTGACCAACGGAGCGGCGCTGACGGGTTTCACCCTGACCAACGGGGTCGCGGACTATGGCGGTGGCGTGCTGTGCGCCGCGGCCAGCGTGGTAGTGTCCAACTGTATGCTCAGCGGCAATTCGGCTTACTACTACGGCGGCGGGGCGTACCAGGGTACGCTGAACAACTGCACGCTCAGCGGCAACGTTTCCTTCCGAGGCGGCGGGGCGTCAAGGTGCACACTGGACAACTGCACACTCAGCGGCAACTCGGCTTACCTCGGCGGCGGGGCGTCCGGGGGCAGGCTGAACAACTGCACGCTCACGGCCAACTCGGCTAGCTACGACGGCGGCGCGGTGTTTTACGGCACGCTCAACAACTGCACGCTCAGCGACAACTCGGCGGCCGAAGGTGGCGGGGCGTCCGAGAGCACGCTGAACAACTCCACGCTCACGGGCAACTCGGCTAACTCCGGCGGGGGTGCCTTTGGCGGCACGCTGAACAATTGCGTCGTGTATTACAACGCGGCTGTTCTTGGCGTCGCCGATTACTCTTACACCACACTGAATTATTGCTGTACGACGCCGCTTCCGCCAGGCGGCTCAGGCAATTTCACTAACGCGCCGCTGTTTGTGGACCAGTCCGGTGGCAACTTGCGGCTGCAATCCAATTCCCCCTGCATCAACGCCGGCCTCAATGCCTACGCCCCGGCCGGCCTCGACCTGGACGGCCAGCCGCGCATCGTGGGCGGGACCGTCGATGTTGGCGCGTACGAGTTTCAGGCTCCCGCCTCCCTTCTCTCTTACGCCTGGCTCCAGCAATACGGCCTGCCTACCGACGGCTCGGCCGATTACACCGATCCGGATCGCGACGGCCTGAACAATTGGCAGGAGTGGCGGGCCGGCACGAACCCGACCAATGCCTTGTCCGTGCTGCGCCTTATGACGCCCGGGCCTGGCCCTTCTGGCGTCACGGTGAGCTGGCAGAGTGTGGACACTCGGACTTACTTCCTTGAGCGGAGCACGAACCTGGGCGTGGCGCCATTCTTCTTGCCGTTGAGCAACAACATCGTGGGCCAGGCCGGAACAACGACGCTTCTGGACACCAACGCTGCCCGCGTCGGGCCGGTGTTCTACCGCGTCGGCGTCCAGGATTGACTCATCAACGGCAAGGGCGGCACGGTCGCGATCGCTAAGAGATCTCGAAACCAACGGCCGAGGTGAAGCCGCTGGCCCGTTGCCGCAATGGGTGAACCGGAGGTCACAGACCGAGGCAACAGCAGCGACGGTCCATGCCGCGTACTCGATTGCGGTTTGCGCTATGGGGAAACGTGGAAGGGTTTTGAGTCAAGGAGATCGGCCCCCGAGCTTGGGTGCAGCTTGGTTCCTTCCGTCAGAGCGCATCCGCAAAATGGGTGGCACCGGCGACTCGCCGATCGGAAGAGCGAGGCCGCAGCTCCGTAGGAGCGACCTATTTGTAGCAGACGGATCCCACCCAGCCATAAGCCCTGTCGGGGCGGCATCTTCAGCCTCCGTGCCGCTCCTACGGAGCTTTGATTTTTTGCCGCTCGCTAGCTATAAATATGCCGCCCCGACGGGGCTGGGAAAGGCCACGCCCGCCTTGAATTCAATGGCTGCAAGCCAGTTGGCCGTGCTACTCAAAAAGCGAATTTCCGCGCACGCTCTTCGTTTCCTTCGGTCCGAATCGGGAAAAAAACCCGAGAAAAATCATTGAAGATAAACCGCGGCGGGTTAGTCTAGCCAAGGGACCCGGCGGCTTTCGTCGCTAAAGCCGGCGGGAACAACTCTTTCGTGGAATCGAAACATCGCAGCATCGTTGCCGGCGCGGGAATCTTTCTCGCGGCAATTGGCTTCCGCTTGGCCGTTCCCGCCGCCTCCGCCGCGGAAAAGGCCGCGCGGATCATCGACTACAACCGCGACATCCGCCCCATCTTCTCGCAGAATTGCTACGCCTGCCACGGCCCCGACGCCGGCAAGCGCAAGGCTGGGCTGCGTCTCGACGTAAAGGAGAGCGCCTTCAAAAAACTCGAGTCCGGCAAAGTCGCAATCATCGCCCGGGACCCGAAACAGAGCGAACTCATCCGCCGCCTCACGACGACGGACGAAGACGACAAAATGCCCCCGGCCAAGTCCGGCAAACACCTGACGGCGGCGCAAATCGATCTCCTGGGTCGCTGGGTCGAGCAGGGCGCGAAGTGGGACGCGCATTGGGCCTACATCAAACCCGAGCGTCCTCCCCTGCCGACCGTGAGACAAAAGGCCTGGGTCCGCAATGCCATTGACTATTTCATCCTCGCGCGCCTGGAAGCCGAGGGGCTGAAACCCTCCTCCGAAGCGGGCAAGGCAAAGTTGATCCGCCGCCTCACTTTGGATCTCACCGGCTTGCCGCCCACCCTCAAAGAGGTGGACGATTTTCTCGCCGATAAGCGCCCCGAAGCGTACGAGAAGCTCGTGGAACGACTGCTCAACACGCCCCAGTACGGCGAGCGGATGGCCCAGTTCTGGCTGGACCTCGCCCGGTTCGCCGACACCAACGGCTATCACATCGACAACCATCGCGACATCTGGAAATGGCGCGACTGGGTCATCAACGCGTTCAACCACAACCTGCCGTTCGACCAGTTCACCCTCGAGCAACTCGCCGGCGATTTGCTCCCCAATCCCACCCTCGAGCAAAAGATCGCCACCGGTTTCAACCGCAATGAAATGGTTAACTTCGAGGGCGGCGCGGATGAAAACGAGTACCTGACCAAATACATCGTCGGCCGCATCGACACCACCTCCAAGGTTTGGCTGGGCACCACGTTCGCCTGCGCGGAATGCCACGACCACAAATACGATCCGATTTCCCAAAAGGATTTTTACCAGTTCTACGCCTTCTTCAACCACATCGCCGAGAAGGGACTCGACGGCAACGTCGAATCCCCCGCCCCGCGCCTGTCGCTCGCGACGCCGGAACAGACCGCCCAGGTCGAGAAACAGACCAAGGAGATTGGCGCGGTGGAAGCCGGGCTGAAAAGCCTGCTCGAAGCGCCCAACGCCGAGCAAAACAAAGCGCAAGCCGAATGGGTGCAGCAACTCCGCAAGAATGTCGCCACCAATTGGGCCGTCCCCGTCTTGAAAACTGCGCTCAATGAGATCACCGGCCTCCGCCTCGAGGCGTTGACGCACGCCAGCCTGCCCACCAACGGACCCGGCCGCGGCGAGAAGGGCAATTTCGTGCTCACGAAAATCGAAGCGGAGGCGAAAAGCGCCGATCCGGAAAAGCAGCCCAAGGACCTGCCGCCGCCGTTGCTCGGCAACTGGTATGCCATCGGGCCGTTCAAGGCCGCGTCCACGAAGGAGTCGTTTGAAAAGGCCTTCCCGCCCGAACAGGAAATCACTCTCTCCAAGGAATACACCGACGACAAATTGCGCTGGACCGAGCAGACCAATTGGCAGGATGGCGTGATCCATGAGTTGAAAGGGACCCGCTCGGCCAACTACGTCTATCGCACCATCACCGCGAAGGAACCGGTCGCGCTGCTGGTCTCCCTCGGCAGCGGCGACGGCCTCCAGGTGTGGCTCAACGGCAAGAAACTGCTCGCGCACGAAGTCACCCGGCAGACCGCTCCCGACCAGGAAAAACTGCGGCTCAAACTGGAGAAAGGCGAAAACAAGCTGCTGATGAAAATCAACAACCGCGACGGCGAGTTCGGTTTTTATTTCCGGGCGCTGGAAGGGCCGGTGATCGAATACCCCGTGGCGCTCGGGGCGGCGGCGGCGGACTTCAACCAAAACGATTTTAACGTGGGCGGCGCGCTCGACGACGACGCCGGGAGCGGCTGGGCCGTGGGCGAGAAAGGCGTCGATCGCCAGGCATTTTTCCTGGCGCGGCAACCGTTCGGCTTCGCGGAGGGAACGGAAATCAAGGTGCGGCTCAAGTTTGAATCCAAGTCCAAACAACACGCCCTCGGCCGTTTCCGCCTGGGCGTGACGACGGCAGATGGCCTCACGGAGTTTTTTGGATTTCCCGACAACGTGCGCTCCAGTCTGGTCGCGGCGGATGACCAGTTGACCGCCGAGCAGAAGCTGGAGCTGCAAAAATACTACCGCCGCAAATTCGTGCCGGAAGTCGCCACGCTGGAGCAGGTGCTCAATGGCCATCGGGAGGAGAAAAAGAAGGTCGAGAACGCCATCGTCAAGACGATGGTGATGGCCGAGCAGGAGAAGCCGCGCGACACCTACATCCTGGTGCGCGGTGATTTCCGTAACAAAGGCGAGCAGGTCGCGCCGGGAGTGCCCCGGAGCATTCTGCCCAGGCCCGAAGGGGCCGTGTCGAACCGGCTCGCGCTCGCCCAATGGCTGGTGGACCCGGACAACCCGCTCGTCGCCCGGGTGACGGTCAATCGTTACTGGCAGCAATATTTCGGGAGCGGCTTGGTGAAAACGAGCGATGACTTCGGTTCGCAAGGCGAATGGCCGAGCCATCCCGAATTGCTCGACTGGCTGGCCACCGAATTCATCCGGACCCGATGGGACATCCGCGCGATGCAGAAACTGATCGTAATGTCCGCCACTTACCGGCAGGATGCCACCGTGGACAAAGCGGTCTATGATCGCGATCCGGACAATCGCCTGCTCGCGCGCGGCCCGCGCCAGCGACTCGAAGCCGAAGCGATCCGCGACAACGCGCTCGCAGTGAGCGGATTGCTCAACCAACGGATCGGCGGGCCGAGCGTGCTGCCATATCAGCCGCCCGGTTTGTGGGAGCAGGTCGCCTTCGGCGGCGGCTTCAGCAGCCAGGAGTACAAGCAGAGCAAGGGCGACGAGAATTACCGGCGCGGCCTGTACACCTATTGGAAGCGCTCGATGCCGTATGCGTCGTTCGCCGTGTTCGACGCGCCCAACCGGGAAGTCTGCACGGTGCGGCGGCCCCGCACCAATACGCCCCTGCAAGCCCTGGTGCTGCTCAACGATCCGGTCTATGTGGAAGCCGCGCGCGCCCTGGGCCAACGCATCATGCGCGAGGGGGGCGGCCAATTCGAGGCCCGCATGCGCTTCGCCTTCAAACTCTGTCTCGCCCGTCCGCCCATGCCGAACGAAATGAACGTGCTGGAGCGCATTTACACCGGGCAGTTGAAAAACTTCCGCGAGGACACCGAAGCGGCGAAAAAGTTGATTCAGGCCGGTGAGTCCAAGCCGGCCAGCGATCTGGACCCGGGCGAACTGGCCGCGTGGACGGCGATCGGAAACGTCCTGCTCAACCTCGACGAGACGATCACCAAAGGCTAAGCCGCGAACGCAAATGACCCGAAACCGAAAACGGAAGAACCAAAGGCTCCTGGCGTGGCGGAGTCGATGACTAATGAATCTTCTTGAACAAGAATTGAAGAGGGCCATGACGCGGCGCCATTTCTTCAGCCGCGCCAGCACGGGCCTTGGCACGCTGGCCCTCGCGTCGTTGCTGAACGAGAATCTGTTCGCCGCGGCGGTCAAAAAGGGGGCCAAATCCGCGCTGCCGTCCCACGGGGCGCTCGGTTCCCTGCACTTCGCGCCGAAGGCCAGGCGGGTGATTTATCTCTTCATGTCCGGGGCGCCGTCGCACATCGACTTGTTTGACCCGAAACCGAAACTCGTCGAGCTAAGCGGCACGGAGCTGCCCAAGTCCGTCCGCGGCGATCAACGCATCACCGGCATGACCAGCGGACAGAAGCAGCTTCTGTGCGTCGGTTCGCCGTTCAAGTTCGCCAAACACGGCCAGTGCGGCCTGGAATTGTCCGAGCTGCTGCCGCATCTATCGAACGTCGTGGATGACCTCGCGCTCATCCGCGGCATGCACACCGAGCCGATCAACCACGATCCGGCGGTGACTTTCATCGGCACGGGCCACCAACAACCGGGCCGCCCGACGATGGGCGCCTGGGTTTCGTACGGCCTCGGGAGCGAGAACCAAAACCTGCCCGCATTCATCGTGCTGCTCTCCGGGGGTGGCGGACAACCGTTGCTGGGGCGCTACTGGATCAACGGTTTTCTGCCCAGCAATCATCAAGGCGTGCAGTTCCGCGGCCAGGGCGATCCGGTATTGTTCGTCTCCAACCCGCCGGGCCTCAGCGCGAGGACGCGCCGGCAGTTGCTCGACGGCATCCAGGACCTCAACCGCATTCAGCTCGACGCGGTGAAGGACCCGGAGATCGCCACGCGCATCGACGCCTACGAGCTGGCTTATCGCATGCAAACCAGCGTGCCGGAGCTGATGGACATCTCCAAGGAGCCGAAGGAAGTGCTCGAATTGTACGGCGCGGAGCCGGGCAAAGGTTCGTTCGCCAACAACTGCCTGCTCGCGCGCCGGCTGGCGGAACGCGACGTGCGTTTCATCCAGTTGTTTCATCGCGACTGGGACCATCACAGCGACCTGCCCAACTCGATCAAGAAACAGTGCGAACAGACCGACCAGGCCAGCGCGGCGCTCATCACCGATCTCAAACAACGCGGTCTGCTCGACGATACCCTGGTGATCTGGGGCGGCGAATTCGGGCGCACGTCCTACAGCCAGGGCGAGATCAAGAAGGACAGCTTCGGCCGCGATCATCATCCGCGCTGTTTCAGCATCTGGATGGCCGGGATTTCCACGCGACCGTTTTGCACTGCCTAGGCATCGATCACGAGAAACTCACCTACCGCTCGCAAGGGCGCGACTTCCGGCTGACCGATGTGGCCGGCAAGGTCGTCAAAGAACTGCTGGCGTAAAAGATGGGGACATGGACCCACGTAGCGACCGCCTTTACCATCGGAAGCAACAGGTTTGTGGCAGTATTAACCACGCCTTTTCGAAGGAGTGTACCGGCTGCGGGCCGTAAGCGCCGAAGAGAGAATCGCGGGAACCGCTCACAGTTCTGCAAAAAGCTGGCCGATGCGAATGCGGAGCGATTTCGCAATCCGCAGGAGCGCGGACACGGAAATATATTCCTCGCCGCGTTCAACCTGAACCCACCGATAGCCTGGAGCCCGGTCTTTACCAACAATGTGTCCTATTTCTACACGAATTTTGGCAAAACGAATTTCCCGATGAGATTTTTCCGAGCCATAACGAACAATTGAAGTTTCGACGACAAACCTTATGAAAAAGCTAGTTTGTCTCCTCCTTGCGTCTGTTTCGATAAGTGGTTACGCGCAGAGCCTCATTCAGTTAGGTGCTGAGCTGAACGGCGCGAACGCGGTGCCGCCCAACAACAGCCCCTTCCACGCCAACGCGGCCGTGGTCTTTGGTACCAGATACCTTGGAGGCCTTCCACACCCCTACCTCATAGGATCTCCTCCCCCTCCGCCCACAGGCGTTCTGACCTCAAATACATTGCAGGTGTTGGTCTATTTCGTTTCGTCCAACCTTGTCAACGACCTCGGACTTTCGCCGAGTACGGCAACCATTCAAGATGAGGCAGGAAAGATCATTACTAATCTAACTTCTGGAAGCCCAAACCCCAGCATCCTTGAGGCGGCTGGCCCCAACGTTCTCCTTTTGGCGTTTGGTGACCTTTTTGTGATCGCACCGGAACAGGGAGCCGACCTGCTGGCCGGCAAATGGTATATCCATGTCACTACGACCAATTCAGCAGGCGACGATTATCCCGGCGGCGAGATTCGCGGCCAAATCCTTCCGGTCGATGGCGACGACGACGGCGTGCCGGATTACCTGGACCAGTGCCCCGACACGCCTGCCGGAGCGGTGGTTGATGCGAACGGATGCAGCATCGACCAGCTCTGCCCTTGCGAAGGGCCGTGGAGAAATCATGCTGAATACCTAACCTGCCTGCGGGCTGTAGTCGCAACCTTCGTGAGTGAAGGACTCCTCTCCGCAGCGGAAGGCCGCGCCGTTTTGAAGCAAGGCGAGCGCTCTAATTGCGGCAAACCGGCCCGATGAAAAGGCTAAGAGCGTGTTTTGAAAATCGCCCGGTCAGGGGACCGGGCCTACAAGGGTGCCGAAATCGCATCGTTTCCTGTAAGCCGCGTGCCCTCACGCGGCGCTTTGGTGGATTTTTAAAACACGCATTAAGCGTCCTGTTCGCCGCTTTCCTTTGCGGCCAAGCTGTCCGTGGCGAGGCCCAGAGCTTGACGGTCTCGGGCGTTTTCCCGGGGCCGGGTGGGGGAACAAACGGGTCCTTTGTGGGAGTCAGTTGCTTGGTCATCTGCCCCGAGGCTGCGCCCAATTTCACCGCTGCCCTCGACGGAGCGGAGGCGGTGCCGCCAGACAATAGCCCGTTCACGGCCACCGCTGCGGTCACTTTGCAAAAGTTCGCCACGTTTTTTGGGCAGCCGGTAACGAACCTCGTGCAGTTCTTCGTCCATTTTCCCGACTCGCTGTTCACAAATGGCACCTCCATTTTCCCATCCGTAGTCAGTATTCAGAGACAAGGCGGAGAAATCGTCGCGAATGCAAGCGGCGCTTTTGTTCTCTCGCAGGTTTATTATCCGGCCATCGAAGCGCCTTGTTTGAACACTTCCACCGGATGGTTTTGCTTACAAGCCGCCATCAGAATAGACTACCAAGGCTGGTTTTTGCTCAGCGGCGAACAAGTCGGCGAATTGTTGGCGGGCCAATGGTATGTGGACGCGACTTCGGCAACCACCGAAGGAACTGTTTTGCCCGATTACGAAATACGCGGCCAAATCCTTTCCCTCGATAGCGACAACGACGGCGTGCCGGATTATTTGGACCAGTGCCCCGACACGCGTGCCGGAGCCGTGGTCGATGCGAACGGTTGCAGCATCGACCAGCTCTGCCCGTGCGAAGGCCCGTGGAGAAATCATGGCGAATACCTCAATTGCCTGAGGGCTGTGGCTGCGCAGTTCGCGCAGGATGGGTTGATTACTGCAGCAGAGGCGAAACTGCTCCTGCGGCAAGCCGCCAGCTCTGATTGTGGGAGACGCTGATGAAGTGACCCACGAACGCGCCAAATCGCCCACCTCCGTCCTCTCATCGCGCCTATCGCGTTGAGAGCACCACGAATTTGAACCCGCCGATAAGCTGGGTTTCAGTCTTTACCAATTACGTCTCGTATTTCTACACCAACTTCAATCGAACGAACGATCCCATGAGGTTTTACCGGGCGATCACGAATAGCTAAATTTATGAGAAAGTATATGAGAAAATGTTCGCTGGCTCTTTTCATTCTCACCGCGGCATCCACCGCCGTTGCTCAAGGGATAGTAGCCCCGAATCCAGTCAGGACGAACGCGCTCCCGATCCCGCCTCTTGATTTTGCTGTGTACCTTTGGGGGTCTAACGAAGTTCCTCCCAATGACAGCCCTTATCGAGGTTTCGGCACTCTCACCCTAACCGGAAACGTGCTGAGTTACGACGTAGGCTTGCTGTTCCCGACTCTCGCTCCGATTGATGCAGGAATTTACGGTCCCGCTCTGCCAGGAACGAATGGCGACCTCATCTTGGACTGGCCGAGTTACATCTTTGTGCCAGGTGTCCCGAACTCAACTTTCCACGGCGGGTTGGCGTACCGAGGCGACTTGACTCTGGCGCCTGATCAGGTTGAGCAAATCAAAGAGGGACTGTGGTACATCAGCATCAGTTCCGCGGAGTTCCGCCAGGGCGAACTTCGCGGGCAAATCTGTCCGCTAACCCCGCAATGCGATTGTGACTTTGATGGCGTGCCTAATAGTGAAGACCTCTGCCCGGACACGCCGCCCGGCTCGGTGGTTGATGCTGGCGGTTGCAGTATCGAGCAGCTTGTCCCATGCAGCGGGCCTTGGAAAACGCACAAAGAATACGTAAAAGCGGTGGAGACGGATGCTTTCAGGTTTTGGAAAGATGGGCTTATTAGCGCAGATGAGAGGAACGCGGTTGTGAAAGCGGCTAAGGCTTCGGATTGTGGCAATCCACCACCGCCGCCCAGCCCCCCGGGGCCGACTGTGTTTCCCGGCCCGTCGTCGAGGGGATCGTTCTTCGGTCCGTCCGCGTCCCCATGACAAGCTGGTTGCGGATGGCCTGAGTTCCATTATTAAGCAGCGCCAGGTTTTCCGTCTTTTCATCCCGGCCGGGTGGCACGTCTTAGAGCGTGTTTGGAAAATCGCCCGGTCAGGGGACCGGGCCTACAGGGTTGCCGAAATCGCATCGTTTCCTGTAGGCCGCGTGCCCTCACGCGGCGCTTTGGTGGATTTTTAAAACAGGCTCGTAAGCCCGCCCATTCCTCATTGCCTGTCGGCGCAAGTTCGGGCATCCCTGTTCCACCATGCGCGAACCGCTCCGAATGCAAGCCGTGCAGTCGCCGATCATCCCGGTGGTGGCCGAATGGATCCGCGGTTGTCCCGGCACGATCTCCCTGGGCCAGGGCGTGGTGAATTACGGCCCGCCGCCCGGCGCGCTCGAACAAATCAGCCGCTTCTTCGCCGATCCGCAAAATCACAAGTATCAGCCGGTGCATGGCTTGCCGGCCTTGGTGGAAGCGCTGGCGGCCAAGTTGAAAGCCGAGAACGGCATAGGGACCGGCGCCGCCAATCAGATCGTCGTCACCGCGGGCGCCAACATGGCGTTCATGAACGCAGTCCTCGCCGTCGCCGACCCGGGCGATGAGATCATTCTCCAGGCTCCTTACTACTTCAACCATGAGATGGCGGTGACTCTGGCCGCCTGCCGGCCGGTGCTGGTGGCGACAGATGAAAACTACCAGTTGCGTCCGGAGGCCATCCGCCAGGCGATCACGGCAAAAACCCGCGCGGTGGTGACGATCTCTCCGAACAACCCCACCGGCGCGGTTTATTCCGAAGCCGCCTTGCGCGAAGTGAATCGCATCTGCGCCGACCGCGGCCTTTACCACATCAACGACGAGGCGTACGAAAACTTCATCTATAATGACGCGCGCCATTTCTCTCCCGGCTCCATCCCCGGCAGCGAGCCGCACACGATCTCGATCTTCTCGTTTTCCAAAGCGTACGGGTTCGCGAGCTGGCGGGTCGGGTACATGGTCATTCCGCAGGGTCTGTTTGTGTCGGTGAAAAAGATCCAGGACACGATCCTCATCTGCGCGCCGGTGATCTCCCAGTTCGCCGCCCTGGGGGCGTTGCAAGCCGGGGCGGCGTATTGCCGCCAGAAACTCGACGCGATCGTGGAGGTCCGCGAGATGGTGTGGCAGGAACTGCAACGGCTGGGCGGCCGGTGCGCCGTGCCGCGCGCCGACGGCGCTTTCTATTTCCTGCCCCGCATCCATACTTCGCTGGGTCCGCTGGAACTCACCGAACGGCTCGTGCGCGAACACGGCGTGGCCGTCGTGCCCGGAACGGCGTTCGGCATGGAAGAAGGTTGCCACTTGCGCGTCGCTTATGGCGCCTTGGAAAAACAGACGACGGCGGAGGGGATTGGGCGCCTGATTCGCGGTCTGAAAAAAATTCTGGGCTAATGAAAATCTATTGCTGCCAGTTCGACATCGCTTGGGAGAACAAGCCGGCCAACTTCGCCAGGGTGAAGAAGCTGCTGGAGGGCGCGGCGATTGCGCCGGGTTCGTTGGTGCTGCTTCCCGAAATGTTTTCCACCGGCTTCAGCATGAACGTGCCGGCCATCGCCGAGGGCAAAGCGCGCCCCGCGGAAACGTTTCTGGCCCAAACCGCCAAAGCGCTTGGGGTCTGGCTCCTCGGCGGAGTCGTTACAGCCACGGCCGACGGGCGCGGCCGCAATGAATCCGTGGTGTTCTCGCCAGCCGGAAAGGAAGCCGCGCGCTACTGTAAGATGCAGCCGTTCACTCTCGGCGGCGAGGCGCAGCATTACGCGGCCGGCAGCGAAGTGGTGATCTTCACCTGGCAGAATTTCATCGTTTCGCCCTTCGTCTGCTATGACCTGCGTTTCCCGGAACTCTTCCGCGCCGCCGCCCAGCGGGGCGCGCAACTCATGACGGTGATCGCCGACTGGCCGGTGGCCCGCATTCAGCACTGGGTCACCTTGCTCCAGGCCCGCGCCATTGAGAACCAGGCCTACGTCGCGGGAGTGAATCGCTGCGGGGACGATCCCAAGCTGAAGTATTCCGGCCGCAGTCTCATCGTCAGCCCGCATGGCGACATTCTTGCGGATGCGGGTGACGGCGAAAAAGTCATCGGCGCCGAGTTGGACCTCGCCGGGTTGGTCAAGTGGCGCGCAGATTTTCCCGCGCTCAAAGACATTCGCCCCGCGACCTGGTGACCGATTCAGCCTTCAACCGAACGTATCGAGCCACCGTATGGCGGACTGGCCGCGGGACGTCGAGGGACGCTTCTTCACCCACCGTCTATCAGAACCTGATCAGGTCATATAGCTCCGCGCTGGAAAGATACGAGCCGGCGCCAGCAGCCTGTGAAGAAAGTAGCAGCCGACGTGAGGAGGCTCGCTCATCGCTTCTTTTTCCGAGGAAATTTGAGCCTGGTGACCTCGGCTGCTACTGGAAGGGGCAGTTTTCAACGGGCTCTTAGAGGTTGACCACCCAAGCTCGTGATGATCGCCTCTGCCACGTCTAGGAGGGGCTGCGCGGCTGCTGCCGGCAACCGTCCGGTTTTGACCATTGTCTCCACCTCGCTGAGGAACGCCTTCAATTCATTGATGGCCGCCTGAGTATTCGCACCACCCAGGCTTCCGAGTGCTGCGTCCAGTTTGGTGGTGAGGCTGTTGCCGTTGCTAAGAATCCCCGCAGCCACATCCACGTCCACCCATACAATCAGGTCCTGGATTCGTTCCTGGGGCGTCACGGAACAGGAACCGAAGTAATGGAAGCCACCGCCGCTCGCCGGGCCGCCTGACACCTTGGGATTTCCACCAGCATCGTAGGTTTCGAGATTCCACTGGACCCGGTCACTGACGCAGCCGATCCCCGAATGCCGCGGCAAGGCGCAATATAGTGGCATGAGGGAGGCAAAAACGGCGTCGGTTGCAAGCTGTTGAGCGGCCTGGTAATCGAAGGGGTCGCCGTCGGCGACCGTCATGATCACGTAGTCCGGTCCCACAACTATTCCGCCCACCGGCGGAGGTGCGGGCGCGGAGGTGCATTCGCTGCGGAGCAGCGCGGTGATATATCCCTTGGACACCACGCAGGCGTGGAAGTCGCAGCCGCTTGTCGCGCAACCTGAGAGCTTGGGATTTCCAGTGGCGTCGTAGGTCGCAACATTCCACTGGACCCGACCACTCGAGTAGCCAATCCCCGAACCCCGGGGCAAAGCGCAATACGTTCGCATGAGGGACTCAAAAACGGAGTCGGTCGCAAGCTGCCGGGCGGCGCTCAAGTTCAGAGGATCACCATCGGCCAGGGTCATGATCACGGAGTCTGTTCCCACGGCAATCACCCCCACCGGCGGCGGCGGCGGCCAGGAGGCGTTTTCGCCGCGGAGCACGGCGGTGATATACCCATTGGTTACGCCGCAGTAGTGGAAGCCGCAACCGCTCGCCGCGCAACCCGACATCTTGGGATTCCCACCCGCATCGTAGGTCTCGATGGCCCACTGGACCCGGTTGGTGACGCAGCCTGTTCCGGAATGTCGGGCCAAGGCGCAATACGATGGCATGAGCGACTCAAAGATGGCGTCCGTCACAATCTGTTGAGCGGCCTGGAAGTCCAGCGGGTCACCCATGGCAACCGTCATGATCACATAGTCTGGTCCCACGGCAATCTTGCCCACGGGTGGTGGCGGCGATGGCGCGGAGGTGCAGTCGCTGCGGAGCAGCGCCGTGATATATCCATTGGTTACGGCCAGAGCAGTCGCGCCGTCGCCATTGGAACCAGCCGTGACCACGGATGGGGGAAATAATCCCGTCCCTAATCCAGCTTTGCGCAGGCGGAAGTAAGAGACGACCGGCGCTGCGAAGCTGGGCGCCGGGCCGCCGTCGGCCAAGGCCGGTTCGCTGTGAAATACACTCGCCAGCACAATGGCCGTTGCCATCACAGTTGGATTCAAAATCGCTGTTTTCATCTTTGCATTCCTTCGTTTGGCGCCAGATTGCTTGCAAAAGTCTAAACTTGCGCCGCCCGACGTGGGAGTGGGTGAAGACCTCCAATGCGCCGAGTGAAAACCCCATGCCAGAACTATGGATTCGTCAGTTCAGGCTTCAATTCCGGCGTCCCTGCGGGACGATTTGGGTCGGACCTTCAGGTCCGGGTCGCGCAATGGAGCCACGCGGAAGCGGAATGAATTCCAGGCTCCGTTCCGTTCAGGTTTTGGCCTCCGTATTTATTCCACGTTCAATCGGTGGCTGATGATTTCCGGAGTGCCGCGACGCTGGCAGCGTGTTGGATGGAGAGCCGGTAGCAGACGGCTTCTTGATCGTTGCGCAGGAGGAGAAATTCGCCGGCCAGGGCCGGAACGTTCCAGGTTTTGGAACGCAACGCGTTGATCCTGGCAAGCTCGCGGTATGCGGAGGGATTGGCCTCGACGAGTACCACCGGGCCTGGCTCGGTTTGCACCAGCAGGACGCCGCCCACGAGCAAGACCTGGCTGTGTCCGTAGCGGCCGTCTTTCCATTTGCGCTCGCCGGTCGCGAGGTCAATGCAGGCGAGAATGCCGTCGTCCATCCCATAGAGAAAACCATCGCGGGCCACCAGGTTGGAGAATTCGGATTTCATGGCTCGACTTTTCCAATTCTCGGCGACGGCAAGCCGGCCGCCGGCCTGCGCTTTGAGCTGCAACATGGCGCAGCCGGCGTTGAAGCTGGCCGAGAGAAAGATGCGGTCGCCCTCCAGCACGACGGGCTGGGCGCACTTGGGCCATTTGTCGCCGGCCCAGGGGTATTCCCAGAGAATGCGTCCGTCGGCCGGGTCGTGACCGGTCACAGTGCCGGCGTTGACGGACACGATTTGCCGCTGGCCGCAGAGTGTGGCCACGGTGGGCGAACTGAAGCTGGCCTTGTCGGTTCCCGCGCGCCACAGGAGGGAACCGTCATTGCGATTGTAAGCGAGCAGAGTCGAGGCGTTGGTAAGACCGCCGGTAACGACCACCAGGTGATCGACTACCAGCGGCGAGCAACTTTTGCCGAAGACGAGGTTGGGCAACCCGTTCTCCTTGAGGGTGTCTCGCGACCAAACCCGCTGGCCGGTCGCCGCGTCGAGGCAATCGAGAATGCCGGTGGCGCCGAGGGCATAGACGCGGCCCTCGGCAATGGTCGGAGTGGCGCGCGGGCCGTCACCGCCCATGGTTTCGCTGAAATGAACGACGTTGGTGAAAGCCCAGAGGACCCGGCCGGTGGCCAATTCGTAGCCGACGACCAACTCTCCTTCGCCGCGCCGCTCCTGGGTGATGGCGTGCGAGCCGGCAATGGCAAACGCCGACCAGCCCAGGCCGATGGGCTGCCGCCAGAGTTCTTGCGGGGGATGGGCGATCCAGTCGCGGTCCAGCTCGATGCCCTTGATCACGCCTTGGCGCTCGCTGCCGAGGTAGGCAGGGCAGTCGGCGGACGCCACGACCGCCGGGTGGTCGGTGGTGATGGAGACGGGCTTGAACGCGCCGAGGTTGCCGTCGCGCCTGGGCGTCCAGCGCCAGACGATTCTGGGGTTGCCGGAGCCGTCAATGCTGCCATCAAAACGGAAAGTCTGCCTCAGCCCGAAGACGCCAAGCGCGAAGAGGAGCAGCCCGAATAATCGCGCGCGCCAACGCAGGCGGGTAAAGAACATGAACCAGGCCAGGAGCAGCAGGATCGTGATGGCCCCGGCGAGGGTGGTCTGCATGTTTTTGAAGTTGCGGTCGAGTTCGCTCGAGCGGCGAATGAGCACGATGCTGGCCGCGGCCAACAACAGGATCGCCGCCGGCATCCACCAGCGCATGAGTGTGATTTTCGATTGGCCGCGGACCGGGTCCGGGCGGTTTTGGTTTATGACTGCTGTATCATTGGAGTTCATGCATTAGCCTTCGGTTAATAGAAGTGAGCACTCGCTTACAAGAAGTCAAGGGATGGGTGGCGGTTTTGTGAACGCGGAATGCGGAATGCGGAATTGGGGAATCGCCACCGGCGCATTTTTTGAAACGCGAGGCATCGTTGGCGAACCGCAGTAAGCGTAGCCATCGACAATGGGCCAAGACTCTGCTTTGGACCCTTTCCCCTGCGTTGCCGGCCCATCGCGACGGCCTGGCCGGTGAGCAAACTGAGATCGTAGAGTGACCGCAGGGAAGGATCTGACTTTATGGTGGCGGAGCCGAGTTTCCAACGCCAGTCGTCGTCACCGGGTCAGTGAACTTCGAAAACTTTTCCGGCGCCGCAATGATTTCATTAAGATCGAGGTCTTTGCGTCTGGCCCATTCGACCAAGCTGGCGGGGCGGTAATTAGAATAACGCTGGCAGCGCCGGAAAACGGATAAGTCAATCCGCTCGTTGACTGTTTCCACGCGGCCGGCCTCAATTCTTATAGTTCCTTTCCAATGCGGCGTTTTTTCCACCGGGTCAGGCATGACCCAGCGAACATAGCGCTTGCCGAGCGTGAGGATTTTCCACAAGCCACCGAGGAATTCCGCATAGGAGTCGCAGGGTTTAATGTCCAGGTCGTTCTCAGTGACACTAACCTGCGAGCGAAAAGCGATGCCGCAATCACGCGCCCTTCCCTGTATCCAGGCCAATGGCCGTTGCGGCAGCAAATCGTTGCGATAGCCGCCGCCGACGTTACAGTGAGCGCCCGCGAACCAGCGTTGCTCGACCATGCGGTTGTCCACGTGCGGGGTCGTGGAGGGATCGGGCTGGGCGCGAACGAAGTTTGTCCATAGCACCGCCCAGTAAGGCTTGCGCTGTTCATCGAGGGCGAGCGCCTGATAGGAGTTTTGGACGATTTTGCTGAGGTGTGTGTTGTGGAATGCCAGCGTGCGGCGGCTGATTCCGGGAATGTTTCCAAACGGGACACCGAGAGTTCCCACAGTATCCCACACGCCCACCATTTTGATGAAGTTGCGCTGGTAGTAGGTGTGTTCCAGCAAGGCCAGTTCTTCGAAGTCGAAATTCTCTTCGCCCTGGCTTTGAAGGTATCGGAGTTGGTAGATGGGGCGGACTCTGTCGCCTTTTTGATAGCGCTCGTAAAGTTGCGCGTATGACATGGGAGCATCCGGCTTGAGCAAACCGCAGCGCGCGATTACGCCGGTCAGGCTGCGGGCGGTAAAAGCGCCGCGGCTGAAGCCAAACACAAAGATTTCATCGCCGGGATCGTAATGCTCCATCAGCCAGCGATAACCGCTCCGGACGTTTTCAGACAGGCCGTATCCGAACGCGCCGCCGGAGATTCGGTCAGTCCAGTGGGTGCCGACGCCTTCGTCATAGAATTTGATTTGCGGCACGCCGTCGTTGCCTTGGTCGGCGAGCATCAAACTCAGCCGCCATACGTTGGTATTGTTGTCCGGCTTGTTCCACGTGCCGTCGTAAAAGAGAGCCAATCTTTTTCCGGGAAGGACGGTATTAGCCATGGGATTCTTGTTTAGCACCGTCGTGGGCATTCATTCTCAGGTTTGCAAGCGTTCGAGCATATCGTCCATTTGTCGTGGCAGAGGCTGCCAGTCTGCACCTGTCGTCGTTGGCCGCTTGGACATGCTCTCGACGAGCGTCTTTAAACCGTGCAGAAACCCGAGCATCAGTGTGTCGTGAATTTTTCGTTTGCAGCGCTCGAACCAGTAGAGGCCAAAAGAGATGATCGTCAAAATGCCACTGACTACCCCGAGGCACTCCAACCAGTTCGTGGGCATTCTCATAAAGTGAAGCGTTCTCGATCCTAAACGAATCCAAGCTCTGCGACTGGCGCTGGCAGCGCGCGTGTGCCGAAGCCGATGGTGTTGTAAAGCCAGTGACTCACAAGCTCAATCGGATGGCGCCGGTTCGCTGCAGCGCACTTGTTAGGCCGCGGCGTTGAGTGCATCAAGATTCAATAACCCAAACAACTCGGTGGGTGACGCAGTAATGCCGGTAGCGCCAAGGTGCAGGGCCTCCTTTCCGTGCTGCCTGACGCCTCGCGTGCTGCAGAAAATGATGAACGGAATCTTTTGATCTTTGGCGCGTATCTCGCGCAGCAGATCAAGTCCAGCATCCGAGTTCTCGCGCCCGTCCTCGTGCCGTCCCATATCTGAAATCACACAACTGTAACGGCGACGACCAAACATGGAAAGCCCCTCACCGGTTGATAGCGCGAGGTCAACCTTGACGCCCAACTCTTGAAGATGATCGATAAAGTAACTGTTGTTCTTTGGGTAATCATCCACCCAGAGGATGGAAGTTGGCGCAGGCGGCGAGACCGTCGGCTGCAAAGTTCGCTCCACTGGAGAGGCAATCTGGCTACCGTCAACTCGCTTGCGCAACTCAATCAACTGAGTCTGCAAGTCTGCGATAAGCGACCGCTGCTGTTCGTTTGCCTCGTCCATTGTCAACTCTTGTCCACCAATCTTGACGGTGAACTTCCGTGACCTCGCGGACTCAATAAGACTGCTCACAGCCGGGCGGAAGATGACGATGACAGCGACTACAATCAGCGGCCACAGCAGAGCCGATAATGCTTCAACCACTTTTGCGAATTGTTCCATGACATGCGGGATGTACTACGGCCTAACGAACTCAAGCTGAGCCACAGCTGCCGGCTGGGAGAGTGGAGCCCACGGCACGCGTCCTAACGACGGCGACGGTGACACGGAGAAGCGGGGCGGCTGTGGGCTCCAGCGCAGTGTTAGGCGGCTCAATGGCCACACTACACCGGGCTTGCATGACCACGATCATCGCCATTGATTCTATTCTTTGACCCTATAAAAGCGACGTGCGTCGTTAGTGGGTACGCAGTAGGGACTAACGGCAAAAGGAAGATCAAACCACGGCCCGTTTACGTTGTTCGCGCATTGGAGGGTACCACAAGCCCAGCGGATGATAACAGCCCGGTCGATACCTATTCTCCCAGGGCACTGAGGTATAATGGTAACGCCACAGTCGGCGGTAATTGGTATGCCATCAACGCCGATGGTGATCAGATGTCGCTGTGGTTGAAACAGGTCTGGGATCGAGATCGTCAGGTTTGTGTTGACATTCCCTGAGGCATCGGTGCTCGCTGCTGCTATGAGCGTGGGCCCCAAAAGTATATGAACCTGGTTGGTAGGTGGCAATCCTTGTGCAGTGATATGTACAGTGGTTCCATTGGTTGCCGGATCCGGTGTAACTGAACATGTGGGAAATGTCGGGTTACGAAACGTAAGTTGGAGATTGGTGGTTTCGTCGATCTCATTGATTGAATTCCTACCTAACCCTCGAAAACCAACAGTGGGCGAAAACGGCGGCAGAAGAATGTCAGGGATCCGCAAACTGATGATATTCCCAACAGCAAAATCATAGTGGCCCCTGTCGGTGAACATCAGTACGTAGTTCGTGTTCACTACGCCGCGAATGCGGCTATCGTCGATGCGAGAATATACCCCATTAGTAAACAGGTACGTCTCGGTGACGATCGCCGGCGGCGCCCCGGTTAAAGTAACTCTGCCTACGAACTCGATACCGCGGGCGGCGGTGGGAATTCCCAAAATGATTGGCGATCCTCCCGTCGTCGTATCGTTGTCTGAGTCTAACATAAACGTGAAGCTTTGCGATGCATTCGACTGAATAAGACCGGTGGTTGAGACGAAGAAATGGGTCTGATTAGAACCTGTCTCACGGGCTATTCCTGCCAAATGGATGTCAATGGTACTATCTGCGACATTATGGCGGGGAGTCGCTCTCATGTCAAGAAATGGTTCTGGCACTGGATCGACCATCGCTCCGGGAACATGCGCGATCGCTTGGGCTCTCATTAAATCACACTGAGCAGACGTCAGAGTGGCGCCATTTGGGAAATAGGGGTACATCAAATTGTTGGGGTCCGTGTTATGTCCCATGAATGGTCCGGGTGTAGTATTGTGATCGAGAGTCAAGCCGTGAAGAAGCTCCTGGCCAAAGATAGTTTCGTGATCGTCACTATAGATATTGAGCGGTGAGATCGACAAAAGATACGCCGGGTCGATAGCCATTGCTCGCCCGATTACCGCCTGAACCGCTGCATCGCATGAGACAGGGCTCCAACCCCCTAAACCTAAGACTCCTATTGGTGCGCCACTACTGTCGACAAAACGGTTGATACTGATCGCTGTAAGGCCGAAGCTTGACGAGAAGCCAAGAGCGATCCATGCGTTCCGTGCTGCATCAACTGCATCATCAAACTCCGTAAAGTCAGGGCTTGTTGTAGGATTGGCCCCAAGACTTATGTCGCCCGGGTTGCCAATGGATTGAGGATCAGCAATTAGCGGGAATTGCGAAACGCTGCTGTACGCAGCCGAACGCAGTGTGACGTTACAGGTCGGTATCAAGACAAAATCGGAGATGCGCTCGTGTCTTCGCCAGAGAACCCCCGCATTTGCAGCGAAGCCGGAGCCGCCGATTGTTGTTTCTCCGACAAGCCCTGGATTAACCATGGATGGGCTACCTGCAATGCCGACCCATTTCACGGGAATTGACACTTGGCCAGACCCTGCCCAAGTTAAATTGCCAACAAAGGTACAAACGAGTATCAGCGGCAGGAGCAGGGCCGGTATGGGCACCTTGTAAAGGCTGTGGGTACGTGAACGGCCTGGCTGCTCTTGAATTCCTGTGACCCTGTCTCTCGTCTTCGTAACCTGTACGCGAATATTTGTCATCATAAACCACGAATCCTTTCTTTCTTTTGTGACTTCAGGCTGCACAGCCGGCGGATGAGTTTGCAGACCGCGCTGCCGGACAATCGCGATCAGCCTCGAACCGCAGATCCTCGCTGCGGTCTGGGCGCCACGGCGGCCAAAACAACACCCGATAATACGCGAAGAGCAGACGGTGCTTTTGCCGCCTAGGCGGATACTCTGTAGGCTGCTCTTCAAATTGTAGTTCCATTACTGTGCGCGGCCGGTACGAGGCGAGACTGACGCCGAGCAAGAGGCTTTTACAAGGCTGGAAAGTTGTCTAAAAGCGACATTATTGTCTAAAAGCGACGTTTTGGCTTCCCGGAAGGAATGATTGCGGCGAGGCGCCATAGAATCGCTTGAACTCATGGCAAAAGTGGGAGGCACTGGCGAATTTCAGTTCGGCCGCCACGGCCTTGTTGGAGTACCCCTCGGTGATCAGTTTGAGGGCCTGCCGGCACTTCAATTCCCGGCTCCATTCGCCTGGCGTCTTGCCGAAGCGCAGGGCGAAGAAACGCTCCAGTTGCCGCAATGAAATGGAGCAAAGCGCCGCCATTTTGGCTGGCTGAAAGTCGGCTTGCCGAGCCAAAGTTTCCCACTTTTCAATTCTCAAAAGACGGCCACTCATAGGCAGTCAACAGAATCCGTTTTCGGTTCTGCCGACACGGTGCGTTTCTCGACGATTCTCATCGGGTAAACGACCACCCTTCTATTCATTGATACGTAGGCAAGGCACCCAATCTTTCAATAATTCTTCGCGCGCGACGCAAGTTATTGATAGCCAGGGACAAATTCTTTCTAAAAGACTCCTCTCCCGAAGCCCTCACCCCCAGCCCCTCCCATCCGATGGGCGAGGGGGGGCGTCTCTTGGTTCGAGGAGGGGAGGGGGCCGATTTTTTGGGATTTTTCAACCAGGGTAGTCCCGAAGGCTGATACGGGGCCACCCGTAGGCTGGCTCCCGCAGCCCGGTTGAGGCTGGAAAAAGCTGAACGGTAGGCGGTCCGTGGCGTGGCTGGGCGCATTGTAAAGAGTAAGCTGAGACACAGTCATAACTCCTTCTGGGCGTGGGAGTTATCAAATTTCTCACTGTGAGAAATTTGATATGTCGTTGCTTTTGTGGTCATGACCACGTAGGCGGTTATAGAAACGCGCCTTTCGGGATCGAGATTTCGGTTGCAAGGTGCTGAGCGCGAGGCCCTTCGATTGCGGATTGCGGCTTGGGGAACGCGCCAAACGCGGAATGCGGAATGGCAAATCTGCGGTTAACCAAACTTTCTCCATGTTTTTCCGCCAAATTGCCCACCGTGGCTTAGGCGCTGCGCGCTGCCTCTGGTAGGATCGCGCTGGTATGGAAATTAAAGGCAAATGCGGAGTCGGGATCCGACGACGGAAACCGGACAGCCAAAACCCAGAAACTCAGGAATGGGACTCGGGGAACTGGCGCCTTCGACTAACAAGGCAAAGTCGAGCGCCGGTGGCGCTTTATATCCGCGAATCGTGCGAAATGCACGAAATGATGGAAAGGCGAAGCCGGTTTTCAGCCAGCGTCAATCAAACCAAAACCACCTCAACCCAAGCTAAAGGCAAATAAGGCAAATTAAGGTAACTAAAGGCAACTAAAGCTTGGTGCTGCGCACGGCCACCAGTCGAAGGGATGTGACAGAGGAATGAAGAAGGAAGAATGCAGAATGCAGAATGAAGGCCCCGCGCGCGGCCACCGGGGAATGCGGAATGGGCGAAATCATGGAATACGAACCAAGTGGTATGACCACTAAATCGGATCCGAGGGATCGCATCAAATCCGACCACATCAAACCTAATCCGACCAAAAAAACGGAGCCGCCCGGATCAAGGCGCGGGCCGTTGGATCAAAACTGGCGCGGACGAGCCTCGATTTGGGTCGAGCTCGTTGGAGGCGAGGAGGTTCTGAACGGATGCATGGGAAAGTCAAAGGCTTGAGCGATCGTAAAACTACGCCGGGTCAGGGGACCCGGCCTACATTGCATGGGCAAGCCAAAGATTTGAGCGATTGTAACACTTGTTTCATTTGTGACACGGATGAACGCGGATCGGGATTAGAGGGAAATGTTCGCTTAAATTCGCTTATGTTCGCCTATGTTCGCTTAATGGGAGAAAAATGTTTGAGGCCGCGGCCTTGATTTTCGACGCTTCGAGCTTTGGACCGGCAAGGCCCCGAAGGCGCAGGCGGCCTCGATCCATTCAACTACGAGCGTGGATTGCCGATGAAATGGGTGGAATTGGACCACCAGCCGGTTCAAGGTGGGACGAGCCACCCTTGAGGTTTGAGGTCGAGGAAAGGAACGGGAATTAGAAAGGCCCCGCGAGTTCAATTGCGAGCTGAGAGTTACAATCCGGAGACGAGTGATTCGGGACAAGCGATTTGGCGTAAGCTTGACCGGGACCTTTTCTTTGTGAAGAGCGCGGTCAAGCGGTTGGAGGCCAAGACTTCAGACAAGTTTGACGTGTACAATCCTGAAACGCGGCAAGTCGTGCTGGAGTGCCGAGAACCCGACCTCGGCCTGTTGACCAAAACCGCGCGGCTCCTGGGCGGAGTTCACGACCGGGGAAGGGCCTTCAATCTGGTGGCCAAAATTCCCGGCACCAACCAGCAAGTTTTCCGCATCACTCGAGGCAACGCGAGCTTGACCTTGGGCGGTCCCGTCACGCACATCTTCGACCACGAGGACAAGCTCATGGGCAAAATGAAGCGGAAGAATTTGGCGTTGGGGATGAAATTCCTTCTTTTTCGGCGTAAGGATGAACAAGCGTTGCTACTGCACATCAAATCCTGGTTCCGTCGCCGCAAACTCCTGATCGGCGGGACGGAAGTGGCGCAGTTCACGCGGCGGTGGGAGGCGGGTCATTCCGCTTTGTTCAGGGAAGGCCGCTTCGATTACGCCATCGCATTCAGCCCGGAATTTCCCCGCCACAGTCCGGTCCGCCAACTGCTTCTGGCCGTAGCTCTCGCCTGGCACAGGATCAAAATGTGACGGGCCGGGCAATTGCCCGCGAAGGAGAAGTTGGCGTGGCGAGCAAAGGTGTCTTCGGGCACTAGCTGGCAGGGGTTGAACCCACGTAGCGGCTCCGACTCCTTCCGGCACAATTCTCTGCCGCTACTTGTCTGCGGATTTGGGCTTCCGCCATTTTTCCAGGAACGCTTTCACTTTGGCGGGATCATGATGGCGACACGGGTCACTTGTCGGTTGACCGTTTGGCTTCCCAGTCGCGTGAGGAGTTTTCGCCGTTCCGATCGGTTTCGATCTTGCCCTTGATCGTGTCACCGCTGATTTTGCCGGCGAATTTCTGGATGATTTTGTTGCCGTTGAACTCGCGGGTCACTTTGAAGGAGATGTCTTCACCGTTAAGCTTGGCATCCTCGATCGGCGTATCGTTCTGGCGGCCCGAGACGGTGCCGGTCAATTTGTCGCCATCGACTTTCAATTTGGCGGTGGTCTCGCGGGTCTGGCCGTTCTGAGTCGTAAAACTCCATTTCCAGGTGCCGGTAGGGTCGGGCTTTTTGTCCGCCGCCTGTGCCGCGACGCCGAGCGCAAGGACCAGCGCCACAGTGGTTTGAATCAGGGGAGTGAGGATTCGTGTCATAACGTTCTTGTCAGTTGTTTATCGTTTAGGCCGCCGCCACCGCAGAGCCTGCTTAAGCAAACTTCCCGACGGCCGGTTTATCCTTTTATAGACTCCGAATCACCTCGGGCGGTTACAATGCACGAGCGAGACTCCGTCCCGTCGTGCCTGGAGCCGGCCGTGGCTTCAACGCCGGAGCAGCTTGAAGGCGAAATTGCGTCCCAGCCCCTGCGCGAAGGCCAGCGAGATCCACAGCATCGCCACCGGTTCCAGCAGCCGGGCTTGTCGCAGCGGACCTGCGTCGATCGTTTCAAAGCCGAGTTCATTCGAGAGCTGGGTCACGCGGTTCTTGGCGGCGGCGTCATCGCCCGCGATGAACATCACGGCCTGGTCGCTCCCGTAACGCGGGTTGGCCATGTTGTCGGCGCCAGTGGTGTTGAAGGCTTTGAAGTCAGTTAGAATCGGTCTCTTCCGTGGCCCCGGCCCTCGCCTCTTCCTCTGGGAGGCCCCGATGGCCTGGAAGGAGGACCGCCTGGCATGGGCGGTTCACTCGGCCTGCCCGTCATCGTAACAGGCAGAGGCGTCTGGCGAACGGCTTCCCGAATGGGAGTGACGGTGAACTCTCGGCCCGTGGCCTTCTGGATCACATTGCGGCCCGGTCCTTCGTTGATCACGACTTTCTGCGGCTTGGCCCCGTCGAAGCTCCGGGTCTCGCGTTTGAGTTCGCTGATCTGGGTGGTCTTGTTGATGATCGTGGTATTATTCACGATCACCGTCGAGGGCCGCAGCGTTTCGTGGAAGCGGTTGGCCTCAACGAAGACGAACGATGACGGCGCCACGTGCCCGGCGAAGAACAAACCCGGTGGCGCAAACGGCGCCCATCCGATGAAGCCTCCGCCAACCCGCCACGAAACCCAGGCGGGCGCCCATTCGATGCCCGGAACCCAGACCCAGGCATTGACCGGGTCATAAACCCAGCAGCCGTAATGGTAACAGGCCCAGGCCCACGGTTCATCGCTGGCCCAATACCAACCGCAGTCGGTCCAAACCCAATGACCGTAACAATATGGCCGCCAATCCACGGCCACTCCGGCCGGGCGCCAGCAGCGCCCGTAAGAGCCGACTTCGATCCACGCGCCCTGCGGCGCGAGCGGCGCCTCGAAGTCCGCGTTGGCGTGGATTTGCACGGCCGCGGAAACTTCCAGGTTCGCCGAGGCGCTTAACGCGCCCAGGCTCAAACTGCTCACCAGTCCAATAACAAATCTGTTTAAAATCATTTTCATGATCAATCCTTTCATTGTTGGTTTGCGTCGTGGAGGAGCGCTACCAATCCCCAGAGCAGCCGTGAGTGGCCGCTCCGGGAATCGGATCGGACGATCCGTCAACCCCGCCGGGGTTTCACGAATCGTGTCTGCTCCGGATCAGGTCGCTGTTACTTCCGCGAGGACGCGGAGGCCCTGGCGTAGTCGTTGAGTTTCAAAGCCAGCGCGGACGCCGTCTCGGTCGCTTTGACCTTGTTCTCGAACAGGATGTCCTTCATGCTCACCGACTCTCCGTAATAGACGCGGTTGGCATCCTCGTCGGGGGCGATCGCGCCGCCCTTGATGACCGCGCCGCCGTAGAGGCCCTTGCGGTCGTCATAGACGAGCACCGACGGCTGGATCGGGGAGATTTTGCCTTCTTCGCCGGCGCTCACGTCGCCAGCGGTGCCGCGCGCCTCGCCGCCGAACACGATCGTGGGTTCGGTCAACGAGCGGGTGGCGTTCGTGTTCATCAGCAGGATCACGAAGAAGGACTGTTCACCGCCGACCTGGAATCCCAGGCTGGCCTCGTTGGCCGCCAGGAAGGCGACCGGACCCCAGTTCTCCGTCTTCGGATCTTTGACCATGGCCACGCCGCCGCCGCCTTGATAGGCGAAGATGAAACCGGCTTTGGTGCGGTCGAGCAGGATGACGCCTTGGGCCTTGCGGAGGATGCCAGCCTGGATGCTCTTGTCCGGTTTTTGCTGCATCTCCTCGAGCTTGGCCGTCAGCCTGCGGATTCGGTTGTCCAGCTCCGCCTTGTCGATCGCGAGCGTCGAGCAGGCGAAGCCCAGCAGTATCAATCCGAGCATTGTCGTTTTCATAGTCAAAAAACTTGGCTCACGTCCACGATCTGCGCAAATCGGCAAAAAAGCATTGTCCCGCTAACTCATTGGCAAAAAGCGACTTAGGAGACAAAAATTCCTGAACTTTTTCTGCTGGAACCACTGCGGATCGCCGGCCGCACAAATCCGGACAAATCGGACTCAGCACCGAAACTTAGTTCCGGTCGCAGCGTTAGAGGAATGTGGTGAATCGATTCCGATGGCGATCTGAAGCGGTGAGGATCTACCCGGTTTGGTCCAGATTGCTCAAATCCCCCTTGATCGGCACGGCGTTGCTTTTCGCGAGCCTGGGTGTGGTCTTCATTTTTCGTCCCTCACCGCCTGTGCCGGCGGTAGTAATGCCGCTGCCCAATGGCATCCCGGCGCAAAAGCCGACTTTGCTCGAGCGATCGATTCCCCCGACTTGGGGTTGGGCCTGGCGCTTGAAAGACTTGGTTTTTGGCAGGATTAAACCAATCACGCTAAAGGCCGCGATCATTGACTGCAGAGGCCTGTCAAACTCGGTGTCACCCCTTTTGTTGCTGCGAGAACCTCAATTTGCAACCACGAACGGACTGCAAGTTTGGATACTGAGCGAAGACGAACTGGACGCAGTGCGTCGCGGCCTCTTACAAACGCCTGGCAACGAAATTCTCGCGCAACCCAGGGTCCTTGGGGGGGACGGAATCGAGTGCATACTGTACGAGGGTACGACGCTTTCCGTTGATGGAATTCAACGTGCGGTCGGTTTCAATGCTGATTTCCTGCCGCGCCTCCGACGAGACTCCACCGATCTCTTCGTAGTCATCACTCATACTGCAGCCGTGATCAATCAAGGCACCGCGACGACCGGGTTGCCAGTTGCCCAGTCCGTTTCGATACGAACAAATGTTCTTGTGGCTGCCAGAATTCAGATTCCGAAAGGGAGCGGAGCGTTCCTGCTCAACGACGACCGTGGAGTCACGAATGGAAGGCGCGTCGCCGTCACGATTTCAGCCACGTACAAGTAACCGCTTCCAAACAACGCGGCGAATCGAATCCTTTGGTTAATCTGCGCTCCCCACCGGCTGAGCCATGCCGAACTAAGTCGCGTTTCTAATTGACACGCCGACGGATTTTTGCTTACCTGTCCGTGAAAATCAGAGCGTTGGCACCCGGACTATACTTAAACAATACCTTTTTAACCCACCTCCTTTCTCCAAAGGAACCGTATGAATACCTCGATGTTTTTAGGTTTCATTCGCGCGTTGCTCTTGGCCGCCTTGGTTTGTTGCGGCCTGGCTTCAGCGAAGCGCGGAGCCGCGGCGCCGGGTGATGAGCATTGGAGCCCTCAGTTCGGCTGGCCGGGAGTCACCAATTCTGTTTACGGCCTGGCCTTCAACGGGACCAAGCTCTACGCCGGGGGCGTCTATGCGCCGCCGGGTGGCGTTACCAACAACCACGTGGATGTGTGGGACGGAACGAACTGGTCGGTCATCGACGGCTTGTCCGGCGGACTAATCGTGGTGTACGATTTCGCCTTCATCGGCAACGACGTTTACGTCGGCGGGGTTTTCTCTCGCGCCGGCGGCGTGGCAGCACGCGGCTTGGCCCGCTGGAACGGCGCCGCTTGGTCCGACGTGGGCGGTTTCGCCGGCGTCGTCGCCGCGCTGGCCGTTGACGGGAACAATTTGTATGTGGGCGGCAATTTCACCAACGCGGGTGGCGTCAACGCGACCAACATCGCCCAATGGAACGGGGCAGAGTGGTCGGCCTTGGGGCCTGGGCTGGGGCCGAACAATGCCGCCATCATCAACGTGGCCGCGCTTGCGGTGAGGAACGGCGAGGTTTATGCCGGGGGCAGTTTCACCAACGCGGGGGGACAAAGCGTGCAAGGGCTGGCCCGCTGGGACGGCGCGAGTTGGTCCGATGTCGGCGGCAGCGTCAACGGCTCGGTAAACACGCTCCGCTTCAACGGCGCGGACCTGTATGCCGGTGGAAAGTTTTCGCTCGCCGGCGCGGTCAACGCCACCAACATCGCCCGGTGGAACGGTTCCAGTTGGTCCGCTTTAGGCAGCGGTACGAGTGACTCGGTGACGGCTGTCGGCGTCGTGGGGACTGATGTTTACGTCGGCGGCAGCTTTATCAGTGCGGGTGCAGTCAGCGCGCGAGGAATCGCAAAATGGGATGGCGCTGTTTGGTCCGCCCTGGGCAGCGGCATGAACGACATCGTTGGGCACATCGTCGTTCGAGGAACCAACCTTTATGTCGGCGGCAATTTTACCCAGGCGGACAACCTGATCGTCAACCACGTCGCGCGGTGGGACGGGAACAGTTGGTCCGGGCTGGGGCCGCCGGGCACGATCAACGGCCTTTCGTTTTTCTCCCGCGCGGTCGCCGCCGGTGGCGGCAACGTTTACGCCGGCGGCTTTTTTACCGGGGCCGGCAAAGTGAGGGCCAGCCGCATCGCGCGTTGGGACGGCACAAACTGGTCGCCGCTGGGCGGCGGGATCAAGGGAACCAACGAAGGCAACGGCACGGTGATCAGCGCGATCGCGGTCAGCGGGAGCAATGTCTATGTCGGCGGCGTCTTCACCAATGCCGGCGGCGTCGGCGCCAATAGCATCGCCCGTTGGAATGGCGCCAGTTGGTCGGCGTTAGGAGCTGGAATCCCTGGCAGCGTCCAGGCCATCGCGGTGCGCGGCAAGGACGTCTTTGCCGGCGGCAATTTCACCATGGACCTGGGCGGCGGGACCGCCACTAACATCGCTCATTGGGATGGCAGCACCTGGTTGGCCCTTCCCGGCCTAAGCTTCGCGGGCACGAGCAATAGCTTCTTCGTGAACGCGATCGCGGTCCATAGCAACGATGTTTACGTGGGTGGCAGCTTTTTTGCCGGTAATTTCTCCGGCCAGCGCAGCACGAACATTGTGCGCAACGATGGCATCGACTGGATGCCGCTCGGCAGTGGCGTGAATAGCAACGTCAACGCGATCGTAGTCAGCGGCTCGGAAGTGTACGTGGGCGGCCGCTTCACCGACGCCAGCGGAGTGAGCGCCAATCGGATCGCCAAGTGGGACGGCAGCAATTGGTCAGCCTTGGGCGCCGGGGTGAGCACTGTGTCGGTGTTATCGATCGCCGTGCTTGGCAGCAACGTATATGTCGGCGGAAGTTTCACCAACGCCGGCGGTGTCCCGGTGAACCGGCTGGCCAAGTGGGATGGCAGCAGTTGGTCGGGGTTGGGAAGTGGCCTGAGCATGTTGCCGGGCAATCCAAGCGCCGCGAGCCTCGCTATCAGCGGCGATGATCTGTATATGGCGGGGACGTTTATTGGCGCGGGCCAGAAGGCGTCGCTCTATTTCGCTCGCTGGAACGAACAACTCGATTTCGATCAGCCGCCGCTGATGTTGTTGTCCAATCCGCACTCGGCGGTGAATGGTCATTTCCAGTTCCGCGTCACGGCCAACGGCGTACCGAGCTACGTGATCGAAGCCACCTCCAATTTCAACTCTTGGACGCCTTTGTTAACCAACAACCTCAGCCCATTCGACTTCCAGGACACCGCGTCTCCTTCCGCTCGCCGCTTCTATCGGACCCGCCAGCAGTAAACGACTCCGGCCAAAACCGGCTAAGTAGGCCAAACGACTGCCACGATATCTTGCGGGTGCTTGCTAAATTATTCGCAACTCGCGCTACCTCAACTCCGGGGTGACGGTTTCGTGCTCAATTCAACTGGATCACTCGATAAAATCGCTGGACGATCGCGCCAATAGTGTCCTGTTTGGATGCGCTCGAACCCGTCGCTACAATGTCGCTGCCCAACGTTGTCCAGTTGCTCGGCACGAGAGAACTGGTGGATTGGACGCGATACGTTTTCCCGGCGGTAGCCTGCCACGTGATGGTTACGACGTTGGTGGAGGATCGCGTGATGCCCGATATCCGTGGCGCGCTCACCACGACGATTTGGATTGTTGTCACATCGCTCAGAGGGGGCGATCCGTTGTCCGTGACGCGAATGCTAACCACATTCGTCGCCGGTGAAAATCCCTTCGGCGGGGTCCAGGAGAAAACGCCCGTGATGGGGTTGATGGTGGCCCCGGCGGGCGCGCCGGGATCCAGCGAGAAGGTCAGCGTGTTGGCCGGAATGTCCGCGTCGCTCGCCGTGACGGTAAAGCTCAGCCGCGTGCCCTCGTTGACCGTCTGATCGCTGACCGGACCCAAAACCGGCGCGCTGTTCACCTCGTTGACGGCAATGTTGATGGTGGCAAAAGCGCTCAGGCGCGGCGCGCCGTTGTCGGTGACCCTCACCGTGACCGGGTAAACCCCAGGCCCTTGCGCTTCGGTGGGGCTCCAGGTGAAAACGCCGCTGGCCGCGTTGATCGTCGCGCCCGCGGGCGCCCCGGGATCCAGGCTGAAGGCCAGCGTTTCACCGGCGTCCGGATCGCTGGCTGAAGCCGTGAAGGTCAGCAACGCCATTTCGTTGACCGTTTTGTTGCCAATCGCGGCCAGCACCGGCGGCGCATTGCTGCTCGTGCCATAGATATTGGCGGCGCGGGGCGTGGGCGTGGTCATGAAGACGAACGGCGGGGAGTTGCCATCCGGCCAGCGGCCCTGGCTGATGTCGTTGGTTTGCGGGCCGAAGCTCACGCCATCCACGTTGGTCCCATTGGGGGCGTAGAGTCCGATGAACTCGCCGGCCTTGTTGAGGTGAAAACTGACGTGCAAGTCGGGGCGGGTGTTGGTGTTTTGAAAGGTTTCCTTGTCGGCCCACACCAGCAGATAGCCGCCGGCCGGAACACTGTAACCGGAAGGAATCACGAATTTAGCGGTGTTAGTCGAATCGTCCGTCAAAGTATAGTCGGTGAGGTCCACCGGAGCGCCGCCGGCGTTGTAAAGCTCGAACCAGTCATCGAACTTTCCATCCGCCGGATCGGGGAGGGTAGCGGTGTTGGCAGCCATCCATTCGTTGATGACGACCGGGGTGGCAGGGTAGCCGTTGGTGTTGGGCGCGCCGGGGGTGGCGAAATAGAACTTCTGGCGGTGGGTGGGCGTGCCATCCGGGTAAGCGCCATAGGAACGGTCGGCGCTGATCTGGCTGTAGTTGAGATAGTCCACCACCATCGTGGTCTGATTGCTGAAGACCTGGGTCAAGGCCACCGAACCGCTGACCAATGGAATGGTAAAACCGGCGTGCAATTCGGTGTTGAGCGATTCATTGGTGTTCCCGTCCAGATAGACGACCATGAACTGGCCGCTGTTGATGGCCGCGTTGGAGGGGAAGGCCCACTGGGTGAGATTGCTGAAATTGTTGGCCAGGTAATAGCCGCCGAGGTTGATCGTGTTGGTGCCGCTGTTGTACAGCTCGACCCAGGGATGACGCTGGCCGAAGCGATCGCTGATGCCAGTGACGTTATTCGGCTCCACTTCGTTGAGCCAGAGCAACGGGAAAGTCGGCAGGCTGGCCAGGAGGGCATTGCGCGCGCCCGGCGTGTACTTCAAGACCGTCCCAATGGTGGGCGGCGCGATGTTCACATCCGCCCTCACCGGTGGATGCGCGTTGTTGGAATTTGCCAGCCGGACCGTCAGCGGCCCTCCGTTGGTGCTGGGGAAATACCAAAAGCTTAAAGTGTAGCTTGCGCCTTGAGTTAGCGCGGGGGACAGGTCCTGATAAATGGCCGAACTGGTTGTAGTGCCGCCACTGGAGGCGATCAAGTGCAGGCTATAGTTGCCGGAATGCTTCAGGCCGGTGGCGACCACCGAAGCCGAGTTATTGCCATTGGTCCCAATCACCCAAGGGCTGAG
>WNGG01000566.1_pt1 | contig 40158 bp, 41 predicted proteins | sample 5400661 | NCBI WGS metagenome assembly WNGG01 (sample SAMN13153372, study PRJNA577476) | soil metagenome | isolation source: 100 cm soil or saprolite under Garry oak tree replicate 1 | place: USA:California | collected 2016-06-15
GATGGTCGACTTGGGATCGGCCGCGTCATCCGAGGTGTGCGAGTCGTATGCTCACGTCGTACAACCGACGTGCGGCATCCGGATCCTGGGCGGCCACGGACGGTGTCCGCACGCGCTTGTTCGCGAAGTACTTCCCCGTTACTCCTTCGACGTCCGAAGAAATCGCCAGATAGATCGGCGTCTCCGCGCCCCTCGCCGGACCCTTGAAGAACATCCGCACGAATCGCACGACGACCGAGGCCCCTCCGATCCCGAGGTTCGTCCGGATGACCCCGGGATGGCACGCGTTCACCGTGACGCCGGTGCCCTCGAGATGTCGCGCGAGTTCCCGCGTGAACAGGATCTGTGCGAGCTTCGACTGGCCGTACGCGCGGTAGCCGCTGTATCGGCGTTCCCCCTGGAGGTCGTCGAAGTGGATCGCGCTGGGTCCGTGCGCGCTCGAAGACACGTTCACGATGCGCGAGGGCTCCGACTTCTTCAGGGGGTCGAGCAAGAGGTGCGTCAACAGAAACCCGGAGAGGTAATTCACCTCGAACTGCCTCTCGAGGCCGTCCACGGTGATCTCGCGGTGCGACGTATAGACGCCGGCGTTGTTGATCAGAACGTCGAGCCGCGGATACTTCCGGTCGAATGTCTCCGCGAGGGACCGGATCGAAGCTTCGCTCGCGAGATCGACGACTTCGAGGAAGACCCGTGAGTTCCCGGACTCCCGGATGATCTCTTGTCGGGCGGCCTCGCCGCGCGTCGCGTCCCGGCACGCCATCACCACCGTCCCTCCCAACCGGGCGAGTCCCAGCGCGGTGGCCTTGCCGATCCCGGAGTTGGCGCCGGTCACGAGGAAAACGCGGTCGAGGATGCCCGGAGACATGCAGGCGACCTCAGGGTCCGTCCACATTCACGACGGGGACCCCGCTTCCAACGAGGATGTTCACGACGATCATTCCCCGTGCGCGGTCTGGATTCACGTCACGGTGCACCAGGCCGGGAGGGATGTGGAAGAAATCCCCCGACCCGATTATGGCCGCCTCCGACCCGGCCGCGCCGTATTCCAGTCGGAGCCGCCCCGAGACCAGGAACCCGTACAGATCATGGGTGCCGTGGTGATGCCACCCCGACACCGCCCCGCGGTCCAACCGCGTTCGGGACACGAGGACGTTGCTCGATTCGAACGCCTGCTCCCGAAGGATCCCGGGTGTCGATCGGCCCTGCTTGAGCCCGGTCCCGCGAACGACGTCGATCGTCGGCATGCGGTGGCTGACGAGAGGGTGATACAAAAAGTTCTGGTGCTGACCGGCGCACGGACCAAGCCGCGAGACCGGACCAAATCGGTTCCTCTGGAGGGGATTGACTCAAATCCGAGAGTTTGGGGAAAGGGCTTTTTAACGCCCGCCTAGTACGTCTCGGGGTCTGATGGTCGAAGCCTCCCAGTGGTACTCTCTCATCTCGATTGGGAGCAGCTCCCTCGCCCTCCTCGTCTCCGCGTACCTCGTACGGAAGATCCCGAACCGCCGCGCGGGCGACACGTTCGTCCTGGCGATGGTGTTCTTCGTCCTTGCGGGCGTCTTCGCGTATCTCCTGCGGACATCGACCATCGACTTGTACGGCCCGAATCCGGGACCGCTCGCGATTGCCCGCCTGTTCTACTTCTTCCACATGCTCGCGGTTGGCTTCACGGCGTCGTTCATCGGCCAGTACTTCCTCGGCTTTGAAATCATGCGACGTCGAATCGTGAACCTCTTCCTTCAGGTTTCCCTCTTGGTCGTTGCGATTGGCGTTACGACTCAGGTAACGCAGGTGTACGAGTACTATCCGTTCGGGGTCGTGGTGGGGGATCAGTCCGCGATTGTGAGCCTCGCCGTGTTCGCGACAATCTTCATGGGGACGGCCTTGGCGGTCCTGGTTCGGACACTGCTTCGCAACAAGGATCCAACCGTACGGAAGCAAGCGCTCCTGATGACGGGCGGCGTGGTGATCCACGGGGCGGGCGCGGAGTCGTACGCGATCTCCCGGATTACCTTGGGCCTGTACCCGCCACCGTTCCTGACGATCACGGCGTTCGCGATGGCCGCTCTCTTCGCGGTCGCGGTCATGCGCTACCGGATGTTCGTCGTCACGCCGCAGAAGGAGGAACCGGTGGGCGTTCCTCGCCGGTTCGACCTGAAAGCGGGTCGGGCGTACGCGATTCGCGAACGTCGGCCGCGGCTCGCGTTCCTCGCCGTCGCGGAGGCCGTGCGACTCGGATCCCTGGGCCTCGTGATTACCCGGCGCACCCCGACGGAGGTCCGCGACGACTACGACCTCCAGGCCACGCCGATCCTCTGGCTCACGTCCGCAGTGGGCCAGAACCGCATCCCGCCGACGAACCCAGATCTACTCGAGCGGCTCGTGCGACAGTTCCTGACGGCACAGACGAAGGCCGTCGTCGTCCTCGAAGGGATTGAATACCTCGCGAACTACCTGGAGGCGGCGCGCGTCGTGAGGCTCTTGAACACCGTGCGGGACCTTGTGACCGCGGGAGACGGCGTGCTCCTTGCGAGTGCCGACCCCGTGGCCCTCGACGAAGCGGTCGCCGGGGTCCTCGATCGGGAATTCGAGCCGCTCCCCGTGCCGGAGAAGGTCGGCTACGAGGTCGAGGACGTCTTCGTGATCGAGGGGGGTGGTCTCCTTCTCACCCATGCGAGCCGTTCGGACACCGCGGACGTCGACCCCGACGTCATGGCCGGGATGCTCACGGCGATCATGAATTTCGCACGAGTGTCGTTCGCGGGGGGCGCGGACGAGCTGCGCCGGCTTGAGCTCGGCGACCAGACCGTCGTCATCGAGCGCAGTCCCAAGTTCATCCTCGCGGTCGCGATCACCGGCAAGCCGCCGAGCGAGGTCCAGGAGGAGATGCGGGTCTTCCTGGAACGCGCGGAGCGACGCTACGGTCCGATGATGGCCCGATGGACCGGGGATCCGCAAGAGTTCCCCGGCTTGCAGGCGATGACGAGCCGCCTCTTCCTATGAGGGCCCCGGATCGCCTTTGATCAAGAGGCGCACATCGATCCAGGTCATCTCCGGCGGCTCGACGTCGAGTTGCCAGAGGAGAGCAATGAGCTCGCCGCAGTGGTGGGCCTGCTCAAACGTCACCTGCAGGAGGGCGTCGCGGAGGGGATGCGGTCGGGTCTTCCATTCCGGCTGTACGCCGCGGTCGAGATCCTTGTCGTTCAGTTTGGCGAGGAACCGCTTCTCCTTCGCAATGATTTTCTCCAGGTATCCTCGAAGGGGCTCCATGGATCGGACCTCGTCGAAATCTTTCTCGCGCATCACCGGGTCCGCGGAGGCGCCCTGGGCGGTCACGTTCAGCCAGCCGTCGTGGACCGAAAGGATGTGGTGGAAGATGTTCTTCAGCGATTCGTGCGTCGCCTCGCGGTTCTTCAAAAGTTCGTCCTCCGGGAGCTTCGCGAGGGCCTCGCCATAGTCGCGGAGGACCCGCCAGTTGTATTCGTAGATCTCGCGGAAGTCGGCCACGCTCACCATGGACCTGGCGAACTGCGGCCCGCGACATAAATGGTTTGCCGAAGGGAATGCTACGGCGCCGCCGGTCCCGAGGGGACGACCGCGCCTACGTCCGTCGTGGGCGATGATTGTCGATAAAGACGGACCATCAGGAACGCGAAAGCGGCTCCGACGATGCCCATGCCTCGCCAACCCGCGATTTCGAGGAAGGCCGCGAGGACGATCAAGAAGCCCATGGCCCCGGCGACAAACGCGAAGCGCTGCCGAGCCCACCTCGAAGGGTCGTCCGAGGTGCGACGCACGAGGAGCATCACAGTGACGAGGACCGCGGCGCCCTCGAGGACGGTGATGATCGGGATGATCCCGAAGAAGGGTCCTCCGCCATAGAGGAGGAACGATCCCATGAGGAAACTAAATCCCGCGAGCGCATAGACGCGCGGCGATCGAGGAAGTCGTCTCGAGGGCAATCGGGCCCAGAGCGCTGCCGCGTACTTCTTCGCGGCCCAGGCGAGGAACACGACCGCGGCCGCGGCCCCGAGGAGGTGCCAGACCGAAGGACGGTAGGGGGTGAGGAGCAGGTTGATGAACACGGTCGCGCCCGCGAGCAACGCGATCGCGGCGATGTAGCCGCGTCGCGAGGTCAGCGGTTGGCCGCGAATGCGGGGCCAGATCCACTCCGTGAGAAAGATCGGGATCGCGATGCTGACGACCGCATGGTAGATTGAGAGCCACACGGCCCACACCCAGTTCACGTCGAGCCATCGACCGTACCAGGCGAGCGTCCCGAGGTCCATCCAGCCCGGGTCGAAGAACGACTTCACCGCGAGGCCTTCCTCGATGATCCCGTACGCCGCGCCGAGGAGGAGGATGCTCGGCCATCCGGTCTTCCACCGGACCGCCGTCTCGCGCATGACGAGGACGCCGGCGCCGTACAGCCAGATCAGGAGGAGCGGGGTGATTGGATTCAACCACTCCACCGGCGGCGAGGATCCGGAGAGCATCTCCGCGATGATCGGCGAGAGCAGGATGAGGGCGAGGAGGGGACGCCGGTTCGGGTGCACCGTCGCCATTGAGGACGACGTGCCATTTTGGACACTTAAAGGGCGCAGGAACAGTGTTGCTCCGAGGGCCAATGGTTCGGGAAGGAGTCCAGTAAGAAAGTCCCCGACCGAGTGTTTTTTGCCGGCCAGCGGATGGTGGTCGCGTGGAGAGCGACAGCCGCTATCTCCTCTGGGCCAAGGTCCTGCGGGAGTATCGCGGGGGCCCAAAGTCCCTGGACGTTCACGCGCTCGAAGCCGGCCCCGGCCTCCTTCGGGTAGCGGAGGCGAATTTCGGCTGGAACCTTTTCGTGCAGTTCCTCCTCATCTTCCTGATATTCGCGCCCGCTTTGGCGACTTACGAGGTCGTTCTGGCCTACATCCCGAGCCTGGGTACCGGCTCTGGAGGTCTCACCTTTCAAGGCGTCTTGTTGTTCGTCGTTGCGCTGGTGGTCGCCGCCGCCATTGTTGGAGTGAACCTTTCCGGCTCCCACAATCTGGGGCGGTTCATCTTGAGGGGTGCATTCATTCACGCGAGGAAAGTGCATTCCCTCTCAATTCTGCAGGTCGAATCGATGCGCTCTCCACGAACGTGGAGACTGCGTTGTCGTGCAGGACAGTCGGAGCTGGTTGTGGTAGTCAATGACCGGCGCGACCGCTTGCGGGCCGCGCTCGAGTTGGCGGGCCAACCTTTCGACTCGGTGACTCGCTGAAGTTGGGCCGCTAACCTTGTTCAGGGTTGCCTTCCGGTCCCTCGCGGGAGGGTTCCATGACCGATGAAATCCCGCAGCGCTTTCCAGGACACGATGCCGTGGGCCCACGCGAAGGCGATCAGGCACAGGGACCCCACGATTTCGCCGAATTGGACGTAGGGATCGTGGAGCAGGGTGTCGAACCATCGGTCCACGTTGAACGGGGCGGGCGGGAAGGTCCATCCGAAATAGGGATAGAGGACGATGGCCGGTTGATTCCAGATCAGGTCGAGCAGCAAGTGGGTCGCGACGCCGAAGCCTACGAGTCGAAGGCCCCGCAAGGCCGGCACGAAACTGAGGGCGAGGATCGCGAAGAGGAAGAGGAACGTGTGGGCCCAGAGGCGCGAGTCCAGCCCGGTGACGTAGGCCAGGGGCTTGTCGATGAGGTCCGGCAGGTTCGCCCCGAGCAGCACGAACCGGTAGTCGATCCGGGCCGGGGATTTCCAGGAGAGGAGCCACGCGAGGCCAAGTCCGATCCCGAGGTGGCCCAGAAGAAACATCGGCGGCCGATATGCGCCTCCCTCTTGAGGTCTTCGGAGTCAATGTTCATATTCAATTCGGACCATGCGACGGGCAGCATGGAGCCCCGGAGTCATGTCTGGTCCGACTTCAGCTTCGTGGTGTCGAGCGGGTACCGCGAGAAGGTCCTCTCGTCCCTGGCCCCGAAGCCGAAGGTGCCGAGCCAGCTCGCGGATGAGACAGATCTCCGGATCGTCCATGTGAGCCGCGCGCTGCGGGAGCTCTCGAATCGCGGGTTGGTCGAGTGCCTCACGCCGGAGGTCAAGGCCCGCGGCCGCCTCTACGGCCTCACGCCGGACGGGGCGGCCCTCCTCTCCGAGCTCAACGGGTCCCGGCGATACGTCACGCCCACGGTCCGCGAAGCGCATCCGGTGGGCTTCGTCCCGAAGATCCGCGGCTCAAGCGTCTTGCGGTTCCTCGAGTACCTGCGGAAGACGCGCGGCCGCGACGTCGTCGCCGAAGCGATCGCGACGTGGCCGGTCGACGCGGACGAGCTCACGGAAGACACGTGGCTCTCGGTCGAGGCGTGCGCGGCCCTACTGGAAATCGTCGAGACGAAGTTCGGGGACGGCAGCTACGGATACATCCGGACGCTTTTCTCCGGCGCGATGAGCACCTTTCCGACCGTGCTCGAGCAGCTCTCGAAGGCGATTCCGCTGACCGCCCTCGCCGAGCGCGCGCCGATCGTCTACGCGAAAGAGTGGAACTACGGTCGGCTCGAGGTGTCGACCGAGCGCCGCAAGATCGTGTTCCGGCATTACGATTGGATGCCCACGCCGGCGATGTGCGCGATGTTCCACGGCATCTACGAGGGCGGGCTCATCTATCGCGGCGTGAAGGGCAAAGTCACGAAGACGCAGTGCGTGCGGACCGGCTCCGACCACTGCGAGTACCGAGTGGAATGGTAGGGATCGGCGGCGGGCGGTTCGCGACGGCTTCCCGCAAGATCGGCGCGAGCGATCGCAAGTAGGCGTGCAGGATGTCCTCTCGGATGCCCGTCTCATCCGTGAACATGACGACGGGCGCCATGATCGCGAGGAACGGATAGAATGAATCCGGATCCTCACCGCTCCGGGCCGCGTACTCGAGGTTGCGTCGGGCCATCTCCGCCGTGCGGGCGAGGTACGCCTCGTAGTCCCGCATCGAGAGGTTCGGTCGGTGGCCACGGACCCGGGACAGCGCTCTCGTTTCTTCGCCCCCTCGGGCGATAAGGAAGATGTTCGCAATTCCCTCTTCGAGGTCCTTCGAGAGATCCATCGCATTGTTGTGCAAGGTCACGACGGAGTCGAAGTAGAACCAGGCATTGAGGTGGGCTTCGAGGGCCTCGGGCGTCAGCGTCGTGTCTGCGAAGCAGAGATCCAGCAATGTGTCGGCGGTCGTGTGCGAGATCCATCCGGCGATCTGTTCCCAGGGTTCGAGATCGTCGTCCGGTGCCGGGAGGTGACCGGCCGCGGCGAGGAATCCGTGCACGTCGAGGGTCGGGTCCTTCTGATACATCGTGTAAGCCTCGCCCAGGATCCAATTCGTTTGGAACCGTTCGAGTTCGGTCCTCAGGACGGCTCCATGCGGCGAGTCGTGGAAGTCCCTTCGGAACGCGACCGCGAGGGCCGTGAGCAAGTCCGTCACGGGTCGCTGGTCGGGAAGCAGTCGGTCGTAGAGTTCCCCCCGGAACCACGCCTCGTCGAAACTCGAGGTGGTCAGCGATCCAAGGCAGTGGCGCATCAGGTCCAGCGCGTCGCCGAAATTGTAGTCGCCCGTGTCGATGGCGTCATCGATCGTGTCGAGAAAGGCCTCATAGACAATTTTCAGGCGGCTCGCGCGCAAGCGGTTCTCCGGCCGCGTCTCCTGCCGGAATCGGTTCGAAATCATCAGCGCGCCGGCGGCATAACGGAGGTTCTTCTTCGAGTTCCAGATGCCACGGACCTTCTCGGCCAAGGCCTGCTCCGGGATTCCGAGGTCGTCCAGGCCGCCGGACGCTCGCAGGCGTCCCAGGTCGGCCTCGATGGTATCGATGTGTCGCCGGATCACTTCGCGCGGAAATCCGAAGTCGTGGTATTCGAACAGGCCCTCCGCGACTCTCCCGAACTGATGGACGAGGCCTCGGATCAACTGGAGGTGGTCCGTGCCTCGGTCGCCGCCTTCCGTCGATCCCTCGTTTGTGATCGGATTGATTTCCGTCCGCATGACATACGCCGGACGCAGGCAATTCATCGGAGTGTCATAGGGAAAGTTACCGCAGGCGCGCCGCACTCATACCAGAGCGATACCAAATCGGTCCGCGCCGAACGTTTATGCGGGCTTCATTCCTTCCGCGAGACGCATGCCGCGCCCGATCTTGCGGCTCGCGACGCGCTTCACGCGACGCACGCGCGCGACGGCGTGGGCGATCGCGTTCGCGTGCATGGTCCTCGTGGGCGCGATGAGCCTCGCCGACGGCCTGGCGGACGGCGTCGGGTCCGTGGCGAATCGGATCGGGACCGGCCCGGCCGTGTACATCCAGGGGAACGAGCTCCTCGCGAGTGCGATCGATCCGGCCGCGCTCTCGAACCTCGGCGGCGACTTCGTCGCGATGCGGGCCGATGCCGCGGGCCTCGAGATCAACGGTCTCACGCTCTCCGTGTTCGTCGTCGCCCTCGAATCGTATCACGCCGGCGTGGGAACGATCGGGTTCCCCGTCGGTCCGCGCAATGTGTCCCTCGACATCGGATTGCGGGATCAGATACAGTCCCAGAGCGGGATGCCCGTGGCGAGTTCGGGGAACCTGAGTTTGTTCGGGTTGCATCTCACGGACCTCCCGATTGTCGCCCCGCCACCGACGCGCTCCGCGCTCTTTCCGGATGACTGGGTCTACGTTCGACCGGATCTCCTGATCGCCATGAACGCAACGCGGGGCGGGCCCGTGCAAGCAATCCTGTCCGACATACCGCTGGACCCGTCGGTCGTTGCCTCTCTCCGGTTGACGCGACTCGAGACGCTCGGCGCGATCGGGTTTGTCCGCGGCAGCGTCGCGGAGGTCCAGTCGTCACTGGCTCTTCTCGCCTTCGTCATCGCCGTTGTGATCGGCCTCCTCGTCTATGCCGCGATGAGCATTGAGGTCCACGCGCGTGCGCGGGAGATCGCGACCCTCCGGAGTCTCGGCGCGTCGCCCGCTACCGTGGCCGGAGTCTACGAGGCGCAAGCCATCGTCCTCGCCCTCGTGGGTGCGATCCTCGGATCCGCGCTCGGGATCGTCGCTGCGCACGCGGTCGTTTCGTTCGCGCCGCTTGCAGGTCTCCCGAACCTGGTGATCCTCTCACCGCCGACGGTTGCCGTGGGCCTCGCGCTCCTCATCTCTGCGGTGGCCGCGGGCCTCGCGGGCATTGTTCCGTCGCGCCGCGCGGCCATCCTCATTCGCACGAAGGGGACGATCCCATCCTGATCGGGCCGAGGGCTTTCGCGGGCTTACTCCTCTGCGCCTTCCTGCTCGGGGTCACCTGGCCGATCCTTGGAGCGCTCCCCGGGGTGCCGACGCGAATCCTCGCGGGAGATGCATACCTCGTGACGCAGGGAAGCGGGCCGTACTCCGTGAACGAGAGCCTCGCGGAGAGTCTGAAGAATCGCACGGCGCACCCATGGGCGGAGATCGTGAGTCCAGAAATCCTGAGCCTAGGGACCGCGGGCGGGGAGCCTGTCGTCGTGCGGGCTGCAGATCCTGCCGCGTTTTTCTCACTCGAGGGCGGAGTGTGGGTTCAAGCCGGAATCGGCGGCGACCGGACGGCATTCGCCGGAGAGGGCCTTGTGCGTCGACTCGGGCTCGCGGTCGGGGACGATGTGACCCTGGTCGGCTCCTCGGTTCCGCGCATCGCGTTCGTCCGGATCGCGGGGATCTACCGCACCGCTACGCCGGCGAACGATGAGCTGCTGGTCGACTTCTCCATCGGCCGATTGCTCTCCGGCCTCGGTGCGACCGGGTTTCATTCGATTCGGATTCGCACGACCGATCCAGCCGCGCTGCTCAATTTCCTCCGGGGAACCGAGGCGAGCGTGCATGTGACCGGACCGGGCTTGCCGCGTGTGGACATCGCAAGCGATCCGCCGACCGACGAGCGGATCTCGAATCTCATCCTCCGGACCGGGATCGGCGGAGCGCCCCGAGATTACCTCGCGTCGGCAGTAGCGGAGGCGACGAACTCCGTCGGCGTCGTCGCATACGGAATTGCCGTGCTCCTCGGGATTCTCGTCGCGTTCGGAATCCACGCCGTTCAAGCTCGGGCCTTCGCGGATCGGGTTCCCGCCGTCGGCGTGCTTCGGGCGATCGGTGCGGGCAATCGCTGGATGCGGCGTCGGCTCGTCGCCGAATCACTCCCGCTCGCCGCGGGCGCGGCGATTCTCGGCGCGGGTCTCGGTTTCGTGGCGGAAACATCCCTGCAACCGAACGCGAACCTGATCATCTTCGGCCACACGGTCCTTGTCTCGTTCGACCTCACGACCTTCGCGCTCGTCGTCCTGGCGGTCGTGGCCACTTCGATGCTCTCGAGTTTGTGGCTGCTTCGGAACGCCATGGCAGCCCGGCCGGTCGAGTCGATTCGTGAGACGCCCGCGGTCGCACCACCGCAATCCCTGGAGGCGATCCTGCGCGGCTGAGGATCGATGGGACGCTCCTCGCGGCCCTCGTGTGCGTCGCGTTTGCGACGCGGCTCGTGCCACTCCTCTTCAGTCCGCTCCCGTTCGGCATCGATGGATTCGCCCTCGCACGGATTTCGAGCGACATCGGCGCAAGCGGCGCGTGGCGGATCGACTCGTCGAACGTGAACAGCTACAACCAGAAGCTCCCCGGGTTCTCCTTCCTCTGGTCGGCCGTCGCCTCGCTCGGCGGACTCTCTCCTCTCGCCCATGTTCAGCTCGTCATGCCGCTGCTGGCGGCGCTCGCCGTCATTCCCGCGTACTTGTTCGGCGTGAAGGCGACGGGCCGGCGCTTGGGAGGGTTTGTTGCGGGCTTTTTCGTCACGTTCTTCGGGAGCTTCCTCCTTCTCACGAGCTCGGTCTCGAAGGAATCGATCGGATTGCTGATCTTCCCGGTCGCGGTCCTGATGTTCCTGGAACGGCGCGACCCGCGGAAGCGCGCACTCTCGGTGGTCCTCGTGGTGTTCCTGGCGTTCCTGCACCCGCTCACCACCCTGCTGACGCTCGGCATGATCTCCGCCCTGGTCGTCCTCGATCAGCGTCGCGCGGTCACTCGCGGGAGATTCCGGGCGGGACCTTTCGCCTTCGACCTCGCCACGGGACCGGCGCTCGCGATCCTCCCGTGGACCTACTACTCCGCGGTCAACCTGCCGTTCCTCGCCGATCTCTTGGCCGCGGACGCACTCGTCCTCTTCCTGGGGATCGTCATCCTGATGACCGCGCTCATCGCGCCGATGGGCCGGCCCGCGACCCTTCGCGTGGGGCAGCGGTTCGTGTCCCCCCTGGCCCGCGGGATCCTCGTGCCCGCGATCGGCGTCCTCGTGGTGCTGGGCAATGCGCGGAACGGCCTTTTCGCGGGAGCGATCGTGACCCAGTCGGGGCTCCTGCAAATGCTTCCGGCGATTGGTGTCCTCGCCGCGTTCGCGCTCGCGGGCTATCAGCTCGTCCGTCGCACGACGAATCGATCGAACGATCTCGTGGTCTCGATGCTCGTCGCGCCCGTGGCCCTCATCCTCTTCGGATTGCTCCGCGGCTTGGATCCGGAGAGCCTCCTGATCGTCTACCGCTCCGTGGACTTCCTCGACTATGCCTTCGCCATCCTGATCGGAGTGGCGTTCGTCGCGGCGTGGAGATGGCTCGGACCTTGGCCACCGGCGAAGTCGGTCCTCGTCGCGGGACTCCTCGCGGCGCTTCTCGCCACGACCCCGATGGCATGGGACACGCCCGCGGTGTTTGGCGTGAACAACGTGACGACCACGCAAGAGTTCCGCGCCCTCGCCTTGCTCGCGTCGTTCGGTGCCCGGAACGTCACGACGGACCAACGACTCGCGGATGTCGGGGGGATGTGGTTCGGGTACTCCATGGATTCGTCTCTCCCTGTCAAGCTGAGGGACAACCAGAGCCTCGCGGGTTTTCGGTGCGCCCTGGTTCTGGAACGGTGGACGACCGTCGGTGCGCAATTGCATCCAGCGCCGAACGTGGTGATATCGACGACCGTGTTCGAGAACTTTCTCGCCGCGAATCGAATTGTTTACTCGGCCGGGGCCTCCGGGGACCGCATCTTTATCGTGCTGTTAGCCCAGGCGACCTAGTCTATGCGTCGACTCGTCGGATTTCGTTGAAGCGGTCGTAATCGCGGTCGAAGGAGTAGATTTCTCGAGTCGCTTCCGTTTGCATCAGGATGACCGCCAGTGCGTCCGTGGTTCCCACGTCTCGTTCGGTCGCGAGATCGAGCGCCTCGACGAGGTCAGACCGAGTGACCGGGAGGATCCGAATGTTCTCCATCGTTGCGAGAGCTAACAGGATCGTTTGTGCCTCCGAGAGGGCCATCCAGTCCTCCAAGAGGTTGGCAATCTCGGCAAAATGGACCGTAGAAAGGAGTACCTGTTCCCCTTTGCTGATCCGAGTCACAATCGCCCGGGCGCGTTTCTTGATTGCGGCTTCCTGCGGCCGAAGCTCGCGGCGTGGCTTCAGGTAGGCGTGGACGAAGACGCTCGCGTCGACGAAGTGAGCCGGCATACTATCTTCGCCGCAGCTCCCTCCGTAGGGCGTGCCAGTCCGAAAGGTCCGTCTTGATATCGACCTCGGCTCGATCGAAGAACGCGGTGAGATCCACCTCCTTGTATGGGAGGATCTCTAGGACCTCCCCCCTACGCCTGAGGATGACTTTGTTGCGGCGCAACCACTTTTTTCGCCATTCCGCTGGGATGACGATTCGTCCCTGCTCGTCAATTTCCTTGAGGATTGCTTGCATGCCACCGGCATGACGGAGTACCATCTATATGAATATATGGCACTAACACTAGAAAATGGTGGATCATATCAAGCCTGCCATTCGTGTAGGTCCGACGTCGGGCAGTCATGAGCTTACAACCGCGGGGTGGCTGTTCGCGGTTGCTCCCGCGAGGATCGACTCCCGGACCCGTGGTCAGCGATTCCTCGGCATTGGGCTGAGGACGTGACCCCGCGTGGTCGCCTGTCGTCTTTCCCGGACGACAACCAGCCACCGCCAGGCTCCCAGGATGCCGAGCGGGATGTACCAGACGAGCGTCCGCACCGATTCGAGGTTCGGCAGCAGGGAGATGAGAAAGACTCCCGCGACGAGAAGGTGGATGTTCCGATACCGGAGGAAGCTTTTCGCAATGTCAGAACCCGGCGGGATCGAAGGGCTCTGCGACGCGAGATGCTCGAAGCTCGCCAGGACTCCCATCAGCGCCGACAAGTCGACCGCATATGCCGCGGACGCGAGATTTGCCAGCGCTCGGTCCACCTGCGGAGCGCTCAGCGAACCGAAGACTTGGTTGAAGAGGTACGGTTCGATGGCGACCAGGAACAACATCAGGATGTTCAGGCGCAAGACCCCGTGCGTCTCGATTGTCAAGTAGGTGATGCTGCCCGTGTACCGGACCCAGACCGCGATCAGCACGATGAACCCGAAGGCGAAATCCACGAGGTCGCGCACCAAGTCGGCGGCGGTCACGACGGGCTGGGCGATCAGCGCGAGGGCACCGATCGAGAGTGCGAGCCCGAAGATTAGGTCGGACAAGGACTCGATTCGTGGCTTGGGAGGAAGGACCGCCACGAACGTGTGAGGGGGACGCCGGCCTTATCGTTTCTCCTGTACTGATCGGCGGACCTGCCCCTGCTACCGCGCACTCGCGAACCCTTAAATAGCGACCTTCTCTTCGAGCGGTTTGCATGGCCGAGAAGAAGTCCCGCGCCGCCGCCCGGAAGATTAAGGACAAGTGGAAGGCGAAGGTGTGGTACAACCTGCTCGCGCCGGAGATGTTCAACAAGCAACTGCTCGGTGAGACGCCGACGGACACACCCGACAAACTCGTCGGACGCGTGACCGAGGTCACGGTCCAGGACCTGACGGGCGACTTCAGCAAGATGCATATCAAGCTCCTGTTCCGCGTGCATGCGGTGCAGGGCCAGGACGCACTCACGCAGTTCGTCGGGCACGACATGACGTCGGACTACATCCGGCGGCTCACGCGCCGAAAGCGGACGCGGACCGACCTCACGGTCGACGTCGTGACGAAGGACGGCTGGAACGTCCGCGTGAAGCCCATGGCGATCACGGACCGACGAATCCAGACGTCGAAGCAGCGCGTCATCCGGACGATCATGGCGAAGCTCGTCGCCGATGTCGCTGCGAAGCAATCGATCGGCGAGTTCGTCAAAGGGGTCATCAGCGGGGATCTCGCGAAGACGATCGCCCAAGGGTGCAAGCCGATCCATCCGGTGTCTCGGGTCGAGGTCCGGAAATCTGAGGTCTGGGCGATGGGTGAGGTCCCGCCGCCCGCCGAAGCGGCTGTTCCGGAAGTTGCATCGACTCCGTCCCCGCCACCGCCGACAGGAACCGTTCCCCCTCCACCCCCGATGCCTGAGCCGACACCGGAGGAGCTCACCCCGGAGGAGCTCCCGCCCGATGACGTCTGAGCTTGTCGTTAACGGTCCGTTCGACCTCCCTTACCGTGGGTTCTCCGAGGCTTTGTGTTCGATATTCGCGGATGTGGACCACCTCGATTCCCCTTGGTGCCATCGCCACGAGATCATCGTCGGCGGTGAAGACGACGCTCTCCTCGATCGCTCCGAGGGCGAGATAACTCGCATCATAGATGGTGCAGCCCAGCCGAGCCGCGATTTCGACCGTCCGTTCCATATATTCGCCGAAGAGAGGTATGACGGAGAATCCGCTCCGGTCGACGTCGCGAGCCGCCTCGAGGAGATCGCGTCCCCGGAATCGCCGAGAATGTTGAAGGGCGTTCAGGACCTCGTAAGGAAAGATCGAAGGGACGCGGAGCGACACAATCCCTTCGAAGAAGTCCGACTGCAGACGGACCGCTTCGTCACCGTACTCTTCTTCGAGGAACCACTTCACGGCGACGCTAGCGTCCATCACGGCGAGGCCCATATCGTGTCTCCCGCATCTCACGGATAAACCGAGTGCTGTCCCATCCTGGGGGCGACTTCCGGCGCAGGCGATCCATGCTCCGCAGGGCCTCCATTCGATTGCGCCGTGTCTCGCGGTCGAGGACCTCGGCAATTTTTTCCCGGAGGACCCGACTCCAGTTGATCCTCTCGAGGCTCTCCATCCTCGTCTTCGTTTCCTCGTCCACGCGAACGGTGACCAACGGCATAGATGATATACCGGATATCCTGTATATACATTCTTCGGACGAGCCAAGCGTACCGGGCTAGTGCGACCGTCGCTTCTTCCGGCGGGAATACCAGATGAGCCCCCCGATCATCAACAGAGGCGGGACGAGCAGAAGATAGAGCGGCCAGAGGACCAGCGGCGGCGGGATGAGCTGGAACGAGTACGTCACGTTCTCCGACATCGCATTCAGGTTCACCAGTAGACCATGTATGGGTCCGATCCGGGGACGGTCCACGAGTTGTTGGCTCGATCGGCCGTGACCTCGATGTAGACCGTGTAGTTCGGCACATGGCGATGGATCTCGAAGTAGATTGGCGGGCCGTTCGCGGCGTTCGCGGACCATGCCCGCACGAGGACGTCCCCAGGCCGATCGGGAGGCCGAGGGTCGAAATGTACGCGTGGAGTGTGTTGTTGCCCGTGTAATTCGCCCGGAGGACGAAGCTTCCGTTCAGATACACGATCCCGCTCCAGCGGCGTGCGCTGAGACGGGCGGCACGAGCCCGGCTGCGCCGAGGAGGAGGGACAGGACAAGCGCCGTGCGCCGCACTCAGCTCGCTCCCGGCAAGAAGACGTGGAACGTCGTGATGAGGTCGAAGCCGTCGGAGCGGACGAAGTGGGGCTGGATGCTCCAGGTCCCCGGCTGAGACATCGCCAACGTCGTGATGAAGAAGTGGTTCGCGTGGGGACCGTCGAGCGGCAGCGTCTGCGGCGGGAGCAGGACATTCGTCTCGGAGCGGAACGTGATCATGCTCGTGTTTTCCCCGAAGTTGTAGGCCGAGCCGTTCGAAGCCCAGGTGAGCAGGAACTGGACCGTGTAGCTGGTGTTCGCGGTCGCCGGCGGCGGGTCGATGAGCATCTGGATGTGGATTCCGTAGACCGTGTCGCTGAGGGTGAACTCGGTGGAACCCGCGAACACGGAGACCGCGGGCGTCAAGGACGCCAGGATCGCGGCGAGGACGAGGACCGTGGCCCCGATCGCGGTCTCGTTTCGGACGTTCCATGTGAGTTGCCGGAATGCCGCCGCCGGTTCGCCCCTCTCCGCGGCCCGCGGGATGAGCCGGTATCGGTTGTACGCGCCGAACGCGATCATCGGGATGAAGAGGGAGACCTTCGCGAGGACGACCCATCCGTAGCCAGACGAGAAGAGCGCGTCCCAGCTGCCGACGAGCAAGAGGGCCAGGACGAGTCCGCCGATCAGGACCAGGCCGACGCAGTAGAAGGCCATCGCCGAAAACCGTCCGAGCACGATGCGCGCGAGCGGCACCGACGTCGGTTCCCGAAGGAACGATCGCGTCGCAAGGATCGTGGCGAGCCCGCCGACCCAGAGCGCGACGCCGGCGATGTGAGCGGCGTCCGCAATCGTCCCGATGGCGGGTGCGATGGCATTCAGCGGCGCCAACGGGTCGATCCCGAAGTAACTAGAGATCCCGCCAAGGCTCTGGACGGCGGCGGCATGGGTTCCCGCGCTCCCGATCGCGATGGCGGCGAACCCGAGCAGCGCTCCGAGCAGGAGATATCGGTGCGTCGACTCCGGCGGATCCTTCCGTGCTCGCGTGAACGCGTTCGACAGGACGACGAACAGGACGGCCCCGACCGCGAGGCTCAGGATGACCGAGATTTTGTACGGAGATCCGACGATCGAACTCGAGCCGCCGGTGCTTTCGAGCGCGTCCGTGAGCAAGAACAGTCCGGTGTAGGCGAGGGCGAAGCCGAACGCGCCGATTCGCGCCACGTTCGTCACGACTTGGAATCCGAGGCGGTACCCCGGCGTCTCTTTCACGTCCGGGTCGCGGCCCGCCGGGATCCACATGAACGCGCCCAGGACAGAGGCCCCGAGGGCCGCCGCGAGGCCAAAGAACCCGACGAACCGCAGGCCCACCTCGAACGGGGAAACCGGCGCGCCACTCGATGTTGCCCCGAGTCCGGCGCCGGAGCAGCCGGTTCCGTTCGGATCCGGATTCTGGACGCACCACGCGAAGGAACCGGCGGTGAAGTGACCGTCGACCGCGGAGATCGCCGTCCACGTGACCGTGATGATGCCGGACCCCGTCCGGTTCACGCCGACGGACATCGTGCGGCCCGCGTCCGACAGGGCGACCGGCGGCACGTCGAACCGGGTTCCGGTCGCGTTCGTCACGCGGATCGAGCCCGCTCCCGATTCGACCGCCTCGGAAAGGGTGATGCTCACCGAGGTCGGCGTCGCGTTGTAGGGGAAGATCGAGTCAGGCTTCGGGTTTGACGAGACGTAGTTCGCGTGTGCGCTCGCGTTGCTCGGAAGCACGGCCAGCAGGGCGAGGGCTGCGCAGAGGATGAGGATCGAGCGATTCATGGACTCCGCCGCATCGCCCGCACTGTGCGGATCGTGAACGCCAGGGACACGGCGCCAAAGAGGACCGCGAGGACAGCGACCGCAACGAGGACCGTCAGCAGGGTTTGGAGCGTCGCGAGCTGGGCGGTGAGCGCTGTGATCGAGTTCTGCAGGTCCGTCGCACTGGGGCCCGTCAGGGGGAACTGGTAGTCGGACGCCTGCGCGACCGTGTCCAGAGGGACGGTAACATTGACCGCCGTCGTGTTCAATATTCCGACCAGCTTGACGGAGTAGGCGCCCGCCACGGTGGGGATCACATCGAACGTGTACCAGCCAGGCCGGCCGTCCTGGGGAGACAGCGAATACATCTTCGTCGCCGGTCCGGTCGACAAGGTCGCGGTGAGATTGCTTTCGACCCCCACAACCGAGATGGTCGTTCCGTTCGAGAGGTGATCCTCGATCCCAAGGTCGAGTCCGTTGAGAATCCCCACGATCGCGGGCTCTTCACGCCAGCCAACCGTTAGTTCGTATTCGCCGACGATTCGCGTTGCGTGCGCGGACACCGGCGGCGCCGCCAGGAGAAGTCCTCCGACGGCGGTCCCGAGGAGGAGCGACGCGACGACCGCAGTGTGAAATCGATTCAAGGCCTTCCCCAAGCGTCCGATGCCACCCTCCGATATTTGGTTTGTGGCACGGCTGTGATGCGACCGTCGCCGGCTCGAAGACGTGGCGAGGCGTTCGTCTGCTTGAATCCTGAAAAGAGGGGGGAGCGCCGTCCTGCCGACGGTCGCTCCGCGTTGGGGGTTCTACGGCGAGCTTGGTTCGACGTGCTTCTCCACGAGCAGGTACACGTTGTCGTACGTGCCGTCCTGGTTGACGTCCTCCGCGTGGTAGTCGACCGACACCCATTCGTGGGTGTCCGGGGTGCCGTCCTGGTTCGGATCGGTCATCCGCTCCGCGCGGAACGTGAGGTCGACCTTCTCGAAGACGCCGTTCGAGTCCGCGTCGGTCCACTTCGCATCGAGGCGCAGATACGCGGTCTCCTCGGGCACGCCGTTCTGGTCCGCATCGGTGACCTCCGAGCCGCGGGCCGTGACCGTCACGAGCTCCGGGTGGCCGTCATCGTTCGCGTCCGTCGCCTCGGCGTACAGCACGAAGGCGGCCGTGTACTCCGGGATGCCGTCGTGGTTCGCGTCGCGCGCCGCGCTCGCGTGGACCGTCACGTTCGTCGATTCGAACGCGCCGTTCGAGTTCGCGTCGATTGCGAGGACATCGATCGTCGCACCGCGGGTCTCGTCGACCACGCCGTCGGAATCGAAGTCCTTCTCCTCGGTGGCGACGAGGTGCATCTCGACACGGTCCGGGTGCTGGTCCTCGATCGCGTTCACGACGAGGCCATCGACGGTCGCGTACGAGCGGTCCTCGGGGAAGCCGTCGCTGTTCCGGTCGATTGACGCCTCCGCACGGATCGTCAACGTGGCCTTCTCGAAGATCCCGTTCGAGTTGTCGTCGAGCGCCTCAAGGGTCCCGTCGAGGCTCGCGCGGTACTCCGCGATGCCATCCTGGTTCATGTCCCGGACCACCGCGGCCGCCAACGTGAACCGGACGAGTTCCGGGTGGCCGTCGTCGTTTGAGTCCGTCGCAAGGGCGGTGATCTCGAGGGCCTTCCGCACTTCCAGCACGCCGTCGGAGTTCGGATCCGCGCGGGCGTACAGGTAGATGCGGCCATCGATACGTTCCGCGAAGCCGTTCGAGTTCGCGTCCGTCATGGCGAAGGACACGTCGACACCGCGGGCGAGCTCGTCGAAGCCGTCGCCGTTGCGGTCGAGCGCCTCATACCCCGTGGCGTTGACCGTCGCGGTCTCGTTGTGCCCGTCGTTGTTCGTGTCCCGGGTGCTCGCGGTTAAGTCGAGCGCCGCGCGGTACTCCGTCGTCCCGTTGTCCCCGATGTCGTACGTCTGGTAGGCATGGACTTCGAGGTCCACGGCGTCCGGCGTGCCGTCGCTCGCGGAGTCCGTCATGCAGATTTCTCCGCTGACGGTCCGCACGAACTCGGGGTTGCCGCTCTCGTTGCGGTCGAAGCGCTGTTCGCCAGCGAACGTGGCCATGACGGATTCCGGCTTCTTGTCGCCGTTCGCATCCTTGACGCTCAACGTCCACACGGCCTGGGCCATGTACTCGCGGACACCGTTCTCGTTCGGGTCCGCGAAGGCTTCGACGCCTTGTCGGCCCTCGAGCGCGTTGAACGTCCCGTCGGAATCGTTGTCCCAGACCTGGAAGTCCCGCGCGATCGTCAGCCCGGCTTCGGGCACGCCGTTGTGGTCGGCGTCCACGACGCAGGTGCCGAGCATCCGCCCGTGCACGTACTCCGGATGACCGTCGTGGTTCGCGTCCGTCGCGGTGTACTCGTTCCGCCACGTGCATCCGCTCTCGTTGTCCTGCGGTGCGATGAAATGCATGAGGTCCGGCGCGCCGCGCACGTGATCCGCGTCCCGCGGCACGACCCCGAAGCCGAACGAGTCGAGCGAATCGTTCGCGAGGTCATCGCGGGTCTCGTTCACCTCGCGGATCGCGGGCACGTCCGTGCCGACCGGATCCGGCTGCCGATCCGAATCGCTCGCCGGGGCCGACTGGGAGCCGGCCGGAGCGTCGGACGGGCTAGATGACGCGACCTGCGCCGCGGGCGGGGCCGGCGTGGGGCCTGGCGCGCTCGACGCGGACAGGACCGCTTGAGACTGACTCGCGTCCGCCGCACCCTGGGCGGTCAAGGTCGCGCCTCGATTCGAGGGCGTGTAGCCCAGGAGGCGCAGATACGTTCCGTCGCGCATGAGGCCGCCACCCACCATCGGGAGGACGGCCGCACTCACCACGACCAGTCCGAGCGCAATCGCCAGCGCCAAGAAGAGGGCGCGGGGCGGGCGTTTCGAGACGCAGTAGGCTTGCATCGGGATTCACCTTTGCGAGGATACGCGAGGCCGGGGGCATATCCGGACCCGCAAGAGTCTTTCCGATGGGTTTATCTTCTAGAAGGGGCGGCGTCAAGGGCGATCGTTTCCGGTGCTGATTCCGGTAGCCTCCCGAGCCGCCCGAGCCGTATCGCCCCGTCCCCACGATCGAGTGCGTGGACCCCGATTTCGCGTGGAGAAAACCGTGCGGTTCGCCTCCAAATTATCCGGGTACCACCGGATGTATGCTGTCTTCCACTCACACCTACATGAGCATCCACGACCATCCTCACAAGCGTAGGGGGGAGGCGAGGTGCCAGGGATTCGTGGCCGCACCGTGGACGCGCTTCGGGCATGCTTGCTGCTCCGTGGCCCCGCGACCGCGGAGGACCTCCGTGGCAGCCTGCACCTGTCGCGCGCGGAGACGTATCAAGTTGTCCGCAAAGCGGCGGACCGAGGTCTCATCAAGGTCGTCGCGCACGTCCACACGGACGACAACCACCGCTCTCTCGCGTGGGACGTCGACTCCCCGGACCGGGAGCTCGTGTGGCTCCGCCACGAACAGCGGGTTCGAGGCCGATACTGCACGTGCCCGCCTACGGCACGGCGGGGCGGGAGGGTCGGAGTGGCATGACGACGAACTATCTTGTCGTCTGGTGGGTGGCCCAAACTCCCCACGCCGCGCTCTTCGACCACCAGGAGGCGGCCAAGGCGGCGGCGAGTGTGCGGAATGCGCTCATGGTCACGATCTCCGGGAACGGGGTCGGAGTCGACGAGGTCGTCGACTGGTACCGGCGCAACGAAGAAGGTTCTCCGCTCCCGGCGGAATGGCGCGACAGTTTGGGGCAGCCGCGCGTCCCCTGGGCTTCCAGGGGAAATCCACTGCCGGGAGTACGGGAGTTGGCAGTCCCGAAAAGTTGACCGATTGTTCGTCGTCGAGACCCGATGAGTTTGAATCCAGCCAAGGAACAAGATCGATTTCCGAATTCCTCCGCTGACGAAGCAGCGGAAGGCTCAAGGATCGTGTCTCGCCTCCGGCACCATGGCGGGTCGAAGGTGACATTCCTACGCGGTCGGACACTCGGACGGCACTGATGGTCGTGCTGGCGATCCTAGCTCTCCTCCTCGTCGTGATTTTCGTTCCTCGACCAGACATCCGGCTTACGGATGTTCGATATACGACGAGCTCCTGCGATCCGGTCCCATCGAGCGTTCTCGCCACAGCGTACGTGACCTTCACCAACGCAGGCATCGTTGACGGCTACATCGTTGCCCGATTCTACGTCGATGGAGAGCGGCGCGCAACGAGCGTCTTCCTCGTTGCCGCAAAAGCCACCGTCACGGGGAGCTTGGTGGCAACGATCATGGGATGCCTCTCTCATCACTACAGCCTCGACACATGCTATCCCGCGGGAGATTCCACGACGACGTGCTAGTACCTGCTCCATATAATCGACGGCGACACCGTCAGTTTGGACTAGCCTGTCCCCTCGCCCGGTTGGGACCGCGGAGCCTATTTTGCATCGGCCCGTGAACGCCGGGAAGAACGCATTAAGTAGCGCGGCCCGCATCGGCGCGGCGGTCCATGCCCTCCCGGCCGTACAAAGATCTCATCATCTACGGCTGCTTCGTCTTGAATCGGCTCGTTGCGGAGATGGGAATCGACCTCTACCAGGATGGGCTGGACGCGAAGCTCGCCCTCGTCCTGCCGAACCAACACGGCCTGTCGAAAGAAGAAGTCAAACGCGAGATCAAGTCGAATCACTTCATGACGGATCGGGTGATCGAGTCGCTCGAGAAGGAGGGCCACGCGACCGTCGAAGTCGTCGAGGGCCACTACCGGATCCGCATCACCCGGGACGGCGTGCTCCACATTCGTCGCTTCAACGAGTTCTACCGGAAGGTCTACCAGGAGCAAATCCGGGACCACTATCGATTCACGAAAGCGCCCTTCTGGCTTCGCGACTGACCACCGCCGGACATCCCTGAGCCAGGAGAAGTTAACCTTAAACAAGGTTGACTAGGAGGAACCCGGTATTTGGGCGTCGCGGTCTCGTCCGGTCGCCGGCCTCGATCGGGCTTCACGCCGCCGTGGGTGTGCCCGTTCCACTCATCACGGGCTCGACGACGACCGGGATGAAGTCGTACGTTCCATCATCTCGCTCGATCGCGAGTTCGAGGGAGCACACGAAGGTCGAGCCGCGGATCTTCACGCGCGCCGATTCCTTCGTCAGGAATTCGTACACGTCTGGTGTGACGCTCTCGTCCGCCTTCGATCGCCAGAGCACGAGGATTCGGGCGGGCGGGATCTTCGTCGCGCCCGCGACGTCCTCGATTGCGGTCTTCAGGGCCTGCAGGTCCGCGAGGGTGGGTGCACGCTCGAAACCTTTCACGAAGACCGCGAAGCCGGCCGCGCCCAGGCTCGTGAACCGCCACAAGGCGGAGGGCTCGCGCCGTACGTACGCGTTGAAGGAATACGTGAGGCCGCTCCTGCCCGTGAGCAGGGCCGGCGTCGCAACGGCGCCGGGAGTGGCCATCATCCCCCGTACGTCGGAGCTCGTGGCCCCCAGGTACGAGAGGATGCGCTGGACCGCGTCCTTGCCATCGGGGACATAGACGACCGGATCCGCTTGACGGACGCGCTGGATGACGCGGTGCCGCAGCGCGAAGTAGTCGAAGAACGACCGCAGGTCTCGCATCAGCTCGAGGATGCTGAAGCCGAGGATGAACAGGGCGACGAGGACGGCCCCGAGGAACACGAGGCCGACGGTCAAGACCTGCAACACGCCGAAGACGAGGACGAAGATCAGCAGTACGAGTCGTCCGGTCGAACCGGAGACGGATCGCATCGCCAACAGCAGGATGACGATCGGGACGAACAGGAGGAGCGCGAGGCCGGGCGCGCCGCCGAACGCCGCGGCCGAGAGGATGATGAGGAAGAAATCGAGGAGCAGCCACACGGACACGAACCAGCGAACGTACCGCAACGTCTTGCGGATCTTCGGGGTCTGCCGGTCCACAGACTCGGCGAGATCGAAGATCGCGGCGATCGGATCTTCGACTGCGCGCGCGTCGCGGGTCGGCCGTTCGCGGTCCACGGCTCACCACAAATCTGGGGCTATATAATGGGGTCGGGAAGACTCTCACCACGGTGCAACGTGGACATCCCCGCCGGTCACTCCAGTGGCATTTGCCGAGTTCGCGTCGCATCCTTTATACCGGCTCGATTCATCGGCCGGCCCGTCGGGGTGGCTCAGCCTGGTGGAGCGTCGGACTCATAGGGTTCTGCCGTAGCCTGACCGCGGCGCTCCTGGGGCATCCGGAGGTCCGGGGTTCGAATCCCCGCCCCGACATCGACACGTAGGCTGTTTTTCTTGCGTTCCCATCCTTCGATACGCTTCCTCTGTAACACGCGTTGTTACACACGTCGAAATATCCTTCGAGACCGTCCGCCCGCCCGGATAGAGTGCGGGAGGAATCCTCTTCTCGCACGCGGACGGAGGGGAATCGAATGGCCGATGAGAAGAAATCGAAGATATCCAGACGGAGCTTTCTGCAGAAGACGGCGGTGGGAGCGGCGGCGGTCGGCGCGATGGCGGCGGCGCCAACGATCCTGAAGATGACGGAAAACGTGCAGGCGAGTCCAGCCCCGGGAGACGCGAGCAACGCCCCGGTCATGGCCTATGTGAAAGACGCGGCCACCGGGACCGTCGTTGTGATGTGGGGCACGCAAGAGATCGTGACCCGGGATCCCGGTCTCGTGAACCGTCTCACGACGTACACGAGGTGAGCCCGAATGTCGTCCCATCGCGAGGCGCCGACGATTTCGAAGGATCCGGTCGCGGACAACACGGACCTCTACGCGTTCGTCGACCCGGTCGATAACTCGAAGGTCACGATCCTCTCGAACTTCATTCCCCTCGAGGAGCCCGCCGGCGGCCCGAACTTCTTCCAGTTCGGCGATGACGTCCTGTACGAGATCCTGATCGACAACAACGGGGACGGCGTCGAGGACGTCACGTATCAATTCCGATTCAAGACGACGACGCAGAATCCCGCGACGTTCCTCTACAACACCGGGCCGATCGGCTCTCTCACGGATCCGAACTGGAACGTGCGGCAGCTGTATTCCGTGACGAAGGTCGTCGGCCCCCGGAGGACCGGGAGCTCCGCGTTGCTCGGTTCGGACCTGCCGACGCCGCCGGTGCGGATCGGCCCGCGATCTACGCCGGGTTACGCGTCGCTCGCGGACGCCGCGGTGAACGGCCTAGGCGGCGGCGTGAAGGCGTTCGCAGGCCAACGCGGCGAAGGTTTCTACGTTGACCTCGGATCGATCTTCGACCTCGGGGCGTTGCGACCGTTCCAGAACCTGCACCTGATCCCCACGCCTGCCGCGCCGGGCGTCAACGGAACGAAGGGCTTCAACGTCCACTCGATTGCGATCCAGGTGCCGAAGACGGACCTGACCCGGAACGGATTCAATCCGTCCGATCCCGCCGACCCTCGCTCGGTGATCGGCGTTTGGTCCGCGGCGAGCCGACGCAAGGGGACCGTCCGCGAGAAGAACGCGCGGATCGTTCAGAGCGGGCCGTGGGTCCAGGTGAGTCGGCTCGGCGAGCCCCTCATCAATGAGGTCGTCATCGAACTCGGCGAGAAAGACCTGTGGAACAGCCAGACTCCGGACGCAGATTCCCAGTTCCTCGACGACTACGCGCACCCGCAGCTCCAGGGCCTTCTGCCGGTCCTGTATCCAGGCGTCTTCCCGAACCTCGCGGCACTGACCGGCACCGGCGCCTCGCGGGCGGATCTGATCGCGATCCTGCTCACGGGGATTCCATCCGGCATCATCCCGGGATTCCAGAACTCGAACGGGCCGACCCAGGCGGACGAGTTGCGGCTGAACCTCGCGTTCGCGCCGAGCTATGACGCGACGGACTCGGGCATCAATCCGCCCGGAGACAGCGCGAAACGGTTCGGACTCCTCGGGGGCGACCTGGATGGATTCCCGGACGGCCGGCGGGTGTTCGACAACGTCACGGCGGTCGAGCTGCGCGCGATTGCCGGCGCCACGTACCCGCTCATCGACAGCAGCTTCACTCCAGACGCGGCGGCCGGGCTACTGATGGACGGGACGAAAGAGGATCTCCCGTTCATCCCGAAATTCCCCTACCTCGCGGTGCCATACGAGGGATACGAGCACTCGCACGACCCGTGACTCGCGCGATCGTCCAGGCGATGGACCGCTGCGGGCCGCGATTCGGTTGGGGCACGAGAGACCACAAAAACGCATCTGTGGTACGGTGAGGTCAAGAGCGGCGGCACGGCTGGCCTGGTCGAGGGGTTCCTTTGACCGAGAGCAGATTGACCGTCTCGTTCGTGGGCCTTGGTTATGTCGGGCTCTGTACGGCCGTCGCGTTCGCGAATCGGGGTTTTGACACCCTCGGCGTGGATGTCGACCGAGAGCGGCTCGCCCTCGTTGAAGTCGGGCGGGCACCGTTTCATGAGCCGCGGCTCGACCGGCTCCTCAAAACCGCGATCGTATCGGGACGGTTGCGGGTCTCGGAGGAACTCCCCGATGTGGCTGAGACCGATGTGGTCTTCATCACCGTCGGAACGCCGAGCAGTTTGGACGGATCGATGGACACACGCTACGTCGAATCCGCGGCCCGCGAGGTCGGCGCCGCCCTTCGAGACGAGCGCGATTTTCGGCTCGTGGTCGTGAAGAGCACGGTCATCCCCGGGACGACACGGTCCGTCGTCATGCCGTTGCTCGAAGCAAACAGCGGCAAGAGGGTCGGGGTCGGGCTCGGTCTGTGCACGAACCCGGAATTCTTGAAGGAAGGCTCGGCGATCGAAGACACGCTCCATCCGGACAAGCTCGTGATCGGTGCGATGGACGAAGGATCGGCGAGCCACCTGAAACAACTCTACCACGCATTGTATGCACCCGAGATCCCACCGGCCCTGGAGACCACGCCCGAAACGGCGGAGATGATCAAGTATGCCAGCAACGCGTTCCTCGCGACCAAGGTCAGCTACATCAACACGATCGCCAACATCGCGCAGCAGATCCCCGGTGTCGATGTGGAACAGGTGGCTGCGGCGATCGGACTCGATCCGAGAATCGGGCCGCTCTTCCTGAAGGCGGGACCGGGTTACGGCGGCAGCTGTTTCCCCAAAGACGTCCGCGCGCTGATCGCATTCAGCCGCGAACACGGATACGATCCGGGCCTCCTTGCCGCGGTGGAGAAGACGAACGAACGACAAGCGGCCAAAGTAGTGGAGCTCTCGGAAAAGCTCATCGGATCATTGGAGGACAAGCGAGTCGCGGTCCTGGGGCTCGCCTTCAAGAAGGACACGGACGACATTCGGGAAGCGGCTTCGATCCGGGTCATCCACCGCCTCAAAGAGAAGGGGGCGCACGTCACGGCATACGACCCTATGGCGATTCCCGGTGCGCGGCAGGTCTTGGGCGACGCCGTCGAGTTCGCGACCGACCCGAAGTCCGCAATTCGAGAAGCCGACTGTTGCATCGTCATGACGGAGTGGGACGAGTTCCGCCATTTGACGGGGAAAGACTACGTCGAGCAGATGCGGAGGCCCAACGTCGTCGACGCGAGACGCCTGTACCGGCGCGAGGAGCTGGAAGGCGTGAACGTCTTGGCGATCGGCAGCGGTCATTCGAGGCCGATCCAATCGGGTCTCTCGTCGGACTCGCGGGTGGTCCCATGATGGAGGCCGAGGGCGAGTTCGCCGCGGCGGCGTTACGGTTTTCCGTCGCGCTCGCGCAGCGGGACTTCCAGGCCGAACTCCGTCGGTTGTTCCGGTCTCACGGGTGGGATCGTACCTTGCCCGCGATGCGGCTCAGGGTGCTCAAGGCGCACAAAGATCGCTGTACGTTCGAGGTATCCCTGGACACCGACCACGGTTGGCAGAGCCTGATCGGGAAAGTCCACGACCTCGACCGCTCGGACCTGGTCGGGGCCATGCAATCCATTGTGGACGCCGGGTTCGGTCCGACGGCGGAGTTCTCGATTCCCACGCCGTTGACGTATGTGCCCTCGTTGCACGTGATCTTGGAGGAGCACGTTCCGGGGACGCCGGCGAAGGAGATTTTCCTGAACAGCTCGCTCGACGAGCAGCTTGCGACGGCCCGGCGGTGCGGGGCCTGGCTGGCCCGATATCACGCGGGAGCGCCGCGACAGGGCCGTCTCGCGGAGCCATCCGAGCTCGGCGTCCAGATCGGTTACTGGGCGCAGCAGATTCGGAGTTCTGGGGGGCCGCTCGGCATCAAAGCGGCGCTGTTGTTGCGGAAACTGGAAGCCGCGATGCCGGCGCCCGGCAGCTTCGAAGCGCGTGCGGGGCACGGCAGCTACATGCCGGAGCATGTATTGTTAAGCGGACGTCGCACGGTGACGATCGACTTCGACGAATATGGCGTCGCCGACCCGGCTCGGGACTTGGCTTGGTTCATTGTGTCCCTCGAACGGTTGGGCCTGAAGAGCCGGGGCTCCGTCCGAGCCCATGACCGATCCATCCGTGTGTTCCTGGAGGCGTACCGCGATTCCGGGCCCCAGGACGCGACGAAGCACCTTGCCTTTTACAAGGCCGCGGAATGCTTGCACCGGGCGCACCGGGATCTGCGAAAGCGATTTCCTCCGATCCCTGAGTGGAGCGACATGATGCTCGACGAAGGGCTCAGCGCGCTCTGACGATTCGCGCGGCGGAAGGCACACGGTCGTCCCACGAGACCGCTCGAAAATTCACGCAACCAATCCGAGCCGATCGCCGACCGCATGAAGTTCTGTGATGAACTTCTTGGCTTTCTTCGGGATCATCGGCCGCCCGCCGGGGCCGAATCGCGGGGTCATCAAGCCCGGGTCGCCGAGCCAGCGGAGGTTCATGTACACCCGGGCCGCCTCCAAGATTTCCCTGAAGTCGTCGGGAGCGCCGTCCGGCCACCGGGACTGTCGGTATTCCCGCTCGCATCTTCGGACGACCGGTCGGGGCCACGAATGCGTCAAGGACGCGAGGTCGATCTCTCCCGGCGCGATCGCGGCCGACTGCCAGTCCGCCGGCCAGCTCGCCCCGTTCTGGTAGATGATGTTCAACCCGAAGTATTCGCCATGGACGATCGTGCGGGGTGCTTCCAGGAGGCGTGCGGTGACCGTCCCGAATCCGTCGCACAGGGGCAACAGCCAAGGCAACCGATTCTCCAAGTGCGCGAACAGCTCTTTCGTCCGCAGCGCCCAGCCGGCATAGTAGGCCTCGTCGTACGTCCGGAGGAATCGTAGCCGCTCGGTCGAGTCGCGGCGCTGGGTCGCGGCATGGAACCTCCCGATCCACCGGGCCGCGCGCACCATCGCGCTCGGGTCGCGCGAGTGGCTGGTCTGAATGCCGCCTTTCAGGTATGCGATGACCAGCCAGGGGACGCCGGTCGTCCCGTCGCGATAGACGCCGTAGAAGGTCGGCGTCGAGATGCGCAGAGGTCGCAGGACGTCCCGATATACGCGGGCCTCGTACGACACGTCGCCCCGGTGGCCGTAGACGCCGTCGAATGATTTCGTCCCGTACTTGATGAAGAGGCGCAACGGGGGTCCCTTCCCGCCAACCCGGCACGTCACGATCTCCGTGGGGAAGGTGCTCTCATACGGATTCCGCTGCCGACGGAGCACCGTGACGCGCCCGTTCGCGGTGCCGTTGCCTCGAAAGATCGCCCCAAGCCCGGCGGTGAGCCGCTCCGTCCGCGGGAAGCGGGAGTTCGACCCGTTCGGTCTCACCCGGTTCCCCCTTCAATGAGCGAGCTCCTCCAGCCTTCGCTGCCGACCGCGGACAACCCCCGGAGATGGGACTCGACCTCGTCGGTCACCCGGCCCTTCCCGCCCGGTTCCAGCATCAAGATCGAGTTGCACGCCCGCAACGTGCTGGGACGGTGGGCGATCATCAGCGTCGTCCGTCCGTTCATCAGCCGGTGGAGCGCATCCAAGATCGTCGCTTCCGTATGAACGTCGAGGGAGCTGGTCGGCTCATCGAGGATGAGGATCGGCGCGTCTTTGAGGAATGCCCGCGCGAGCGAGATGCGTTGTCGTTCGCCGCCCGACAGCTTCATTCCGCGCTCGCCCACCTGGGTGTCGTATCCGTCCGGCAGGCTCTCGATGAAGTTGTGGGCGTCCGCCAACTCCGCGGCTTCGACGATCTCCTCCATCGTGGCGTCCGGCATCGCGAACCGGATGTTTTCCGCGATGGTCGTCGAGAAGAGCAGGGTGTCCTGCAAGACGACACCGAACTGGTTCCGCACATCCGCGACCTTGTAATGCCTCAGGTCCACGCCGTCCAAAGTGATCGCCCCCTCGGTTGGGTCGAAGAACCGGACGATCAGGCTCGACAACGTGGTCTTGCCGGAACCCGTCGGACCGACGACGCCCAGGCACATGCCGGGGGAGATCTCGAACGAGACGTGGCTCAAGACGAGATGAGTCGCATCATACCCGAACGACACATCGCGGAACGCGATCTCGCCCTTCGCCCGCCGGATCCGTCTCGCGTTCCGTTTCTCGGGGACGTCGGGTCGTTCGTCCAGGATCTCGAGGAACCGTTCCATCCCCGCCAGCGACATCTGAACGTCGAGGACTTTCTTCCCCATGTCTTTCAGCGGAGAGTACAGTTGGGTCAGGTAGACGTTGACCATCAACAACGCACCGAGGCTCAAGGTGTTGTCCATCACGTGGTGGATGCCGACGTAGAGGACCGCCGCCAAACCGACCGCGGTGACCACGCCGACGATCAGGCTGTACACCCCGCCGGCCACGAGGACCTTCAACGCGGCAGAGGCCGTCGCGTCGTACCGCGACCGGAACTGCGCGCTCTCCCGCTCTTCCTGTCCGAACGCCTTCACGACCCGCGCGGCGCTCAGCGACTCCTGTGTGGCGGACATCGCCGCGCTCTCGGACGACTTGACCTTCCGCCATCCGATGCGGATCCGCCGTTTGTAGACGAGGGTCGAAAGGAGCATGAACGGAGTCACCGACAACGCGATCAGGGCGAGCTGCCAGTCGAGGCTCACCATGACGACCATGATCCCGACCAACGTCAGGACCGCCGTGATCAACGGGACGAAGCCGTCGGTCGACAGGGACCGCAAGGAGGTTGCGTCGTTCTGGATCCGGTAAGTCGAATCGGTCGTGCCCTTCGTATCGTGGTAGACCGTCGAGAGACGCTGCATCTGACGGAACAGGCGGACGCGCATGTCGGTCGTCATCCGGTTCCCAACACGGTTCGTCAGCCAGATGTTCACGAGGTTCTGCAGATAACTCAGGACCGTCCCTCCGAGCAAGATGCCGATCGCGAGGGCGATGAGGGTGTCCTTCGAGACCAAGGAAGGATCGGGGACGAAGACGGAGAGGTAGGCGGGCAACGGCTGCGAGCCCACGATGTTGTCCACGATGAGTTTGAGCGGGAGCGGTGTGATGATGGCCAGCGGCGCGGCGGCGAGGGACACCAGGAAGAGGAGGGCGATGGACCACCGATACGGTCCCATTTCTCGAAGGGACCTCCGAACGGTTCCGCCTTTCCGCGACGGGCCCCTGGAGACGCGGAGACCGGAGCGCGCGCGACGTTTGGCGGCACGCGCCCGCGCGACCACGACGGCCCACACGATCCATGCCACGATCGGGACTCCGACATGGAGAAGGAGGAGCCGGGATTCAGAGAGCCGTGAACGTCCGAGGTCCCACAGTTGATTGAGCAGGGGGGTGTTCAGCCCATAGCCCTGGACCAGGTAGGCCGAGACGAGCAAAGCGGCCGAGAGGAGGCTGAGGATCGTGGCGACGGCCTTGGCGAGCCGCCCTGGAACCCTCGCGCCGACCGACGGGACACGTTCGCGCGCCATCGCTTCTTCGACGATCTCGTCCTCATCGGATTCTTTCGAATCCGTGAATTCCTTCAACTCGTCGAGAAGCTCCGCGTACCCTCGATTGGCGCTTCGGCGGAGGAGTTCTTCCACCGGGTCGCCGCGAACGGGCCCGCTTCGTCCGCTCCGATCGGTCGGCCTTCTCGCAGGCGCCGTCAATCGATGGCCCCCCCAACGGACTCCCGAGGGCCCGACGCGAAATGGCCCGCCCCCGTCGAGCCCGGGCGCGCCCGCGAGGACGAGGTCGACCCGGCGCGCATCACGCTGCCCCGAACCGTTTGAGCCATTCGTGGAGGATGCCGCCCGCGAAGCCGGTGTCGGCGAGGGCCCTCGCGCCGACGAGGCCCGCAGCAGCCCCGGACGCCAAGCTGGCGGCCCAGGCACCGGACCACCACGCTCCGATCGAGATCGCGGCAAACATCGCGCCCAGCCCGAACGCGGACCTCTCGTACACGGGGAAGATTCGGAAACGCAGCAATTGCTTCCCCGGCGCGTGCTCCTCGACCGCGAGCAAGAGCCGGCTCCCGCCAAGCGGGCCTCCCCGGACTTCCAGGTCCCAGGGGTCGAACTCTCCGCCCGCCCGAGCGATTGCGCCGGCGTCGACGAGCCCCGCTTGGAGTTTCCGTAAGGTTTCCTCCGGAGCCTCGCGGTCGTCCCGCCAGTACGTCATGCGCAGTCGTCGGAACCGGGGTCGCGTCTTCGGGCCGCGCCTCCGCCAAACCGTGAGGCCTCCCCGGACCCGGCCCGAAAGGCGGGCGAGTGGCTGCATGAGGTTGAGGAACAAGACGGCGAGCCGGAGCCCCGTGAGCGACCCCCGCCCCCTAGGATCGCGCGCGACGAACCGCGCTCGTCGGGCGCCGATCGAGGCATGTGCGACAGGCAGCGCCACGGCGACGAGCAACGCCGGCCCGAAGATGATCGAGGCGCCCCAGCCCAGGCTCAAGAGGAAGGTCCCCGACAGGAGGCCGATCATCAGGTACCATTCAGGCGCGAGGGCCCAGGACCACCGCGAACCTCGGGACTCGTAGAGGGATTGGAACGGTGCGGTGCCCCAGACGCCCTGGTAGACGCGGCCACCGAGCGACGACAGATCGACGGAGACGCCCTTCCCGTAGATTCGTCCGATCCAGCTCAGCTGGCCGACCCGGCTGTATCGGGACGGCCACTTGCGCTCCAGGAGCGCCTCGGCCTTTCCGTACCCGACCTGCTGCCTCCAGAACCTCCGAATCGACCTGCGGCGGTGGTGCCAGACGACGGCGGCCGCAGAGTACCCGAGCAGCCCACCTCGGTCGCGGAGCCGCCAGCACACGTCGACGTCGTCGCCTGCGGACCGGAACCTCGAGTCGAACCCGTCGATCGCCTCGAGCGCGTCCTTCCGGAACGCCATGTTGCATCCCGGAATGTGCTCCGCGACGGTGTCCGAGAGCAGGACCGGGTTCGGACCGCCCGGCGCGTTCGCGACGGCGTCCGCCATCCAACCATCATCCGGAGGCGGGAGGTTCGGCCCTCCCACGCCGACATACTTTCCTTCCAGGAACGCGAGGGCGAGGAACCGCAACCAATGAATCTCCGGGTAGGCATCGTCGTCGATGAACGCGACGATCTCTCCCGCAGCGGCGCGGATGCCGACGTTGCGCGCGGCGCTGAGTCCCTGATTCTTCGTCGTGATGAGACGCACTTGGTATTCCGATGCAATCTGCGGCGTCCCGTCGGTCGAGCCGTCATTGACCACGATCACCTCATAGTCCGGGTAGTCGAGCTGCTCGAGGCCGACGAGCGTGTCCCGAAGGGTCGCGGCCCCGTTCAAGGTCGACACCACGACGGAAATCTTCGGCCAGCGAAGGTCCGGGGAGAACGGCGACTCGGCGAGGGCTTGAGACACGGCTCGCAACGCCGGCTTCGGCGTCCGGTCCCGCGTCGTCAACCCGAACGCCCAGTCTTCGACCGGGAACTTGCCGTGATACCACTCGTCGGTCCACGCGAAGACGACGACTCCCGCGCAGCCGAGACGGAAGGCCGCTCGGACCTGCCCGGACAAGATCGCGGCCTGCTTCTCCTCGCCGTTCCGGAGGCTGTCCAGCCCGATCTCGCTGAGCAGCAACGGGCGATCGTCGCTCAGGCTGTGCAGGCGCGCGAGGTAGTCCTCGAGAGACCGTCGGGATTCCAGGTACACGTTGAACGACACGAAGTCGAGGAACGGGAGGCGCAAGTATTCCGTCGACGGGTAGTTGACGTAGGTGACGAGCGCGTCGGGGTCTTCCTCCTTCGCGATGCGATAGAGCCGCTGAATGAACTTCTCGACCCGCCGCCTTCCATGCCACCGCACGATTGACGCAGGGATCTCGTTTCCGATGCTGTAGCCAAACACGGCGGGATGGCCGGCACAAGCGCGGCTCCATCGGCGGAGGCGAGCTTCGATTTCCTCAACTTTGCCGGGCTCGCCTAAGAAGGCCATGTGTTCCCCCCAGTTGAGCCCCACCATGACCCGGAGGCCGTTCCGGAGGGCCGCGTCGAGGAGCCACCGCGGCGGACCCGTGTGGACCCGGACGACGTTGAAGCCGTTCGCGGCCATCTGGGCGAAGTCTCGTTCCACGGTCTCTGCGGTGAAGCGCTCTTCGCCGTTCTCGTCGACGAAGAACGTGCCGTAGCTGATTCCGCGAACCCAGAACTTTTCGTTTCCCAGATAGAGGAACTTCCCACGAACCGTGGGGCGCCCCATCCATGAGGACCGTTCGACCGGAACTTCCGCGACGATTTGGGCCACGTTCACCATCCCTTCGCTCAGGGAGAGGACACTCGCTTCGTCCTGAGGTTCAGGTGTCCCCCAGGATCGGCAGCATCCGTTCTCTCAGGATCTTGAGTCCTTCCTCCAGCCGGACCCTCGGCTCGTGGCCAAGGACCTTGCGAGACTTTCCGGGATCCCCGACGAACCTCCGAACCTCGAAGTCGTTCGGAGGACTCTGGATGATCCGGGAGCCGGATTCGGTCAGCCCGACGATCATGGTCGCGAGCTCGGATACGGACACGCCCCGGCCTGTCACGAAATGGAATTCTTGACCCGGGACCTCCGAGCCACCATCGAGGCTCGCCCCGTAGGCCTTCAGGATTCCGGAGATCGTGTCGTCGATGTACGTGAAGTCGAGGACCTGATCCCCTCCGTACAGCGTGATGTCTTCGCTGCGAAGGGCCTTCGTCATGAACTTCGGGATCACCCTCTCGGGTAGGTCTCTCTCGCTGCCGTACACATTGGAAAACCGGAAGATGACGGGATGGAGGGGAGGAGAGAGGGACGGATCCGCATAGGAGCCACATGCCCTCTCCGCGCAGAGTTTCGTCATCCCGTAAATCGAGAGAGGCATCTTCGGATGCTCCTCGTCGACCGGAAGGTACTGGGGCTCGCCGTACACCTCCCGGCTCGACGCATAGAACAGGGCGGGGTGCGTCTCCGACTTCCGGCACGCCTCCAGCACGTTCAGCGTCCCGAGCTGGTTCGTCGTCCAACAGGTGTACGGATCTTGCTGGCCCCAGGCCACCCGAGACACGGCAGCGAAGTGGAAGACGGCGTCTTGGCCCGCCACCGCCTCCTTGACGGCCGAATAATCCCGGACGTCGCCGCGAACCTTCGGACCGTGCACTGCATCCGCGTTGCCGTTGAACCGGGTGTCGAAGAGCGTGACGGAGTCGCCCATCGCTTCGAGTTTTTCCGCGAGGTGACTTCCGATGAAACCATTTCCACCCGTGATGAGGACCCGAGACATCGTTTTCAACCCTGATAACAAACGCAGCGAGAAAATGGGACAAACAATGCCCCGGCGAACACGCGCCTCCGCATGATGTCCCGCGCGTCGTAGGAATCGGGGCGGGCGCATATTCCCCGTGTATTCGAATGTGCTCCAAGCGCGGCACGTATCCGTAGATGTGCCCAGGTTGAAAACATGAGGTTGACGTGCGGAGCGCGCCTCAGGACGCGGGCGGGAAATTTTCGGGTGGCCAATTTGCACTCCGAGTCGAAGCGGGAACCGGCGGGGTCGAATCACCTGGACCGGTACGCCGCGCTGATCACCGCGGGAGGCATCGGGACCCGACTGCTCCCCTTCTCCAAGGAGATCCCGAAGGAGATGTTGCCCATCATCGCCCACGACGGGGACGACGCTCCAGAGCTCAAGCCGCTCGTCCAGGCGATCTTCGAACAACTCTATTCCGCCGGGGTCCGGGACTTCTACATCGTCGTCGGGAGGGGGAAGCGAGCGATTGAGGACCACTTCTCCCCCGATCCGAGATTCCTGGCTTACCTGGAGAAGAACGGGAAGGTTCCGAAGGGGATGTTCGATTTCTACGAGAAAATCAAATCGTCCAAACTCGTGTTCCTCAACCAGCCGGAGCCGTTGGGCTTTGGCGACGCCGTCTTGCTCGGTCGATCCATGATCGACGGCCCGTTCATCGTCCAGGCCGCAGACACGTTCATCCTATCGGACCGGACCGAGTACCTCGAGCGGTTGACCGAGCTGCACCAGAAGTACGATGCGTCCGCGACGGTCTTGTTGCGAGAGGTCCCGAATCCTCGGAACTACGGCGTCGTCGTGGGCAGCGAGTTGGAGCCGGGGGTCCTCCAGATTACATCCGCCGTCGAGAAGCCGGACACGCCGCAGAGCAACCACGCGATCATGCCGGTCTACGTCTTCACGGACGAGATCTTCGCGGCCCTCGCGAGCACGGGTCCCGGAAGAGGCGGGGAGATTCAACTCACGGATGGGATCCAGCGGCTCGTCGCCGCGAAGAAGAACGTGATCGGGGTCCTGCTTGAGGGGGACGAAATCCTGTTGGATCTCGGTAGTCCGGAGACGATGATCGAAGCCCTGAAGCTGTCCCTCCGGTACGCGGACGAGAAGGCCCATCCGGTCCCGGAAGCCGCGAAGCCGCAGCGGTCGCCGCGACCGCCCCGCCGACACGCGGTCGAAATCGGCGCGTCACTCGATCGGCCTTCGAGACTCGCGCCGCTGGTGCCGCTGTCGATCGAATGGCGGACTCCCCATGGCCGCGAACCGGCTGTGGGTTGAAGGATTGTCCCGTTTCGTACGACGGTGTGCAAACATCCATCGCCTTAAGAACGGGTGATGAACGTGTCGCTCCGCCAGGAAGATGGCTAAACCCTATTGTCAAGGGGGACGCCACATCACGCTTATCTGAGGGGACTCCCGGTTCGAAAATTGTCCCAATACGGATATGACCCCGCATCGGAGGGTGGCGGCCAGGAGGTGAAAGCACCATGGAAGCGACCCGCGCGAAATCAGGGACGGGGTTCGGCCAATCGTGGCGCGAACTCTCGCACACACCGACGTACCAGGTACCGATCGTGCTTGGCGCGTTTGTGGCCCTGATCGTGGGCATCCTGACGTATCTGTTCGATGCGTCGAACGCCGGCGCGATCGTCGCCGCGACCACCGCAGAGGCCTACTTGGTCGTCTTCGGTATCGTCGGCTTGATCGGCTACGCCGTGTCGAAGCAGAACGTCCAGAATGGCTCCATCGTGGCCATGATCGCCGGTCTGGCGATCACGGTCTTGGTGGCGACGCAGCTGGGCCTGTTTGCAGGCCTGCTCCTCCTCGCCGGAGCCATCTGGAGCCTCGCGTCAACCCGATAGTCGGGCGGACGTCGACGAGGCGACCTCTTTTTTCACCCCTTTCTTTCCTCTCCATCTTTCATTCGCCCAGCTCCACCGCTCGGCTCCGATTGACACGTCCGATGTGACAACGCGGGGCCATCCGGAGGAGATCGTCATTCGCCGCCGTAACAACTCCCGTTACAATCTAGTTAATAGAGTGTCGGTCCACTCCGTTTCCGATGAAACTGTCGGAGGCCTCGGAGGCGCTCCAGCGGATCGGCCTGAGTCGATACGAGGCCCTCGTGTTCGTGAACCTGGCCCGCGCAGGGGCGACGACCGCGGGGGAGGTGGCCCGCGCGAGTGGCGTGAATCGCGTGCAAACGTACCGCGCGTTGGAGGGACTCGAGGCCCGCGGGCTCGTGGAGGTCACGCTGGACCGTCCCCGGCGGTACGCGGCCCGGGCGATCAACGACGTCTTCGAGATGATCGCGGAGGAGAAGCGCTCGGAGCTCGAAAAGCTCGATGCCGTGCGGATGACGTTCCTCGAGGCATGGCCGAAGCTCTCCGGCCGGACGCGGGAGCCGCCGACCGTGCGTCTCCAGGTCATCAAGGGCCGCGCGCAGATTTACCGCACTCTGGGACAGTTCGTCTCAACTGCGAAAGAAGAAGTCCTCGCGTTCACGACGACGAAGGGCCTTCAGCGATCGTACCGCGCGGGGATCAACGAGCTCCTCCTGGCGGCAATGCGTCGCGGCGTGAAGGCCCGATTGGCCGCGGACATCAACGAGACGAATCATGTGCTCATGGCCCGCGTGGCGAAGTTCGTCCCGCTCCGGCACGTGGACCGACAGCGCGCGCGGTTCATCATCGTCGACGGTGAATCGATCCTTGCGTTTCTGATCCAAGATGAGAAGTCGCTTCGCGGCGAGGGCGAGACGGCCCTGTGGACGAACAGCCCGGACTTCGTCAAGGCCCATCTCGAGTTCTTCGAGAAGTCGTGGGCTTCCGGAACGGCTGCCAGGCGTCGGCTCGCGGAGCTCCGCGGAAACCATAGTGTTATCGAACGCGAGAACGACGAGCGTTTGGGAAAAAGAATATCGTCTCGATGAGCGATGCGCTTGCCAGGAGGAGAAGGAATTGTCAACGAGGATGGTGGGGCTGGCGCTGCTCGCGATGGCCCTCGTGACCGCGGCCTTCGCAGTCACCGTCGCGCGGGCGGACGAGGGAGCCGGAACGCAGTGGAACGCGGTCCTCGCCGGGATCAACGAGAGGCCGACGCCGCGGGACACGCACGCTCGAGGAGTCGCGATCTTCGAACTGAGCGCGGACGGCGAATCGATGCACTACAAGGTCATCGCCGCGGACATCAACAACGTGATCATGGCGCACATCCACCTCGGGGACGCGAACACCGCAGGCCCGGTCATTGTCTGGCTGTATCCGATCGGCGGTCCTCCGCCGGCGGCGCCTGGCGGCGGGCGCTTCAACGGCATCCTGGCCCAGGGCGATTTCGACGCGACGAAATTCGTCGGCCCCATGGCAGGCAAACCGATGAGCGCACTGGTGGAGAATCTGACCGCGGGCACCGCGTATGTCAACATCCACACGGACGATGGCGTCGCTCCCCCGAACACGGGACCCGGCGACTTCCCCGGCGGCGAGATTCGCGGGCAGGTCAAACCGACGGACTGAGTCGACGCCGCGTTCCAAGGGATTTCATCCGCTCGAGCCCCGGCCGCTCACCACTTCGAGTCGAGTCCGAGCAACCTCGCGTAGCCGTCCTGAATCGCCTGGGTCATCGGGCCGGGAGCGTCGAGCCGGTGGCCGTCGATCGAGGCGATGCCGAGCACGCCGACCCCGCTGCCCGAGAGGAACACCTCGTCTGCGCCGCGCAGCCGATCCAGAGAAACCGATGTCTCCCGCGCACGAATCTTGGCCCGCGCCGCAATCTCGAGAACCGCACTCCGAGTGATTCCGGGAAGCGCTCCCTCGTACGTCGCCGGCGTCTGCAGGGCTCCGTTGGAGACTACGAACAGGTTGCGTGCGGTCGTCTCGACTACGCGGCCTCTTTCGTTGAGGAGGAGCGCATCGAACGCGCCCTCGGCCTCGGCTTCCCGGAGGGCAACCGACTCCGCCGCGCGTGAGATCGATTTGACCTGGCTCAGCGGGCCCGACACCCGCCGGGCGGAGGATGCCACGTGCAGCGCGGGTTGCGGTGGAATCTCCGGGAGGGCGCGCGACATGACTGTGGCCATGCCCCGAGTGGTGGAGCGCTCTCCCGCGATGACCGTCATTCGCACGAGGCCTTCGACCACGGCGTTGGTCTCGACGACCTTCCGTGACCCTTGGCGGAGATCCTCGAAGCTCCATGGGGGTTCGATCCGGAGCACCTCGAGACCGTCCCGCAAACGCTCGAAGTGGGCATCGAGTCGGAAGGGCGCACCGCCGTGGATGCGGACCGTCTCGAAGCATCCGTCGCCGTACAGGAAGCCGCGGTTCTGGGGCGAGATGCGCGCGTCGTCCTCGGGGATCAAGGCGCCGTCAAGCCACACGGAGGCCGTCCGGCGTCACCTCCACGCGGTCTTGCGTGAGGGCCTCCGCGTGTCCGCGGAGCTTGTCGAGCGTTTCGTGGTACTCCGCTTCCGGGTCCGAGTCGGCGACGATCCCGCCGCCGACCGCGAAATAGGCCGTCTCGCCGATGACCGTCGCGGTGCGGATCGCGATGTTCCAGTCGATCGAGCGATCCCACGAGATATATCCGATCGCGCCCGTGTAGACGCCCCGCCGATGCGGCTCGAGTCGTTCGATGATCTCCATGGCCCGCGGCTTCGGCGCACCCGTGATCGAGCCACCGGGAAATGTGGCCCGCAGCAGCCGCGGGACCGTGACGTCGTCCCGAAGGCGTCCTCGGACGACACTTTCCAGGTGGTGCACGTTCGGGAGAGAGCGAAGCCCCCGCAAGACCGGCACATGGACGCTGCCGAACTCGCAGACCTTGCCGAGGTCATTACGCTCCAGGTCGACGATCATCACGTTCTCCGCGGCGTCCTTCTCGCTCGCGAGGAGTTCCTGGGCGAGTCGCTCGTCCGCGGCGTGCGTTCGACCCCGGGGCCGGGTCCCCTTGATCGGACGGGTTTCGACCTCCCGGCCCCGGACGCGGAGGAACCGTTCCGGGCTCGCGGACAAGAGGCGGTGGTCTCCCGCCTCGAGGAATCCTCCGAACGTCGATGGCGTGCGGGCCCGGAGGCGCTCGTATGCGG
>WNGG01001771.1_pt1 | contig 40156 bp, 35 predicted proteins | sample 5400661 | NCBI WGS metagenome assembly WNGG01 (sample SAMN13153372, study PRJNA577476) | soil metagenome | isolation source: 100 cm soil or saprolite under Garry oak tree replicate 1 | place: USA:California | collected 2016-06-15
AGGCGCGGCCGGCGCGCAGGCCCTGGCCCTCGCCTGTCGGGTCGCCGACGCCGTTCAGGCCTCGCCCCTCGCCGCCGCGCGGCCGTGAGCCGTGCGCCGCGCATTTATGTCTCGGCGGGCCAACCGTCGGGCGACGCGCACGCCGCCGCCGTGGTGACCGCGCTGCGGCGCCGGCTCCCGGCGGCCACCTTCGAGGCGTTCGGCGGGCCGAGCCTCGAGGCCGCGGGCGCCACCGTGCTCGACCGCATGGAGCGCATGTCGGTGGTGGGATTCGTCGAGGCGCTGTGGAAGCTCCCCGCCCACTTCCGGCTGCTCGCGCGGGTGCGCGAGGCGTTGCGCGCGAACCGCTACGATCTCGTCGTCCTCGTCGACTATCCGGGCTACCACCTGCGCGCGGCCGCCGCTGCCCACGGCGCCGGGATTCCCGTGCTCTACTACATCGCGCCGCAGATGTGGGCGTGGGCCCCGGGACGGGTGCACAAGCTGGCGGCGGTGAGCCGCCTCGCCGTGATCCTGCCCTTCGAGGAGGCGTTCTTCCGTGGTCATGGCGTGGCGGCGACGTTCGTCGGGCACCCGCTCCGGGACCGTCCCCCGCCGCCGGCGCGCGGCGATGCGCGCCGGGCGCTCGGGCTCGACCCGGCGCGCCCGGTGCTGGGTCTGTTTCCCGGGAGCCGCGCCCAGGAGGTGCGGCGTCTGTGGCCCGCGTTCCGCGACGCCGCGCACCGCGTGCTCGCCGAACGGCCGGAGGTGCAGGTCGTCGTGGCGGGCACGCCGCGCGCCCGCTATCCCCAGGCGGGCGCGATCCGCATCCACTGGGGCGATCCGCTGCCGGTGTTCGCGGCGGTGGATGCGGGGCTCTGTAAGTCGGGGACGACGACGCTCGAGGCCGCGCTGGCCGACGTGCCGATGGTCATCGCCTACCGCCTGAACCCGGTGTCGTTCGCCATCGCGATCCGCGTCCTGCGGGTGCCGCGCGTGGGGCTCGTGAACCTGATCGCGGAGCGCGAAGTGGCGCCCGAGTTCTTGCAAGGGGCCGTGGCGCCGCGCGCGCTGGCGGACGCGGTGCTGCCGCTGCTCGACCCCACGAGCGACGCGGCGCGGCGCCAGCGCCAGGGCCTCGCCCTGGTGCGCGACCGGCTGGGTCCCCCTGGGGCGGCCGATCGGGTGGCCGCGCTCGCCGCGGAGCTCGTGGGGTGAACCTGCGTGTCGCGGCCGGGCTCGTCCGGCTGCTCGCGGCGACGTGGCGCTACCGCGTCCGCGGCTGGGAGCACGTCGCCGCCGCACGCGCCACCGGGCGGCCCATTGTGTACATCCTGTGGCACAGCCGGATCCTGCCACTCCTGTATCATCGCCGTGACGAGGGCATGGCGCTGCTCATCAGCCGGCATCGCGACGGCGGCTATCTGGCTCAGCTGTCGGAGCGCTGGGGCTACCACGTGGTGCGCGGGTCGTCCCGGCGCGGCGGCGAGGCCGGCCTGCTGGGTCTGGTGCGCGCGCTGCAGCGGGGGAAGGGCGCGGAAGTGGCGCTCACGCCCGACGGGCCGCGCGGGCCGGCCGAGCGGATGAAGCCGGGCGCGCTCGCCGCGGCGCAGCACGCGCACGCGCTCGTGATCGCCGCCGGCGCCCGCGCCGCGTCGGCGTGGTGGATCCGGTCGTGGGACCGGTTCTGCGTGCCCAAGCCGTTCGCGACGATCGAGATCGCCTATAGCGCGCCGCTCACCGTGGGCGAGGGCAAGGACGCGTTGCGCCAGGGGATGACGGCGGCGGAGCGGGCGCTGCGGGCGGTGACCTACGGGGAAGAGGGAAGGGGGAAGAGGGACGGGTGAGAGGCGCCCGCGTAGCACGATGGTTGTGGGGCGGCGCGCCGCTCGCGCGGGTGGCGCGGCTGCCGCTGGTCCCGCTCGCCGCACTCTACTGGGGGGCGACCAGGGTCCGCGCCGCCGTGTATCGCGCCGGCTGGCGGCGCGTCGAGCGGCTGCCCCTTCCCACGGTGGCGGTCGGCAACCTCTCGGTCGGCGGCACCGGAAAGACGCCGCTCGCGGCGTGGATCGCGCGCTACTACGCGCAGCGCGGGCGGCGGCCCGGAATCCTGATGCGCGGCTACGGCGGAGACGAGCCCCTGGTACACCAGCGGCTCGTGCCTCAGGCCGTGGTCGTGGCGAACCCCGACCGCTCCGCCGGCGCCCGCGCGGCGCAGGCGAGGGGGGCCGATGTCGTGGTGCTCGACGACGCCTACCAGCTGCTGGGAATCGCCCGCGACTTGAACATCGCGGTGCTGAGCGCGGACAGCGTTGGCGTGTCCGTCTGGCCGTTGCCCGCGGGCCCCTGGCGCGAGGGGTCGGATGCCCTGGACCGGGCCGACCTGATCGTGGTGACCCGGAAGGGCGCGGCGGTGGAGCGGGCGCAAGGCCTCGCCGACTGGCTCGCCCACCGCCGGCCGGGAACGCCCGTGTGCATCGCCCACCTCGCCCTGAGCCACCTCGAGGGCATGCACTCGGGAACGCCGGTCGCGACCGACGCGTTGGCGCACCGCCGCGTGGTGGCCGCGGCGGGGGTCGCCGACCCGGAGAGCTTCGGGGCGCAGTTGCGAGCCGCCGGGGCGACCGTGCAACTTCAGGCGTATCAAGATCATCACGCCTACGGCCCGGCGGACCTGGAGCGGCTCGTGCAGGCCTCGGTCGGGGGCGATTATGTTGTAATCACCGAAAAGGATGCCGTGAAGCTCCGCAGCCGGTGGCCCGAGGGCGCCCCCGAGCCCCTGGTGGCGGTGCTTGCGGTCCGGTGGGAACGGAATGGCCGGGCGCTCGAGGAAGCGCTGGCGGCCGTCCTCCTCGAACCCCGAGCGCCATGAGCGAGACCGCGATCACATCCCAAGCCCATCCCGGGATCCGCCCGGACAAGGACACCTTCCTGGCGGAGCAGAATCCGTTCGAGGCGATGATGGAGCGCTTCGACCACGCCGCCCAGCTTCTGAATCTCGATCCCGGCCTCTACAAAGTCCTCCGCAACCCCGAAAAGCAAATCATCGTGTCGGTGCCCGTGCTGCGCGACAACGGCGAGCTGGAGGTGTACACGGGCTATCGCGTGCTGTACAACACGTCGCGTGGGCCGGCGAAGGGGGGCATCCGGTTCGATCTCAACGTCACGCTCGAGGAAGTGAAGGCGCTCGCGGCCTGGATGACGTGGAAGTGCGCGCTCGTCAACATCCCGTTCGGCGGGTCGAAGGGCGGCGTCGTGTGCGACCCGACCACCATGTCCATGGCCGAGCTCGAGCGGGTCACCCGCCGCTACACCGCGAGCATCATCGAGACCCTCGGCCCCGACTCGGATGTGCCGGCGCCGGACGTGAACACCAACGAGCGGGTGATGGCGTGGATCATGGACACCTACTCCATGCACCACCGGCATACGGTAACGGCGGTCGTGACGGGCAAACCGGTGGAGATGGGCGGCTCGCTCGGCCGGCGTGAGGCGACGGGGCGGGGTTGCATGATCGTGACGCGCGAGGCGCTGAGCAAGCTCGGCATGCCGCTCAAGGGCGCGCGCGTGGCGGTGCAGGGGTTCGGCAATGTCGGCTCGGTGGCCGCGGATCTGATGGCGAAGGAAGGCGCGGTCATCGTGGCGGTCTCTGACAAGTCGGGCGCGCTGCACAATCCCCAGGGCCTCGACGTGCCCGACCTGCTGAAGTGGGTGCAAGAGCACCGCCAGCTCGCCGGCTATCCCAAGGCGGACGCGATCAGCAAGGACCATCTCCTCACCGTGGACTGCGACGTGCTGGTGCCCGCCGCCACGGAGAACGTCATCACCCGCAAGAACGCGCCGCAGATCAAGGCGAAGGTCATCTGCGAGGGCGCGAACGGTCCCACCACGTCGGCGGCGGACGAGATCCTCGAGAAGAAGGGCATCTTCGTGATCCCCGACATTCTCGCCAACGCGGGTGGCGTGACCGTCAGCTACTTCGAGTGGGTGCAGGACCGGGGCGGGTACTTCTGGGACGAGGACACGGTGAACCGCCGGCTCGAGTCGATCATGACGCGCTCGTTCCACGAGGTCATGGCGATCGTCGAGAAGCACAAGGTCAGCACCCGCATCGCCTGCTACATGCTCGCGGTGGACCGCGTGGCGGCGATGCATCGGTTGCGTGGGATGTATGCCTGATGCGCTATCGGGTCGTCGCGGTGGGCCGCGTGCGGGACGCGGCGCTCCGCGCGGCCTGTGACGAGTATCTCGAGCGACTGCGACGCTACACGCGGGTCGAGGAACGGGAAGTGAGAGACGAGGCGCGACTCCTCGCGGCCATCCCCGAGGAGTCGCGCCTCGTTGCGCTGTCGCGGGCGGGGGAGCAGTGGACGTCCGGCCAGCTCGCCGACTGGACGGCCCGTTGGGAGCTGGACGGCCGCGATGTGACGTTCGCGATCGGCGGCGCCGAGGCGCTGCCGGCGGCGGCGCTCCGGCGGGCGGAGCGGGTGTGGAGCTTCTCCCAGCTCACGCTCCCGCACGAGCTGGCGCGGGTGCTGCTGTACGAGCAACTGTACCGCGCGTACACCATCCGGCGGGGAGAGCCGTACCATCGCGGACCCTGAGTTGACGGCGGCCGACCGAGCCGCGCTGCTGGGCCTGGCACGCGCGACGCTGGCGGCGCACCTCGCGGGGCGGCCGCTCCCGCCCGTCCCCGCGGTCTCCGGGGCGGCGCTGCAGCGCGGTGCCTTCGTCACCATCACGGAGCGAGGCGCGCTGCGCGGCTGCATCGGCCACATCGCGGCCGACCGTGAGCTGGGCGCGGTGGTGCGCGACATGACGGTCGCGGCCGCCCAGGAGGATCCGCGCTTTGTCCCGGTCGAACCCGACGAGCTGCCGTACCTCGCGCTTGAGATCTCCGTGCTGTCCCAGCCGACACTGCTGCCCCCGCCTGTCGCGCCGGCGCAGGTCGTGGTCGGGCGGGACGGGCTGGTCGTGCGTCGCGGGCGCCACATCGGACTGCTGCTCCCCCAGGTGGCGACCGAGCAGCGCTGGGGGCCCGAGGCGTTTCTCATCGCCGCGTGCCGCAAGGCCGGCTTGCCGCCGCACGTGTGGCGGGAACCGGAGACAGAGGTGTTCACGTTTGAGGCGGAGGTGTTCGGAGAATCCGGCGGAGCGGCCGGGGAACGGTGAAAGGGGACGCGTGATACCGCGCATTGTCAGCACGCCGATCGCACCGTTAGCGCTGCCGGAGCGACCCGCCCAGCCGCGCCGCGTGGCGCCCGAGGTGATCGCCGCCGCGCTCCCGGGGCCCGGTCGCGACCGGCTGGCAGGCGGCGCGGTGCTCGCCCTCACGACGGGTCAGCAGCCCGGCCTCTTCACGGGGCCGCTGTACACCGTGTACAAGGCGCTGTCGGCGCTCGCCTTGGCGCGGCGGCTCGAGCGGAACGGCACCGCCCCGGTGGTGCCGGTGTTCTGGGTGGCGGGCGACGATCACGACTTCGCCGAAGCGAGCCACACGGCGTTCCTCAACACCGGCGGTGACCTCGCGCGCATCGTGTTGCGCGAGCGCCCGGCGGATGCGCCGCTCCTGCCCCTCGCGCGCGAGCCGTGCGGGGCCGAGATCCGCCGCGCCTTGGACGAGCTGCGTGCCGGCACGCCCGACACGGAGTTCAAGGGCGGCGTGCTCGACTGGCTGGCGCGATGTTACCGCCCCGAGGCCACGCTCGCCGACGCCTTTGCCGAGGCGTTGCACGCGTTGCTCGGGTCGCGGGGCCTGGTGGTGCTGCGGGCCTACGATCCCAGCGCCAAGCGGGTGGCGGCGCCCTGGATCCTCAAGGGCCTCGACGTGACCCTCGCCGACGGCTACACGCCGGTGTTCGTCGAAGCGCGTCTCGGACGCGACCGGCTGGAACGGAAGGGTGACGCCTTCGTCGCCCGGCGGAGCCGCGAGGTGTTCACGCGGGCCCAGCTGGAACGCATCGCGCGCGACGCACCCGAGCGGTTGTCGCCCAACGTGCTGCTGCGGCCCGTGATCGAGGCGGCGCTCCTGCCGACCGTGGCGTACGCGGCGGGACCGGCCGAGCTCAAGTACCTGCCGGACGCCGCGCCGCTGTACCAGGCGATCGGCGGCGTCGCACCGCAGCGGCCCGTGCCGCGCTGGTCGGGCGTGATGGTTGAGTCCCGGGTCGAGAAGCTGATGGAGCGCTACGGGCTCGGCCTGGAGGCGCTGGATGGCAAGCCCGGCGAGCTCGAGGCCAGGTTGGTGCGGGAGGCCCTCCCCGCCGAGACGGCCGAGGCGCTCGCCGGGCTGCGCCGCGAGCTGGCCGAGCGCTACGAACGGCTGGGGCGCGACGTGGCGGCGATCGATCCGACCCTGGAGCGCACGGTGCAGTCGGCGCGCAACGCCGCCCTCGCCGGCACGCAGGAGCTCGAGAAGAAGCTCATCGCGAGCTTGAAGCGGGAGAACGAGACCCTGGTGCGCCAGATCGCCCGCGCGCGCGCGGCCGTCTACCCGCAGGGGCAGCCGCAGGAGCGCGTGCTCACGCTCGCCTCGTTCCTGATTCGCTACGGGCCCGCGCTCGTGGACGCGCTCGCGCAGGAGGTGGCGCGCTGGGCGGACGCCTCATAGAATCCCTGCCATGTGGGTCTTCGTGGTCGTGCTGGTCGTCGCGCTCATGATTCCCATCGCGGCGATCCTGCTCGAGTCACCGCTCGGGCGCTCGATCGCGCGGCGGCTGGAAGGGCAGGGTGACGGTGGGGGAGGCGACGTGCGCGAGCTGCAGCGCCGTGTGGACCTGCTGGAGACCGACCTCGAGGAGCTGAGCCGCTCGATCTCCGGCATGCGGGAAGAGCTGCAGTTCGTGCAGCGCCTGCTGGAGGACCCCGACAAGAAGAAGCGCGGCTCCTGACCGTGTCGCGCCCGGCCGCCCGCGGGGGAGGGGACGGGGCAGGCCGTCAGGCGGCCCAGGTCGCCGCCGGCATTCTCGTGACGCGCGTGCTCGGGTATGTGCGCGAGCGCGTCACCGCCCATTACCTCGGCAACGGCGCGGTGGCCGACGCCGTCCGCGTCGCATTGCGTATCCCCAACGCCATTCGTGCGCTGCTCGGCGAAGGCACGCTGTCGGCGTCGTTCATCCCGGTGTACGCCGCACTGAACGAGCGCCCCGACAAGTCCCCGGCCCGGGCGCTCGCGGGGGCGGTGGCGGGGCTGCTGCTCGTCGCCGCTGGAGGCCTCGCGGTCGTGGGCGTGGTGTTCGCCCCCGCCCTCACGACCGCGCTCGCGCCGGGGCTCGCCGCCGAGACGCGGGCCCTCAGCGTCGTCCTGATGCGGCTGCTGTTCCCGATGTCCGGCCTGATGGTGTTCTCGGCCTGGTGTCTCGGGATTCTCAACACGCACCGCCGATTCTTCTTGCCCTACGCGGCCCCGGCGCTGTGGAACGTGGCCGCGATCGTCGCCCTGGTGGCGGCGGGCACCTGGCTCGTGAGCCCGTCGCTGCCGCTCGACGAGCAGCTGGCGCGCCTCGCCCTGGCTCTCGCCTGGGGTACGGTGGCGGGCGGCGTGTTGCAGGTCGCCGTGCAGCTGCCGGCGTGCTGGCGGTTGCTCCACGGCATCGCGCTGCGCGTCAGCACCGCGCCGGCGGGGGTGCGGGACGTGCTCGTCGCCTGGGCCCCGCTGGTGCTGGGCGCCGGTGTGGCCCAGCTCTCGTCCCTCGTGGACACGTTCCTGGGCTCGCTCGCCGGGGAGGGCGGGGTCTCGAGCCTGGTGTACGCCCAGCTCATCCAGGTGCTGCCGATCAGCCTGTTCGGGACTTCCGTCGCGGCGGTCTCGCTCCCGGAGCTGGCCCGCGACGCCGTGGGCACCGCGCCCAACGACCAGCTCCGCGCCCGGATCGCGCTGGGGTTTCGGCGCATCGTTTTCTTCGTGCTGCCGTCGTCGTTCGCCTTCGTGGCCCTCGGGCCGGTGCTCGTGGCCGCGCTGTTTCAGACCGGCCGATTCGGCCAGAGCGACACGGTCACGGTGGGCGGAGTCCTCGCCGCATACGGTGTGGGCCTCTTGGGGCAGGCGACGGTGAAACTGTTCGCCTCGGGCTTCTACGCGCTGCGGGACACGCGGACGCCGGTGCGGATCGCGTCGCTGTCGCTCGTCTTGTCGAGCGTGCTCGCGTATCTGCTGATGCGTCGCTACGGTCCCGCCGGGATCGCGCTCGGGTCCTCGCTCGGTGCGTGGGTGAACGTGGTGCTGCACGTGCGCGATCTGAACCGTCGTGTCGGGCGGGTGCTGGCCTTCGCGGAGTGGCGCGCGTTCGCCGCCGCGCTGGTGGGCGCCGCGGGCGCCGCGGGCGCCGCGGTCGGCGCGGCGAGCCTGGCCGAGGGCCTCGCGCCCGTGCCCCGGGGGGTTGTCGCGCTGGCTATTTTTGGGGTGGTGTATGGCGCGCTGACGCTGGCGCTCAAGCATCCCGACGCCGCCCGGACATGGCAATCCCTGACCGCCTTTCGCGCAAACTAGAAGCCCTTCCCGACAAACCCGGCGTCTACCTCTGGAAGAACGCCGCCGGGGAGATCGTGTACGTCGGGAAGGCGAAGAGCCTGCGGGCCCGCGTGCCCAGCTACTTCGGGCCCGACGCCCAAGACACCCCCGAGCGCGCCGCGCTGGCCGGCCAGATCGCCGACCTCGAGACGATCATCGTGCCGAGCGAGGCGCAGGCGCTGCTGCTCGAGAACAACCTCATCAAGGAGCACAAACCCCGCTTCAACATCCGGCTCACCGACGACAAGAGCTACCCGCGCATCGCGGTGACTCTGGCGGAGCCGTTCCCGCGGGTCCTCGTGGTGCGTCGCGTGAACATCCCCGGGGCGCGCTATTTCGGGCCGTACACCGACGTCGCCACGCTGCGGCAGACCCTGAAGATCATCCGCCGCATCTTCACCGTGCGCTCCTGTCATTGGGACCTGCCGCGGGACGCGCCGCCGCGGCCGTGCCTCGACTACCACATCGAGCGCTGCAAGGCGCCGTGCGTCGGTTACCAGAGCCAGGCCGACTACCGGCGGATGATCGACGACGTGCTGGTGTTCCTCGAGGGAAAGACGGTGGACGTGCGCCAGCGCCTGCGCGAGCGGATGCTCGAGGCGAGCCGCACGCTCGACTTCGAGCGTGCGGCGCAGCTGCGCGACGCGTTGCAGTGGTTGGACCAGCTCGAGCAGCCACAGACGGTCGAGCTGGTGGGCGGCGGGGACGCGGACGCGATGGGGTTCGCGCGGGACGGGGACGACGCGTGCGGCGTCGTGCTGCGCGTGCGCGACGGCAAGCTGATCGCGCGCGACCACTGGTTCTTCGAGAACGCCGAGCGCGAGACCGAGCGCGCGCTGCTCGCGGCCTTCCTCGTGCGCTGCTATCTGCCGCTCGAGGTGCGGGCCCGCAAGGCGCTGCTCCCATTCCCGCCGGAGGACCTGGAATCGCTGCAACAACTCGCTCCGGAAGTGGAGTGGCACGTCCCGCAGCGCGGCACCAACGCGAAGCTCGCCGAGCTCGGGGATCAGAACGCGCGCTACCTGCTGGACGGCCTGAAGATCGAGAGCTTCGACATCGACGAGCGCTCGGCGGATCCGGTGTTCGCGCTGGGGCGGGATCTGGGGCTGGCGGCGGTACCGCGCTCGTTCGTGTGCATCGACATCTCGACCAACCAGGGGCGCGACACGGTGGGATCGCTCGTCTGGTTCGAGGCGGGCCGGCCCAAGAAGGCCGAGTACCGCCGCTTTCGCATCCGCGGCGCGCCGCAGGACGACTTCGCCGCCGTGCACGAGGTCGTGACGCGCTATCTCTCGCGGCGGATCGCCGAAGAGAAGGCGCTCCCGGACCTGATGGTGATCGACGGCGGCAAGGGACAGCTCGGCGCGGCGCTGGACGCCGCCCGGGCGCTCGGCCGGGAGCAGCTCCCGGTCGTGAGCCTCGCGAAGCGGGAAGAAGAGATCTTTCTGCCGGGTCAGCCCGAGCCGCTGCGGCTGTCGCGCCGCAGCCCGTCGTTGAAACTGTTGCAGCGCGCGCGCGACGAGGCGCATCGGTTCGCGGTGAGCTACAGCCGCACGCGACGCGCCCAGCGCACGATCACGTCCGAGCTGCTCGCCATCCCGGGGATCGGGCCGGGCCGGCGGCGACTGCTGCTCGAGCGATTCGGCTCGCTCGCAGGCGTCAAGACCGCGACGCCAGCCGAGATCGCGGCCTTGCCCGGCTTCTCCACGACCCTCGCCGAGCGGATTCTCGACCGGCTGCATGCACGCGCGTGACAATCGCGGCTTGATGACGGCGACCCTCCCCTGGATGCTCGAATGCTCCGGCTGCGGCACGACCCGCAGCCCGGACGGCCTGCCCGCCGTGTGCGACTGTGGCCAGCCGTATCTCGTGCGGTATCCCACTGCGCCCGCCCCGGAAGCGAAGGCGGCGCTGCGCGAGCGTCGCTGGACGATGTGGCGGTATCGCGAGTGGCTGCCGCTGGCTCGTGGGGAGTCGCCCGTGACGCTGGGCGAGGGCGGAACCCCGCTCCTCGCCGTGCCTCGCCTCGCGGAGCAGCATGGGTTTCGCGACCTGCGAGTGAAAGAGGAAGGGAGCAACCCCACCGGCTCGTTCAAGGCGCGCGGACTCGCGGCGGCGGTGACCCGGGGCCTGGGCGCGGGGGCGCGGGCGTTCGTCGTCCCCACGGCGGGGAACGCCGGTGTCGCGCTCTCGGCCTACGCCGCCCGCGCCGGGGTCCCCGCTCGCGTGTACGCCCCGGCGAGCACGCCGCCGACCATTCTCGCCCAGATCCGGAGCTTCGGCGGCGATCTGGTCCTGCTCGACGGCCATATCGGCGATTGCGGCACGGCCGCCCGCGCGTACGCCACGGAGACGGGTGCCGTGGACGTCTCCACCCTGCGGGAGCCCTACCGCATCGAGGGGAAAAAGACCCTCGGCCTCGAGCTCGCCGAGCAGCTCGGCTGGACCCTGCCGGACGCGGTCGTGTACCCCACCGGTGGCGGCACCGGGCTGATCGGCATGTGGAAGGCGTTCGCGGAGCTCACGTCCGCCGGCTGGGTGCGGGGGAAGCTTCCCCGGATGTACACGGTGCAGTCCGCCGGGTGCGCGCCCGTCGTGCGCGCGTTCGAGGCGGGCGCCGAGGCGTGCACGCCGTGGTCCGAGCCGGAGACGATCGCGGCCGGGCTGCGCGTGCCCGCCCCCTTGGGAGGTCGGTTGATGCTGCGGGCGTTGCGTGAGAGCGGCGGTGGGGCGGTGGCGGTCACGGACGCTCAGCTGTCCGCCGCGGCGCGCGAGCTGCAGACCGTCGAGGGGATCGACGCGGCGCCGGAGGGGGGAGCGGCGCTCGCCGGAGCGGTCGCCCTCAAGCAGCGCGGCGAGATCAGGGCGGACGAGCAGGTCGTCATCTTCAACACCGGCGCCGGGTGGCTCTACCGGGGCTAACCCGTTTATATTGCGCAGCTTCGATCACATGCGCATCGCGATCCTCGATCCCGCCGCCGGCATCGCCGGCGACATGACCCTGGGGGCTCTGCTCTCCCTCGGCGTGCCCGCGGCGTGGCTCGAGGGACTGCCGCGGCGGCTGGGGCTTGAGCGGGTCGGCGTGGCGGTCCGCGACGTCGCCCGGTCCGGGGTGCGATGCACGCAAGTGGAGTTCACGATCCCCGAGCAGCCGCACGGACGGCACGTCGGGGAGCTGGTGCAGCTGGTCGAGCGCGCGCCGCTGTCCGACTGGGTGAAGCAGCGCGCCGTGCGCGCGTTCCGGCTGATCGGCGAGGCCGAAGGGCGCGTGCACGGGGTGGCGCCGGAGCAGGTGCACCTCCACGAGGTCGGGGCGGTGGACGCGGTGCTCGACATCGTCGGCGCGGTCGAGGGGTTCGAGCAGCTCGGCGTCGAGGCGATCTACAACTGGCCGGTGGCGGTGGGGAGCGGGTGGGTGGACGCGGCACACGGCAAGCTACCCGTACCCGCGCCCGCGACCGCCATCTTGTTCGAAGGGCTCGACGTCGCGCCCGGGAGCGGGGGACCGGTGGAAGGGGAGGCGACGACGCCGACCGGTGCCGCACTGGTGCGGGTGCTCTCGTCGGGCCCGCCGCCCGGACAGTGGCGGCTCGTGAAGAGTGGTTGGGGCGCTGGCCAGCGCGACCCGAAGCACTACCCTAACGCGCTGCGGATCCTCGTCGCGGAACAGGTGGCGGAGGCGGGCCGCGTGGCGCTGCTGGCGACGGACGTGGACGACATGAGCCCCGAGTACGTGGAGCCGCTGCGGCAGGCGCTTGTCGCCGCGGGCGCGCTCGACGTGCAGACCTGGCCCGTGCAAATGAAAAAGGGGCGTCCGGGGTTTCGCGTGGAGGTGGTGGCGCCGGAAGCGCTGGCCGAGCCGGTGACGGCGGCGCTGTTCCGGCACAGCACCACGGCGGGGGTGCGGCGCTGGGTGGCGGAGCGCGCGACGCTGGGGCGCCGCCAGGTGACGGTGCAGCTCGGGCCCGAGGTCTCCGTGCGGGTGAAAGTGCTGGAGCAACCCGACGCGGACGGGGTTCGGGTGAAGCCGGAATATGACGACGTTCTCGCGGCGGCGCGCGCCCTGGGCAAGCCGCCGCTCGAAGTCGCCCGCGTCGCGCAGCGCGACGCGGAAGCGCTCGTGGCCAAATCCAAGGAGTGAGCATGACCCTCAAGCAGGTCGTTGGACTACTTGTCTGTCTCGTCGCGGCGGCGCCGGCCGGCGCCGCCGCGCAGGTATGGCTCCCCGCCGCGTGCGACATCAAGCCGGGTCACTACCTCGTGAACAGCGGGGTCCTGTACTTGCGGAGCGCGGCGAGCACCAAGTTCGCGGATCAGCGGACCAAGGACCTGAAGGACGCGAGCCGTGTCCTGACGCAAGCCGTGACGAGCGGCGGGCAGGAGAAGAACCCCGCCGCGTGGTACTATCTCGGACGCTATTACCTGATGACGCAGGATCTCGGGGGCGCGGACTCCGCGCTCGGCAAGGCCCTGGCGCTCGCGCCCACCTGCAAGGACGACATCCTGCTGTACCGCCGGCAGGCGTGGGTGCCGCTCTTCAATGCGGGGGTGCAGGCGTGGCAGGCGGGGAACACCGACTCGGCGATCGCGAGCTTCCGCCGCGCCAACCAGATCTACACCGCAGAGCCGATGGGGCTCGTCTACATCGCCGATCTGTTCGCGGGTGCGAACCAGATGGACTCCGCGGCGAGATACTTCCAGCTCGCGCTGCCGGTGGCGTCCGATCCCAAGTACGCGAAAGAGCGGCGCGACGCGCTGTTCAGCTTGGCGCGGGTGTACCACGCCATGCAGCGGTATGACGATGCGGCGACCAGCTACAAGCAGTACCTGGCCGCCTACCCCAGCGATATCCAGGCGTTGGCGGGCCTGGCGGCGCTGTACGCGCGGGCGGGGAAGCGCGATTCCGCGATGGCACTCTATAGCCAGATTCCCGATCACGCCGACTCGGCGAGTGCCGACGATCTGTTCGCGGCCGGTCTGGCCGTGCTTAACGCCGTGCCCGACATACCGGACACCGTCACCCTGGCGAGCGCGTGCCGCGCGGCGCAACGGAAGAAGATCCCGGCCCCCACCCCGCGGCAGATCGCGGCCAAGTGCGAGCCCGCCGCAGCGGATACGATGCGGAAGTTCCACGTCGTAGCCGATCCACAGTACCGGCTGGCGGCGAGGGCCTACGAGGCCGGGCTCGCCAAGAACCCGTATGCGCGGGACGCGCTGTACAACCTTGAAGGGATTGCCTTCCTGGTGGGTGACTCGAGCAAGATCCTGCCGCTGGCGCAGCGGCTGTACGCGATCGATCCGATGAACAAGAACTCGCTCGCGAAGCTCATCCAGGCCTGGCAGCTCCTGGGGCGGAAGGACTCGGTGCTGCACTACCTCCAGGTCGCCGACTCGCTGCCTTGCGAGGTGACAGCGACAAGGGTCCGACGCTGGAAGGCCTGCTGACGAACGGCGGGGCGAAGCCGAGCCACCCGTTCGCGCTCAAGTTCGACTTCCTGGACGCCAAGGGGAACGTGGTGGCAACCCAGTCCCAGGACGTCCCGGCGCTCGACGCGGGGGCGAATCACCCGTTCACCCTGAAGGCGGACGGGGCGGGCATCGTGGCGTGGCGGTACCGGCGGTCGTAACGTCGTGAACGGAGAACGCTTGCAAGGAGGAACCATGAGGGCACGTAGCGTCATCCCGGTCCTTGCTGTCGCTGGCATCATCCTGCTCGGCTGTGACGGCGTATCTACGGATACGGCCAGCCTGACTCGCCCCTCCTTTATCACCGACGGCGAGCTCGACGGCAACGCCCATCCCGCCGTCGTCCTCCTCGTGATGGATGTCGGCGGCCGGCCGGCGTTCCGCTGCTCCGGCACCCTCATCGCTCCGAAGGTCTTGCTGACCGCCGGACACTGCGCCGGAGAGCCCGGGGAGTTCAGCGGCATGCGCATCTTCACCGAGTCCGACGTCGAGAACGGGAACAACAACTTCCCGTTCGCCGGTCCCAACAGCGTCGAGGCCACGGAGTGGCATTCACACCCGCTCTTCACCGAGAGCGCGTTCTTCCTGCATGACGTGGGCGTCGTTCTGCTCTCGAAGGCCGTCAAGCTCCCCGCCGACCAGTACGGGAAGCTTCCCAAGCAGGACCAGCTCGATGCGCTTAAGCCCAGCAGCGCCACCGTGTTCACCGCCGTGGGCTACGGCCTGCAGCAGATCAACCCGGTCTTCATCGAGGCTGAGAAGATCCGCATGTTCGCAGAGCCTCACCTGATCCAGATCGACGGGGGGATCGTGGGGGACTTCTCGCTGCTGCTGTCGAACAACGCCTCCACAGGCGGCACCTGCTTCGGCGACTCCGGCGGCCCCAACTACCTGGGAAGCGGCAACGTGGTCGCCGGCGTGACCTCGTTCGGGCTCAATGGGACGTGCGGTGGGACTGGCGGAGTCTTCCGGTTGGACCGCAAGAACGTCCTGGATTTTGTCACCCGGTACCTGAACTGAGCGGGCAGGCTGCGCGGGGGTAGCATGCCAGCTTAGCTTCCCGCGACGAGACGGCCGTCGCTCACCAGCGACGGCCGTTGGTTTTTCAACGAGTTACTTCGTGCCACATCTTAGCGGAGGTTGGCGAAGTTGACCACGGGGCACCGAACAAGGGTCGCGGTGACTTCGAGCGTTCCCAGGCCAGCTGTAACCGCCGCCTCGATATCGTCGTCTTTGCTCAACTCGAATGGGGTGACGCCCGGGTTCCAATGGAAGACCTGTAGATTCCACGCGCCCCCCTTGTAGCCGACCTCGGTCGGGATGAAGTTGAGCACGTTGCAGCTCGTCGCATCGTTGGGCAACGCTGCCAGCAGGCGAGCGCATTGCACTGCCGGTGTCGTCCCATCTGCACCGACGATATGGAAGACGACATTCCCTTGGCTGATCAGCTGCGCTGCCTGCGGTGACGATGTGACCTCTGCGGTCGCTTCGTATTCGATGATCTGGTGGTCGTAGAATCCCGAGTTACGGACGCTGGCCGGGCCGCTGGTAGAGAGACTCGGACCCACACTCAGACTTCCAGCGGGATCGGTGATCGCGTGGTCGCTTGAGCAGGCCGCGAGAGCCGCTGCTGCTGCTGCGGCAAGGGTGATGAGCTTTATCATCGGGTCCTCCCTCGTGAGGAGTGGTCACAGGTGTGCCGCCGCGCTCCAGCGGCAATGTGAGGGGGTGGGTCGAGCGAGAGAAGTGACGCGAGGGGGCCTTAGAGGATTCTCATACTGCTCTAATCGAGTCCAGGTGAACTGGCGAAGCTCCGGCACCTACGAGTATCGGGGCAAAACGCCACCCGGCGGGGCGCGCCCCGACGCTCGAAGATGCGCAAAACGAGAAGTTACAGCACTGCTATAGTCAGCACGATCGTCGCCGGCCGTGCCGAAGAGCGGCTGACCAAGTAACACCTGGCCGGATGGGTTGGACCCCATCACCGTCGTCCCCGTGCTCGGGTCGAAAGAGACGAACTGACCTGTGGAGAGGGTTTGCGTTCCCGACGTGCTGCCGTACGCAAGTGGGATGGTGTTGGCCCCCGGGCCGTTGAGTGCGGTCGGCAGGGTAAAGGTAATGCTCAGATTGACCCCCTGCGTGGTGGTCACACTCCAAGTAGCGCCGCCGTTATCCTTGACAGAGCCCTGGCCCGGGAACGCGTCGGGGAAGCGGAGATCGCTGCCTTTGGTGAGTGTAAGCGCGGCCGCCGTGACTTCGATGGTCGCCAACGCCGGCGACATCTTGGTCTGTGCCGCCGCGATGCCGGGCAGCAGCAGCGCCGTCAGCCATGCGAGTTTCTTTGCGACATGTGCCATAGAACCTCCGTCTTGGGCGTTTGAGGTTGTGTGCTGCTTACCTGACACCGGGTATCATCAGGGGGCTTGGTGCAAACGGGCCGAAGGAGACGCTGAGCGCGCTCCGTTCCCCCGCGTGGCCAAGCTGAACGTTGAGCTTGTTTGGCCCACGCCACGTGAACACATAGCGGTTCTCCGTACTGGCGAAGGCGACGAGCGGCCCGAGGACCGTGGCGCCGGATAGCTCCACGTTGGGCTGGTGGTAGATCATCGCTGCCCACGTGTGCCCCAATGCCACTCGCACGTCGGCGTAGCGTTGTCGCGGCTCGGCTTCGCTATAGGAGATCTGGACGCGGTCGAGCGGGGCCACGTAAACCTGCCACGCGCGCCCGGACAACGAGGAGCGGGATGCGCGCACGGTAGCCCAGCCGACCGAATAGCCCAGGTCCAGGAACGTTGCGCCCCGATCGTCGCGGGTCAGCCCGAAGATGGGACCGCTCAGCCCTTGCGGGAACAGAAGACCTGATCGTGCCTCGGCCGCGGCGCGCAGGCGGTCGAGCCGCGCGCGCGAGGCGGGCAAGATCTGATTGGGGTCGAACACAATGAGAGTCAGCTGCCGCGGTTGCCAAACGACCTCGACCCCCAGCCTCTCTCGCAACTGCTCCAGCGTCATGTAAGCGATCGGGGGTTCCCGCAATCCCACGAGCTTGAAGATGGGAGCTGCAGGCAGAACGAGCACCCTGCCTTCATCCCGCGACTCAGCGAGCACGAGGACGCTGCCGATCCCCTCCAAGCGAACCTCGACGAGCAGGGTCTCTGCGGGGGCTGTCACGGGCTCCGCGGCGCGGTGAGACTGAGCAAGCCGGGATGTCGCGAGGCTTCCACCATAGGCCGGCCGGCCCGAGGCGATCAACCAGACCATCGCACACCACGCCAGGGCGAATGCCGGCGCGCGTGGCGACGTCTTGATCACGGCGCGACCACTTTGGTGATGTAGCGGGTGGCAAAGTCAAGCCGTGTGACGACTCCGGTCGGCCGCTCCGGCGGCGTCTCCGGAACTACCGCCTCAAACAGCGTGACGAGCCGTAAGACGGTCCCTGGTTCAAAGCTCTCACGGACCAGGATGCGGAGGGTCTGCGTTTCTCCGGGGCCGAGCTGAAAGACCCGGGGGCTGACGACGGCATCTACCGGGGAACCCAGCTGAACCTTTCCGTCGACGACCTCTCCGTGCCTGAGCTCCACGCTCACCCGCATGCGCTCTGTGGACCGGTTCCACAGGGTCGTCTTCGCATACCCGTCTTTCAGCTCGATGACCGGCTGGACCTGCCCCCTGCACACGCCGGCCGGGACTGTCAGCATCGCGAATGCCAGCCCGGCCGGCACAAGAGCGGACCCGAGCCAGCGCCGCGCTCCGAGTCCTAGACCTCCGTTCCGCACGATGGTCCCTCCGGTCTTAGGCTTCCAGCATGACGCAGGCGGCGAAGCTATCGCTATGACGCGGGGAGCACACTACGCTGAGAGGACGAGAAAGCAGCTAAGCCTTTGCGACGAGACGCCAGTCCTAGCGAACTAGTCTTCGTTGGACTGCTAGGCGCTGGGACGGTCTCCGGACGAGCGTGCTGAATGTTGTTGGGCATGCATGTACGCCGCGACCTGGAGCCGGCTGCGTAGCGCCAGCTTTTCCAGGACGTTATGCACGTGGCTCCTGATCGTATCGGTGGAGAGATGGAGCTGGTGCGCGATCTCCTTGTTGCTCATCCCGGCCGTGATCAGGTCGACCACCTGCCGCTCCCGCTTCGTCAACCGTACCGCCTGGAGTGCTTGGCCCTCGCCCCGTCGTACCGCCAGATCGGCAATCTGAGAGAAGAGCGAGACAGTCAAGGGAGGCGGGAGGATATTGGCGCCCTGCGCCACCGATCGAATGGCATGGAGGAAATCGTCTAGCGTGGCGGCCTTCAGGACGAACCCGGACACGCCGGCCCGCACGTATTCTACGACGTCATCCTGTATCGGGAGGAGCCCCATCACGATCACCTTCGTGTTGGGCGACGCCTGGCGTATCGTTCGAGCCAGCTGCAAGGCATCCCCATTTCGCAGCGCCTGATCCAGCAGCACCACGTCCGGCTTGGCAGCCGGCACACGGCGCAGCGCCTCCTCCCCATCGGCCAGAGCCGCGACGACGGTGAGATCGTGCTGGGTGTTGAGCATCGCAGCTAGTCCGTCGCGGAACAGGCGGTTGTCGTCGACGAGGAAAAGGCGGAGCTTCATGACGTCAAAGGTGCCCCGGGCGGAGGCGGTCTTCAACCCGGCGTGCGCTGGCAAACACCGGTCCTAGCACCCTGTACTACGGGCTTACTTGATGTCGTGGCTGCGGCGCAACAGCCGGGCCGTCGTCGTCCCAACCATGAGCGAGCCCGCGAGCGCGACGAACAACCCGAGGCCGAGTCGCGGCACGAGCATCGGATTCGTGCGCAGTTCGCGGTAAGTGATGAAGAGCTGCGCGATCAGCCACAGCGCGTACCCGGTGAGCGCCCAGCCTAGCACGGCGATGCCTCGCTCGAGCCCCGGTGCCGGCCGCAGCCAGTAGCGCACGCCCGCCACGAGGCAGACGCCTCCGCCCGCCGCCAAGAGGCGGCCGTTCAGGCCGATGACGCCTCGCAGCGGGTCGAGCCCGGCGAACAGAGACAGCCAGGGCAGGAACGCCCCGATCGCCGTCAGCGCGCCGCCCACGACGGCGGCTGCGGCGACGAGGCGCTCCTGAACGTTCGGCCGTGAGCTGGCCATGGCTATGGATTGCTGGTTCCCGGGCGCACGTCGAAGAAGAGGTACACGTTGGTCGGGATATCGCCGGTGATCTTCGCGCCGCTCGGATCGGCGGCCTGCAAGGCGCGCACGGTGGCGAGGCTCTTGCCGGCGACGACCTGGTTCCACGTCGCGGGATCCTTCACCCCGACGACGTCGAGCTCCCACCAGTTCCCCTCCGCCTGATCCACGATGTGACTGTGAGCCGGGAGCGGCGCGTTCTCAGTCCCGGGGCCGAAGACGCGCGAGATGTCGATCGTGGACGGGTGGTTGATGCAGTGACCTACCATCGGGCACTGCAAGGTCGCCACGTCGGGTCGGAAGCCGAGGGGCGTCATCACGAACAGCGTCGGAATGTTCCCAGGCCGCGGATCGACGGTGCCGTCGGAGCCGACCTCGCAGTCCGTGGTCGAGCCGACGGGATTGCCGTCCTCGACCGGCGTGCGGCAGAAGAAGGGCTTGTGATAGAAAAACTGCACGGTCTTCCCCTGGAGCCAGCCCGCCGTGAACCCGAACTCGGCACTGTCCACCTGGTTCTGGGTTTGTTCGAACGACGGAGCCGTAAGCCCCGGATGGAGCTGCATGGGTGTGCCGTGGTCTGAACAGGCGGCGACGGCGGTCGCAAGCGTGACTGCTGTGCAACGACCAAGAGCGTTGGGGCGCATAGAGAACCTCCCGAGGAGATGTCCACCTACAGCGACTTCAGGTATTCGACCAAATCCCCTTTCTGCTGCGGCGACAGCCCCAGCCCGAAGAACCGGTCGTAATGCTCGACCGCGTCCAGCAACGTCGCCGCGCTGCCGTCGTGGAAGTACGGCGGGTGCTGCCCGAGCGCCCGCAGTGGCGTGGTACGGTACTGGTGGTTCTTCAGTCTCGTGGCCCGCACGGGATCCATACCCGTCTCGGACGGATCGTGCAGGATCCCGAGGTTGACATCGGTGAAGGCCAGGGACGGAATGTGGCAAGTGGCGCACCGCGCGGTGGCATTGAACAGCGCCTTGCCGCGCTCCGCCGCCGCGGGATCGAAGGTCCCCTCAGGCGGTGGCGGGGTGCTCAGGCTGAGCTGGTAGGCACGGAGCACGGGAAGCACCGGCGTCACGCGGTCGGGCGTCTGCTGGATGTTGATCCCGAGCACCGGGTCGGAGAACGAGCCGTGGCCGTGCATCTGGGTGACGGCCACGTAGTTGTTCCAGTAGGAGACCGGGCCTTCGGCGGTGTAGGTCTCGAGGGCGACTCCCCGCAACCCTAAAGCCGGCGGGATCTCGACGGGATTGTTGATGCCGTCCCGGTTGAACTCCGCGTCGTACTTGCCGGGACCCCACGAATTGAACACCGCCTTCACGGCGGGCGGGAGGACGGGCGAGAGCGCGACGATTGCCCCGACGTTCAGATCGCGGTTCGGCAAGCCGTCGAGTCGCCGGCCGACGCCGGCAGTCACCGCGTTGTCGACGGTCGAGTGGCACAGCGCGCACGTTATCCCGAGGCTCTTGATGTGTCGGTCCGCCGTGACCACGGCCTCTACGCCCACGACGGCGTCGCGCCGCAGCAGCTCCACCGTGGTCGCAGCGCTCGTGAGATCGGCGCTCGCCAGGAATCCCGGCGGCAGCCGCTCCGCATCCACTTTGAGGCCCACGGCGAGCGCCGTGGCCGGCGAAACGGCCGTCTCGACCACCTCGTTCAGGTGCAGGGTGTCGGTCCAGAACGGCTCGTCGCCGAACGTCCAGTGCCGGAAGATGTATTGGCCCTGCGCCGGGACGTCGAGCGGCGCACCGGCGAGCAGGCGTTCGGGCGGCGGGACGGCGCGGCTCGCCGGAGTGGTGAGGCTGGGGTGATCGGTGCAGGCAACGAGGAGCGCGGCCAGGGTGGGGCGGAGGGACGCAACGCGCATAACGACCTCCTGGAAGGGACCAGGGCATCGGACATCTATAATATATGTACGTATATTTTAGAAGCGTTGGTTCTCCGCGAGGCACCCTTGACAGGCCGCTCGGCGGGCCGTATTGCAGTACGACGAACGCATGTTGCTTTTAGAAACCACGGACGGGAGGTAACGATGACGCGTACCTGCCATGTCGCGGTCGCGCTGAGTCTGATCGCTGGGGCGTGTCGCGAGCTCCCGGACACGCCCTCGCGTGCGGAGCGGCTGGCCGCCGCCCAGTCGCAGAGCAGCCCGAGTACTCCGGCGTGGTGGAACAAGTATCTGTATCTCGTGAACAACGGACCGATGAGCGGGGGTGCTCCCACCGCCTCGACGAGCGTTGGCGGCGACGTCGACGTGTCGAACGAGTGCGGCCCGCAGAGCGAGACCTACATCACGTTGAACCCCAACGGTCCCCGCCAGCTCACCGCCGGCTCGAACGAGATCTTCCGGCTGCCGATGCGCGCCTACTTCTCTTCCGACGGCGGCAGTAGCTGGGGGGGCGTCGACGTTCCGCTGCCGCCCCCCTTGTCGGGCGCGAACGACACGCGGTTCGGCTCCGACCCGACGCTTGCCTTCGACACGCGGGGAAACGTCTTTTACGGGTTCATCGTCGTTTTCTTCAGCGCCAGTCTGAACACGCCGGGCAACGGGGTCGGCATCAACGGCACCGAGCTGGCCGTCGCCCGCTCTTCGGACGGTGGGAGCACCTGGCCGCTCTTAACCGAGTTCTCGTTCGAGCCCGGGGAGAATCACTTCAACGACAAGCCTATGATCACCGTCGATAACACCGCGGGCAGCCGCTTCCGCGATAATATCTACGTCGCCTGGGACGCGGCCTTCGGCGGATCGACTGCCGGCGGCATCCGCGTCGGCCACTCCACGGACCATGGCGCGACCTTTGCCGTCAACCGCGCCGACAACCCCGGCGGGCCAGGGAACTCCATCGGGGCAGTGCCCTTCGTGGGCCCGGAGGGGACGCTGTACGTGGCCTGGAACGATTTCTCTGCCAACATAATTGCCTTCAACCGCTCGCTCGACGGGGGCATGACCTGGGGCGCACAACGGACCATCGCCCCGAAGGTCATCCCGTTCGATATCGGCATCCCGGCTGAAGCGGTCCGCCGTGCACTCGTCTACCCCGCCTGCGATACCGACCGCTCGAACGGCCGGCAGCGCGGCCGGCTCTATTGCACGTGGATGGATCTCAACGCGTCCGGCAACACCAGCATCTTGCTCTCGTTTTCCGACGACGCCGGCTCGAGCTGGTCGGTGCCGGCCGCGGTCGGCCACCAGTTGCCCGGGACGGATCGCTTCAATCAATGGCTCTCCGTCGATCCGGTCTCGGGCGACGTGACCGCCTCCTACTACGACACGCAGAACGACCTCACCGGCCAGCGCTTCATGACCGACGTCTACCTCTCGCGCTCCACGGATGGGAGCGGCACCTGGCTCGCCGACGTGCGCGTTTCGACGCAGAGCTCCAACGAGCACGACTGCGGCGGGCTGTTTCCGTGCGCGTCGATCAACTACGGCAACCAGCAGGGCGACTACGAGGGGCTGGTCACGTTCCGAAACGTGTCGCATCCGATCTGGACCGACAGCCGGCGCAACACGGAGCGGGCGGGCGATCCGGACTGCGGGCGCGGGCGGGGGCTCATGGAGGAAGTGTTCAGCGCGAGTGTCAAGAATTAGACGCGTCGCTCCGTCCTTCGAAGATGAGACGGCCGTCGCGCACCGGCGACGGCCGTTGGTTTCCATCTGTGGGACCACGGCGCGCTAGCCTCGGGGCGCGCCACCGGGCGGCGTGTGGCGCGGGGCGCCGACCTGGCAGCGGCGGCCGGGCGGAGTACCGCGTCGCGCAGTTCACTGCTAAGTTAGGGGGTCGCTTGGAGGCCCTGTGCGCCGTAGCGACCTCGCGGGCGTAATTCAGGGGTAGAATGCCAGCTTCCCAAGCTGGACGTCGCCGGTTCGAATCCGGTCGCCCGCTCTCCCCTCCTGCTTGACAAGTTGCAGTCTGAGCGGTCGTTTAATCCTGCAACTCCCCCCGCGCAGTCACTCGGCATGCAGGTGAGACCGACATCCCGCAGAGTGCAGCGCCGGCGCAACGCTGGCCGGCGGCGCACCCGCGTGCTCATCGCCGATGACCATCCGGTGCTGCTGCGCGGGCTCTCCGGGCTGCTCAAGTTGCAGGGATTCAGCGTCGTGGCGGAAGCGGCGGATGGGCGGGCGGCCATCGCGCTCGCCCGCGAGCGCCGCCCCGACGTGGCGGTGCTGGACGTGGCGATGCCGGTGCTCAACGGGGTCGACGCCGCTCGGGAGATCCTGCGGGCGCTGCCGCGCACGCGAGTGGTGCTCCTCACGGGAGTCGCGGAGGAGTCGGTGGTGCCCGAGGCGCTCCGGGTGGGCGTGCAGGGGTTCGTCGTGAAGGCCCAGGGCATCGAGGATCTGGCCCAGGCGATCAAAGACGTGACTGCCGGGGCGCTCTATGTCAGCCCCTGCTACTCCCATGCCGTGATGCGGGCCTGCCGCCGCGACGACAACGGCAACGGCGCCGGGCCGCTCAGCCCGCGCGAGCGCCAGATCCTTCGCCTGATTGCGGAAGGCAGGACCACGAAGCAGGCCGCGGGGTTGCTGGACATCGCGGTGAAGACAGCAGAGTGTCATCGCGCGAGCCTGATGGACAAGCTCGGCATCCACGAGACGGCCGGCCTGGTGCGCTACGCCATCCGCGAAGGCTTGGTCGTCGCCTGACGAGTTGATGATCGGTTGATGCTGCGCGGATATGCTCCGCGCAGCATGATTTCGATGTTTCCCCCACCCGAGTCCCGCTCGGGTGAATGCCCGACCCCCCCGTCCGGTGAAGTCCCGATTACGGCGCGCTCGCGCGCGCCGGATTCTACACCCCGATTACCGCGGTCACGCTGCACCGAGCCCTGTCACGCCGGAGAGCCACGCCATGCGCCCTGACGCGTCCGCGCCGCCCTATTCGCCGTCCCGGTTCACCGCCCGTGGCGCCGCCCGCTGGGCGCTCCTCGGCGCTGTCGCCCTCGGCGCGGCGCTCATCACGCTCGGTCCCGACGCGCTGGGCCGCGGGCTCGGAGCGCTGCGGCGTCGCGTGAGCCCGGCGGTCGCACCGGGAGAGGCGGCGGCCCCGAGTGACACGCAGGCGGTGTACGGTCCCAAGCGCTTCGACACACCCACGGGCAGCTCGACCTACCACGTCGAGCGCTTCGCGATCGCCGTGGGGCCGGGAAAGCGCTACACCCTGCAGGTCGACAACGGTGGCGTCACGGGCGGGTCGGTCATCCTGAACGGCAGCACGGTGCTGTCGTCCAGTGACCTGGGCTCGGGGGCGGCGCGCTGGACGCGCGTGGTGCAGGCGCTCGCCGAGGATACGATCCAGGTGACGGTGCAGGGCCCCGCGGGGGCGGCCGTGACAGTGAGCGTGCTCGCCGCTTCTGATCCCACATTCCTCGTCTTCGGGCCGGACACCTTCCGGCGTACGACGAGCGCGCCGGCGACCGACACGCGCCACTTCACGATCTCCGCCACGGCCGCGGCGCCGTATCAGATGTGCGTCGTGAACGGGAATGCGGACGGGACCCAGCGCATCTCGAGCGCGACGATCGTACTGAACGGTGTGACCGTGGTGTCCCAGAGCGAGCTCAGCCAGCAGGTGGGCGGGCTCGTCAGGTTCCCCACGCTGCAGCGCGAGAACACGGTGGACGTGACGCTCGCGGCCAAGCCGAGCGGGTTTATCGCGCTGTGCTTCCGCGCGACCGACGTGACGCCGCCCGTGATCACCATCAATCAGCCCCCGGCCGGCTTCATCACCCGGGAGCCGCAAGTGACGGTCGCGGGGAGCGTGCAGGACGAGACCCGGACCACGCTGACGGTGAACAGCAACCCCACGACCGTGGGGAGCGACGGCAGCTTCAGCGCGACAGTGGCGCTCATGACCGAGGGGAGTACCGACATCCACATCGTGGCGACGGATGCGGCGCAGCACAGCACGGATTCGACCCGCACCGTCATCCATGACACGCAGCCGCCGGTCCTGACGCTCAACGCCCCCGCGGATCGGTTGATCACCAAGGAGACGAGTGTCACCGTCTCGGGCACGGTCACGGACCTCACCCCCGTGATGGTGAACGTGAACGGGATCCCGCTGCCGGTCGATGCAGCGGGGACGTTCACGGGCAGCGTGACCCTCAGCGAAGGGGCGAACGTCCTGACGGTGACCGCGACGGATGCCGCGGGCAACGCGACGAGCGCCGTCCGGATCGTGACGCGCGACACGCAACCCCCCGTCCTGACGCTCACGGCCCCGACCGACGGGGCGACGGTGACGAGCGAGACAGTCGATGTGCACGGAACGGCGACGGACGCGACGACGGCGGTCACGGTGACGGTCAACGGCAACCCGGCGACGGTGGGGAGCGACGGGAGCTTCAGCGCGACGGTGACATTGGCCGTGGGCCCGAACACGATCACGGCGGTGGCGACCGATGCGGCGGGGAACAGCACGACCGTGACGCGCTCGGTCACGCGGACGTCGTCGGGGTTGCCGCCGGACCCCAGCACGGTAGCGACCCCGATCGATGCGACCGTCGCGACGACAGTGGCCGCCTCGACCGCGTTCCTGTACGGCGGGCCGAACCCCGTCCAGACCGACGTGACCCCCGGGGCGATCACGCCCGTGCGGGCGGCGGTGCTGCGAGGAAGAGTCCTGACCCGAGACGGGCGGCCGCTGCCGGGAGCGCGCATCACGATCCTCGGTCACCCCGAGTACGGCCAGACGCTGTCCCGGGACGACGGGATGTTCGACCTCGCCGTGAACGGCGGCGGCGTTCTGACGGTGACCTACGGGAAGGCCGGGTTCCTGTCCGCGCAGCGCCCGGTCGACGTGCCATGGCAGGACTACGTCTTGGTGGATGACGCGGTACTCGTCGCGGCCGATGCTCAGGCGACGGTGATCGACTTCGCCCAACCCGCCGAGATCGCCCGCGGCAGCGTCGTGACGGACCAGGACGGCACCCGGCAGGCGACGCTGATCTTCCCGCAGGGGACACAGGCGAGCCTCGTCATGCCAGACGGAACGAGCCAGCCGGTCGGGTCGATCACGGTCCGGGCGACCGAGTACACCGTGGGCCCGGACGGCCCCGGCGCCATGCCCGCGCCGCTGCCGCCCACCAGCGCCTACACCTACGCCGTCGAGCTGAGTGCCGACGAGGCGATCGCCGCCGGCGCCAAGCGGGTGGACTTCGACCGGGCGGTCCCGTTCTACGTCGAAAACTTCCTCCACTTCCCCGTGGGAACGATCGTGCCCGTCGGATACTACGACTCCGACCGCGGCGCGTGGGTGCCGTCGAAAAACGGGCGGGTGATCAAGGTGCTCGACACGAGCGGCGGCATCGCGCAGCTCGATGCCGACGGGGACGGTGTGGCGGACGACGCGTCTGCTCTGGCGGCTCTGGGCGTGACCGACGCGGAGCGCCAGCGGCTGGCGCAGACCTATCAGCCGGGCCAGACGCTGTGGCGGTCGCCGATCACGCACTTCTCGCCATGGGATACGAACTACCCGTCGGCGCTGCCGTCCGACGCCCAGCCGCCCGATCCCCAGCCGATCACCAGCGGCGGTGGTGGTGGTGGCGGCGGCGGCGGGGCAGGCACGCCGCCGCGGCGTCCGCCACGCCACGCCGTCAACGACGACGAGGAGGAGCCCTCGGAGTGTAAGGGCTCGATCCTGGAATGCGACAATCAGACGCTGGGGGAGCGCCTGCCGGTCAGCGGGACGCCGTTTTTCCTCAACTACCGCAGCAGCCGGGTGCCGGGTCGCGTCGTGGCGAACCGCATGGTCATCCCGCTCAGCGGCGACTCCGTGCCGCCCAGCCTGGGGTTCATCCGGCTGCGCATCGAGATCGCGGGTCGTGTCTTTGGGGACAGCTTCCCGGCGGCTCCCAATCAGGAAAAGCTGTTTGTCTGGGATGGGAAGGACGTGTACGGCCGGCTGGTGCAGGGCGCCCAGATCGCGACCGTCAGCATCGGCTACAGCTACCCGGGCACCTACCGGCAGCCGGCGCCGACCGATCCGAGCTTCGGGCAGACCGGCGGCGCGGCGCTGGGCGGCACCGAGACGCGGGTCCAGAACACGCTGAAGCTGGTGCAGCGGGTGATGCTGGGGGCGTGGGACGCGCGCGCCGTCGGTCTGGGCGGGTGGACGCTCAACGTGCAGCACGCCTACAATCCCGTGAGCCGCGTCCTGTTCGCGGGGGACGGCACCCGGCGCAGCGCGCAGACGATCGGTCAATCCATCGTCACGGTGGCAGGCACCGGGATCAACGGATTCTCGGGTGACGGTGGCCCCGCGGTGAAGGCCACGATGCGGGGGCCCAATGGCATCACGGCCACCGCGGACGGCAGTCTGTACTTCGCCGACAGTTTCAACTGGCGTGTCCGACGCGTGAGTCCCGACGGGATCATCACGACGGTGGCAGGCAACGGCACCCGGGGATCGGCGGGCGACGGCGGTCCGGCGGTGAGCGCCGAGCTCGACGGTCCCGCGGATGTCGCCGTCGCTCCGGACGGCACGATGTACATCTCGGAGTTCTTCGGTCACCGCGTCCGCCGCGTGAGTCCCGACGGCATCATCACCACGTTCGCCGGCACCGGCACCGCGGGGTTCACGGGAGACGGGGGGCCCGCAGCGGCCGCCCAGGTGAACAATCCGTTCGGGGTGTCCGTGGCTCCCGACGGGGGCGTCTACATCGCGGACTACGGCAACAACCGCGTCCGTCGGGTTGGCCCCGACGGCGTCATCACCACCGTGGCCGGGGGTGGCCCCCAGGGAATGCTCGGCGACAGCCTCCCCGCGGTGCAGGCGACGCTCGCCCAGCCGCCCTTCGCGGCCGTCGGGCCCGACGGGCAGCTGTACATAGCGGACGCCGGGCACAAGCGGATTCGCCGGGTTCGCGCCGACGGCATCATCACGACGATCGCCGGAACTGGCGGTTGCTGCTACGGTGGCGACGGCGGGCCGGCCGTTGCGGCCAAGCTCTCTGGCCCGTTCTGGGTGGCGTTCGGCACCGACGGCAGCTTGTTCATCGCGGATTTCAACAACGAGCGGGTGCGCCGGGTGGGTCCGGATGGCATCATCAGCACCCTGGTGGGGAACGGCGACTTCCGGAGCAGCGGCGACGGCGGCCCGCCGCTGAGCGCCGGCATCGACCCCGGCACGCTCGTCGTGGGTGCCGACGGCGCGCTGTACATCGGCGACGTGGCGGGCAGCCGGGTGCGGAGAGTGGGACCGGCTCTGCCGGGCTTCGCCGCGAGCGACATCCTGATCCCCTCCGAGGACGGGCGCGAGATATATCGGTTCGGCCCGGACGGACGGCATCTCACGACGCTGGATGCGCTGACTCGGGCCGAGCGCTACCGCTTCGCATACGACGCCATGGGGCGCCTGCAATCGGTCACCGACGGCGCGGGCGTCACGACCACCGTCGAGCGGAGCGCTGACGGCACTCCGGTCATCGTGGCGCCGTTCGGGCAGCGCACCACGCTGAGCCTCGACACCCATGGGTTCCTCGCGCGGCTGGAGAACCCGGCCGGCGAGGCGACGCGGCTCGCCTATGCGGACAGCGGTGGCTTGTTGGTCTCCATGACAGACCCGAGGGAGCACGAGTTTCACTTCACGCACGACACCCTGGGCCGGCTGATACGCGAGGAGGACCCGGCGGGCGGCTTCACCTCGCTGACGAACCAGTCAGACTCGGTTGCGTTGCGCATTCTGCGGGCGACCGCGTTGGGCCAGACGACGCGTTACCAGACGGCGATCGGCCCGGATGGGGTTACCCGGAAAACGGTCCAGGATGCCCGCGGCTTGACCACGGTGACCACGGTCGATGCAGCCGGAACGGTGACCACCACCGAGGCCGATGGGACGGTGAAAACGCTGCAAACGGCGCCGGACCCGCGGTTCGGGATGCAGGCGGCGCTCGTAAAGGTGCGAACCGTCAGGACGCCGAGCGGCTTGCAGTCTTCGGTGGCCGTGAGCCGGCACGTCACGCTCGCTAATCCGGACGACCCGCTGAGCGTCGCCAGCGTGCTCGACACTCTCGCGATCAACGGGCGGCCGTATACGACGCTGTTCGACCGGGCGCAGCTCCTGACGACGAAAACGTCGCCGGCGGGCCGGACCACGCTCGTAACTCAGGATGCGGTGGGGCGGACGATGCGCAGCGAGATGACGGGCCTCGCCGCGAAGCTGTACAGCTACGACGGCCAGGGCCGCCTGCTTGACGTCACACAGGGAGATCGCACGGTGCACTTCGGCTACGACCCGGGGGGAAGACTCGGTAGTATCACCGACGCGGCCGGGCGTACGCGGCGCTTCGTCCGTGACGCGGTCGGGCGGCTGACGCAGCTCGAACTCGAAGACGGCCGGACCGTGCAGTACTCGTACGACGCGAACGGGAACGTCACGTCGGTCTCGCCCCCGGGGCGGCCGACCCACACGTTCGACTATTCTGCGATGGACGAGATGACGCAGTACGCGCCTCCGCCGCTCGGCGCGGATCCCGCCGCGACGCAGCTCCGCTACAACGCCAATCAGCAGCTCGCGGAGACTGATCGGCCCGATGGCACGATGGTCGGTTGGAACTACGATCCTGCCGGCCGCCTCAGCCAGGTGCGCGTGCCGACCGGGACCATCGGATATGCCTACGATCCCGCCACGGGCAACCTGGCGAGCGTCACGGCGCCGGACGGCGGCCGTGTGTCGTACCAGTACGACGGCGATCTCCCGACGCGAGCCGCATGGAGCGGCGCCGTCGCCGGCAGTGTGGAGGTGACCTACGGGAGCGACTTCCAGGTCGCCTCCCAAACGGTGAACGGCGCGATCCCGATCACCTTCGGACGCGACCGGGACGGGCTGCTCACGGCGGCCGGCGCGCTCACGATCACCCGTTCGGCGCAGCACGGGCTCATCGTCGGTTCGACCCTGGGCGCCGTGGTGACGACCCAGGCGTATAACCCGTACGGGGAAGTGGTCGATCTGGACGCGCAGATCAACGGCACGAGCGGGCTGCATGCCGTGTATCAGCGCGACCGCCTCGGGCGCGCCCTGTCGGTGCAGGAGACGGCGCAGGGCGTGCAGACGACGTATGACTACACCTACGACCTCGCCGGACGGCTGACCGTGGTGAAGCGGGACGGCGCTCCCATTCAAACCTACCAGTACGACGACAACGGCAATCGCCTGAGCCTGGTCACGCCGTCGGGCGCCGTCACGGGTGTCTACGACGCGCGTGACCGGGTGATCCAGTACGGGGACGCCCAGTTCACCTATACCGCCAACGGCGAGGTGGCCACGAAGCTGGTCGGCGGCGCCACGACGCGGTACGAGTACGACGCGCTCGGCAACCTCACGCGTGTGACCCTGCCGAGCGGCACCGCCATCGACTACGTGCTGGACGGGCAGAGCCGGCGCATCGGGAAGCGGGTCGGAGGACTCTTGGTACAGGGGTTCCTCTATTCGGACCGGTTGCGCATCACGGCGGAGCTGGACGGGAGCGGACAGCTCGTCAGCCGCTTCGTGTACGGCACGCGGCCCAACGTCCCCGACTACCTGAGCAAGGGTGGTCGGACGTACCGCATCCTCGCGGACCAGGTCGGCAGCGTCCGCCTGGTCGTAGACGTGGAGACGGGCGACGTCGTGCAGCGCATCGACTACGATGCCTTCGGCGAGGTAACGCTCAACACCAACCCGGGATTCCAGCCGTTCGGCTTCGCCGGCGGGCTGTACGATGGCGCGACGGGACTCACCCATTTCGGCGCCCGAGAGTACGACGCTCACCTCGGTCGCTGGACCTCGAGCGATCCCGCCCTCTTCACGGGCGGCTCCGCGAATCTTTACAGCTACGTGCTGGCCGATCCCGTCAACCTGCTCGACGTGAACGGTCGCGGCTTTGGAGACTTCCTCCGGAGCGTGGTCGGGGACTTCCAGGTCGGCTTCCACGTGGAGGTCGGGTTTGGTCTCGACTTCAAGTTCGAGTTCCAGATCGGCACGGAGGGAGTGGGCATCGGAGCAGGCATCGGCATTGGGGTCAAAGCGGACATCGGCTTCGACGTACCCTGGCACGACAAGTTCCAGAGCATCGGACCCGATGGGCACCCCCGCACGGACGTGGACGCCGGTGTGGACGCGGATCGCAAGCTTGGGGAGTTCGGCCAGAAGCACAACCCGTCGCCCACCGGGGAGGAGAGCAGTTGCTCGGTCGAGTTCGAGGTGAACGCCGGTCCCCTGCGGGCGAAACTGGGACATGACTTCGAATGCGGCGACTTCGGCTCGCTCGAGCTAACCACGGACATCGGGATCGGTGCCAGCGAGACGGTCGGCTGCAAGTCGTTCACGCATTGGTAGGGCGCTCGCCGGCGAGCGCGCCTGCCGGGGGATCGGGTAAATGCCCGACCCCCCGGTCCGGTGAACTACCGATTACTGGGTGCTCTCCCAAGCTGGATTCTAGACCGCAATGAGCCTGCGCTCCGGCTTCACGCTCATCGAGATCCTCGTCGTCATCGTGGTGATCGCGGTGCTGGCGAGCCTCGTCGCGCCCAACGTGTTCCAACACGTGGCCGAGGCGAAGGACACGGCCGCGCGCTCTCAAATCGAGATGCTCGGCGCCGCGCTCGATGCCTACCGGCTCGACAACGGGCGCTATCCGACCACGGAGCAGGGGCTTGCGGCGCTGTGGAGCGAGCCGAGGGCCGACCCCCAGCCGCGTAACTGGCGGGGGCCCTACCTGCGGAAAGACGTGCCGCTCGATCCCTGGCGGCAGCCCTACGTCTACAGGTGCCCTGGGGAAGTGAACGCCAACGGGTTCGACCTCCTCTCCTTCGGCGCCGACGGCAAGCCCGGCGGATCGGGCGACGACGCCGACATCGTGAGCTGGAAATAGCCGTGCCCGCCTTCGCCTACCAGGCCGTCGACAGTGCCGGAAAGCGGCTCCGCGGAAGGGCGGAGGCCGCGAGCCCGGAGCTGCTGCTGCGCTCCCTCGCGGATCGCGGCGTGGTCGTCGTGGACGTGGCCGCCGCCGACGAGACCGCCCGGGGGAGGGGATTGGGCTTGGCGTTCGGCCGGCAGCAGGCCGTGCTCGAGGCGACGCGCGCCCTGGCTGCGCTGCTCCCCGCCGGCATGCCGCTCGCCCGCGCGCTCGGCGTCGCGGCCACCCTCACGACCGGGGCGGTCGCCGAGGCGCTCGAGGCGGTGCGGCGCCGCGTGGAGCGGGGGGAATCGGTCGCGACGGCGCTCGCCGCATATCCCGACCTGTTCCCGCCGCTCTATGTGGGCGTGGTGCGCGCCGGCGAGAAGAGCGGCGACCTGGATGCGGCGTTCCGGCGGCTCGCGGTGCAGCTCGAGCGCGACGCGCAGCTCCGGAGCCGCCTCGTCTCGGCGTCGATTTACCCGCTGTTGCTCGCCACCGTCGGCGGCATCGCGGTGCTGGTGCTCGTGCTGTTCGTGCTTCCCCGGTTTGCCGAGCTGCTCCAGGGCGCCGGAGCCCGCCTGCCGCGCTCGACGGCGATCGTGCTCGGCCTCGCGACGCTGCTCTCCCGCTTCTGGCCGCTGGTGCTCGCGATCGCGGTCGCGGTGCCGCTCGGGAGCGTCGGGTACCTGCAAACGGTCGAGGGGCGGCGCGCCGGCGCGCGGCTGCTGCTCGGGATCCCGCTCGTCGCGACGCTGCGTCGCCACGCGCTCGCCGCCCGCTTTGCCCGGCTCGTGGGCGTGCTGCTGGGCGGGGGCGCGCCGCTGCTCGCGGCGCTCGCCGACGCGCAGGAGTCGCTCGCGGACCCGGTCGCCCGCGACGAGGCGGCGCGGATCCGGCTGCGGGTGCGCGAGGGAGCGGCGCTGCACCAGGCGATCGCGGAGGGAACGTTGTTCCCGGCAATCCTCACCCAGGTCGTGGCCGTGGGCGAGGAGGCCGCGCGGCTCGAGGAGTTCCTGCTCAAGGCGGCCGACATTCTCGAGGAGAAGACAGAGCGCGTGCTGCAGCGTCTCGTGACGCTGCTCGAACCCGCGCTGATCGTGTTCTTCGGCGGGGTGGTCGGCTTCGTCGCGTTGTCCCTGTTTCAGGCGATCTACGGCATCAACGCGGGGTCGTTCCGATGATCCGGGGTCGAGGCTTCACGCTGGCCGAGATCGTCGTGGTGCTCGCGCTGCTGGGCCTCATCGCCGCCGTGGCGGTGCCCGCCTTCACAAGCCTGGACGCGGGCGACGACGCCACCCGCGTCGCGGGAGATGTCGCCCAGGTCTTGCACGCGGCGCGCCGGGCGGCGCTCGAGCAGGCCACCACCGCCGCGGTGGTGGTCGAGCCGGTGAGCGGCCGTTATTGGGTCGTCTTGGGCGATTCCGCAGGGGGCACCGTCTCCGCGACGTTTGCGCTTCCGGCGGGAGTCACCCTGCTCGGTCCGGAGCGCTCTCACTTTCTGTTTCAACCCACCGGGGCGGCGGTCGGCGACTCGCTCTTCCTCCGAGGGCCCGCGCGCACGGCCGTCGTCACGGTGGACCGATGGAGGGGGGATGTGGAAGTCACGGCGCGATAGCGCCCGAAGGGCGCGAGTGAACTCGCGGCTCGGCCCTGCCGCTGAAGCGGCATCGCCCGTTTACGGGCAGGCGCCGAGTCGCGGCTTGAGCCGCGGACTCGGGGAGCATGGATTCACGCTGCTCGAGGTCGTCGTCGCCCTCGCCATCATCGGGATCGCCGGCGTCGCGGCCCTCGAGGCGTTCGGCGCCGAGGTGCGAGCGGCGGACAAGGCGGACCAGGGCCTCCCGGCCGTCGCCCTCGCGCAGGAGCGGCTCGGCCGGCTCGCGCTGCTCGCGACGCCCGAGCTCGCGCGGCTTCCCGATTCCCTCGCCGGCGGCACGTTCCCGGCGCCGTTCGATGCGTACGCTTGGCGGGCGACCGCGGGCGCCGTCACCGGCGAGCGCGACCTGTACGAGGTCGCGGTAGCGGTCACCTGGGACCGCGGCGCCTACGAGCTGCGCACCCGCTGGTATCGCCCCATGCCGATCCTTGGGGCTCCATGAGTCGCTCGGGACTCACGCTGATCGAGCTGGTGGTCGCGCTCGCCATCACGGGGCTGGCCATGGCGGCGGGCTACGGTGCGTTCGGGTCCCTCGTCGATCGCCGGCGACACGTGGAGGAAGCGAGCGCGGCCGTAGCGGCCGCCACCGCCGAGCGCGGGATGCTCATCTCCTGGCTCGCCGGGTCCCATCTCACCGTGGAAGAAGGCGGCCCGTCGTTTCGCGGCCTCGACGGGGTGAGCGGCGACTCGGCGGACGACGAGCTGACGGTGCTCACCACCGCGCCCACGCCCATCGGCACCGGCGAGACGATGGTCCGACTCTACGTGGATCGCGACGCGCGGACTCCGGAGCGAGGGCTCACGGCGGCGTTTGCGGAATGGCGCGGGACGGCGACCGAGCGCCTGGAGATCGATGCCCGGGTGACCGGGCTCGAGATCCGGTACCGCTCGAGCCTGATCTCCGGTGCGGCCTGGCTGCCGAGCTGGATCTCGACCACCGTGCTGCCGGCCGGGGTCGAGCTGACGCTCACGGGAGATGGTCTGGACACGCTGCCGGCGCTACTGCGGCTGCCGCTCGTGGTGCCGCTCGCGGGGGGACGGTGAGGACCGACCGTGGGTTCGCCCTGATCGCGGCGTTGTGGCTGCTGGTGGCGTTGTCGGCGCTGACGCTGGAGGTGAGCCTCGTCGCGCGGGAGCGGCGTCTCGCGGCGGCGAACACCCTGGAAGCGGCGCAGGCGCGCGCCGCGGCGGATGCCGGGCTCGAACATGCCCGCGGCCGCCTCGCCGCCGTGCTCCGCGGCGGCGCCCTCGACCCCTGGCGGCAGCCGGATTCGTTGCTGTCGCAAACGGTGGCGCTCGGTGACGCGCGCTATCGCGTGGCGCTGCGGGACGCCGGGAGCGCGTTGAACGTGAACCGCGCCACCGAAGCCGAGCTGCGCCGCTTCTTCGTCGCGCTGCGCGTGGACGCCGGAAAGGCGGACCGGCTGGCGCAGGCCATCATGGACTGGCGGGATGCGGACGACCTGCGCCGCGCGCGCGGTGCCGAGCGCGCGGACTACGTGCGCGACGGCAGCCCCATGCTGCCCCGCAACGGCCCGTTCCAGACCATCGAGGAGCTGGGCTACGTGAAAGAGATGACGCCCGAGATCCTGACGCTGGCGCGGCCGCATCTCACGCTGCTCGGCACCGGCCAGGTGAACCTCAACGCCGCTCCGCGCCCGGTGCTGCTGGCGCTCGCCGGGATCGGTGAAGAAGCCGCCGGCGTGCTGCTGCGCCATCAGGAGGCGCGGCGACTGATCCGCAGCCTGGCCGAGCTCAGCCTCGAGCTTTCCTCGGGCGCGCGGGCCGCGCTCCAGGCGGAAACCACGGCCCTGCTGGGGCGGGCTGCCTTCGAGACGCGCGAGGTCGAGGCGGTGAGCGACGGCTGGGCGGAAGGCAGCCCGGTGCACGTGCGGGACCGCGGGTTATTGGTGCGCGCCAGGGATGTCGCGTTCCTCGTGTGGAGGCGAGCCGAATGAGCCGCACGATCGGCATCGCGGTCGCAGCGGACCGAATCGCGACGGCCACCTGGTCACGCCCGCTCACCCCGCGGGCGTTGGGGGCGGGGGAGTGGGATGACCTGCGCACGGCGCTCGTCGAGCTGCGAGAGTCGCTCGCGCTGCGGGCTCCGCGGGCCGCCATCGCGCTGCTGCCCCCCCTCGCGCAGGCCCGGTTGCTCGAGCTTCCGCCGCTGCGCCCGGCGGAGTACCGCCGCATCCTGTCACGCGACGCCGCCCGCTACTTCCCGACCGGTGACGTGGCGCAAGTAGCCGCGGGCGAGCCGCTCGCGGCCCGCGGCCCGCGCCGCTCGCTCGACTCGCCCCCGCGCGTGCTCGCCGCCGCGGCGGCGAGCGACCTGATCGAGGCGCTGGTCCGCACCGTGGACGCGGCGGGCTGGCAACTCGGCTCGATTGTGCCCGCCGAGGTGGCGTGGCTGCAGCGATTGCGGGGGGAAGTCGCTGCGCTGGTGGTGCCGGCGGGGACGCTGGTCGCCGTGCTGCGGGTCGACGGCGGCGTACCGGTGGCGCTGCGGCGTGTCCGGCGGCCGCTCCACGAGGCACCGCGCGTGGTGCGGGAAGTGATTGCCGAGCTGGAGTGCGACGGGGCCGCGGTACAAGTCCTCGACGACGCGTTGTCGGCGGCCGCGGCGGGGGCGGTCAGCGCGCCGGGCCCCCAGCTGCTGCCAGACCGGGTGGTCGTCGAGCGCCGCCGTGGCGTGAACCGTCGCATGATACAGCTCAGCGCAGCCGCGCTCGCGCTGCTTCTCGCAGCCGCCGGCTTGGACCTGTGGGGCGCGCGGCGCGAGCTGGCCGCCGTCGCCTCTCGGCGGGCGGCGATCCGCGAGGAGGTCGCGGCGGCGCTCGCGCGCCAGGACACGCTGGAGAGTCTAGTGGCGCGCCACGCGGCGCTCGAGCGCGCCGGTGGAGCCGCCGTTCGCTGGTCGGAAGTGCTCGCGGATTTCTCCGACTATCTGCCGCGCGACGCCCACCTCATCGCGTTCCGGGGCCGGGCCGACAGCGTCGGCTTGGAGGGGATCGCGCGACGTGCGGCGGGCGTGTTCGAGGCGTTGCGGCGGGCCCCGCGCGTCGCCGGCGTGCGCGCCGACGCGCCGATCCGCCAGGAGGCGTCGCAGTCGGGGGGCCCTCCCGTCGAGCGGTTCGCCGTGGCGGCGCGGCTCGCGAGCGACGCGGCGACTCGCCACGAGGAGCCGAGACGGTGAGCGCACTGCGCCTCTCCAGGCTCGCCTCGCGCGACCGGCGCGCGTTGCTGCTGGGCGCCGCGCTCCTCGTCCCGGTGTTGCTGTTCAGGGGTGTGGTACACCCCTACGCCCGGGCGCGCGCCGCGCTCGGCGAGCGACTGCGCGCGCAGCGCGAGCTGCTCGAGCGCGAGCGCACGGTCCTCGCCGAGGTGCGCCGGCTGCCCGAGCGGCGCGCGCGGGTCGAAGCGCTGCTCGCGGCCGACGTGCCGCTCTTGTTCCCGGGCGGCGACCCCTTCGCTGCCACGGCGGAGCTCGTGGGCTATGTCGGCGAGGCGGCGCGGCAGAGCCACGTCCTTGTGCAGGAGCTGCAGAGCCGGAGTACGGCGCCGCTGAAGGGAACGGAGACGCTCGTCCAGCTGCAGGTCGAGGTGCGCGGCCAGAGCGATTTCGAGGGAACGCTGCGTTTCTTACAGGCGCTCGAGCGAGGCCCGCGGCTGGTGCGCGTAGAAGCGCTGGCCGTCGAGCGTCTCGCCGCGGCGTCCGGGGGGAGGGCGGAGGCGCTCAGTCTGCGCGCCGCCGTGAGCGCGTACGTGGGCGCCACCGCCCCGTCCCCCGCCAATCAGCCGCCACCGTCGGCTCGGGTCCGGAGGACGAGTCTGTGATCCTCGCGCGCGTGCCGCGGCGGCTGGCGCTCGCGGCCCTCGGGGCGGGAGGGGCGGCGGTCGCCGCCGGCGTGGCATTGTGGCGAGCGTTTGCCCTCGAGCCGCTGCCCGCACCGCGGCCGGCGGCCGCCATCCTCGATCGGCCAGTCATGGCGGCGGCCGCGCTCTATACGGCGGAGCGGGTGCTCGCGGCGGTCGAGAAGGACCCGTTCCAACCGGAGCGCCGGCGTCCCGCGCTGCGGTTCCGGTTCCCCGCAGAAGCCGTCGCCTCACACCGGCGCGCCGCTCAGGGTCCCGACCTGTCCGCCGCGGTCCGGGTGATCGGTACGGCGGTGCTGCCTGACGGGGGCGGCTTCGCCATCTGCCAGCGGTCCGGCGGCTCACCGACGCTGGTGCGCCTGGGGGGGACGCTCGGGGAGTTGACCCTCAAAGCGGTCGAGCCGGGGCAGGCCACGTTCGTCACGCCCGGGGGCGCGACGCTCGTCGTGCGCGTGCTCAAGTCGGGAGGAGGGAGCTGACGTGCGCAGCATCGCCGGGTTCAGATGCGTCGTCGCGTTGCCCGCGCTGGTCTTGGGCATCGCGCTCCCGGCCGGTGTCGCGCGAGCTCAGCAGCCCACGGGCGGGGCCGTGCGCCAGACGGAGCAGGGGATCATGCTCGACTTCCAGGACACGGAGCTGCGGCTGGTGCTCACGGCGCTGGCCGAGGCGGGCCGCTTGAACCTCGTGTCGGGCGAGCTGCCGTCCCGCCGTGTCACCCTGCGCACGAACCAGCCGGTGCGGCGGGAGGACCTCGTCGCCCTGCTGCGCAGCCTCGCGGCGTCGAACGGTCTCAAGGCGACGGAGGACGGCCCGTTCCTGCGGATCGAGCCGGCCGAGTCGCGAGAGGCGGCGCTCCGCGCTGCGGCGGGCGCCGCCCGCGACACGGGGGCCGCCGAGCGGCGACTGTTTGTGTACCGGTTGAAGCACGCGCGGGCGGCGCGCCTGGCGACCACCCTTTCGACCATCTTCGGCGGTCGCGCCGGGACCGCGGAGCAGCCCCGCTTGGAGCCGTCGCTGTCCGAGCGGTTGCGCGAACAGCAGGTGCCGCCGCTGGGCGCTGAGCCGAAACCGCAGGTGAACGTCGAAGTGACGCCCCCGCGCCCCGCGAGCCTCCCGGGGCAGCTCCGCGGGGACGTGCAGATCGTCCCGGAGGAAGCTACCAACTCACTCCTGGTGCGGGCTCAGCCTGCGGACTGGGACGTGATCAAGCAGGCGATCGAGTCGCTCGACCTGCGGCCGCTCCAGGTGCTGATCGAGGTGCTGATCGCCGAGGTGCGGCGCACCAGCGACTTCCAGGTGGGGACCTCGGGAAGGGTCGGGAGCGACACCGGCAACGCGGGGACACGGGTCGTCGGCTCGCTCAGCGGGGCGACGACGGGCGACTTCGTGCTCCACATGATGCGGGTCGGCGGCGTGGATGTGGATGTCGCCCTCACCGCGCTCGCGTCGAGCGGCCGCGTGCGCATCCTGTCGCGGCCCGTCCTGCTGGCGCAGAACAACCAGGAAGCGAAGATCCTGATCGGCTCGGAGCGGCCGTTCATCCAGGTGTTCCGGTCGCTCCCCACCGATGCCGCGGTGCGCGATCAGGTTGTGCAGTACCGCGACGTGGGCACCTCCCTGGCGATCCTCCCGACGATCAACGACGACGGTTACGTGAATCTGCAGGTCTCCCAGCAGGTCAGTACCGCCACGGCGGAGACGCAGTTCGGGGCGCCCATCATCAGCACGCGCGAGGCGTCCACGCACCTCTTCGTGCGGGACGGCCAGACCGTGGTGATCGGCGGCCTGGTGGAGCGCCAGCGCGAGCAAACCCGGAGCGGGATACCGCTGCTGAAGGACATTCCCTTGATCGGCGGGCTGTTCGGGTCCGCCAGCAGCACCACGTCGAACAGCGAGCTGTTCGTGTTCCTGACACCCCACGTCATCGCAACCGACGAGGACGCGGATCGGGTGCGGGAGGGCGTGCGGAGCGGCACGGAGCTTCTGCGGGAGCAGGTGCCGCAACCGGCGCCGCTAATCCCTCCCGCACCACCGCGCCCCAAGCCCGATTCCGGAGCGGCGCGGCCGTGACCTCACTCCCTGACCATGACCACGCTCGCGATTAGTCCGCCTCTGGAACCGGTCTCGCCGCTCGACCTCGAGCGCGCTACACCGCTCTCGGAGCGCCTGACACCTGACTACCTCGAGTTCTACGGACTCCTGCCATTGCGTGGGGAAGGGGAGGGAGGGGAAGGGGGGGAGGGGCAGGGCAGGCGGGTGCGCGTCGCGACCTGGCGGGACGACGTGGACCCGCAGGCGGTGGACGACCTGCGGCTCGAGTTGGGCGGGGAGATCGACCTGGTCCGCGGGCCCGAGGACGAGCTGCGGGCCGCGATCCGGCGCGTGTACGGGGTCGAGCCGGTCACGGCGGAGACGCTCATCGCGGGCCTCGGACCGGGCCGCACCGAGGCGGCGGGCGACGCCGAGCTTCCCCTGGACGACCTGGTGCAGCTCGCGAACGAAGCGCCGGTCGTGAAGCTCGTGAACCTGTTGCTGCTCGAGGCGCTCGAGGCGCGGGCATCGGACGTGCACCTCGAGGGGTACGCCGACGGGCTGCGCGTCCGGTATCGCGTCGACGGGGTG
>WNGG01000689.1_pt1 | contig 39971 bp, 39 predicted proteins | sample 5400661 | NCBI WGS metagenome assembly WNGG01 (sample SAMN13153372, study PRJNA577476) | soil metagenome | isolation source: 100 cm soil or saprolite under Garry oak tree replicate 1 | place: USA:California | collected 2016-06-15
AAGGCCCACCAGCGGCCCGGCATCCGCGCGAAGAAGTTCGAGCTCGTGGAGGTGCACAAGTGATCCCGAAGCCCACGAGCCGGTTCCTCCGGGTCAAGTGCGAGGATTGCGGCAACGAGCAGATCGTCTTCGACCGCGCCGCGAGTACCGTGCTGTGCCAAGTCTGCGGCGCCACGGTCGCGAAGCCGACGGGCGGGAAGGCCGTGGTCCGAGGCGAGATCCTGGGGGTCCTCGAGTAATGGCCGAGGCGAAGACGGCCCGCCAGGCGTACGAGTGGCCCGACGAGGGCGAACTCGTCGTCTGCACCGTGACGAACGTGAAGAACTTCGGCGCCTTCGTGACCCTGGACGAGTACGAGAACAAGGAAGGCTTCATCCACATCGCCGAGGTCAGCTCGGGCTGGATCAAGTACATCCGGGACTACGTGCGCGAGGGCCAGAAGGTCGTCTGCAAGGTCCTGAAGGTCGACCCGGACAAGGGCCATATCGACCTCTCCCTGAAGGCGGTCAACGAGCACCAGCGCCGCGAGAAGATCCAGGAATGGAAGAACGAGCAGAAGGCGGAGAACCTCCTGGGCATCGTCGCGACGCGCCTCGGCAAGACCGTGGAAGCGTGCTGGGAGGAGTTCGGGTACGCCCTCCTCGACTCGTTCGGCTCGCTGTACCGCGCGTTCGAGGAGAGTGTGATGGACGAGCACGCCCTCGAGGACGAGGGCTTCAAAGGCCCGTGGGTGAAGACGTTCGTCGAGGTCGCCCGGGAGAACATCGTCCCGCCGCACGTCACAATCGACGGATACGTCGAGGCGATGGATTTCTGTCCCGACGGCGCCGTGCACATCCGCGAGGCGCTCACGAAGGCCGTCCAAGAGAACGACGGCGTCACGGTCAAGGTCCAGTACATCGGGGCGCCGCGCTATCGGATCGTCGTGCGCGCCCCGGACTACAAGACCGCGGAAGAGGAGATCGAGAAGGCGGCGAATCGCGTCATCAAGGCGCTGACCGCGAAAGGCGGCGAGGCGAAGTTCCATCGGAAGGATTGAGGCGATGCGATCCGTCCTGAAGAAGTGCGGGGTTTGCGGTCGGTACACCCTCAAGGACGTCTGTCCGGCGTGCGGCCATGCCGCCGGGAATCCGATGCCGCCCCGATACTCCCCGGAGGACCGCTACGGTTCGTACAGGCGCAAACTTAAGCGGGCCCATGAATTGGAGAGATGAGACACCATGGACAACATCGTGATCCGGTACCTCGACCATCCGAAGCTCGAAGACCCGATCTTCATCGAAGGGCTGCCCGGCATCGGGAACGTGGGCAAGCTCGCGGCCGAGCACCTGAAGGACGAGCTGAAGGGCGTCAAGTTCGCGGAGATCTTCTCGAAGTACTTCCCGCCGCAGGTCCTCGTCCAGGACGACGGCCAGGTCAAGCTCGTGAACAACGAGATGCACTACGTCAAGCGGAACAACGGGACGGACCTCATCCTCCTCACGGGGGATTACCAGGGCCTCACGCCGGAAGGGCAGTACGAGCTGAGCGACTTCATCTTGAAGGAGCTGAAGACGCTCGGGGTGCGTCGCGTCTTCACCCTCGGCGGATACGGCATGGGCCGCATGGTCACGAAGCCGCGGGTCCTCGGGGCCGCGACGGGCCTGGAGCTCGTGAAGGAGATGGAGAAGTACGGCGTCGTGTTCTCGCGCGGCGAGCCGGGCGCCGGGATCGTCGGGGCGAGCGGCCTGCTGTTGGGCCTCGGCCGACTGTACGACATGAACGCGGTCTGCCTCATGGGTGAGACGTCCGGATATTTCGTCGACCCGAAATCCGCGCAGGCGGTCCTCGAGGTGCTGACGAAGTACCTCGGAATCGAGATTTCCTTCAACGAGCTGGAGGCGAAGGCGAAACAGATCGACCAGATTACGTCGAAGCTGAAGGACATCGAGGCCGCGCCCGAGACGCCGGACAAGCGCGAAGACCTCGGGTACATTGGCTGAGCGAAGCGCGAAATCTCTATACGCCCGACGCGGCCTTATCCTGGCCACAGGGATGGGCGACGACGAGACGCGCAAGGCCTTTCTGAAGGGCTTTGAGGACGGCCTCAAGGCCGCATGGCGGGAGATTGCCTCCCTCATGACGCGCGGGTATTCCTCGACGGAGCTCATGGTGTTCGCGAAGTCCAAGATGGCGGTCCTGTACCGCGACGTGGAGGCGATGGAGGCCCGGCTGATTGACGAAGAGGGGATCCCGGTTGTCGGAGGCGGCGAGATGACCGCGCGGAAAGACCTCCGCCGACGGGGCGCCTACCTCGTGCGGGAGCCGAAAGCCGAGCGCGTGTTCGAGTTGTTTGTGGATCTCCTGCGGGCCGAGGCGCGCGGCCTGTGCATCACCCGGATCCATCCGGATGATGCGCGGTCTCGATACGGCATCGGGGACGCGGGCTTCATCTGGCTCTCGAAGTCCTCCGGTCAAAAGGGAAAGGACATGGCGACCGCGGAACCCACCGCCCTCGTCGACATTGCATCTGCGATCTCTGAATTTGTGGCGGATGGCGGGAACGCCGCGGTCCTGCTCGAGGGTCTCGAGTATCTGATCTCACAGAATGGCTTTCCGTCGGTGATGCGGTTCCTCCAGAAGGTCAACGAGAAGATTGTGCTCAACGATTCCTATCTCCTGATCTCTGCGAACCCGGCAGCGATGAAGCCGCAGGAGTATACCCTGCTCGCCAAGGAAGTCGCGGGCGAGGTCTGACGGCTCAGCGGCTCGACATCGCCGCGGCCTTGACGGTCTTCCGACGTGCGACGCGCTCCGATTGCATCAAGGAGAGGAGCATGAACACGGTCAGCACTTCGACGACTTTCGAGATGACGCCGAGCGCGTCGAGATCCTCGACGTATCCGATCGGCCACACGGAGACGGTGCGCGTGACGACATAGGCCGCGATCAGGAACGCGGTGATTCCGAGCCACGCCCATTCCAGATTGCTATGGGTGTACGGGATGAGGAACGCGGCCGCGAGCTGGAGGCCCGCGAACACCCCGAAGAACGCCGCCGGGAACCCCTCCCCCAAGTGATCATTGAGCGCATACAGATGGAGGGACCCGTCCGCGAGGAAGAGGAACGAGATCAGGTACCGCTTCGCCATCTCGCCATCGCTCAGGATTTCCGGGAAATTATCGTACGCGACGCCGATCGTCGCGAAGGCCACGCCGAACATCGTGAGGAAGATACGCAGCTGAAGTGTTCCAGTGCCATGACCGCCCGTGACCGTGCTGAGCTCGAAGATGCCGAGTAGGTCCGCCAACCAACCGACGATGTCGGCTTCTCGCGGCGCATTCCCGGCCGCCGAAGGTGGGTGCGTCCAAGAAGTTTCCGGTTTCGCAGTTCCAGTGACTCTTGTTTCCAAAAGCATTTATGGACCACGAGACTAACCCGGCCTTCCGCTCCCGTAGTCTAGTCCGGTTAAGGATCGGGGCCTTTCGAGCCTCAGACGCGGGTTCGAATCCCGCCGGGAGCATCCTAACGTTAGGTCGTTTTTCCGGTAGCAGGTCCTTGTTGCCGCCGGGAGCAACCTAACGCTAGGTCGTAATTCCGGTAGCAGATGCTCCTTGTCTCCACCTTTTTTTCCTAGTTCGTTCTCTGAGAAAGCTCAGGTCCGATGGGCGTAGACACGTACGCGGATGCCGGCTGACATTCGAGCTGCGCATCCGGAAATCGACCCGAGGAGTGGGGGCTGGATCGCATGGTCAAGGCAGCGGCGTACATGTGCGGGCCGCCCGGCGACCATTGTTCGACAAGCTTGCGGCCGTTGTGAAGGATGCTTGTGAGTCCCGGAACGCCTCGAAGCGAGACAACGCCCCAGACGCAGGGCCGTACATCAGTGTCGCTGGGCAAGTCCTCGAACCGGACCAATGAGCATGCTTGCCATATAATCCCCGCTCGGGGTGAGATAGACCATAGTGTTTCGGCCTTTCTTCTCGGTCGTCACGAGGTGAGCCTCGAGAAGAGGACGGAGTATGGTCTTCGTGAGCCTGACAGTGAGATTGCCCTTCAGTTCGCGACTCGTCCCCTTCTCGACTTGCATGTAGCCCTCGACTCCGGCACTGTGCAAGGCCGCGAAGAGGTCGAAGTACCTCGCGGATCCTCCGCGCTCCGTCAGTTCGCGTAGGACGATCTGGCCCTCGGGTGATGGTAGTCGGAGAGGGAACAGCGGAATGTCGACGGGATCCCCGCTCATGCCTACACTGAGGCCGTGCCGCATTCGCTCTTCCGCGGTGGGATCGTACCGCTCCGGCCGCACATAGTAGGCACTTCCGTGATCTCCCAGGCAAGCCATTGACGCGAGCGTCGCCGCCACGGCGCCGATTCGCCCTGCAGCGCTAATGTTCACGTATACTCGGTTGCCCGCCGCGATTTCGCTCGACATGATGCGCGAGAGTTCTCGGACGAGCCCTTTCAGGTCGGAGTTTGCATCCACCCGCACCATTTTGTGTTCGATCCCAAGGCGGTCGAGATGGTCCGTGACCCGGCGATAGAAGTGCAACTGGAACGGATGGGATTCGGGATTGCACAGAAGATAGACTCGGTGCGGCCGCATCGTCACGAGCGGCAGGACGGCTCGGTCGATTTCCCATCCCAAGGGGACAAGGTGCACGCTCCGCTCCACGGTGGCACGGATGCACGAGATGCTTAAAATGCTTAACCCGATTGGTTTAGCATTGCACTCGTGATACGGTTACCGCATGGGACTCTCCGACGACTTGGTCCTGAACACGATGCCGGGTTATCTCTCGGGCTCGTTGGCGAAAGTCTCAGCCTGGCGCGTGGGGGCGAGCGCCCCCGAAAGCATCTCCGACGATGAGAAGCATCGGGCTCTAGCGAAGCTCTGCTGGAGACTGGAGTCGCAAGGGCTCGTGGCCGTGCCGTATCGGGAGGGACTCCTTGTCGTCGGCAAGAACGTCCCGTGGCCGATCCCCGACGCTCCATACACCCTCCAATCGCCCGAACGCGTCTCCCTCGCGTCCCCGGAGATGGCCTCAGGGATGGAGCGACTGCTTCAGAGGATCCTGTTCAAGGAGGCGAGGGCACTCGGGTTTTCCAAGTACCGTCGCACATTCGTTAAGGCGGGGGCCTTCGTTCGCACCGCGAGCGCGGCGGGTCTTCCGGTCGAGGTAAACCGCGAAGCTTTCGAGGCCCGAATCCTCGTCGAGGGCGGTGCCCCCTACCTCCTTCTAGACCTTGCTGCGGCGATGAGACAACCTCTGTCGCTCACAATCGAGCACCTCTTGGAACGGGGTCTTACGGAGCAACAAATCTCGAAGACCCTCCTCGGCCGGGAGGTGGTGGCCGAGCACTTCTCGCTCGGGGGCGTCATCACGGGTGTTCGGTGGATTCCCGTCGCCGAATGCATCATCGAGGACCGAAAGCAGTCTCTCGTCGACTATTGGGCAGACATTGGCGAGGACCTGGACCCTTCCGAACGGCCCGTCGTCGATGTCTTGCTCAAACGGAGCAAGCGAACCGCTACCTACCCCCCGAGCCAACTGAACCTCACCCTGAGGGGGGTGAACATTCGACGAGAGGAGCGCCTCCAGACACCCCCCGCGAAGAGGATGATCGGTATCCAGGCTCACCCGCTCGTCCGACGCGTGTTCCGTCTCGACGGGGTAGACGTCCGATTCGATCCTGCCCCCATGTCGGTCTCCCGCCTAATCAAACTGGGCCTCGGCCTCGACGCCGGGGTGGCCGCCATCCCTAGCCTAGAGTTCGGCGGTGGCTTCGCATCCACGGACGCGCGGAGCCTTCTGGGCCGTGGTCCGGCAGGAGGGAAGGAGAACATTCGCGTCGTGTACGTCGCCGAGAAGGAGGTACCCGTTGAGGCGCTACATGAGGCACTCGCGGACTACTATCAGCGCTGGGGCTTCGGAAAACTCCAGCTCGAAGCGATCATCCCCGTGACTCCGGGGGACAAGAAATCCTACTATCGTGCGGGCCAGGCGGCGGCCGAGAAAATCGCCACGAAGCCGGAGAACGCCGTCATCGTGGGCGTCATCGACGGCTCGACCGAGTCTTACAGGGCCGTGAAAAAGGGCGTAGACACGGCAATGAAACGAGCTTTTGCCGCGGTACAGATCCTCCGGCGAGGGACGGCCATGGACATCATCGCGGGCAAACAGTGGCTCGCCGCAGACCTGCTGCCGCAAGTCTACGCCAAGTCGACGAAGAAACCGGCATGGCTCTTGGCCAAGGCGGCCGGAGGGACCTCCGGGAACGCCTACCTCGCCTTCGACGTTTCCAGGCGTGTTTCCTTCGAGCTGGACGAGGAGCAGGGCGTGGCGTCGACGATTTCCAAAGAAGCGTCCGCCATCGCCTCCCTGTGCGATGAATACGGACGGATCATCACGTGGGACACATATGCAAGCCATACGGGCGAAATCTTGGGGAAGCAGGAGGCTTGGGACATCCTCACAGCGGCCTTCGACAACGTGCGCCGAGTCAAGGGTGACGCCTTCCGGCGACTCGTTGTGTACAAGGACGGACCGATGCGCGACGCCGAGAGGACTTTCATTACAACCGCAGCTGAGGAGGTCTGCGACGAGTTTCGACGAGAGACAGAGGTCGATGTTCAGGTCGACCTGATCGCAGTGGTGAAAACAGGAATCGAGCGAGTGTTCCAACGACGAGGCGCGGAGTTCGGCAATCCGGATCGTGGCACTTACGTCCTCACGCCCGGCAATCGGGCTCTTCTCGTGTCCTCATCGCCGAAGTTCGGTACCGCGGACCCCATCCATGTGAACTACGAAGCCTCCGTGGGGGGCTCCCTGACAACGATGAAGCGCATTGTCGGCGAGTTCTTCGACTTGACCAACCTAGATTGGAGGAGCGTGTACCAGCAGCCGAAGACGCCACTGCCCCTGCAGCTTGTTCAGTCCCTTGGCGAGCTCCTGACTCTGGACATCGAGAGCCCGCCCTACATCCCACTGTGAGGCAATGAACGTGGAAAACCTAGATCCCGAGTGGAAGGGCCGATACGGATGGTCCGTGTCCTCGGACAGGCTATGGCAGGCATGCCGACGGGCGTTCTATTACCGCTACGTGGCCATTTGGCAGTCTTCTACAGAGCCGTCGGTGCGGAACCGGCTCTACCAGATGAAGGGTCTCACGCCGTTGGCCGCTCTCGAGGGACGCCTCGTGCACGACAGCGTGGAGAATCTCATACAGCAGCATCGCCTCGGTCGTCCGTTGAAAGCGGCTCCGGCCCAGGAACAGTACGAACAGCTCGTCGATCGCTATCAGCAAACCGCCCGCGAAATGATCGCCGAGGCTTACAACGGCCTTGCGATCCAGAAGAAATACTTCGACCTGATTCTCCAAGACGGCCGGAAGCAGATTGCCAATTTCGTGAATATTGTCTGGCCCAACCTTGCCGACCTCGAGTATCTAATGCACGAGGAGTTCGAGAACTTCGCTTTGGAGGGGGTAAAGGTGAACGTGAAGGTCGACTATGTAACGAAGTCTCCTGACGGCAGGGTCGTGGTCACCGACTGGAAGACAGGGGAGGAACGGCAGCGGGACGAGAACGATCTGCAGATGGCGGTCTATGGAATGTGGGCATCTTCGAAGTACGACGTTCCGCTGAGCCGAGTCATGCTCGAACTCGCGTACCTAAGGACAGGCGGCTCGCACCCGGTCAAGCTCAATGAAGACGCCATGACCCTCTCGAAGGAAGCGATCCTAACAGGCGCCGCAGACGTTCTCGCAGCGGACCGGATCGATGATTTCCCAACCAATCCCGCACCGGACCGATGCATCGAATGCCCCTTCGCGCGAGTTTGCCCGGATGGTCTTCAGCTCCTAGAGGAGTATTTCGCGACCTCCGTTCGAAGCGCTGTGGACAAGCTCTCTAGATAGGCAGCCATCGGGTTCGGAATGCGGCGGACGGGGAGTACATTTTGGAGAACATGGAAGAAAGGCGGCCCTGAGCTTGAGCCGTGCAAGAAGCTCGTGAAATCGTTGGTCATTGATGCTCCGATATCAGTCTGCGTTCTCCCTGAACACGATCTTGATCTCCCCGCGGGGTGCAACGTGACCAACGCGACCTCCGTCCAATCTGCGTCTTTCTCCCCTTTGAGGAACCGATTACCGTTGTGTCGACGTGGTGCCGCGACAGCCTCCTCCAGGCGAGGCATCCTGTCGTTCACGACTCAACAAAGGCCCGAGTCCAAATAAGCGGAGGCGCAAGAGGGATGTGTGAAAGTGACCTCAAGGACCGTCGCAATGTTTGAATCATGCGTGGCCAGGCTCTATCTCCCCAGTCATCTTGCGCCTTAACGTCTTGTTGGCATGATGAAGGCAGTTCGTCCATCTACCGTTAAGGTCCGGCCAGTCTTGGTTAGGTCATGTATCTGCCGAGGCTCTCGAAATACCGCATGTCGTGTGCGACCGAGCAAACCGTTCCCATCAAGAAGAGACGAGAGGGAATCAAGCAACGCGTGCCACCCCGGTCCTTTCCCGCGTGGAGCGTGTTTTCGAACCTGGAGGATCCGAATCCTCTCGGTGCGCGTCCCATGCACTATGCTTGCGACCTAATTAGCAGAGCTTCAAGGAACGAAGATAGCTTGTCGAATTCCTGCGATCCCTGCATGTCCATGCCTGCAAAAACCACACCACCTTTGCCAGACTTCATGAATCCGAGAACGATACCGTCACGCGCCGTCGCTACCAATACTTTCTCGACGGCACCATACGCTTCGAGTACAGGACGCCAAACGTGGACATTGAACTCGCCACCCTTGTGAGCAAGCTCACCATACTTCCTCTTGGAGCCCTCAGGCTGTGTGATTCCCTCGAAGTCGGACCACGCTTGTTCGTTGTTGACGTCAACTTGGAAAGCTCGTTTCAGCCGACTTGAGTCTGAGTTGGTCCCTCGGGCGCTGCAAGCGTAGAAGAAGGGCCATCCGCCGGTGCAGACGAAGATACCACCATGTTCCACATAGGCCACGATCTTCTTCAGAGTCTGCTCCTCGTTCGCATCCACCTCTGGATAGCACTCCCCGAACGGGTTGACGATCGCGTCAAGCGAACCTTGCGGAGATTCATCGAGTTCTGTGACACTCATACGGGCAACGTCAAACCCGCGACCCTCGAACCACGCTACCCATTCGTCGGGTCCATACCTAGTCTTGTTCCAATCGCATTGTCCCCACGACTCCGTTCCATGAAGGACGCCGACCCGCACGTTCGACGGAGCTCGGTTCTTGGCGGATCGCGATTCAACTCGCTGCATGAGATCTTTCAGGTATTCGACCGCATCCGGGGCCAGGGCGGCGAGCTGACCGGCTTCGAATTCCAAGGGCTCGACATCATACTTTTCCTGGCCGGTGAGCTGGATTCCCTTCTCAACGAAAACGGCGATGGATCCGTCTGGCCGGATCTCATCGTACCACGCATATTCCTCTTTAATCGTTCCGAACTCGCGCCCGGCTCCGGTGAGGTCTCTCGTAAGGACTTGGATCATCGCAGGACAGGACTTCATCGCGGACTTTATTTTCTCCTTCACCGGTCGAGCCTTGTGAACACGTTTCAGCCAGACGACGTCGAATCCGCATTTCTCTGCCATGCGGATGAACCAGTCAACAACCGGCTTTGCCTCAGCAGCAAAACTGGCGCTCAGAAAGGCTGATGGCTTGGAGGGCAAGTCATCACTCCACAGTGATGCAGGTCTCCAGATGTACAAGAGGCTTGTGACACTTGACAGCCTGCCTCGTCCCAGCAACCGGTTCGGCAACCAACTGGAGCGCGGACCCGTGCGGGGCCGAAACTGCCTGAGTCGAAACCGCTTCGCGACTTCGAAGCACCTCGGATCGTTGAACTCGTCCGCTCAACTGACCAGAATGCCGTTGCGGGACTGTTAGGAGGTTGACCTGGCTCGTTCATGCGCTAGTCCCGGGCCAGCCTTAGAAATTCGGTCCGAACCCGAACCGTGGATCTTCGAGACTTGCGGGCTGGCAATCCGATCCGCACCTTCTAGGGGACCGAAGGGGGTCCGGGCTGGGCAGAGCTTGGACAGAACGTTCTGAAATCGCACGCGGTGCATGTCCTTCTCTCCGGACGAGCAACCCAGTTTCCTACAATCCCTGATCCTGCCATTTCTCTCAAGACGCTTGTCTCGATCTGCTGAACCACTGCGTCGAAATTTGTGAGGCTGCCTTGGACGGTGGCGGGTAGAACGGGAACGATGCGTATGGAACGTCCCACAAGGAACTGTTGAGACAACGGGCAAGGTTTTCCCGGCTTCCAATTGCGGATAGCCTGCAAGTCGGCGCCTAATGGCATAAGGTCGGTGGATCCGAGCGAGACGTCCAGCTTGAGATCGGCCAAGTCCCCATCAGAAGGGGCCAGCTCGTTCAGGAACAACAGGATGCCGGCAAGTACCGGTTGCGATCCCGGTTGCTGGCTTCTCAGCCACGCATAGGTAAGCACCTGCCATTCGTAGGCAAGCCATTCTGGGTTAGGCTGTCCGAAGTGACTGCTTTTCCTGTCTATGACCAAGGTGGGTGGCCGCCGTGTGCCTTTGTAATCAACGATGACTTCGAAGGTACCGGAGGCTGAATTCGCAATCGACTGCCCACACGTTGGATCTGCCCCGAGCGCGGAAAGAACCGCGTTTCCCGTAGGCGCAGAAGCAAGCCGAACGGAGCTAAGGACATCTACAACGCCTTTGATTTCGTAGTAGTCCGACCGTGCAACGGTCGCCACGAGCGGGCGCGGCATGAGCCGAATCCCTTGAAGGAGCAGCTCTGCTTCTTGAATCAAGGGAAAGAGTTGCTTCCCCCACGTATTAATGGCCAGTTCAGTCCGCTGACTCGCGAGGAGCTGATTTGCGCCAGTCTTATCCCAAAGATTACTCAGAGGATTGAGTCCCTTCGCCGCAAGTCGTGCAACCACATATTGCTCTACGTCGAAGACGGTTGGCTTCCACGGCCACGGAAATGATGGGAGGGGCCCAGAGGCTTGTGGAACTCTCCAACGGCGGTAGGCTTCATCCATGACTCCATGGATGAATTCACCGAACCACAACTGCACTGGTCGGGAAGGCGGGAGTGACCCACGATTGTGGTACCGGTACTGCAGGCCGCATACGTTGTACGCTAGGAGATCACCCGTCAAGCTATAGCTCGGGATATTGTATGGCTCGTTTCGATAGCTCAGACTCATTGTGGCGCGCCTCACACCTGCACGATATGGGGCAATCCGCGCCATCTCCAATTGGAGTTTCGATCCCAACCAATGGCAACATTGCCCACGGCCCCCCGACGGGATGCGTCGAGTCCCACCAACATCAGAACGTCCTGCGCCCTGCTAAATGCGACAAAGTAGAGTCGGATGAGGTCATCAAATGCACGATCAAGTCCCGATCGGTTGGAGACTCCCAGAGCGGAGAAGCGGCGTACTTCATCCTCAATCAAAGTCGTCTCTCCGGGAGAATTCGGGAACCTGCGGAAGGCTTGCGCAGGATGATTCGTCCTGTAGTCAGAACCTACGTCGACAATTGTGACGGGGAACTCGAGGCCTTTGGACTGATGAACCGACATTATGTTCACGCGGTCGCGGGGCAGGGTCTCAAGGAGGTCCTCGTTGATCTCTATCGCCTCGGATGCTAACGGGACGAAAACCCGCCAGAGCGATTCCCGGATCGATGGCCCAGTCAAGTTGGCAGGACTGAAGACTATTTCTGAGCCGAAGTTGCTAAACTGCGCCGCCTCTGTTATTGTCCGAAGGATGGCTTCGAGGTACACGAGTCCCTCCACATCGGTTTGGAATTCAGGAATCCACGAAACCAGTTTGTAGACCAATGAGGCGATTGGAACGGATCTGTCCCATCTTTTCCTTACTAGCGGTCGCCTGTTCTGCCAAGCGCTCACGAACTGTGCAAGGGACAGTGAGCGGGGCGACCACGTCGGCTGCCCAGCAGGTTGGGAGGACACATAAGCTCGAGCAACCGCTCGCCAATTGTTGAGTGTAGTCCGAACGTCTGGAGGAAGGTTAGGAATCGCGCTCTGTACGGTCGCCGCGGGGTCGATGCACTCTAGCACGAGACCGCCCAACCGCTGGACTCCCGCAATGAGCCCCAGCTCTTGGCCCCTTGGGTTGAAAACCCTGATTGCCGGTGTCTTCGCGAGCAGTTCTGTTCGCAAGAACAACGGCAAGCGTGGTCTGCCGCTTGACGAGAACTCGGCCGGAGTGTTGCATAGGACCACAACGTCTCCTGCACCCCCTTGCTTTTTGTCGAGTTCGAGCTCGAAACTGTTGGTTCCGGTACCAACTGTCACTCTGCGACGACTGATTAGACGGTGAATGAAATCGGCCAAGTCTCCTGCGAGTGTTTGGACATCCGAACGAAACAAGCCAAGAACCGGGTAATTAACCGTGTAATGTCTCGAGACCTGAACCTGAGGTTTCCCTGGTACTCGAACCGCTTGGTACGTTGCGTCGAGTTGAACAAAGTCGTTAATCGTCTGAATTACGCTGCCTGTCGAGCGATAGTTCTGAGAGAGATAAATGAGACGGACAGGGCGACCAAACCGCGCCGCGAAATCTGCTTGATAACTTGTAAACACTTCGACCGTCGCACCCCGAAATCGAAACAGCGACTGATCGTCGTCGCCAACGACTGTCAAGCTTCCCCCGGTTCGAATGGCATTTGACGCGAGCTCGAAATAGATCTGCTCCTGAAGCGCGTTGGTATCTTGATATTCATCTACAACAACGACGCGGATTGCGGCTTGTAACGTTGCAAGCGCGCCATTCACAAGTCGTTGGTGGAAGAGTTCCTCGAGCTTTGAGAAATCCTGAACAAGGTTCGAAAGAAGAAATGCGTAGTAGTTATCGAGGGCCGTGCACAGCCTAGGAATTCCTGGATGCGCACGCGATGCTCGATAAGCCGTCAGGTTGGCACGGTCATGAATGAACCGGTCACCGACCTGGCGCACAAGCCGAACGACTGACGCAGTGTTCAAGTTGTATGAAGACCCCTTGAGTTGGCTCGTGTAAGTCCTCAGATCTGCATTTCGGTGTAACCCTCCCGGAAACAAACCTTCGGTCAGCATCAGTCCATCAGCAACAAAACCCTCTATCACGACGGGGGGCTGAACGTTAGGCGCGTGATGATGCTCGAGCACCTCTTGTGCAATGGAATCAAGTGTTCCAGTTGTAATCTGGTTAAAGTCCATCTGTCTCAGCTTTGCGTGAGAGGATCGGTGCCTAGGGTTGCCGAGAATCGCTTGGCGCAGCTTATCAGCTCGTCCGAGTATCTGTGACCGCAATTCTCTTGCAGCCTTGCGAGTGAACGTGGTCGCTAGAATCTCCCGTGGGCCTAGGTTATCGACGTAGATAAGCTTCAGAATCCGAAGGGCGAGCGCAGTAGTTTTTCCCGTTCCAGGACCGGCAACGATGAAGAGCGAGTCGGCCGCAAGTGCACGTACTACATCCTCCTGTCCCTTGTTGGCGCTCAGGTTGATGCCAAACAAAACGTGGACGTATTGCTCATAGTCGGCTTGGCTAATCGCGGCGATCACCCTTTATCGGGTACCCCTTTTCCAGTTCACTCCAAAAATGATTGATCATGCCGATGTTGAAGTGAGCCCAATCCCGGGGGTGGTACAAGCGGTACTTGTCTCTCTTGACGAGGGCTGCGGTCATCCGCGGCCCGTCGGGACCGATGTGCGCGAAATCCGGTTGAAAAACCTTGCCCATCACTGAATTGAACTCGTACGAGCTCGTGTCATAGCTGGGTCGGATTCCCGCGTTTCTACATAGCATGTGGGTGCGGACCAGCGCGCCAAAGGTCCCAATCCCAAACAAATGAAGTCGACGCAAACCTCGCTTTCGCATGAGTGGCAATACTCCTTCCAAGACTCTGTAGTACTGCTTCTTGAGGCTGGGTACCTGCCCGATAATGCAGAAACCTCCCAAGCCCAATACATCTTCGGGCTGTGCGAAAGACAGAATCTCGCGGACGCATCGAAGATATTGAGGCGCCGTGATCCCTTGTGAACTTAGCACGAGTCGCCTTGGTATCAGATCGCGTCGCTGGTCGGCCAGATATTTCGCCGCGCTGATTGTTTGGTCAACGCACTTCTCGCTCTTCGAGTAACTCACGCGCTGCTTGTGCTTGTTCCGGCCATCCCCCGAGGCCTCATCGACCATCCAATCATAGCTCACCAGGAAACGCGACGAGAACCCCACGTCCGTTTCGAAAGCTAACTGTCGATCGAGCGCCCCCTGAAAACTAACCCTAGTCTCTTGCCTCGTGTCTTGAAACGCTCCACTATCGAGAAGCACTTCGACCGGTCGTTCGAGTTCCACGTTATAGAGGGGACTAAGGCAAACTCTCGTGCCGATGAGCTCTGGCGAAAACTTCCGCTTGTTCAGCGTGTTATGATTCTTCGAAACGTAGTAATCCAATCAAAAGCCTCACAGCTTTTCGCTTGCGGATGAGTCAGCTTCCCGCCACATCGAAAACCGAAGGGGATGCATCTATTTCAAAAATGCTCCGCCGGGCGTTCACTTTGGTGCCCCCTCCGCTCTTGTTCTCTCGGCCGGGTCCAGTATGGGCTCTTGTATCCTTATGCACCGCTTCCGCGCTCGGGAAAACTGGGAATCCACTCATGACCACCTCGCATGCACTCCCATGTCGGTAAGTGTAACGACGAAAACCCCGAAGACCTTCGTGACGAGGCCCGGAGACACGCGGCTGTCGCAGAACCGCTTGAAATGTATCGCCTCGATCATCAGCCGGAGGGCGCGGCGTGGGTCCAGAGCTACTGGCCGCCCGCTAAGGCAGAACCAATTGACGACCCGACCTCAGGCGATGCATCGGGGAACGTTGCGAACCGCTGCCAGCTAGGAATGCCGGGTCGCCCGGAATAGTAATTATACTTAGGGGATGATACTACCCATGATTGACCCGTGTTCATATACCGGGGTTCAAGTGCGAGCGTTGCGGCCACGTTTGGGCACCCCGCCAAAAGAGTGATGCCACTCCCCGGGTTTGCCCGAAGTGTAAGAGCCCGTATTGGGATACCCCTCGTCGCAGAGCGAGAAAGCCTCGACGACGCGATAGGTAAGGTGGAGGTAGCATCCGCATGGCGTCGAAGCCGACAGAAAACGTGAACAAACCCTCGAAAGTCGTTCCTCTCTACGTTCCGCAAGGGAAGATTCTGGACTTCATTGATGGCACGCTCCGTAGCGAGACTCCGGAGGAGTACGTTCGTCAAGAAATCGAGAAGTCCCTCGTGAGGGAATACGACTTCCCGGCAGAGGAGATCGCAGTCGAGTACCGTATTGCGGTGGGCTCAGCAAAACCTAGGGTGGATCTTGCCATCTTCTCAACCAACGTTGAGCGGAACCAAGAAAACATCTGGGCCATCGTCGAATGCAAAGCCGGGGATGTCCCTGCCAACAGCAAGACCGACGGCGTTGAACAGCTGAAGAGCTACATGGCCGCCTGCGTCAACGCTGAATTCGGTATGTGGACCAATGGCCGGGAGCGATACTGCTTCCGAAAGGCCCTGACCAAGGGTAGGGTCGGTTTTGTCGAGATTAACGACATCCCCGCGAAGGGGAAGACACTCGAGGAGTCCGAGCGCCCAACCCTCAAAACGCTGGAGATGGTGACGAGCGATGATCTCCTGTTCGCTTTCCGAGGTTGCCATGACTACATTGCGGGCAACCAAGGGCTCCAGAAGCCTGAAGCGTTCTGGGAGCTCTTGAAGATTATCTTCTGCAAGATTGAGGACGAGCGGTCTGACAATGACCTCCTGTTCTATGCAACCACCGAGGACAGACAAAGCCTCAATGGTCAGCTGCGCGTGAAGAGCCGCCTCGACAAACTATTCGCCAAGGTGAAACAGAAATACACAACCATTTTCAAGTCCAACGAAACGATCGACCTCGAGCCTCGCGTTCTGGCGTACATCGTTGCCCGCCTCCAGAAGTACTCACTCCTCGAAAGCCCAATCGACGTGAAAGGCAAAGCCTACGAGGAGATTGTTGGTTCCAACCTACGAGGGGATCGTGGGGAATTCTTCACTCCCAGAAACATCTGCCGAATGGCCGTCGCCATGGCCAACCCAGGTCCCGATGATTTCATCTTGGACCCCGCCTGCGGAACCGGCGGCTTTCTCACAATCGCCCTTAACCACGTGATTCAGAAGATACGTGCCGCTGAACGCCGGAAGTGGAAGAATCCGGATGCTTCCACTGAGAAGGAATCGCTTGCCCTGTTCAAGCGCATCCAGGAGTACTGCGACTCGATGATTGTAGGGATCGACATCAATCCGAACCTTGTCAAGGCCACCAAGATGAACATGGTCATGAACAACGACGGCTCGGGTGGGCTGTTTCAGGGCAACTCTCTGGCGAAACCGGTCACATGGGGCAAGGAACTTCGGGACAGGGACCTCATGGGAAGGGCGGATCTGCTGTTCACGAATCCGCCGTTCGGATCAAAAATCGTCGTGGATGACCCAGCCATCTTAGATCAATTTAATCTAGCACATGCGTGGGACGACGACAAGTCGACCGACACGTGGTCGCTCCGCCAACCAACGCAGCTAACGAAATCGCAGCCCCCGGAGATTCTGTTCATCGAGCGGTGCGTCCAGTTCCTCAAACCTGGCACGGGTATCATGTCGATTATCCTGCCGGACGGAATCTTGGGTGCACCCGGATTGGCTCACGTCCGGGAATGGATTCTCCAAAATACTCAAGTGCTCGCGAGCATCGACCTGCACCCGGACACATTCCAGCCAAAGAACAGCACGCAGACCAGCCTTCTCGTACTCCGACGCAAGAGCGAAGAGGAAATCGAAAAGGAACGAACCGCCGGAGCAAAGGCAGATTACGAAGTATTCATGGCCCTAGCCAATCACATTGGGCACGACAAGCGCGGAAACATACTCTATAAGCGTGACGCGGATGGGAACGAAATCGTCGAGATGCGGAAGGAACGGATTAAGAAGGTCGAAGATGGCCAAGTCGTCGTGATTGAAAAGGAGAATCCAGTGAAGATCATCGACGACGATACCCAAGAAATAGCTCAACTGTTTCGAGAATCGTTCGAGAGGCACAGGCGGTGACCTGGACGTCGAATCAATCCATCGCACACGCCTCTATTCAGCTGAGCATTCTGGCAAGGGGGGACCGCAGGCTTGAGGCCGAAACCTACCTAATGTCTGGCTACCAGATCCGACAGCAGGTCGAGAACGGGGCTTTGCCCACATCTACAGCTGGCAAACTCGCGAGGATTTGGCAGCCGCCCCGCCTTGCTGGGATCCAAGTGGAGCAGCAGGACGGAGTCCCATTCTTGACTGCCACGCAGGTCTTTGACATCAGACCCAAGGCTAGGAAGTGGTTGGCGCCTGGTCGCACCCCTGACCTCCGCGAACGCTTTGTAGAGCCCGGGTGGATTCTGGTAACCTGCTCCGGGATCGTGGGAGATGCCACGATAAGCCACGCCCCTCACAGGGGTGTCATCATATCCCATGACCTCCTCCGCGTTCAACCCTCCCAGGAAGAGGACCGTGGCTACCTGTACTGCTTCTTCCGTAGCAGGTACGGACGACCGATGATGCAATCTAGCAAATATGGCAATCTCATCAAACATTTGGAACCAGAGCATGTGGAGGAACTTCCTGTCCCTCTCGTTGATGCGAACATCAAGCACCAGCTGCAGAAGGGCGTTGACCGAGTTTTCAGCCTTCGTGACCAAGCATTCAGTCTCGTTGAGGAAGCTGATCGGAAGTATGTCGAAGGGCTCGGACTGAAGGCCCCGCCCTTTGGTCACCAGAATGCATACAAGGTGGCCGCTTCCGAATTGTTCGAAGAGGGCAGGCGACTGGATGGATTCTACTACAACCCGGATGCCCAAATAGCCGATCACGCCCTCAAAGAATGTGGCTACCCCGTCATCCGTCTCCTCTCCGCGACTCAGGAGATCTTTGGCACTGCGCGCTTCAAGCATGTCTACGCCACTAAGGGCATACCTTATGTGGATAGCGAAGATTTGTTCAAGGTTAATCCGCAGTTGGAGAAGTTCATCCCACCCCAAGCCAAGAAGAACGCGGAGGGCTATTTCGTGAAGCGCGATTGGCTGCTCATGGCCGTGTCGGGCCAAATCTACGGCATCAACGGAAGCGTAGTCTTGGCCGACCTGAATCTCGAGAACAAAGTTATTTCCAACCATGTCGTTCGCATAGTTCCTAAGCCGGACGGCATGCTTCCAGGATACCTTCAGGTCGCTCTGAGCCATCCCACCTTTGGCCGCCCTCTTGCGGTCCGACTTGCCTTTGGAACTGAGGTTCCGGAAATCGCGCCTGAGGACATCGCGCGAATTCCTGTCGTCAAGCCCCCCAAAGCTTTGGAGGAGGAGCTTGCGGGTCTGATTGACAAAGCACGCGCCTTGCGCTCCGAAGCCGATGCGCTCGAAAACCAGACTGTCGGGTGGCTTGAGGAACTTCTGGAACCGGATCTTGGTCCGTCCGCCGGATTGGGAGGTTTGTCCCAATCACACGACGCAGAGTAATGCCGAACCGCCGTGTGGCTTTTGTCCGGTCGGCACTCCGACACTGTGAGCGACCCGCCCACGTCCCTTGGTGAGACGTGCAATCGTCGTGTAACCGTCCGTCTGGGCGGACCCTCGCAATCCGTATCTCTGGAGATCGGTATTGGACTATTCGACGCTGTCTCTGGCTTCCCGGCCAATCGTGGCCTCGCTCGCTGGAAGGTGGGCTTTTTCGTCAGAAGTAGATACCCAGTGCCCGGGGCGGCACGATTCCCGGAAGCTCTAGCGTTCAAGGCTTCTCCGATTTGGTCGGTCGGTTCGAGCCCGAGACTCCTCCCCGGTTGCCCAGGGGGACCTCTTCGATTTGGGAGGCGTTGATCTACCCCACCTTTCTCGGGGGAGAAATGCGATCGGCACAGGCGGCCTATCTGTCTGACTTGCTGAAGAGCCGTCTCGGCTACGCTCATAGAACTGCCGCAAGTTCAGATCCCGCTTGGGGCACGAGAATCCAGGCGGACATTGACGCGGAACGGCGAGGTGTTCCACCCGGGTCCGGAGGATCTAGATTCAAACGCCCAGCCCTTGCCTCGGCAGAAAGGCTCTTGAGAAATGGAGGCTTGGCGAACATGGTCTCGACGGCTGACTCGTTCTTTCAAGCTAATCGGATATCTCCGAGCCTGCTGGCCGCAATTGCACCTGACCGTGCCAGGCAGCTGGACCTAGTCACCTCGGCCGCGACGGGCATCGCTCAGTTCGGACCGGTCAAGGCCGTGCTGTGGCTCCATGACCTCGACTTGGGGCGAGATCTCGCTCCACCAAATCTCCATATCCGGCGTTTCCTCAAAGAGTTCGGGTTCCGAGACGCTTCACTCGACGACGATGCAGAAAGCCTCCACGCCCTCTCCGTGGCATGCCAACGGATGAGCGAGGTGGCCGTGCATGTGAGTCGCGATCTTGGGCGGAACGTCTCCGTTCGTTTGTGCCAGCACGCGGCTTGGCTCTGGCAGACCTGTCGCGGACTTCTTGCACCCCATCGCAAGGCCTCACGCGTGACGGTCACGAGGCTTCTCGGTTTCCTCGATTTGGAGAGCTGGCCTCCGGAGACCCTTGCGAATCAAGTTGGTGACATCGAGGAACTCGAAAACATCGAGACGAAGCTCGCCACATTTGCGTGATTATGAGAAATCTCGCGATTAACCGCGTGAACGCCGGGAAGCCTTGGCGGCCTAGCGCGTGGATGGTGTGTGCTTGTTGGATGTTCACCTTCAGATGATTCCAGACCGCGGGACGTTCGATAGCGACAAAGCAAGCCCATACGTTGGGCTGGGCGTACCTTCAGTTCGATAAGGGAGTCGCCTCGGCAAGGATCCCCAGGAGAACGGTCCGGCTCGCGCCGGCCACCTCCTGGGTAAGGTCCCAAACCGTTTGCTCCGGCGTGCTTCCTTCGAATGGATGAACGAGCTGATTTCGGATTCTTCGCCAAGTAAGAACGTGACCCTCAAGAGTGGGTTGCCATCGCCGTAGAAGGACTGAGAGCGCTTGGTCCACTTCCTTCGATCTGTTCCTTCGTTGCCCGGTCGATGTCAGCTCGAGCCACCCTCGTCCTGCCGCGTGTGCCTTTGCCAGGATCTCCAAGCAAACGAGGGACGCGAGACAGGCCGCGCGTCGGTCTTGTGTGTTTAGCCCGTGCATTCGGGTCATGATTGCGGTGTCCAAGATCGAGCGAACCGGGACGTGGTCCAGCCAGCCCCGAGCAGACCGGTACCAGGCCTCGACCTTGGTTTTGACAGCGTCGTCCGACAATTCCTCGACTTCTATCGGATTGAGCACCCCGAATCCGAGGTTCTCGTATCCCCGGTATGTGGGTGCGTGCGAGGCCGCCGTGTACACGTACGCGCCCACCGGAATCGTTGTCCCCGCTGCCAGAGACCGGTAGAATCGTACCCGGTCAAGTGCCTCGCTCGCCACCGTCAAGGGGTGCAAATCCCCTCCCGTAAGGACGGCGCGGTATTCCCAACGGGGAAAGCGGATCGCCCTCACCAACGAGGCTCCGCCCTCTCCGTCAGACGCGTACAACTCAAACACCGGGATGGAGGCAACGACGACAAGACCGGCTTGATCTCGGCGGAGAGTCGCCTTCTCTCCGAGGACTTCCGGAAGGAAGGCTTGGACGACCTCTATCGTCTCCGCGTCTGGCGCAGACACCCGGCACGACTTCTCCGACCCGATATGAAAACCTGTCGAAGATCCCACCGCGATTGATACCGACATGTGCCCGTGTCGAAGGCGATCGGAATGTCGGTTAGACTTCGAATCAAGCCCTCGATTCGAAATGTCTCGCGACTCGGCACGATGCGACGCTTCCAACGAGGCCTCCGGAAGACACCGGCTAACGCTCCAGACGCTCACGCGGCAATGAGATGTCGCGAACGCACCTATGTCCGAAGTCTGATCACAGCAGTACTTCCGCTAGCCGATCCTCAAAAAGGGCGTCAATTGCGTCAAAGTCGCCTTGTCTTCTGAACTCAAGGAGTCTTTCGAGGTCACCGTCCTCGAGGACGACTATGTAGTCATCCGCCTCGGCTGCGTCGTGGCAGTGTCTGATTACATCCAATCGATCCGTGATCCGTCTGCAAACCAGTATCCCGAATTGTCCCTTCTTGGGAGAAAACCTCCCCGTTAGCTGGTCAAACTCTGGATTCCCAACGTCCTCGCTGTAGTTCTTGCACTCGATCGCGACATACGGCGCGAGTATTCTGTGTTGAGGATTCAGACTTGCGAAAAACCCCTCCTTGCCCGTGGTCGCGTGAATATCAATCCGTTTCCTCCCCTCGAAAATCTCCTTCTCGCGGACCATGGTGCGCAGCCGCGAAGGAACGAGAACGTGTCTCAGAATCGCCTCCACGAGCCTGTGGTATTTGGTTGCGCTACGCGTGCCCAAGCTGATCGTGCGGAGAGCAACAGTCATCTGCGTTTCAACGCTGACAGATGCCGGATTAGGTTGAACGAGGCCCGTGCCTGCCGTCATCTCAACGATTCTTGGCTTCGGTTCCACCGGCTTGAGAATGGTCGGATCCACAGGGATCGCCCGGCGAAGCTCGGCCTTCGAGATAATGTGACTCAGCGGGTTCACCGAAGCCTTTCGATAGAGCCGGACCCGGTTGTGGGGAACCGTGAACGACTTGACGAAATCGAAGCCATTCGTAGACAATAGGCTGTCAATCTCGCCAGCGCTGAATTCTCGATAGAATGTCTTGAACCGTCGAGTTGTCCCAAGGTACCATCCGTCACCAAGTCGATTGTCGTCCGTACACTGATCCTCATAGTAGCTGTCGCCATACTGTGTGTACCATAGGAGGTGCCCGTCCGGATTGAGCCGCTTGAAGCATTCCTGCAGAACGAGAGATCGCTCGCCTTCGACAGGCATGATGTTCAGGACATTGATCAGAAGCACCAAGTCGAACTTCGATGTGTCCCGGAGAAATTCGTCAGGGTAGGTCAGGCTCCAGAACTGTTTGAACCGTTTCGCTCTGCCATATCTCTTGGCCGCCCCATCGCTCGACGCTAGCTTCTCGTATTCGACCCCGCAAACTGCGATGTCTCGAGCGAGCAGGTAGAGGGCGTTCCGCAGGCGTCCAGCTCCGAAGTCGAGTACTTTCCCTCCGCTCGGGACATAAGCGCTCACGCATTCGTCGAGAATATGCCGAAGGGCTTCGGACGGTCGAGCGAACGGTGGCGCGGACAAAGTCACATCGACAACAATTTCCTGCAGGTTCCCGCCGCTACTAGGCACAGGAACCCTGAAAGGGTACTCCGGGCTCGTCCAAATACTCGGGGTAGGCATCCCTCGAAGACGAAGTCGTGGAGCTGCTTTATTTCCGTTGCGGTGGATTGTTTCGTAGCCGTCCGTGGTCGACTTGGTTGCCGGTCTGAGGATTTATCGGGTTCGAGAGCAGCAAGGGTACGGTGGTCGTCTGGCTATGTGGCGGGGAACGCCTTGTGATATTCGCTCCCCCGCCCGGAAAGCTTATGACCGTGTCGCAGACGTCGGGCGGTCGGATGGGCAGGGGAGAATCTAGCCGTTGAGCGGACATACCGTTCTCATTACAGGCGCGGGATTCTCCAAGCCCGCCGGCGGACCCCTCCTCAAGGAGTTGCTCTCCCCCGAGTTTCTGGGTCTGAGCGAGGCGGATCCCGATGCCCTCGAAGCCATCGTCCGTCTTCTTGCCGCTCGACGACAGGACTCGCGTTCTACCGGGTCCATTGAGTCGCTCTTCACAGAGATCCTGCGCATGGCGAGGACACACGGCGAGATGTCAACGCCCGACGACCGGTGGGAAGCGGGTTGGCTGCTCAACGGCCTTACCACCCATCTTGCCTCCGTGTGCGGCGACCTTCGCGTTCGTCGAAGGACGCGCCTCTGGAGCACATACACCGAGTATCTGCGGTGGCTCCGAAAGAACAGCAGGAGTCTCACGGTCGTCACCTTCAACTACGATCTTCTCCTCGAGCAACTGTTCGACGACTTCCGGGTCCGATTCGAATACGGCAGACAGACGGGCATCGAGTTCGACGATGCGTCGCGTCGAAGCGCGGTTCGTCGCGCACTACCGTTTCGCCGTGTCCAAGTTCTCAAGCTACACGGCTCAGCAAACTGGGGCGTTTGCCGTGGATGCCGGAAGGCGAAAGCGCAGGACGACCTGGTCGTTGCGTTCGAGAAGGCCTACGTACCTCGACGAAGGAAGACGTGCCCCCGATGCAAGGACAAACCGATCGAAAGCGGAATCGTACCGCCCATCTTAGAAAAATCAGGTGAAAGTCGGCATATCGGACTGGTTTGGCTTGCAGCTCGCCAAGCCCTTCGACGGGCCCGCGAGATCATCGTGATCGGCTATTCACTTCCTCAAACCGACGCGGACGCACTTTCCCTTCTCGACGAAATCGCTGCTCCGCCAAGGCGTCCGCGAATCACGCTCGTTTGCGGGCCGAAGGGAGCACCCGAGACATACTCGCGAATCATTCCGCGGTCGTTAGATACTAAACTCTACCTCGAAGACTACGTCGCGTCGATTTTATCTTGACGACGTTCCGACTCCACTGGCGTTCCTTTACAGTAGAACGCTCTGTTGGGAGTCAAAAGACAGGCCTTTCGTCCCTCCCGATTCTTACGATCGGTGTTCGTGACTGAAGCGCTCCCGGGGAGACGTTTAACGACCGTTAAACAAACGCTCCCTGTCAAAAGGGCAGGCCGCGGAAGGACGGGCCTGGTCATCTGGGCGCTGACCGAACGGTCAGCGTAGTTCCCCTTGCCGACAGAGGGGCGTCTGTCGGATCTGACCGAGTGGGCGGGCGGGCGGAATCCACTCTGGAAAAACGTATCACGGAGGAACAGTTTCCATCACCCGTTGCGAAAAACCCGAAAAACGCCAAATCCAGCCCGAAATCGCAATGCGGAAACTGTTCGGCCAGGCGTCCTCATGGAGGAACAGTTTCCACTTCAGGCCTTGGGACGGGTTTTGATGCGATTTTCAGGATAGAGGTCGCTTAAATATTCACTTGGGGAAGGACATTTTCTTGGGCAGCGGATCCAGAGACGAATTGGGCGCGGTTCCGCTCCGGAGGGGGCTCTCAACAGGGACAGCCGCGGCGTCTCGAACCGAGGGCATCCTCAAGCGTGAGGCCGACTTGAATCGCCGCCGCCTGCGAACCCGAGGATGGAGACAGAAGCACCGCTGTACGTGTGGGCATTCAGGCACGATTCTCCCCACCGCGCGTCCCACGCCGGTCCCGGAACGCCTTCGTCGCGGCGCGACGCCAGCACCCCTCGTTCCCGCACGCCATCGGCGCTTGGCCGTTGCCCCTCCGAGCCGGGATGCGGTCCTTCCTCCAGCCGACCGCGACGCCCCGGCACCCCGGCGCCTTGACCTCACACCATCCCAGCCGGGCCTCCAGCGAGGCGTGCTCGTCCGCCCGTTGCGGCAACGGGACGGGGTCGACGAAGTCGAACTCCAAGGCGGACACCTCGAACTGAAATTCTTCCTTGCTCAACCGCCCCTCCCGCCGGAGTTTGCGGAGTATGTAGAATTTCCGCCGACAGCGCGGGTTCGCGCAAACCGGCGCTTTGTCTCTGCGCCATCGGAGGTAAAACCTCCGGCACCCTGGCTGCAGCATTCGGCACCGTCCAATCCACTCCTCGGAGCGGACGGGTTCCCGTCCCGACTCCGTTCGTGCCTCTGAAGGTCGCCTTCTAGGAAAGAGGCGAGCCATTTCGGGACGTGGCCTGATTCGTACCGCGCGGAGAGGAAGTGGTGTCATCATTGAAGAACGCGCAGGGGACCCTATAAAAATCTTAGCGGACGCATAGGTAGATCCCGGCGCTCCCGGAGGTCGGCGATGGGTTGCGGCGCGATCGTCCGGGGAACGACTCTTCGGCGTTACCGGGTGCGAAATTTCATCCGTGCCGCGCAACTGGTAGTCATGGTAGAAGTCGGTCACTCCCCGGCAGGCGGAGCGCGGAGTGCCAGGACAACACAGGGCTCCACAATCTCCAGTTCCGCCAGCCGCGTCGTCGCCCAAGCGAGGTATTCCGCCGTGTTCTCGCAGGAGTGACAGTGGAAGCCCGCGTACCAGGCGGTGTGGTGCTTCTCGCACACTCCGTAGTCGTCGCCGCGCGCGACGAGGTACCCTCCGTGGTCGTGAGGGACGGTGAGCACCGGGTAATCTTGCGCCTCCAAATCGGCGTCCTCGTCGGAACACCGCGGGCACACCGCGTGGTCTCCGCCCTCGAACTGAGTACGCCTGCTCGATGGCTCCAACGTATCATTGCTCCTTCTCTTCGTTCGCGACAATCGCTCGAACGCCGCGCACGCCGAACTCCTGCCGCAGGCGCGACTCGATGAACCGGGCGATGTCTTCCCCGGTGATTTCGCCGTCTGGCGGCTCGAACGGGACGACAACGACGCTTTTCACGGTTGCACCCACCCGGTTTAAGGATCCGGTTGCACGGCTCTGGGAGCTACGATTTCAGAAAGTTGAGGCGCTCCCTGACACCCCGGTAAGGGTTGCCGAAGCCTCTCAGGATCACATAGATTCGCCGGTCCTTAAACGCTCGGGCGTAGCCGTCAACTCCGATAGCGGCTTTCCGATACTCCGGCGGTGTGGGCGCTGGAAGGCCTCCCAGACCGCATTAGAACGCGTTAGAGCGATTCCGATCCTAAAGCCCCACTAGAATACCCTTTTGTCCGCTCCACAGGAACGGATTTCTATCGGGAACTCGCATATTAAAACTGGCGGCGTCCGCCCGTGAACCCGAAGCGAGGCGCAGCTCGAGCTGGTCCCAGGGCGCCGCATCCAGCCGACATCAGCCTCGCCACGTGGTCGGCCTCTCAACCGATCGTTCCAATCAGGCCCGCCGCGGGACGGACGCTCGGATGTCCCGGAGGCGATATCTGGGGTCTCCGTACAGCGATCGGTTCGAGCCCGGAGAACCCTCTCGGGTCGCCTGCTCGGCGGTGGAGGGTGGCAGGGTCCACCCCTTCGCGATCACCAGATGGAATCGTACCGATACGTATTTGTAGCTACCAGACGATATTATCTTAGTTATCTTAATCGACTGAATAGAGCGGTTTGGAGCAGACAAGCAGAAGGGATGGGCAAATGACGAACCAACCGAAGTACGCCCACTTACTCGAAGATGCCGACTTCAGGCGTTGGCACAACGGCATCCGCAACAAGGCGACCCGCGGCAACTACCTGCGGATGGCGGGGCTGTTCTTCGAACGGACGGACACGACTCCCGCGGCCCTTGTCGCGATGCCGGCAAAGGCCCGATGGGACCTTATCGAGGATTACCTGAACGCCCATCCTAACGCAGCGGAGGGCACCCGGAAGGCGCTCAACTCCTGGTTCGAGCGGTCCGAAATCCAGATTCCGAGGTATGTCAAGAACCCGGCGCAGGAGCACCCGCGGATCGACGCCGCTCATGTGCCTTCTCCGGAAGAACTGAAGCGCGTGCTGATTGCGGCCGACGCGAGAGCGAAAGCGGCCATCTCGGTGATGGCCTTTGGAGGGCAACGTCTCCAAGTGCTCGGAAACTACGACGGCACGGACGGCTTGGTCCTAAGCGACTTCATCGACTTGCGAATCGCGGACGACGGGTCGCTGGCCTGGAAGCAGGTCCCCGCTCAAGTGCTGGTCCGGAAGAGCCTGTCGAAGGTCGGGCATCCCTACGCCTTCTTCCTGGGCGCGGAAGCGTGTGAGTACATCCTCAAGTACCTGCTCATCCGGAGAACATCGAAGCCCGGGCCTGGTGGCAGACCTGTCGCCGGCGAGAAGATGACCGCGGACACGCCACTCATCGTGCCGGCCCATCCCAACCAAGCCGTCGTGCGTGCGATTTACGCCGACAAGGAGAGGAACGGCGGTCGCAAATTGACGGCGGAGGAACGCAAGGCCATTCTGACGGATGCGGGTCTCCGTGCGAACTGGAAGAAGGTCAAGCGGTTCATCCGGACCCCGAACGTGAGCGACCTCATCGTGAAGCCGATGCGCGAAATCGGGATGAAGTCGAACCCCGCGTACATCTGGAGGAGCTACTTCGCGGCGCACTCGCAGCAAGCCCCCGTCCAACACGACTGGAAAGAATTCTGGGTCGGACACAAGGGAGGCATCTCCGCGACCTACTCGGTTCGAAAGGCGTTGCCGGAGGACATCATCCATTCGATGCGGGAATCTTACAAGACCGTCCTGCCCTTCATCGAGACGACCGAGCGGAAAATCGCCGCTATCCGAGAGCCGCTCGCGGAACTCTTCGGAATCCAAGACCCGCACGAGTTGAGTCCCGACGAACTCAAGGCGGAACTCGAAAAGGCCGTGGCGAGAAAGGTGGACGCGGCCCTGCGCGAGCAGTTCCGAGAACGCGAACTCCGTTCAATCGAAGCACAGGTTGTCCGAGAGGCCGCCTTGTCCAGAGGCGAGAGCCTTGCGGATGTCATCAAGGCCGTCGAGATTGGACTCCTGACGAAGGAAGAGGGACGAGCGAGAGCCGCGAGACTGCGGAATTGAGGAGTCCGAAACTCGCTCGAGGATCATGGGGGCGGAAGAAATGCAATGGAGCACGGGACAGGATCCCGACGAGAACTTGCCGGTCAACGTGGTCGCCGCCCTCTTCCTCGGCCCGATCGCGCTCGTCATCGTCACAGATGGCGAGCCGGACGAAGGCTGCGAATGCTGCTACGATGAGGACGAGTGAGAGAGCGAAAGTCAATCAAACGGCAAGTGAGACCATGGTCAAGGGATTCACACGAGAGCAGTGGGCGTGGTACGAGCGCCTGCGTCGTGAAAACGACGCCAAGGAGGGGGCCGAGCTAGGCCCCGACTGGTACATCCGGACACATCGACCGGATTACGAAGCATGGCTCGCGAGGGAGCGGCGATGCGACGCGCTCCTTTACGGCGACATCCTTGCCGTGGAAGTCGACACGGAAAGCGGCGAAGGCGCGGCCCTCATCGAGAGGAACGGCGAGTTCCTTCGCGCTCGCGTCAAGGTCCAAGGATCGTGAGCGGGGAGGCGGGAACATGAAGGTGACCATCGCGTCGGTCAGAGTCTGTTCCATCAACGACGAGTCCGGCGCTCCTCTCGTGCTGGGCGAGAGACGGTTTAGAAAAGGCATCGATGACGAAACCCAAGAACGTGTCACGTTTGGGAACGACGAAGGGGGCCTGAATGCGTCGCATCCCGCACAACTTCCCGAAGGGTCAACTCGCTCTGGCTCGAGCGCTCTATCCGAAAGACTATCTCGAAACCATCAGGAGTGTGGACATCGGCGCGAGCGATCAGATCGTGCTCGGAGATCTGCGCGCGATTTCCGTCGCGCTCGCGTCGCAGGACTTTGAAGCAGTCTACGAGGAAAGCTCCGCGACGAGCGGTTAGGCGATTCGGAAAAGGACATGATTGCGACTGCGACCTGGCCTAGAAGTGGAACCCCGTTTGCTGGCGTACTTGTGAGAGGAAGGGTCTTATATCGCTATTAGATGTGTCTGTCTCTGTGTCTCGACCTAAATCAGTCGACAGTCTTGCCCAAGAACTACTCGAACTCTCAGAGAAGGAATTAACGGACGCAAGGCGACCGAACATCCAGCTAGACGACGAGAAGGTCAAAGCGATTCGCAAGGCTTGCGAGAACTCCTCAGACCACCAGTTCACGATCGAACTCGGCAAGGCCGTGGAATGGCTGGGGATCTCGCCGAGTTATGCGGACCCGAAACGGGCCTTCTACACCTCGTCGAGTCTGGGCCGCCGACTCGCCGAGGCCGGCATTCGAGTCGGGGCCGTTGGGCATGGACGTTACCTGCGGTTTCGGCTTGTGGGCCAACGCCGATCTGGGGACTGAAGTCTAAGTGGTCGCGTGGCGGCGAGGTCCGCAGTATGAGTATTACCGACGATCCGGTAGAGCGATATCGTCCGTTTTGTGGCCGGATGGGCGAACTCGGTGGCAAGTCCAGAACACAGACTGGCTCTCTCGCCGCGGTGAATGTCCCTCGTCGAAGTCTCGTTGTCGAAAACACTATGAATGGTTGGTTGATTCAGATGGGGGGATCATGCCGGGATGGTTGCTGGAAGAAGAGGCTGCTTTCGATGCCAGGTCCTTCGGACCTGCAAGTCGACCTTTGCGGCCTTCGACGGAGATCTACTCCATACTCTTAAAGAAGATTGTGATTCTAAACAACCGCAAACTGTTCGGTAGTGCCGATGTAGTAATTTTCTCCGTTGCTGCAAACGGAATTATTGACCTAAAGTCGGGTCCGCCCGTATGGACGCAGGAGCTGCGGTTTGGTAACATTAGGGACGGGGCGATCCTGCCTATCGACCCCGACGCCGGCGTTCTCCTGTTCCGTGGGCGGGCGCGCGCCTTCTTGAACCTCTACCTTTTCGTCATCAGGGACATGGAGTCCGCTAGGCAATTTGCAGGACGGTTGAGGGATTCGTTCCTCGCCGAGGGCATTGGTGCCGCGGTGGGAGCCGCTGCCGCTGGCCACGGTCTATCCGATCAGTCCATCAGGGATTCCACGACGAAACTCGTACGTGGGGTGCTCAATCAATTTACCAAGCTTGGAGACAAGGCCCTCGGAGCGTACTACGCCTCGTTCCTCCGAGAGAACAATTACGGGACAGGATTGCATCCCGCAAACTATCCTGCATCATTGCTGAAATGTGGGGAGGCGGTGGACATGGCTTACCAAGTGACTATGACGAGCTAGAGCGGGAGGGGCGGCGACGAACGTCCTTCGAATCATAGATCTCGGCAAAGTGGGCCTTCAAGTCTTCCTGCAGCGGGGCAACGATTTCCGACAATGCCCGCAACCCACTCATTTCGTTGATCCCCTAGGCGATGAAGACCGGCGGGAGCTTCGGTGGTACCTTGAGGGGTATCTTCAGTTCCCGTACGGCGCAGAGGAGTACCGGGCGCGGCGTGTTGAGGAAAGCATGGAAAGGTGGGGTGAGTCTCTGTTCGCGGAGGTCTTCCCGAAATCTGGCCCAGATCCGACGCCGCATGCTCTGTATGAGGAGGCCGTGCGGGTGGGTCTCGAGACCTGTGAACTTAGTATCAGTTCGGAGGATGCTCGGTTCCTCAACATCCCGTGGGAGCTCATTCGGGACCCCACTCCAGGGCGAGGCTATCTTGCTCCGTTGCTGGGCGGGCTATACCGACAGCGGACAGGAATGAAGCTGGACCCCCTTCAAGAGGCTCCCGGGGGGCGCCCCTTTCGTATCCTTCTTGTTATCGCGCGCCCGTACGGGGACCAAGATATCCCGCTAGGCACAGTGGCCCGACCTCTGCTCGAAGCCTTGCGACCGCTTGGGAAACGGGTCGAAGTCGAGCTCCTGCGTCCTCCCACCTTTGACGCCGTGCAACGGCGCCTCAACGAACACCGCGGATTCTACGATGTTGTCCACTTTGACGGCCACGGCGTCTTCGGAAAGTCATTAAGCGAGCCCGTCGACGAACTCAACGCCGAGGTAGGGCACCTTGTCTTCGAGAAGGCAAGCGGCGGTCCTGAGACGGTCACGAGCAAAGACATCGGGCAAGCCCTCGCGACGTGCAAGGTGCCTGTCTTCATCTTGAACGCCTGTCAGTCCGGCGAGGAGAGTGCCACCAGTGCTTTCGGATCGGTGGCATCCCAGCTAGTCGCTCTCGGGTCGAAGGGGGTCGTGGCGATGTCGTATTCAGTCTACGCAGAGGCCGCGGCTCGATTCATGCAGAGGTTCTACGAAAGGATCCTTGTCCCGGTTTCACTGTCTTCTGCCGTCGCAGACGCTAGGAAACGGCTCCATGCCGAGCCAGACCGGGAGTCCGTAGTGGGGGAGATCAAGCTTCGGGACTGGATGGTGCCAGTTTTGTATCAACAGGAAATTGGTTACCTCCCGTTTCCGAAAGCCGCGGACGAGGTCGCTGCCGCTGGCGGAGAACCCCCAGTTCGCTCAAACGTGGAGGAAGAATGCCCCGCGGGTCGTTTCGGATTCGTCGGGCGGGATTACGACCTGCTTCGTATCGAGCGAGGGCTCCGCGACTCTCAAACTCCATGCACGCTCTTATCAGGGGTGGGCGGGACGGGGAAGTCGGAGCTGGCGTATGGCTTTGCTCGATGGTATGCCGAAACGGGCGGCTGCCCCGGAGGCGTATTTGTCACCTCGTTCAAAGCAAAGGCCGATTTTGCTCAAGTGGTAGGCAGCACGGCGGGGTTCGGGACTGAGTTCTCCCGGCTCCCCGAGGGTGAGCAACGGGAGCACTTGGTCCGGTATCTTCGAGAGCATGCTTGCCTCCTGGTCTGGGACAACTTCGAAACCGTGGCCGGATATCCGCCGGGAACGGAACCACTGGCTTCAGAGGGGGAGCGTGCTAAGCTCTCCGGTTTCCTTAGGCAGCTGAGAGGCGGACAGAGTCGAGTCCTGATCACTACGCGTAAGCCCGCGGAGGATTGGCTAGGAACGGCTTGTGTCCTTTGTGAGGTCGGCGGGCTGGTCCCAAGAGATGTAGCCACCCTTGCACGGCTCATCCTTAAGACGGCGGGTAGAGTGCCCGAAGACTTCAGGGAAGATCCATACTACGCGAATCTTCTGACCCGGCTCAAGGGCCATCCGCGGTCCTTGGAAGTAGTGCTCCCCCTGCTCAAGCGGGCAAACCCAGGCGAGATTCTCGCGTCCTTGGATCACCGCATCGACCAACTGGGCGAGACGTTGGAGGATGCGTCGTTGGCCTACGCATTTTCGAGGTTGAGTCCGGTCGCCCGCAAACATCTGACGTTCCTCGGACTGTTCGCCTCCTATGTCCGCCAGCCGATGATTGAACGGTTTGTAACCCCTGGCGCCATGGGGGAAGCGGGCTACAGATCGGTGATGGGGGAGACGTTAGATGGAAGGGGTTGGACGGCTTTGCTGCAGGAAGCAGCAGAAAGCGGACTCGTTCGGACCTATCCGGCGGGGCTCTATGAGCTACACCCTACCCTTTCCCCGTATCTGCGAAAAGAGTTAGCAAATCTCATCGGGGGGAGGGGCGTTGAGCGCCTGGACCGCGAGTTCGCCAGTTTCTACGCCAATTGGGCCTCACTCTCTTTTGAGAACATTCGCAGGGGCGACCCGTTATCCGTCCAGGCCGCGGTATTTGAAGAGGCAAATCTGTTGAGAGCCCTTCGTATCGCGGAAGAGACGCTGGAATGGGAGAAGGCGAAGGACCTAGCGCAGACTCTCAATGAGCTCTACGCGGTGCGCGGTCGTGCCCCGGAATGGAAAGTAATCCGCCGGGATCTGCTCGAGAAGCTTGGAATAGACTCGCCAGAGACAGTTGATCCGAGTCAAGTCACGCTATGGGTGTTCCTCGTCGGTGAGGAAGCGAAAGAGGCGATTCAGCGCAACGAACTGGATACCGCGGAAGCTCTCTACCGCCCAATTCAGGAGTATCTGGTCTCGAACCGGAGCCCAGCCCTTGAACCAGCGCTCGCCATCATCTACAACCAGCTCGGTGTCATTGCTGATGGTCGAGGGCAAATCGATTCGGCCGAGCAGTGGTACCGGAAGGCCTTGGAGATTTGCGAACGGCTGGGGTTGAACCGGGAGGCGGCGATGATGTACCACCAGCTAGGTGGCATCGCCAAGAGCCGCACGCAGTTCGATCTCGCCGAGCAGTGGTACCGGAAGTCCCTACAGACTAGCGAGCGCGCAGGGCTGGAGCGGGAAGCGGCCCTCGAGTACCGGCGGCTTGGGGTCCTCGCACAGGAGGGCGAACAACTCGACCATGCCGAGCAGTATTATTTGAAGGCCCTCGAGATTCACGAGCGCTTGGGGTTGGAGCGCGATGCGGCGAACGAGTACAACCTACTCGGGATAATCTCCCAGAAACGCCACCAACTCGACAGCGCCGAGCAGTGGTACCGGAAGTCCCTCGAAATCTTCGAGCGCCTGGGATTGGAGCGAGAGACGGGGGGCGCATACCATAATTTCGGAATTCTGGCAGAACAGCGCCAGCAACTCGACCAAGCGGAGCAGTGGTACCGGAAGGCCTTGGAGATTTACGAGCGTCTAGGGCTTGAGCGGGACGTAGCAGATGAGTACCACGCGCTGGGTGTGGTGGCAGAACAGCGCCAGCAACTCGACCAAGCGGAGCAGTGGTGCCGGAAGGCCTTGGAAGTTTGCGAACGCTTGGGTGCCGCCCGAGATGCGGGGAGAGAATGCTACGAGCTCGGAAACATCGCGGAACAGCGCGACCAGCTCGACGTCGCGGAGACATGGTACCAGAAGGCGCTGCAAAGCTTCCAAGGCCTCGGATATTGGAGCGGAGTCGCGTACCAGCGCTTGGGCAACATCGCGGGACAGCGCGACCATCCCGAAATCGCGGAGAAGTGGTACGAGAAGGCGTTCGAGGTCTTCAAAGGTCTCGGGCCCGAAAGCGCAATAGTGGATGTTTGTAACGAGTTAGGCCTTATCGCCTTGAATCGCCAGGAGGCTGACCTCGCGGAGAAATGGTACAAGAAGGCTCTGGAAACCTTCCACGAGTCCGTACCTCCAGCCTCCCGGGTGGCGACATTGACGGGTCTTGGGCTTCTCGATCTCGAACGGGGCCTCCTCCCGCAAGCGATTTCTTGGTTTGGCCAAACACTTCAAATCGCCGAGGTTAATCAGATGCCGTTCCGAGAGGATGTTCTCCAACAGCTGAACGCGATCGCGAAGACAATGGGGAAAGGGGAGTTTCAAAGAGCTTGGCGGAAGAGCTTTGGCGATCGAGAGCTCCCGATCGACATGTTCAAGACCTCGGGGTGAGACCGGCTCCCGGACTCGGCAGGATAGCAGACAGAGTCTGTCCCATCGCGATGCGGCGCGATCTCCGCTCCGGACAAGGCCGACGCATGGTAGAGCTTGTCCACGAGCGAAGAGTCATGAGTATCGCTCAAGCTGGCCAGCGATCGGCAAGTCGATGCAGTGACAAAGAGTGACAAGTTCCGCAGGCCCTTGCCCGTTTCTTTGCTGTTCAATTCCAGAATGCGCTCGAAGTCAAGTCCCCGATTCGGACTGCAGCCCGCGGAAAAATAGGCCAGGCGCCGACCGACGTTCAAAGGCCTCTGACCCTCGCTCTCGAGATTCGGAGTTCCTTCGCGTGCTGACGGGGTAGGCGCGAAGCGCGGCCGGCCATGCTCGCGAACTAATAGGGGTAACCCCCACCTGGCCGAACCCTATTGTCCCCTTTGGGGTGAGCAGATCGCTCGCGTGAATCACCTGGTTCCGAGTACGGGTTCTTCTCCGTGCCAAATCGTGGCAAGGCTTATTTACGGGCAACCTGAATCGGGTGACGGGGGAGGGAACCTGCCTGACGTCTCGAGCACTGTGCTTATCTTGCTGGTAGCCGGATTGTGGGGTGCCATTGGGGGGGTCATCTATTGGGCCACTCCGGATCGCCCCGAGGGAACTATCCAGTTCTTGAAACGTATAAGCGTCGGATGGGTGGCGGGGGCCGTGACCAACGCGCTCGGGGGTGTCTCTCCATTCGACTCGAATGGGGCGTGGGACGCGGCAGGAATAGGCCGGCTCATTGTTGCCGGGTTCGTGGGACTCTCTGCAATCGCTACTTTTCTTCCGGAGAAACTGAATGAGACATATCGCAAGCAGATAGCAAAGATGGAGCGTCCGGGCGGCGCATAGTACGACCGATGCGAAGGATCTCGGCCCGACAGCAGTCTACGCGATTGCGGATACGCACCTCGGGTTGAGGGAGAAGGGCTGGATGCGACTTGCGAAGGCCAAGTGGGTGGACCGGAGAAGCGACCAACCCGAAAGGGTCGTCGAATTTCTCCGCTGGTTGGCTGAGATTCCTTCGCAGGGTTGGGACCTCTCCGTTTTGGAGGGGACGCGAGTGATACGCCAGACACTTCAGCGTCCCAGCCATCTGATCCTCCTCGGGGACGTGCTCGAACTGTGGGACGGGGAGAACGAGGCGATCCTCTTATCATCGGTTCCCGTACAACGGGCCCTCTCGGCCCTTGAGGCCGACAAGGTCTACGTCCTCGGCAATCACGATGCCGTGCTCGAGCCGTACCAGGCGTCCTACCCTTTCGGGGTCCCCGGGCTGACAATCGTCCCTGATTCATATCCGGACATGGACGATGATCCGGTGCGCCCTCGGGTTCACCCCATGAGAATCGGCGATCGGGGTTTCGTATTCGTCCACGGTCACCAGCTGGATCTGAGCTTTCGGATTGCCGTGAGACTACATCTTTTGGGCGTACTTGGGCACCTGCGACGGTTTGGCTCTGCCACGGGACCGTATGCCCTCTTCATTTTCGGGCTCATGTTTCTAATCGCCCTCCCTTTCGTTGTTTTGGCGCCCACGGTTCCCGGCTGGATCATGCTCGCCAGCCTCTTTCTGCTGGCCTTCCCCCGCTTGTACATGAAGGTGGCCCGTCCGCTATACGACAAGGTGGCGGGCAAGAAGTATCGCCGAAGCAGGACTCTCCGCGGGTTTTCGTCCTGGTGGAAACAGTTCCGAAAGTCTCTAGAGCCGACGTCCGACCTGGGCATCGTATTCGGGCACACCCATTACCTCGACTGGATTGAGATTGACCACCGGACCGGCGCGCGTGACGCGTCACAACCGGCAGAGCGAAAGCTTACCGCCCTTCTCCGCGCCGAGAGCAGGAAGCGTCAGTCACTCTACAACATCTCGTCTTGGGTTTCGGTGCGGGGACGTCACGAGGAGATCGTCGGCGCGACGATTTTCTATGTGGACGAACAGGGACCGCTAATCCTCGGATGGGATTGGCACGCGAACAAGCCGTTTCACATTCCGTTTCCATTCATCGAAAAGAAGCGGAATCCGCGAGCAGTCGAGACCATGACCGGTAGCGAGTTGGCCGCTGCTGGACAATTGGGCTGGCCTTCGCGGCTTATCGAACGCTGGCAGCGGGAGCGGATAAAGTCGTGATTAGAGTCCGCCCTCTGGGATCCCTTCATCGAAGTGTTCCTATTGTTCGATCGATCGGGAGACATACGACATGAACTCTTCAGAGGAGCGTTACTTCGCGGCGCTAGTAATCGGATCAGGCTTCGGAGGAACGATCATGGCGCTTACTTTAGCCAACTTCTTCGAGGCCCGAAACAAGGGTCGTTCCGCGGCGACTGTCGAAAAGGTCTGCGTGCTCGAGCGGGGGCAATGGTGGATCAGCCACGAGATCCTCGCCCGTCCAGCCGCCACACGTCGTGGCGAGCCTCCCGACAAGCGCAACATGCGCGAGTTCCTCGATGATACGAATCAGCAATACGCATTCTGGGCGCACCCCGACAACGTGGAAGGGATTGTACGACTCGCTTCGATGGCCCGCCAAGCGAGCAAGCGTGGGCTCTACGACTATCGTGTCCTCTCTCAGAATGTTCATGCCCTTACGGCCAGCGGGGTCGGCGGCGGTTCGCTCGTGTACGCCAACGTAACGCTCAAACCTCCCGTCGAAGTCTACGAGAAATGGCCCACGGAAGGTCGAGGCGACGGGCTCGATAAATACTTCCAGCATGCCGAGGACTTCATTGGGGTCAACAAGATCACGACAATTGCGGGGCTCAGTGGTCAGAAGCTCGCGAGGTCCAAGGCATTTCAGGACGCAGCGAAGGCTGCGAAGCAGGAGCTCGCCACCCAGAAGCGCGCGGATGGTCTGGAAATTGCCGAGCCGGTGGGCGGTTACGACCTCAACCTGTCGATTACTGACATCGCGGCGAACCCGTTCGAGGGGTTCCCGCAGGACCCCGCGAGTTTGACGCCCCCGCAGTTGGAGGCGTACCGAGGTCTCGTCACGAAGTACCAGAGCAAGATCCAGACGAACGTTTGCGAGCGGCAAGGGAGGTGCAACCTGGGCTGCGTCCCGGGAGCACGTCACACGCTCAACAAGCGCCTCTACTTGGCGCTGCTGCAGAACAAGCCGTTGATTGTCAAGGCTCTGCACGACGCCGTGACGATCACACACGTCCCGGATTCGGAGTTCCCCTACAAGGTCGATTGTTGGGACTACAGCGGCGGGGAGGATTCCCCGGTCTTCAAGAGTATCTGGGCGAAGCGGTTGGTGGTCAGTTCAGGAACTTTGGGGACAGTCGAGCTGCTCAGGAAGAGTGTCGCCCGGAAAGGCCTCTCCCTCAGTGACCGCCTTGGGGAGCACTTCTCGACAGACGGGGACCTTTTGGGGTTCATGACGGTTTTGGACGAGAAATACCAGGTAGACAACACAAGGGGCCCAATCAACACGTCGCATGTGATCTTCAACGAGCGCGGCAAGTTTGCGTTCAGCATCGAAGACACAGGCATCTCGAACATGGTCGCTGATCTCTTCGCCACAAGTTTCGAATTCCAAGCTGCGAAGAAGGCGAACGTCCCATTCATCCAGCGCTTCAGGCTCTTCCTGAGGTTCCCCGGGATGGCTCCTCTAACTCTTCTTCTCGGCCTCACGCCCTCCCGCCTGATCGGGGTTCTCTCGAAAGTCTGGAGGAACGACCTTGTCAAGAATTTCCGGCTTAGCATGGTTCAGCCTGAGAACCTGAAGGCAGAGTGGACGAACCAGGACCCGAGGCCGCAACGCTTTCTCCGTGACCTTTTCGACTTGCTTTTCACAGACGCGGACCAGCCGCTTGCTTCGCCGGCGGAACGGCTGAAGAAATTCTTCGTGTTCTCTTGCATGGGCCGAGACAAGGCGGACGGGATCCTGACGCTGTCTCAGGACTGGGAGAAACTCGAGGAACAGAAAACCGTCGTGGGTGATCGGCTCACGCTCGAGTATTCCTTGGACCAGAACAAGGCGATCTTCGACAAGATCATTGAGGGTATGCGCGCATTGGCCGAGGCCGTCGAACCAGGCGGCGGTCAGCGCGTTGTCACCCCGACCTGGGACGCAACAAGACCGCCTGATTGGCTTAGCCTTTATCCTTCTTGGTCGCCGTTCTTCCTGAGTCAAGCCCCCCAGAAGGACAAGGAACTGAAGGATCCGAGGAAGTTGGTCGTGCTGCATCCGCTAGGGGGCTGCAAGATGGGAAAGGACCGCCACGATGGAGTCGTCGACAGCTACGGCCGGGTATTCTGGAAGGACGGCCCGGGCGATAAGGAGTTCTATCCCGATTTTCGTGTCGTCGATGGATCGATCGTCCCCGGGGCGCTAGGGGTGAACTCATCGCTAACGATTTCGGCGATAGCTTTCCGTTGTGCCGAGAACATGGTCGGAAGCCAGGACTTCTGGCCGAAACCATAGGAGATGACGCGTGCTCGTGTCCGCCTCCTGCGCGTCCCTTATTGGATCACGCGAGAACGAGAAATCCCTGCGACGGGCCGACAAGAATTCTCGAGGGCACCGGGGAAGACCGGCGGACACGAGCGACTGCATTTCCAATTCGCCTTGGAATTCGAACGAATGGGCCGATGCGAATTCCAGTTCATCGGGGCCCGTTAGGACACAGCGGACCCGATCGGCGTCAGTGAAGCCATGGCCACACGCCGTCAGACGAGGAGCGGCAGTCCTGCGGGTCTCGCTACTTGGTTTGGCAGTGGCGAGTTTGTTCCTGTCTGCGGTTTCTGCCCAAGGACCGACGATCAGCATCGATTCGCCGAGGAGCGGCGAAATGCTGACCTCGCCCATCCTGGTAATTTCCGGCACATCCACGAACGCCTCCAGGGTCGAGGTCTGCATGATAGGTATTCGCTGCCAGAACGCTACCGGTGTCTCGAAGTGGTCCGTAAGCTTTGACCTGAGCGCACAGCCGGAGGGCGCTTACACGTTTGAAGCGTGTGCTTACGACCCGGCCAATATGTCACAATGTGTTCGCATCAGCCTGACCTTGACTCGAACCGGTTCGAGAGTTCTGACTGTATTCGAGACGTACGTCCTCCCCGGCGCTGTGGCCATCGGGGTCCTTGGAGTTGGAGCAATGCTCGTAGCCCCCCGGTCGTTTCGAGCCGGGAGCAGTATCGGCAGCGCAATCGGCCTGGTGGCACTCACGACGATCGCGCTCAGGATCCTCTTTGCCGGCTTCTCCTGGTCCCTAGGCATCGTCGGGGCGCTGTTCGTCAGCCTTCTGATCATCCACCGTGTTGGCACCGTAGGTCGAACGAGGAGGGTCAAGCAATCATGAAGTTGCGGATTCGAGGTCCCGTCTACGGCGTCGTGGTTGCGCTGGGCTTCATCGGCTTGATTGCCTTCGGCATCTATGGCCATGCTTCTGTTGGCGAGATACTGCCTTACTACCTCCTGTTCTTCGTTACCGCCTCGCTTTTCATCCTTGCCGATCGAGTGGAGTCGAAACAGATGAGCGTCGAAGTCAATGAGTGAGCCCCTGCCCGAGCCGCGGTGGCCAAGTGGGAACAGGCCTCGCCCTTCCTGATACCGTTCCTAGCCTTTGTTCTCGGCGTGGGGGTGATCCTTGTACTCGGGGTGGCGAATGTGGGGTCGGAACCCCTCGTCGTCGACTGGCTGCTAGTCGACTTGACTGCGAGCTTCGCACTGTGGCTGGCACGACGACCTTGGCCCAAGTAGGCTTCAGAGTGCTGTCAAGGCTCCCCGACTCTGGCGGGCCATGCAACTTCATGCCCACTTCGGTGCTGTAGATTTCGCCGCCTGGCGTTCATGCCGATTTCAATCGCGCGAGCCGTGGTTGAGCAACGACCGTCAACGACCCGCGAAGCAACGGCATCCGTCGTTGGGGCGCTCCGTTGAAACGAATCGTGGTGTTGCGAGGTAGCGTCGGCCAAGGTACCTAACGTTAGCCGGCACCCCGCCGGGAGCATGCTATTTCGTAACACGCCACATCATTCGCCGTACGTGCGAAATGCTTCCGACACCGAGTTATGCGGACCCGAAACGGGCCTTCTACACCTCGTCCAGTCTGAGCCGCCGACTCGCCGAAGCCGGC
>WNGG01000571.1_pt1 | contig 39950 bp, 33 predicted proteins | sample 5400661 | NCBI WGS metagenome assembly WNGG01 (sample SAMN13153372, study PRJNA577476) | soil metagenome | isolation source: 100 cm soil or saprolite under Garry oak tree replicate 1 | place: USA:California | collected 2016-06-15
TAAACGTGCTCGGATCAAAGCGCTGAAAGCCGGTCAAGTAAAGGGCGCTGGCCGCCAGACCAGGCGTGACTCCCGGAATCGCCGTTCCATGGAATACCTGGAACGCGTTGAAGAGTCCAGTCGGTGACGGCCCGCCGATCGGCAACAAGGTTGACTGCTGTTGCTGCGAACCATCGGCGATGTCGGAATTGAACGCCACGGCCAGCAGCGGGTGATCGTAGAACAGGCCGATCGCGCCGCGGATAACCGTCTTGCCATTACCGTTCACATCCCAAGCCGCACCGAGTCGCGGCGCCCAGTTGTTCTTGTCGCGCGGAAAGCCCTGCTGCACGTTGAGCACATCTTGCGCCGTTTGCACGTCCTGGGCCGACAGAGTAATGCCGGTCAACGGATCCTTGAACCCCACCGGCGCAAAGGTGTCGGTCAGTTCAACGTCATAACGAACGCCATAGTTTAAAATCAGGTTCTTATGAACCTTCCAGGTGTCCTGAAAGAAAAACGCGATCGGCTTGTTCTTGACGCCGCTGTTGGGATTGCCAAAGCCCTGGATGAACACGCTGGGAAATCCCAGGCCGTAAGCCTGGATGGCAGTGATAGGCGGGCATCTGTCCCCCGCCGCGATCGTTGGTGAATCGCAGGGAACACCTCCCAGTGTGACGAGCGAGCCCCCGGACTGCTGGCCGAAATTGAACAACGCCGGAAAGTTCAATTCAAAGCGGGCGGTCACATCAATCCAGTTCACATCGCCGCCGAATTTGATCGAGTGGTTTCCGACTGCCCAGTTTACGTTGTCGCGGATTTGGAAGCGCTTCTCGACGCGCGCGACCGGCGAAAACGGATTCGAGCCGATGAAGCCGGTGCCCGCGATTTGATCTGCCACACTCGGCACTTGCGAATCGAAACTCGCCCTCCGGCGTCCGAAATTGAAATAACCTTCGTTGACAATATTGTGCGGCAGGATGCTTACCACAGAAGCCCCGAACGAGGTGTCCGTTATGTCCTGAATGCCGGTGCGCGAAAAGTCGTTTTGGCCGAGCGTTTGGTTCTGCGATTCATCTTGAATACCGGTGATGCGGCCCGGATTGTAGCCAAAGCGAATGTTCAACTGGTGTGCGCCACTCAACTTATGATCGAAGCGAAATGAATTGAAGGTGCTGCCTTCTGAGATCGGAAAAAAACGGCGCAACTGCGCCAGCGGACGGAACGCGACCAACTCGCCCGCGGCGTTGCGGGTCAGTGGAATTGGCTGACCAGAGAGAATAAAGCGGCTGCCGATGACCTGTCCCTGCGGCACGCCGAGACCGGGAAGGAAGTTGACCAGCGTGCTCGTTCCGTTCAAAGCGATCTGGCTTCCGGTTGAAGCAAGGTGCGCGTACGCCACCGCATAGCCGATTCGCGTGGCATTACCACTGGCCAAAGAGGCCTGGATAAAGCCCACTTGTGCTGGGGTCAGGTTAGTAAACGTCTGCGATACCGGCAGAAAAGGTGCTCCGATGGTGACGCTGGAGGTCGCCCCGCCCACGATGTCGCCGGTAAAGAAGCCTGATTCCTGTCTTCGTCTCTGCTCAAACGAATAAAAGAAGAAGGTCCGATCTTTCTTGATTGGTCCGCCAATCGTGGCGCCATATTGACCACGCGTAAACGGCGGCTTCTTGCTCGGATCGTTGTCAATCAGAGGAGCAAAAGCGTTGCGCGATTGAATACTCTTGTGGCGGATGAATCCGAAGATGTTGCCGTGAAAGTCGTTTGTTCCGCCTTTCGTCACGACGTTGACGATACCGCCCGTGGCGCGGCCAAACTCCGGCGCGTAAGAATTCGTGGCCACCTGATATTCCTGCACTGCCTCCTGCGAAACGGTGGTGCGCGCGGCGTTGATCGAATTGTCAGTAAAGTCCGCGCCATCCACGCTGACCTGCGTCGAGCGTCCGCGCTGGCCGCCGATGTTTAGACCCGAAGTCGGGGCTGGGCCAATGGGCCTGCCGTTGTCGCGTCCCACGGTGGAAATCGTGAGCGCAAAGCCGGTGGCGCTGCGTTCGTTAATCGGCAGGTTCTCAATGCTCTTCTGGTTGATCGTACTTGCTACGGTCGTGGAGGCCGTTTCGACCAGCGCGACGCCGGCGCTGTCAACGGTCACCACGCCGGTGAGAGCGCCCACCTGCAATGGTATGTCGAGTTCCGCGCGCTGGCCCACGGTCAGCGTGACGCTGGGTATAACCGCCTTGGAAAAGCCCTGGGCCGCCGCCGCCACTTCATAAGCGCCGGGCGGCAGATTGATGAGCTGATAGGCTCCTTCGTCATTCGTGGTTGCGGTGCGCGAGATGTTCGTTCCCAGGTTGCGCGCGGTCACGGTTGCGCCTTTGACCGTAGCGCCATTTGGGTCGCGCACGACACCCTGCAGATCTGCCGCGTTAGACTGGGCCTGGCCAAAGGCAATGCCGGCGCAAACAGCCGTCGCGGCGAAAAGGAAAACTAGTCGCGTGGAACCCTTGAGCCAATACGTAAGGGAAGCGGACATCGTCGTATTCTCCTTAAGTCAAGATAAGAGCCGAACAACCATAGACTCCCGCGTCCGAAACGGTCGCGCGGAAGATATGTGCTTTGTCTAACAACTTTTGTGCAACGGAATCGCTGCCAGCCTCAGATGATCTTACGGCGCGTTTGGGGAGTGATTCGGACGCCGTTAAACTGAAAGCAACGCCCCTTGAGAAGGCGCCGGGTGCACTCGAACAAGAACCGCTCAGCCTTTTTACTCCAAAAGAGCGGTTGTGGCAAGGGTTTTGAACCTATCTAGTTGCCCGCGCCAATGCGCGCCGCACGCGATCGCTTGCGCCAAATAACAACATCGACGCCTCGGCAAGACGCGGCACAAAAGCCGCGCGGCGCAGCAGTGCACACACTCGCAAACGCGCAGCGAAGCGTTGCCGGTAAATGGTGCGATAGTCGCGCGCTATGGCAGCAAATGACTCGCCTTTCCGCAAGTCTTGCAAGTGAGCCATGATGACGCCGGCCGCCAACTCGCCGCTCTCCAGCGCCATCAGCATCCCGCTGCCGGTGAACGGATCGATGAATGCCGCGGCGTCGCCGATGGTCAGCAATCCATCCACGGGAACTGGTTCCTGCCGGCCGAAGCTCTCGAGCGACACGCCCAACCATTCAGTGCGCGTTCGCGCGCGAGCGAGTGTGTAGGCAGCGCGCGAATTTCTGGTAACCACTTCGCGCATCACTCTTTCAGCATCAGACGCGCAAGCGCGCACGTCTTTTGCTGAAGCGATGAAGCAAAAATTGCTGAGCCCGCTCTCGACGCTACTCAACCCGCCGTAGCCGCCCGGGTAAAAGTAGATTTCGCAAGCTCCCTCAGCAACGCGCGCGCCCTCGAGATGCGCTTTGAAGGCCACGAACGGCGGCCGACTCTTTTGTGATTTCTTTCCGTCCCCGTTAAGACGCCGAGCAAGGGCGCGTGTTCTTCCCGTGGCGTCGATGGCCACCAATGCGTTTGCGTCGCGCACGACATCGCTCGACTTCAAACGGACGCCGTGCAGTTGTTGTTGCTCGAATATCAAACCACATGCTTGCGTATCTTCGAGCACCTTAACGCCGGCTTCGCGCGCGCGTTCGAGAAGCTTGTGATCCATTTCGGCGCGGCTAAGACCGAGCGCCCCCGGCCGGCTGCTGAACCATTCGCTGGGCACGTTCACGCTGCGTCCGCTGCGAGAATAAAAAACCGTCTGCGTCAGGCGTGCTCCGCCCGCGGCCATCATTCGGTCGGAAACGCCGAGACGCTCGAAATGATCCAGGCACTCGGGTGAAATGAATTCGCCGCACAGCTTCGCCCGGGGAAACTTTTTCTGCTCCGCGAGCAATACGCTTGCGCCGTGCGCCGCGAGATGGATCGCGGCGCTGGTCCCGGCCGGGCCACCGCCCGCGATAACAACATCGTAACTGTTTGATGAATGATTCATCGCAACTGAGTAACCCCATTAGCAGGAGCAGCCGCAAGTACCAGGCGATAGGGAAAGTGGCGCTCGACTCGTGCACGCTCGAGTCCGGCGAGTTGCGCCAATTTGAGCAGCTCGTTCGGTTTGAAGCTGCGCAGGATCGACAGCGCGCCGTCTTCCCGAATCAAACGATTATGCAAAAACAGATGGCCCACCGTCGTGTAGAAATAATAGGCAATCGCGTGGCGATGCAGATCGATGACGAAGATGCGGCGGCGCGCGACGCGGCTTAACTCGCGGAGTAGCGTAATCACCTGTTCGTCCTGGAAGTGATGCGTAAACAGCGAACAGATCGCGTAGTCAAACTCCTCGTCCGCAAAGGGAAGTCGAAAAGCGTCGCCTCGAATCGCGGCAATCTCTGAAAACTGTTGGGATTCTTCACGGATCGCGCTGGCGGAGCGCGCGTTAAGTTCCAGACCAACCAGCCGCGCGCGCTTGTTATTGTTTCGCGCCCAATCCGCGGCCACGCGCAAGAGTTCGCCGGACCCGGCGCCAACATCCAACACAGAGAAGCTTTCGCTTCCCGAGCGCTCGATCTCGCGCAACAGCGTGTGGCGCAACGCGCTCGCATCTCCTAACCATTGATTAACGCGCTGTAGCTCGACGATGCAGTCTTCATACTCCTCAGGCGTGTAGTCGCCCTTGTCGAGGCGCTCAAGTTCGTTACTGCGCTGGCGAAAACGGTCAAACATGTATTCGTGAACCAGAAACCGTTAACCGTCAACCGTCAATTCACGGTTCGCTGTTTACGGTTCACGGCTTTTCAATTACCAGCGCGCTGTTCTTCGAGCCGAATCCGATGCAGTTGCAGAGTGCGACGCGCACGTCTGCTGCGCGTGCTTTGTTGGGGACGTAATCCAGATCACAATCGGGATCCGGCGTATCGAGATTGATCGTTGGCGGAATCATGCTCGTGTGCATCGCGCACAAGGCGGCTCCCAGTCCAGCAGCTCCGCTTGCTCCCTGCGGATGGCCGATCTGCGACTTTGTCGCCGACATCGGAATCGTTGCCGCGTAACTATTGAAGGCCAGCTTAAGCGCGCTGGTTTCGATCCGGTCGTTCAAGATCGTCGACGTGCCATGTAAATTTATGTAGTCAATATCCTGCGGTTCTCGTCCGGCATCTTCCAGCGCCAAACGCATCGCGCGCGCAGGTTCGTTGCCCGACTCCTCCAGACGCACGCGGTGATGCGCGTCGCAGGTCGCGCCGTAGCCAGTAACCTCTGCGTAGATCTTCGCCCCACGCTTGTTCGCGTGTTCGAACTCCTCGAGAACATAGATCCATGCGCCCTCTCCAAGAACCATTCCCGAACGATCGCGCGAGAAAGGCCGCGACGCTCGCTTGGGTTCGTCGTTCCACTTGTTTGTGAGTACCGTCAGCAAATTGAACCCGGCCAGAATTCCCGGCGCGAGTGGCGCGTCAACACCGCCGGTCACCATTACATCTTGCCGGCCCAGGGCGATGTGCTCGGCAGCGTAGGCGATGGCGTCGGTCGAACTGGTGCACCCAGTCGAGATGACGTGCGAAAGCCCGCGCAGACCAAAGGCCATCGAAAGCTCGCTCGACAAAGAACCGTGAGTAGCAGCGGGAATGATGTAAACACTGGCCTTGTGGTGTGGACCTTTGTACCAGTATTCATAGTGCTGTTCGGCAAAGACCAGGCCGCCGCCGCCGGTGCCTAGCACAACTCCGATCGCGCGGCGCTGGCCCAAAGAGAGGTCTTGAGGACAGTAGTTGGCATCTTCGAGCGCTTCACGCGCCGCGCCAAGCGCAAGCGGCACAGTGCGCGGAACGTGTTTACGATCCTTCGGATTGAGTTGCCCTTGCCAATCAAAGCCGTGCACTTCCGCGGCGATTTTCACGGGCGAGTCTGAAACGTCAAACGCTTCGATTCGGCGCACGCCGCTCTCGCCGTTGCGCAGTCCGTTCCAGAAAGCCTCGCGCCCGATGCCAATCGGCGTCACACATCCCATGCCCGTAATTACTACGCGGCGCGGTTGTCTGAAGCGGCTCAGCATGGCGGATTCACTCTCCTGAGATTAACGATGGTCGAAGTTACATTCCGAGGGAGTGCAAAGCATAACATCTTGCGCGAGGAACCAATAAGAGATCTCGGGAGCATTCACTGGTCTTGAAATGCACTAATGAGGACCGTCAGCAAAAGTGAGTTCATTTCGTTGGAGTCTTGACCTGTGTTCCGCCAAAGTCAAAGGGGCTGAATGTCCGAACATCCAGCCCATATTGGTTCTCGTTCTTCGAGCGTTCTTTTGCGAAAGTCACCCGGCACGTGCATTAACCGCCGGCTTCCACCTTCGTGCCGCATTCGTTGCAGAATTTCGCGCCAGGACCCAACTCAGCCTGGCACTTCGAACACCGCTGCCTCTCCTGAGTAGCGCCGCATTCACCACAAAACTTTGCGCCGGGTTGAAGCTGCGCGCCGCATTTGACGCAAGGAACAGTCGGCGCCGATGCTTCCATTTTGGCGCCACAATCATTGCAGAACTTCGAAGCCGTAGAATTCGCTGCGCCGCACTTTGGGCACTTTAAAGTCGGCGCGCTCGTAGGTGTTGTCTGCGGATTCCTCGCGTTGGTCATCGCTCCGGCCATTGCATTGCCGATGGCGAAGCCGGCGCCGAGGCCTGCGCCCGTACCTGCGCCGCCCGAAGGATTCTTTGCCGCGTCGCGCATCGCGTCCGCCGCCTGCAATTGCGCGTAACGACCCAGGTCACCGATTACGCCCATCGAAGTGCGTTTGTCCATCGCCGCTTCGACTTCCGGCGGCAATGAAATGTTTTCCACTACAAACTTTACCAGCTCGAGGCCGAACGAGTTGAATTCCTCGCTCAGCTTTTTGCGCGAGATTCGACCCAACTCGTCATAGTTTGAAGCCAGATCGAGCGCCGGTATCTTCGATTCAGCCAAGGCATCGCTGAAGCCGCTTACGAGCGTGCGTCGCAGTTGGCCTTCGATGTCCTCAGTTTCAAAGCGCGCGTTCGTACCAGCAACCTCTTTGATGAAAGCGCGCGGATCACCGACGCGCATCGAGTAGATCCCAAACGCGCGCAAACGAACCATGCCGAAATCCTCGTCGCGCATCATCACCGGGTTTGGCGTGCCCCACTTCAAATCCGTGAACTGCTTTGTGTTGACGAAATAGACTTCCGCTTTGAACGGTGAAGTGAAGCCGTGCTTCCAGGCTTCGAGCTTTGTCAGGAGAGGTGTGTTACCACCTTCAATGGTGTACAGGCCTGGAGGGAAAACGTCGGCAATTTGTCCCTGAAAGACGAAGACCGCGGTCTGCGACTCGCGAACCGTCAGTCGCGCTCCGTTCTTGATCTCCTGATCGTGAACGGGAAATCGATAGAGCATCGTTTTGCCAGAATCGTCGAGCCACTCGATGACCTCGATGAACTGCGTGCGGATGGCGTCAAGTATTCCCATCTGTTTTGTTTCTCCTTTTGCGCGGCCAGTAATCGCCGCGTCACATTATACGGGCAAAGTCGATCCGATGTTCAAGGAGTCGGGCCCCAGTTTGCGCCACTGGTCCTCTCATTCACGCCTGTTACGAACGCGTCGTTGGCCCTGGGACTCTAAACTTGATTGCTATTTCTCCGCGTTGGCCGCCAAACTTGAATCATCGAGCTTCTGCTTCCCTAACGGCCTCCGTTTCACCCGCCACCACGCCAGTGCCGCCAGCCCGCCGGCAATGTCAATAAAGCTGTCATATATAGAAGATGTGCGTGATGGCACGAAGCTCTGGTGATATTCGTCCGACAGGGCGTAAACGCTCACTAGTATCAGCGCGGCGAGAAACCAATTGTGGCGCAACGCAGTGTGCAACGAAGCGCTGAAAGCGCGTGCGGCAAGCAAGCCAAGAATCGCATATTCGGTAAAGTGTCCCGCTTTTCGCACGAGAACGTGGAGAAAAGCGATCCGCTCGTCACTGATGTGAGGAAATAGCCAACGCAGCATCGGCCGGATTAGTAGGGCCGTGTTTGAAGCAGAGAATTCGCTGGTTGAGGCGAAGAAGATAACTGCCATCCAGAGGATTAAAGGGCCGTAACGCCAAAGCTGCCTCTGTCGCGACTGCCAGTTGGCCAACGGTCCTTCATCATCGTTTCTCCGGATCATAGAATTCGTCCATTAATAAATTAGGGAAGCCGCGCTCGCCGGCTTCCCTTTCCATCTGTGGTCATCAGCCAAGTAAACTTACAAAGCCGCCGCGCCGGAGACTATTTCGATAATCTCATTAGTAATCGCGGCCTGGCGCGCTCGATTCATGTTAAGGGTTAGTTTATCAATCAGCTCTCTCGCGTTCTTCGACGCGGAATCCATTGCCGTCATACGCGCTCCGTGCTCTGAAGCCACAGACTCTAGCAGCGCGCGAAAAAGTTGCGTCTCTACCATCCGCGGAAGTAGCCGACTGAAAATCTCGGCGGGGGGTTGCTCATAGATGTAATCGACGAGGTTAGCTGGCGGTGAGCTTGTCGCCTCATCCCGCTTCGTCGTGCGCGACACCGGCAAAAGCTGTTCGATCACCACGCGCTGTTGAAGGACTGATTTGAACTCATTGTAAACGATGAAAACTTTGTCGATCTCTTTGTCTTCCGTGAAGCGCTTGATGGCATCAAGGGCAACTTCCAGTGCCTCTGAGAATTCCACGCGGCCCTTGCCGGTCAATCCTATGTACTCGCCTGCCATCGCGAAATGGCGGCGCCGGAAAAAGTCCCGGCCTTTTCGGCCGATCGCCAATATCTCGATCTTTTTGTTCGAGTTTTCGCGGACGAAGGCGTACGTGGCTTTGATCAGATTCGTATTGAAGGCGCCGCAAAGCCCTTTGTCTGCTGTTACCAGAACGACTAGATAGCGGTCATCGCCACGCGCGTCCAGCAAAGGATGGTGGAAGTTTTCGTCGGTGCGGCTCGCGAGCGCGTTGAGGACTTCCATCATTTTATTGGCAAATGGACGCGCCGCAATCACGCGATCCTGCGCGCGCTTTAACTTTGCAGCAGAAACCATCTTCATAGCCTTAGTTATCTGCTGCGTGTTCTTGACCGACTTGATACGGCGGCGAATGTCGAGAAGATTGGGCATGGAAACTCAGCAATAACCGTCGGTGATTCTATAGAGGGATGAGGCTCACGATCCCGCGCCCGCAGGTTCTGACGCCGAGTCACCGACCGGAAGGCGCGCGCTTGCATCGGGCGCTGCTCCTACGCGTCTTTCCTTCCAAAGTTCCTTAAAATCTTGGAGCGCCTGTTGGAGGTCCGATGTAATCTCATCCGTAAGCGACTTTTTCTCTCGAATGCTCTGTAACAGGGCGGGATGAGAATTTTCAACGAATTGCAAGAGGTCTGCTTCAAACCGGCGAACATTCTCTATGGCGATGTCATCAACGTGTCCGTTCGTCGCCGCCCATATCACCAGCACCTGTTTTTCAACACTCATCGGCTGATATTGAGGTTGCTTCAGGATCTCTGTCAGCCGCTGGCCCCGCGCGAGCTGAGATTGTGTTGCCTTGTCCAGGTCCGAACCAAACTGGGCAAAGGCTTGCAACTCTCGAAACTGAGCGAGATCTAACCTCAACGAGCCTGCCACCTGTTTCATAGCCTTGATCTGAGCAGAGCCTCCGACGCGCGAAACGCTGTTGCCGACGTTGATGCCCGGGCGAATGCCGGAATTGAAGAGATCCGCCTCCAGAAATATCTGGCCGTCAGTGATGGAAATGACGTTTGTCGGAATATAGGCCGAGATGTCGCCCGCCTGTGTCTCGATAATCGGAAGACTGGTCAGCGACCCGCCGCCTTTCGCATCAGAGAGCTTTGCAGCACGCTCCAGTAAGCGCGAGTGCAAATAAAAAACGTCTCCCGGATACGCTTCGCGACCGGGAGGACGACGAAGCAAAAGTGAGATCTCGCGGTATGCAGCAGCCTGTTTTGAAAGGTCATCATAGATCGTCAAAGCATGTTGGCCATGATCGCGGAAATACTCACCGATAGCTGCCCCTGCGTAAGGAGCTAGGAACTGCATCGCGGCCGGATCTGACGCTGTTGCCTTGACCACAATTGTGTACTCCAGAGCACCATGATCCTGCAGCGTCTTCACAACCTGCGCGACCGTCGAGGCCTTCTGACCAATCGCAACGTAAATGCAAATCACGTCTTTGCCTTTTTGATTGATCATCGCGTCAACGGCGACAGCAGTTTTCCCGGTCTGCCGATCACCGATGATCAGTTCGCGCTGTCCGCGCCCGATTGGCACCATCGCATCGATCGCTTTGAGTCCCGTTTGAAGAGGCTCTTTGACAGGCTGTCGATCGACTACACCTGGCGCGATGCGTTCGACTGGGTTGTACGTATCCGTGATGATTGGACCACGGTCGTCGATAGGATTCCCCAAAGCGTCAACCACACGACCGATCATCGCGACACCCACGGGAACTTGCATGATACGACCGGTCCGCTTTACCAGATCACCTTCTTTGACCGATTGAAACTCCCCAAAGAGCACCGCGCCCACTTTGTCCTCTTCTAGGTTCAAAGCCAGCCCTCGCACGTCATGGAGAAACTCCAGCAACTCGCCAGCCATCACCTTCTCGAGCCCATGGATTTCGGCGATCCCGTCGCCAACCTTGATTACCGTACCGACTTCCATTACGGTTACTCCGGATTCGAAATCCCCAATCTGCTTCCGAATGATCTCGTTGATTTCGTCAGCTCTAATCGGTTCCATACTTGCTAATTATCTCCGACTATTTCTTGCGCTTTTTCACGGAACACCATCCTAGTTCCCCGCAAGCGCTTGCTCTATCCTGCGAAGTTGATCCCGAACGGATCCGTCATAAACAGTCGACCCGATGCGTGTGATCATTCCGCCGATCAATTCTTCGTCAATCGCAAATGTCAAGCGCACATTTTTCCCAGTCAGCTTTGCGAGCTTCTCACGCAGCGCGCCTTGGGACTCTTCGGAGACCGGTCGTGCCGTCGTCACATAGGCCGCGATGGCGCCCGAGCGCTCGTCCAGGACCTCCGCAAACTTCCTGTTGACGTCAACTAGTTCGTTTACGCGCTGATTGCTCAATAATACTTGAAGGAAATTAGCTGTCGTTCGGCAAACTCTGGTTCGTGCGATTATTTCCTTGAGGACGTTTCGCTTCTTTTCATACGGGATCGTAGGATTACTAAAGGACTCTTGCAGAAGGGGATTTGACTGGACCATCGATCCCCATTTCAATAACTCTTCTTGAACCGAATGCGCTTCTCCGCGCTCAATCACCACGTCCGCCAGCGCTACCGCGTAGCGCCGGGCAATTGTCTGCAGGCTCAAATCCGACTCCTTCCGAGCCCTTCAACGCTCAAACGTATCAGCCTGGCGTCGTCTTCCGGTTGGATCTCACGCTGGATAACCTCCTCGGCCAGCCTAACGCTCTGCTGGGCCGCGAAGCGCCGTAGTGCGTCCCTCGCGACTTTTCCAGCACTTTCGATCTCCCGTTGCGATTGCTCACGAAGCTTCAACATCTCAGCTTCGGCGTCGTGCAGAATTCGCTCGCGTTCAGCTTTCGCCTCAGTTTTTGCCTTACTCCAGATACTTGCTGCTTCCGATTCCAGCCCTGCAAGGCGTGAATCAACTTCTCGAAGTTTCTTGACTGCCTCGTCTCTCTGATCTTGCGCTTTAAGCACGGCTCGTCGAATTTCCTCCCGGCGAGAGCGTAACGCATCAGTTACGCGTCGTCGCAGAATGTAAGTCATAACCGCGGCAAATATTAATAGGTTGAGAAACTTCCAGAACTCTAATCCCGGATAATCCCACCAAGGCTGATTCGTGTCTCTCCCAAGCAGTACGAACTCTATTAACAATGAACCCTCGGTATTTCCCATGGCCTCAGGCAGTAGGCTCTGAACCACCAGCATTAATAGGTCGACAAAGGATCTGCGCACTGATCCGCGCGCCAACTCCCTTTAACTCACGTCTGAGCTCCCTGCGCACGTCCTCAGTTTGCTGTTCGATCAGCACCTTTTCCTCAATCGCCCACTCCCTCATCTTCCCCTTTAAGGCGCGCAGCTTACTCTCTCGCTCCCTGAGCGCACTTGCCCGTTCCCGCTCGACGAGTTGATACCCCATGACTCGGCTTTCCCGCAATCTCCGCTCACAGCGCGACAGTTTCATCTCGACGGTGGCAAGCACGGCCCGCGCTTCGCGACCCTTCGTTTCTCGATCTCGCTCATCAAGAATGCGATTCAGCGGGCCGTAAAGCGTCAAATTTAGAACACCGACCATTACTAGCACCACTAAGACATGTAGGACGAGCGTGCCGTCCGGTATTAACTGAATTGAGTTTTCTGCAAGGGCCAACACCACCATACACATCCTTCGATCAAGCCCGCCTTCATGCCCACGAATCGAGCGGCTTGTCGGCAAAAAGTTTTTGACTCTAGCATGCGCCCCGCGGAGACGTCAACCGTGGCATGCGGGGTGGTAATAATGAAGCAAGCGCCTCCCGCCGCGAGTAGTAAACTCGCGGCTCTCTTTGACAGGAGACTGAAAGGAGGTGCTAAGGGACACAATATACATGCGCGTTGACTTTCACTCACGGCAACAAAGGATCTGTTACTTCCAAACGGAAACTAGCGAACTGGTCACCCGTGAACTGAAGCACCAGCACAAACAAAAGGTGCGCGCTTTCTAGGCCAAGTTCGGAACAAGTAATCGTGGACCTGGAAGCTAGTGATTACAGCCCCTAGTTCGAACGAACCCATGATGAGTTTTCCCCGTTTGCATCGAACGGCAGTGCAGAGTCGCGAGCTATTGCGCATGCTGCATTATCCGCAGAAGCTGATCAAGATCCGCGCACGCGCGCAAGAACAGTTTGCAAGCCTTGGCTCTCGAAGCCGGCCTTGCGCCGGGCAGCCCCTGTTTGCCAGAGACAGTCAACAGCAACTGCGCGCGGCTGAGATGGTCCTGGTCATGCACTGGCGACGCGAGCACTCCGCTGCACTTCATGGAACCGCTAAAGCAACTGCCGTTGAGAACCATGGAGAGTTGGAAGGCCCGGGGTATGTCTGCATCACGCGCTTGCGTACGCATCCCGGCATCGCGTTACTTCCCTCTGACTGGTGCACACGCTACAACTGGTCAGTCGCTCACGCAATACCCGCAAAGTGGAGGCCTATGCCGACTTCGATCCGGTGGAACGGTCCTCAGCGGAGGGCGTCCAGGCGTTGTGCCTTATACAGCGCCTTTGCTGTACTATATATATGGCGACCCCCTCCGCTTCCTTCATACTCGATTACTTAGGTATCTCCCATTAATAAAGAGTACAAACGATCTAGATTCTCTTGGTTGTGGTACTCAATTTCAACCCTGCCGCCAGTCCCGCGCTTGTTTCGCACGAGGCGGACTCGTGTTCCTAGCCTATGCCGGAGTTTTGTTTCAGCCGCCATTATGTTTGGGTCCTTTTCCCTTGCAACTGACCGTTTCCTAAGAAACGCCGCTGCATTCTCAGCGATTCGCCGGATTGCGCGTTCTGTTTCACGCACGGACAGCCCCTTCTCTATGATCCTTCGAGCGACGCGTCGCTGAAGGTGGATGTCGTTCACTCCCAGTAACGTTCGGGCATGACCTCCAGAGAGCTTTCCCTCCTGCACGAGCGCCTGTAGATCGTCGGGGAGGCGAAGCAGTCGAATGTGGTTTGTAATGTAGGAACGGTCGCGACCCACGCGTGCTGCAAGGGACTCTTGGGTCAGTCCTATCGTCTCAATGAGGTTCTTGTAAGCGTGAGCTTCTTCGATGGCGCTTAAGTCTTCACGTTGAATGTTCTCGATAAGGGCAAGTTCCAGGAGCTTTTCGTCAGGAACATCGCGTACGATCGCCGAAATTCTTTGTAGCCCCGCCTGCTTCGCTGCGCGCCAGCGCCTCTCACCGGCGACCAATTCAAACCTACGCCCTTTCCGACGAACAAGGAGTGGTTGAACAATGCCATTCTCTCGGATCGACCTCGCGAGGTCTTCAAGACTTCTGTCGTCAAAGTGGCTTCTCGGTTGAACTGGGCTTGGGTCGATAAGGTCAATGTCGATTACGAAGCCCGCCTCCTCGTCCGACGCCGATGTGTCAGCCGACAGCAGTGCGCTCAAGCCTCGGCCCAACGCCTTTCGTGTCATGAGCAAGAATCTCCTTCGCCAGTTGAAAATAGGCTTCGGCGCCTTTCGAATGAATGTCGTAAAGGATAATCGGCTTCCCGTGACTCGGCGCTTCTGCTAATCGCACATTCCGAGGAATCACCGTTTCAAAAACCTGTTGGCCGTAGAAGTCCCGCAGATCAGCAGCGACTGCAGCAGAAAGGTTCGTGCGGTCGTCATACATAGTCAGTAGCAGTCCCTCAATGGTTAAGGCCGGATTGTAAAGACGTCGAATGTGGGCCAGCGTGTCGAATAGTTCCGTGACACCTTCCAGCGCGTAGTATTCGCACTGAATCGGCACCACTAATGACCTAGCTGCAGTAAGGGCGTTCAGAGTCAACAGGCCTAGGGAAGGCGGGCAATCAATAATGATGAATTCAAAGTCGTTCTGGACTGAAACCAGAGCTTCACGCAGGCGTAGTTCGCGGTGTTCCATATCTACTAACTCCACCTCGGCCCCGGTCAGATGTTTGTTTGAAGGAAGGACCTGCAGAAACGGGATCTGTGTCGAAAGGATTAGCGCGTCTAAGGATTCGCCGAGAACGATGGAGTTGTAGATGCTCTTCAGGAAACTTCCGCGCTGTATGCCCACTCCTGAAGTGGCGTTGCCCTGAGGGTCGGTATCAACAAGGAGGACGGGGATCGACGCGCTAGCGAGCACCGCAGCTAGGTTTACCGCCGTTGTGGTCTTGCCGACCCCGCCTTTTTGGTTTGCCACACTTATGGTCTTAGCCATTCATTTGTCGGCCTCGAACACTGTATTCCATCTTGAAGGCTATTAAACTAGCATATGCCAAAGTTTAGCGCTATGGTTTTTGGGACAAGACCAAAGCACTTGAGGCGCAGCGAGTGGCCGCAAGTGCTCGAATCCTCGGCACGGCGTATCGATGGGACACGTGAAACAATGCCTTTACGTGGCTTCTCGTTTCAAACTCAAGTGGACTAACAGCGTTGATAAAGCAGCAGGCGTTAGCCCCGGTATTCGTCGTGCTTGCCCGAACGTAACCGGTCGCGCGCGTTTCAATCGCTCAACCATTTCACGGGACAGACCGCCGAAACCATCGAAGTCCAGATCGACCGGAATACTCAACCCATCGTGGCGATGCAGACGTTCGATCGTAAGCCGCTGACCGTCGATATAACCGGCATATAACAAGTCTGCAAGCGCGGACTCGAGATCTCTCGCGTTCGTCCTCCCCCGAACATCGATGGGTAGCAGCTCTTCGATTATTCTACAGGTGACCCCAGTCCGCTGACTCAATTGTGCGAGTGTGACAGAGTCACCCAGGTCCGTCCCCAGCAACGAACTAACACCTGAGTAGTCTGGGTCAGAACGTCTTAACCGTGTAGATCGCAGCGCGGATTTAACGAGAGCTATCCGGTCCCTCTTTGCGTTGAAGCGTTCCCAGTCTTTCTCACCGACCAGTCCCAACTCGCGCCCGTATGGTTCAAGCCGCGCATCAGCCGTATCGTATCTTAGGGCGAGCCGATACTCGGCTCGGGAAGTAAAGATCCGATATGGCTCGTCCACGCCCTGGCTTATGAGGTCATCGACCAGAACGCCGATGTAAGATTCCTCTCGTTTTAACCTAAAGCGCTCGCGACGCTCGACGAACAGCGCAGCGTTGATTCCCGCCATTAGCCCCTGACATCCAGCCTCTTCATAGCCAGTTGTGCCGTTGATCTGGCCAGCATGAAAAAGTCCTTTGATTCGCGTCGATTGGAGGTCCGGACCCAATTCCCGCGGATCGATGTAGTCATATTCGATCGCATATCCCGGGCGGATAATGCCAGCCTCTTCAAGACCAGGTATCATTCGTACCAGATCCAACTGCAACTCCCCAGGAAGCGACGTCGAAAAACCATTCAAATACACTTCATTGGTCTCATGACCTTCCGGCTCTAAGAACAGTTGGTGGCGATCCTTACCAGCGAACTTCACTACTTTGTCTTCAATGGAAGGGCAATACCTAGGTCCGGGACCCTTTATCTTACCTGAATACAAAGGAGACTCATGCAGATTCGCCCTTATCTCCTTATGAAGTTCATTCGTCGTGTAGCCAATGTAGCAACTGATCTGAGGCTGCTCAATCCGTTCGGTCGAAAAAGAAAACGGCACAGGCTCTTCGTCGGCTAGCTGTGGCTGGAACGCGCTCCAGTCTATGGTCCTACCGTCCAGCCGCGGCGGCGTACCTGTTTTCAATCTACCCACCGGGAATCCCAGTCGCTTGAGTGCTTCCGCCAACTCAACTGACGCAGGCTCACCTGCCCTGCCCGCGGCGTAGCTTTGCCGCCCTGTGTGAACAAGTCCATTGAGAAACGTGCCGGTCGCAATCACGACGGCTTTCGCGCCTATTCGACGCGTGTCTTGCATCTCCACGCCGACAATTCTTTCCTGGCGGACCACTAAATCAACCACCAGACCCTGGCGCAGGTGCAGATTCGGCGTGGCCTCCAGCGTGCGTCGCATTTCTTTCCGATACAAGGCCCGATCCGCCTGGGCGCGCGGCGATTGCACCGCTGGTCCCCTTGAGCGGTTGAGTAGACGAAACTGGATGCCAGTGCGATCGATTACCCGCCCCATAATGCCGCCGAGTGCGTCGATCTCTCGCACTAAGTGGCCCTTTGCGATTCCACCTATTGCGGGGTTGCACGACATTTGTCCAATGAGGTCAAGATTCAGTGTTACCATTGCTGTCTGCGCTCCAATGCGAGCGGCTGCCGAGGCGGCTTCGCAGCCAGCATGACCTCCGCCAATCACTATGACGTCAAATCCTTCGTCGAAGATCATTACTACTTACCTATGCAGAAGGTTGAAAAGATTTCCGTTAGCACATCCTCGGCCGTTGTCTCACCAGTGATTTCTCCGAGAAAGCGAAGGGCGCCGTATAAACCCACAAGCACCAGTTCCTCGCTTGCACCTTCACGTAGCAACCTCTGGGCAGATTGCAGTTCGACGTTAGTCCGACGCAATAAATCATAATGGCGGGCATCCGTGATCAGCAAGCCGATCTCGCAGGCTTCGACCGCTGCAAATGGTCTCAGAATCGCATCTCGCAACTCGTCTACTCCAGCACCGGTCTTTGCGGAGACTTGGACCATTCTCGACTTACCGCCCAATTCGCGTGTCAACCGATCTCGGAACATCGGAAGATCAGACTTGTTGAGGGCGATCAAATGACTCCTCTCATTGGTTCGGTTCAAGAAATGGCGGTCTTCGCGGCCCAAATCGGCGGCACCATCAACTACCACCACTAACAGGTCCGCCTCAGCCATCGCGCGCTGTGTCCGCTCGACGCCAATGCTCTCGATCATATCAGCCGGCTCACGCATACCCGCTGTGTCGGTCAACATCACCGGAAACCCCTTAAGGTTAATGTGCTCGCTGAGAGTATCCCGCGTGGTACCCGCTATTTCAGTCACTATGGCTCGGTCGGTCCCTAGCAAGCGATTGAACAAGCTAGACTTTCCGCTATTAGGTCGGCCAACGAGGGTCACCCTCACTCCGTCTCGCAAAAGGTGTCCATGGCTAAAGGTTGATGCCAGCACGCGTATTTCCGAAGCGAGGCTCTCGAGACTTTCCCCAATCTCTTCTGTTTCTGTTTGGGGCAAATCGTCCTCAACGAACTCAACCGCCGATTCAAGCGGCACGATCAACGCTACCAACTTATCCTTCAATGGTTGCAGTCGTGAGGAAAGCTCGCCGCTCATTTGACGTACTGCCTGCCGCGCGGCAGCGTCAGTTTGAGCATGGATCAAGTCACGAATCGCTTCCGCCTGACTCAAGTCTATTTTGCCGTTGCTCAGCGCCCGAAGGGTGAATTGACCTGGGCTAGCCACATGACCGTCAAGGCTTAATATCGAATCTATTACGCGACGCAGGATCACCGGCGAGCCATGACAGCTAATCTCAACCACGTCTTCGCCCGTGAATGAGTGTGGTGCCTTGAAGTAGGTTACAAGCGCCTGGTCTACGACTGCACTCGTATTCGGGTCTCTGATCCTCTTTAGCTGAGGCCGCGCTGGTTCTGGCCGGAATTCATCCTCGCAGAGCAGCGCGCGGGTTATCGATAAGGAGCTCGGCCCACTCATGCGTATGATGCCGATCGCGCTGCGGCCCGCGGGCGTTGCTAGTGCGACTATCGTATCCATACTGGGGCGTCGGTTCCGGCAGGGCAAACTAGAATTACAAAACGTGAGACATCATTTAAGCGTTGTCTTCGAACTTACTCTTAGCCTTCGTGCTGATCCCTCACCCACCGACTCGGTATGGAGATCTTGGCTCGCGGCGAGCGTTAGGTGAATGATTCGGCGTTCATTGGCGGTCATTGGACCAAACGAAAACGCCACTCCGGTCGATCGAACACGCTCCGCCGCGTGACTAGCCATCGCCCGCAATTCGGCCTCGCGTGTAGCGCGAAAGCTCCGAGCGTCACATACAATCCGCAGCCCCTTTGTCAGCTTTCGGACAAAAGCCTGATTGACGATGTGCTCCAATGCGTCCAATAGTTCACCACCCCGAGTGATAAGCAAATCGGCATCAGGCCCTTCGATGTTTAGCCGGCAAGTATCAGCGTGGTCCTGCGTGGTCACATTCAGACTCAGTCCCGCGCCTTCGAGGATCGACTGGAGAAACTGAACAGCTTGTTCGCAGATCTGGTCCATACTTAGCCCAAATCCTTGCTTATATTCTTCGACAGTCGCGACCCGGCCGGCTCAGGCTTGTGACACTCGCGCAGCTGTAACTCTTTTCCGCGAACTTGCCGCCGCCGGCCTTTCTTCGGGGGGCTTCTTGTCGTCTTCGGATCTCGTCAAATGGTTTATCAGAAACTGTTGGCTAAAACCTACAATATTTCCGACGAGCCAATAGACCAAAAGCCCAGATGGTGCTGACCACAATACGTATAGCATGAATAACGGCATGCCAATAGCCATCATCTTTCGCTGCAATGGATCTGCTGAAGGGGCGGGCGTAATCAATTGCAAAACGATCATCGTTACGGCCATTAAGATCGGAAGCAGGTGTACGAAGTATGGTTCGGGTGCCGAGAGATCAGGGAGCCACAGAAACCTAGCCTGTCGAAAATCCAGTGAGATAGTGATCGCGCGGTACAGCGCAAACAGAAAAGGCATCTGTATGAGCAGCGGCAAGCAGCCGCCAAGAGGGTTTCCCTCCTTCATTAAGCGCAATTGCTCCATCTGCAACTCTTTGAGCCTCGGGTCGCTCTGCTTCATTCCCTTTATCTTGTCTTGCAACTCCTTCATTCGTGGCGCAAGCTTCTGCGCCTTCTTCATCGCCTTTGAAGAACGCCACTTGAGCGGAAAGAACGCCGAGTAGATGATTATGGTGAAGAGGATAATAGCCACGCCGTAACTGCCTGTGAGTTCATAGAGTTTCTTTATGCACCATAGGAGCCGCTCAGCAATCGGTCTTGAAATTGAGCCTCCAAAGCCGTAATTTATCAGCCCGTCAAGATCCAGCTTACGGCCGACCTGTGCGCCAACTTCTTCATTCGCCTTGTTTAGCAGGTAGTGATCTTTCGGCCCAACGTAAATTATGGTTGGAGAACCGTCGCTACGTATGGGCACTAGAGCCGTCGTCAGGTAACGCTTCTCGGTCTTTCCGTTTTCCTGGTAATCGTACGCGGTTGTCCTATATTCCAACCCATCCGTCTTCTTTGCAGGTACCGCTACCATCGCGAAGTAGGTGTCGCCTACGCCTGCCCAGTCAACTGGCCCGCCAAGAACAAGATGGTTGGGATTGCTCTTGTCCTCGCTGATGGAACTTGCCGCATGGCGCTCCACCTTGTCTCCGACGGCAGCAATTGCCTCCGGCGCAACAGAGTAGAAAGTGTAGTGCTTGATCCCCTGATCTCCGATACTAGGCCCAATCTCAAGCCTCGACGGTATGAATTGGTCGCCTCGTTTGAGTCTAACCGTCAACTCAAGACTGTAACTGTTCGCATCGAACACCATCGCCTTCACTAAGTCCACGCCCGTGCGGTCATCGTGAAGTGACAGTGTTAGCCGCTTCTTTTCATTTGCCGCGAGACTCAACTCGACGTCGCCACCAGCATTGTCATAGCCTTCGATACGATAATTCGAGGACGCGAGCACCTCGTCGATCGCGACATCGCCTGTCGCTAACTGAAGCGGAGCCTCCCGCGGCTGGTTCTCCAGACCTTTCTGAGGTACCAGCTCAAGCGGAGCGGGGTTGGTCTTTTCTCCGCCAACCGAGTACAGGGCCCGGCCGCTCTCTTGGTTCTTCTCGAGAATCCAACTAACTACCGCCGCTCCGCGACTATCGAGCCTGGCTTTGTAGAGTGGGGTCGTGATTGCGATGGTGCGTTGAGGTCCCGTCTGCACGGTACCAGCACTCGAGGTTACTCGCTGGGGCTGCGGAAATGCACTTGGCTTTGGTTGAGCGGTACCGGTGGGTTGCGGACTGGCGGATGCCTCGGTCGGTTTCTCCGGCGGCTTTATCGGTTTGATAGGAAAAAGGTAGTTCCAGCCAAACAGAATTGCCGTGGAAACAAGCAGAGCAAGTAACAGCCTTTTTTGTTGCATTCGATCTCCGGACGCTTTCCTAAAAGCTTGCTTCGACGACTAATCCTTCTGCTCACTTCACTGGATCGTATCCGCCTGGCTGAAACGGATGGCAGCGCAGCAGACGACGCAAGGCAAGGGAACCACCTCGAAGTGCTCCGTGGCGCCTGATCGCCTCGATGGCGTACTCAGAACAAGAAGGAACGAATCTGCATGAAGGTGGAAACAATGGAGAGAGAACTACCTTATAGAACCTCAGCAATCCTATTACAACTGTTTTCACGCTCTGATTAACTCAAGCTTTACGGCAATTGACTTTCGTCTCTTTCCACTCTTTTGATGATCCCATCAAACTCTTCAAGAGGTTTCAAGACAGTGACAGACAAGAGTGTCCTCTTGGCGTTAAGCACCCAATCGTACTTCCCTCGGAGACATCTCAGAGTCCGATCATGCGAACGAAATGTTTCCCTGAGCAAACGTTTCGCTCTGTTCCGCTCATAAGCCCTAATCGAAATTCTGCGCGAGGCAGTTACCCCGAGTCTTTGATGCGGTTGATCGTTTAGGAGTACAAAAGCGGTCATTAGCAAGCCTTCGTAACGCTTGCCTTTCTGATACACCTTTTTGAAATCGCCGCTCGCGCGTAAGTATCTTTTCACGTGCGCCTAATAATGAGACGGAGTAAGCCGCTTGCGTCCCTTAGCGCGCCGCCGCTTGAGCACTAACCTACCGTTCTTCGTAGCCATCCTTGAGCGAAAACCGTGTGTCTTCGCCCGCCGCCTGTTGTTCGGCTGAAACGTCCTTTTCGACATCGGCAACCTATTCTCCTAATTCTCTCTTGTTAAGCGAAAACCCTAAGACTAAACGCCCCTTTGTCCTGTGTCAAGAAACACGTCGCCCGATCGTAGAATTCCCGTCAGCGGTGCCGCCAAAGCCTTCGTCGGCACGATCTCAAAAACAACCGTCTTTCTACAAGCAAATGTGACCCTGGATCTTGTCCTGCGTGTTTTATCATTGGTTGCCCTTGATAAGAGGTTAGCACTGTGCTAGTCTCCGCCCTTTAGTATGGCTTGCTGCCCGTAACTAGTTGATAGCGATAGAGTTAAAGCTTTACTTTAAGAGCGTTGGTTTTTCACAGGGTTGTGGAAAAATCTGTGGAAAAGCTGTTTGGCTCCTTACGGTGTGGTGGAAACATAAGGACCGATCAAGCTATCGATGAACTTAGGTGTTCTGCTGTTTTCTAGCACTTTTTTCAAAAATCTCGTTTGCCCGAAGTAGCGTCAGGAACGGTCATGAATAGCGCCGCCGATAGTGACGTTTGGATTAGCATTCTTCATTCAATCAAGACAAAGCTTAGCCAAGAGAGCTTTGATACTTGGATCCAACCGGTCACCTTCGAAGGGCTCGATCGGGCCAAGCACTTGATGCAGCTTGGCGCTCCAAACCGAGTCGTGCAGGATTGGGTAAGTACAAACTATTCGCCGCTGCTTACCGAATCAATGAGCGACGTCGGCCTGGGAGACTACCTAGTTGGCTGGACCATAGAACGTCATGATCAGCCGTCGCCGATTGGCAGCAATGAATCGAAAAGAAACCTTAACGAGGCCGCTCCAGTACAGGTGAATCACAATTTGTCTTCGGTCCCGCCCTACCAATCAAACCAATCAAAAACGCCATTAGCAACCGTCGTTCAAGAACAGGCCCTCGAGCGGTCGCTGAATCCAAAGTATACTTACAATAGTTTTGTTGTTGGGTCTTGTAACCAGTTTGCTCATGCGGCTTCTCGTGCGGTTGCCGAAGCGCCCGGAAAGACCTACAACCCTCTCTACATTTACGGCGGTGTCGGCCTAGGTAAGACGCATCTGATGCACGCATGCGGTAACTCCATAAAGGAGCACAACCAGCATTTAACGCTTTGCTACCTTTCCTCCGAAAAGTTCATGAACGAGTTGATCAACGCAATTCGTTATGACAGAACGCAAAGTTTCAGAGAGAAGTATCGTTCCGTGGACGTGTTATTGATCGATGACGTTCAATTCTTGGCCAGCAAAGAACGTACGCAGGAAGAGTTTTTCCATACGTTCAATTCTCTCTATGAACAACAAAAGCAGATTGTCATCAGCTCTGACTGTCCGCCACGCGAAATACCAACTCTCGAAGAGCGTCTACATTCTCGCTTCGAGTGGGGATTAATTGCTGACATTGAGCCGCCTGACCTGGAAACGAAAGTCGCAATCCTAAAGCGCAAAGCAGAAATGATGGGTGTTGTGGTGCCCGACGACGTGGCGCTGATCATCGCCAGCCGCGTAAAGAACAACGTGCGTGAGTTGGAAGGTTCGTTAGTTCGGCTTGTAGCGATTTCATCGCTGAGGAGCTTACCCATATCGAAAACCCTCGCCCAGGATGCGATCCGGAATATCGCCAGCGAAGAAGAGTCTGAGGTGATCACAATCCTGCAAATCCAGAAGGCCGTTGCTGCCAGCCATCGAATGAACGTAGAGGAACTGATCTCGAAAAGCAACGCAAGGCATTTTTCTCGTCCGCGGCAGATTGCTATGTATCTATGCAAGCGCTTGACTAAGCACAGTTATCCGGAGATTGGTCGGGCATTCGGAGGTAAACACCACACTACTGTAATTCATTCTGTCGGAAAGATTGAATCACTCATAGTGAAGGATATGAACGTCCAGAAAGTCGTAAACGAAATTAGTGAGGACCTTCGCAAATAGGGAGAAACGCCTTAAGCTGGTTTTTCTGTCAAATCAACTCTTATCCAGTGGTCGTTGTAATCGGGTTTCCACATTTCCACAGTAATCGACGAATGTTATGTGCAAAACATCGGCTCTTGTGTTGTTGGAATCTTTTCCACCGTGGAATAAGTTATCCTTACTTTGAATCACACCAGAGCACTGGAGGTTAGTTGCGTTGGTTTCGAATCAGTTAGGTGTTTTTTCCACAAATCAACAGACACTACTACGACTACTGAAGATAGATTACGTTATGGTTTATGTAATTAGTAGTCAAAAACGCGCGCACCATTTTGAAATCTGTGATTTGATCTGCCTTACCAAACGCAAACCAAGGAGAACGTGAATGCAGTTTATTGTTAGTAAGCAGAAGCTACAAAAAGAATTGGGTTTTGTTCAGGGCATAGTTGAGCGAAAAAACACCATACCGGTTCTTTCCAATATTTTGATTGAATCAGTTGGTGACAACACGATTCGTTTAACCGGCACGGACCTCGACGTAACGATACGTTGTGACATGGACGCTGAGGAAATTAGCGAGCGCGGTTCGATTTGTGTTCAAGCGCGGAAGTTATTTGAAATCGCCCGCTTGTTACCGGATGCGCCCGTTAGCTTTCAAAAAGAAGAGAACGAGTGGGTGACGGTTAAGTGTGATCGTTCAAGATTCAAGATGGTTGGCGTAGCCCGCGATGCTTTTCCCGAAGTGCCGAGTTTCAAATCAGCCCCCACGAAGGTGCCTGCCGAGGTCTTGAAATCGTTGATCGACCGGACCATCTTTGCTATCACGCAGGAGGAGTCGCGCTACACACTGTCTGGCGCGAAGTTCATTCTAGACAGCTCGGGCGCCACAATGGTTACGACCGATGGGCACCGACTGGCTTACGTTGCGCGAAAGAATGTAACCAAGAATGATGCGAAGGAAACAGTTGATACGTTGATACCCCGCAAGACCCTGGCTGAATTAACCAAGCTCACGACCGGTTACGAAGGCGACATTAGTCTCGGGACGGATGAGAATCACATCTACTTTGAGGTTGGCCCAAGGCTGTTGATTTCCCGGATGCTCTACGGGCAGTTTCCTAACTACGAAATGGTAATGCCGAAGAATAATGATAAGTCGGTAGACTTTGACGGAGCGCTTTTGAATCAAGCGATCAGGCGAGTTTCGCTGATGGCTGATGAGCGTTCACACGCAATCCGTTTTCATCTGGAACCAAACCAACTCGTGATTAGCGCGCAGAATGCCGAAGAAGGAGAAGCTCGCGAGACCGTTCAGGCTGAGTACGCCGGAGAAGAGACTGATATTGGTTTTAATGCGCAGTATTTGCAGGATTTTCTGAACGTCATAAGCGAGGGGAAGATCGCGTTTGAATTCAAGGACGGCAACTCGCAAACCCAACTGCGTCCCAGCGATGGCGGCGATTATGATTATAAATACATCGTCATGCCCATGCGCATTTAAGATCAGTTTTTACTTATCGAAAAGAACGGAGGTTTTTATTTGAAGTGCCCTTGCCGGTCAAGCGGCGCTTCTGGTTTTTGTGAAACCAGATTCAGTGGACCGACTCCAGTCAAAGCGTCAAGTCGTGTGTTAGAATCTTCACATGCTCCTCGAGTCCATTGAGGCACATAATTTCCGAAACCTAAGTGGCAAGATTTTCTGGGGACCGGGGCTTAACATAATCTACGGCAACAACGGACAAGGGAAGACCAACTGGCTGGAAGCGATCCACACCCTCGCCAGAACAAAGTCGTTCCGCACGCAACATCTTCAAGAGTCCATCAGGTTCAACTCGGAGCTCGCTACAATAAGAGGACGTGTTGCGTACGGCGGTGACATTCATCGGGAGCTCCAAATAGCTCTTCACGGAAACACCAAGTCTTTCTCAATCAACGGCAAACGGGAGCCGCTCTCACAATATCTCGATCAGCTGTATGTTGTCGCGCTTACAGCAGACGAGTTGGAGGTCATCCGGGGAACGCCTGATGCGCGCAGGCGATTTATCGATCGCGGAGCGGCCTCGCTGCAGCCATCGTACGTGCAAACGATTGCTGATTACAGCAGAGTGATTAAACAGAAGAACCGAATCCTACAGGACGCGCTTGACAGAGAACTGAGGTTGGCTGAGACAGAGGATTTGATCTCGCCCTGGAATACGCAGCTTGTTGGTTTGGCAGGCAAAATTCATAGAGCCCGAGTCGAATACGTTGAAGGGCTGAACCAGGCGCTCGAGTGCCGCGTCTTTGGACAGGAACGGATCTTAATTCGCTACGTTTCATCGCTGGAGAGCAAAGGGGACTTGAATGATTATGAAAGATTGATCAGAGAGCGATTGCGGCTCCGTCTCCGGACGGAAGTAGCTGCCGGGCATTCATTGATCGGTCCCCATCGGGACGAGCTGGCGATCCTTTTTGAAGGCCGCGAAATGAGGGTTTACGGCAGCGCCGGCCAGCAACGTAGCGCATTGTTATTATTAGACTTAGCTGCCATTTCGTTGTATAATTCAAGACGTGATGACTATCCGCTTTTCCTTGTCGACGATGTCGACGCAGAGCTCGACGAAAAAAGGATTAACAGTCTCCTGGAATACCTTGAAGGGCGTACGCAAACTTTCATTACAACATCAAAGCGGAGCCATGTCGGAAAGTTCATTTCCGGAGCGAATGTTTACGAGATAAAAAACGGCGCCGCTCTAGCGTCGGGGGCCAAGACACAATTCATTCCCTCGCTACTGGCCACTGCCGAAGGGGCGTGATCAGGAAGCGAGAGAAACAGGTCGTTAGTCATAGAAATATCAAGGAGACGGGATTGGCAACAGCAGGCACTACAGTAACGAACAAGAAGAGCGCGGCTTACGATTCATCTTCGATAACCATCCTCGAAGGAAGAGATGCGGTTCGTAAACGCCCGGCGATGTATATCGGATCAACCGGCGAGCTGGGTCTTCATCACCTCGTTTACGAAGTAGTAGACAACTCGATAGACGAAGCGCTAGCCGGATACTGCGACACAGTCGAGGTCGCAATTCATCTGGATAACTCGATCACCGTCATCGACAACGGTCGCGGCATTCCAGTTGACGAGATCAAGAAAGAAAGAAGATCGGCCGCTGAAGTCGTAATGACTAAACTTCACGCCGGCGGCAAGTTTGACTCGAACGCCTACAAAGTTTCCGGCGGGTTGCACGGCGTGGGAGTGTCGGTCGTCAACTTCCTCTCTGAAGGACTACACCTGGAAATCTGGCGAGACGGCAAAACTTACGAGCAGGAGTTTGTTCGTGGCATTCCCTCAGGCGGCTCGTTAAAGCACACTGGCAAGACGAAACGGCGCGGGACCAAGATCACGTTCAAGCCGGATGCGCAAATCTTCGATCAGGTTGAGTTTAGTTTTGACAAGTTATCGGAGCGCCTCCGCGAAAAGGCGTTTCTGAACAAGGGCATCCGCATCACGATCAAAGACGAGCGCGAGGAACCGGAGAAGTCACACGAATTTTACTACAAGGGCGGCATTGCCGAATTCGTCAAGCACCTCAACAAGAACAAGACCCCGATCCATGACAAGCCGCTCTACTTCGAGCGCGAGAATGACGCGCTTTCGATCGAAGTGGCCATACAGTACAACGACGGCTACGACGAAAAGGTCTATTCGTTTGCCAACAACATCAATACAGTTGACGGCGGCACGCACTTGTCGGGCTTTCGCTCGGCGTTGACGCGCACGATCAATGCATATGCGCAATCATCAGGACTCGCCAAGAATTTCAAAACGTCGCTGACCGGGGACGATGTGCGCGAGGGTTTGGTGGCGGTCATTTCCGTCAAGCTGCCGCAACCTCAGTTTGAAGGCCAGACAAAAGGCAAATTGAATTCAGATGTGAAGGGGCCAGTCGAATCATTCCTGAACGATCGCCTAACAGAGTATCTCGAACAGAATCCCAGCGTCGCTAAAAGAATAGTTGGCAAAGCTCTGGATGCAGCTCGAGCGCGCGACGCGGCGCGCAAGGCGCGCGAGATCGTGCGCAAGGGAGCGATGGGCTCAACGATGCTGCCGGGGAAACTTGCTGATTGCCAGGAGCGCGATCCGGCGTTATCCGAAATCTATATCGTCGAGGGTGATTCCGCTGGCGGGTCCGCAAAACAGGGACGCGACCGTAAGAACCAGGCAATCCTGCCACTCAAAGGAAAGATCTTGAATGTCGAAAAGGCTCGCTTCGACAAGATGCTCGGTCACAGCGAGATAAAATCGCTCATCACAGCGCTTGGTACCGGCATCGGCAAAGAAGACTTTGACATCAGCAAGCTCCGGTATCACAAAATCATCCTGATGACCGACGCCGATGTCGACGGCTCGCATATCCGCACGTTGTTGCTGACATTCTTCTACCGGCAGATGGCGGCGCTGGTCGAAGGCGGCCACGTGTTCATCGCGCAGCCCCCACTCTTCAAAGTCAAGCGAGGCAAGAAAGAAGAGTACATCAAGGACGAGGGCTCAATGACTCGCTACCTGATGCGGATGGCCACGGCTGACATGAAGGTGAAGCCCGCTGGCGCAAGGGAAGAAATCGAGGGCAAGGATCTGGCGCGTGTGCTGGAGCGAATGGTTGAGCTGAAACACTATTGCGAGCGCGCGGCGCGACGGGTTGTTGGTGACGCCAAATTACTGTCCACTCTCCTCGAAGCATTTGGTGGGAAAAAGGGAGTGTTGCGCAAGGAAGGAGCAACTCTTCGCCGAGTTTTCCAGGACGGAGATCAGATGGCCAAAGTCGAGGGAGTCCTGGCCAAGGCCGGTTACACGACTGAACTCTCGACTGACGAGGAGCACGGCCTGTGGGAGATTCAGACGACTGCCGCTTCAGGCAATGGCGTCACAATTGACTGGAATTTTGCCAGTTATGTCGAGTTTCAAAAGGCCCTTGAGTTGTACACCGGGCTCGAAGACCGGCTGGCGCCGCCCTTTGTGGTCGGCGAGAATGGCACCAAGGAAGAGATCGCCACCCGCGAGGAATTACTCGAACGCGTGCTGGCGGCGGCGAAGAAGGATCTGACGATTCAGCGCTACAAAGGTCTGGGCGAGATGAACCCGGAGCAACTCTGGGAGACAACCATGAATCCGGAGAGGCGAACGCTCTTACAAGTAAGAATTGACGACGCAGTTGAAACGGATGAGATCTTCACGGTCTTGATGGGCGACGCAGTCGAGCCGCGGCGCAAGTTCATCGAAGACAACGCGCTGGATGTGCGAAACCTCGACGTCTAAGTAGCCCGCCGTAGATTCAATCATCACGCTCACGAAACCTCTGCACCCGAAAGCGCCAAAGCTTGACCGTCGTTCCGGGAGGGATGCCGGCTTTGCGCGAAGCAATCTCCACTTGCTTCTCTGCCGAATCAACTCCCTCGATGTCCGGCAGTAGCAATCCGCGGCGCAGACCGCTTTCATCCTCAACGATCACTCCGTAAACGGCCGGATCGAGTTCTTCAAACCTGGCGGGCTCAGACGCCGACAGAATATCTACTGAGTAACGCAGGTGAGGCAGTTCACTCGCCGAAACCGGCATGAACCGCGGATCGCGTGTAGCAGCATTAATCGCGTTGGCGATCAATTCTTCAGCGAGGGTTTGTCGCGCGGGTTCGATCGTTCCGATGCAACCGCGCAAATCACCATCCAGCGTTTTTATTGAGACAAAACAAGCAGCACGCTCCTTGAGCAAGCCGGACGGGTTCTCAGGGGGCTTGATCTGCGAGTCTGTGAGCACAAACGTCTCGACAGCCTTCCGGGCCAGAGTCGGCAAATCCTCGCCACGGTCTTCAGTCGCATCGACTCGCCGATCCCTGGGTTGACTCGCGGCCGACAGTTTTTGGTTCGTAAGTTGGGCCACCAAATAACCGACACCAAAGGGCGCCTCGTAGTTCAGGACGTCACATGATAAAGGCAGCTCACTCGTGGCTCCAATCGCGACCAGCATCGAACGGTAACCGCATTCACCCGCGACTCTTCTCAGCTCCTGATCGATGTTGACGATGCGATCGGGAGAATTCGCGCGCAGCGCGCCAACCACCTCTTCGTCAAACAAATATGCATTCGGGTTGTATCCTGCCGGCGCTTCTGGCTTCAGCCGGTGACTCAAATCGCCGCTGGCGACGAACGCAACAGGCCGTCCAACTTTATCCGCAGCTCGCTTGACGCAACCGCCAAAGCGCAGGTGGTCGTCACTGGTCAGGAAGCTGTAGCCAAGAGCAATGACAGAGCCATGCCAGCCGTTGTGCTGCAAGAAATAGAGCGGCACCGCGGTCCCGTGGTCCAACTCGCGAGCGCGGAGACGGACAACCTCGTAACTTTGTTCTTCAGCCTCATTCGCAATCGCGTCCAGCAATCCTGCGTCGAGCAACGCGTCAACTGTCGCCTCAGGCGCGCGAAAGTTTGCGAAGTCGCCGTAGAGGCGTGGGCCTTGATAAGCGACGAAAGCGTCAGGCTGCAACGGGGCGTGAGGTGAAATTAGAACTAGTGTTTCTGCGCCGCTGGCGATCAGTCGTTGAGTTAACTCCGCCATCGCCTCGATCGAACCGCGCACTGCGGCAATCGATTCATGGCCGACTTCAGGGACCATGATCGGCGGATGTGGCGCAATGCCGGAAAAAACTATGGAACTTGCGTTTCCCATCGTGGGCCTCACTACGGAAACCGAAGCGCTTGTTCCAGCGAACAGTCAATGCGAGGGAATGCCGAACAAACACCACAGCCCACGCCTCCCTTGATCGAGCCGTGGTAAATCGCAGACATAACGCGTCAGGAAACGGCGCTATTCTACCACCAGCCGCGCCCACAATGAACCGCAATTGCCTCGATTAGCCAAAGACCTTATGATGATTGCGCTATGGAATGCGGCGACCTGTCGCAGCTTTGGCCTGACGCAACGAAAGATAAGCGACGACCAGTCGTCGCACTCCAAATAATGTGTGATGCAACAGTCTGATGTACTCATCGTCGGCGCGGGTCCAGCCGGATCGTTTGCCGCGGAAAGGCTTGCGGCAGGCGGCGTTCAGGTAGCGCTGTTTGATGGACGGCCTGACGGAGAGCCAAAAGCTTGCGGAGGCGGCGTCACGGCAAAGGCGCTGAAGGCCTGGCCGCATCTGCTGAAGGCGGTCGGCCGAACCGTTAACGATCTCGAGATGTTTGCTCCTTCAGGTCGCGGTTTGCGTCTGAAGCTCGACGAACCCTTTGCGATCTACTCGCGCCGCGCTTTTGATTCGTACTTGCGCGAGTGCGCGCGCGCTGCCGGCGCAACAGTCTTCAAAGAAAAAATCTCGAACCAGCGAATCTCGAAAACAGACAATGGCTGGATACTGAAGGGCGCGAACGGCGCCGAGTGGACGGGTAAGTTTCTGGTTGGCGCTGACGGCGCGAACAGTGCGATCGCCAAGAGGCTCGCCGGTCCCTTACCTGCTTCCGAGATGGAGGTCGCATTCGGATATCGAACGCCGCTGCCGGGAGATGCAGAGACGCCTACGGTAGTCGCTTTTCTTCCGGGCTGGGTTGGTTACGCGTGGGCGTTTCCGCGCCTTGATCACATCTCTTTCGGTATTGCGACTTCGCAGGATGCCTTCGAGCACGAGCCGCTCGACCAGTTGCTTTGGGATTTCATGCTCGGTTATTACCGCATGCGCGAAGACAGCAAAGCCAAACTTTGGACCAGCCGCAAGCTTGACGTGGAGCGAGACCCGCGACTCCGCGAATTCCTGCAGGCAAGTGCAGAACGTTACGCCGCGCGCATACCAGGGTTAGCGCCGAAAACCTGGGACACGAGGCGCGCATGTGGAGAAGGCTGGGCCCTGCTCGGCGACGCGGCAGGCTTTGCCGATCCGGTTACCGGCGAAGGAATCTACTACGCGTTGCGATCGGCAGAACTGTTTGCTGGCTGTTATCTACGCGGCGCGCCGTTGGAATATGAAAGCCGTTGGCGCGAAGATTTCGGCGGCGAGTTGCAGCGCGCTTCACAGATGCGCCAGCGCTTCTATGGCAACTTCTGGGGCGCTCCCTTCACCGAACGAATGATCGAATTCGCCCGCGGCCATCGCGGCATCAAACGCGTCCTCGGCAAACTCATCGCCGGCGAGCAGGGCTATCTCGGTTTGAAGAGGAAGCTCGCGCGCAGCGCTGTGCGGCCTCTGTGATTCCAATTGACAAGGCTGTGTATACTTCTCTTTGCCGATTCGCGCCCACATTTCTGCGGCCTGAGAGGATCTTACGCATGAGCGAAGAAGAACTGACTAGCAAGATGAAGTTCATTGTCGATCAACAAGCGCAGTTTGCCGCAAAATTGGGGCAACTTGAGGACATCGTCGTACGACTTGCCAACCAAGTCTGAAGAGATTCGAGGATCTGGAAGATACCACCGCGGAAAAACTTAGAGATGTCGACGATCGAATAGCGGCTTTGGTTGATTCACAGATGAAACTCACTGAAGCGCAGTCTCGCACGGATGAGAGCCTTAGAAACCTCATAGCTGTGGCAGACCGTTATTTCAGCGAAGGTCGAAATGGTGAGAGCTAAGCCTGTCCGTTATACCCGTTCCCTACACGAATGGCCTAACCTTGAGAAATCGCCGCACGATAACCAGCACACTACTCCGATGTCTCAGACTCCGCTGCCCGGCTTGTGGCCGGGCGTCAATAGTCAAGCGTCCCTTCAAGATAAAAGATGAGTGTTCTTCCTGCTCGGTTATGTTCAATCGTGAGGAAGGATTCTTCGTGGGCGCGATTCTGGTCAACGTGGTTACCACAGAACTTGCGATTCTGTCCGTCTACCTGCTTTCTCTGCCAATCATCAGTAACAATATTCAGCTCGTTCTCACAATACTCTTCATAGTGGCGCTCGCTTTTCCCGTCGCCTTTTATCACCATAGTTGGAGCGTCTGGTTGAGCTTCGATCATCTCCTTGAGACGCTGCCTAAACCTCCTGGGACCGCGGGCGTTCCGCGCGCACCTGGGGCGCAACACCATCCTGAACGATAAAAGCGGCACCTCCAGACGCTTGCGTTGGACGGCCCCGCTCGGAGGACCCGCCCGCTAACGCAGGCGGTTCTGACAGGAATTACGGCGCCAGGCGTTTGATAGTCCACCGTCCATCCGGTTGCCGCTCGTAAAGCAAACGATCGTGAAGACGGCCGGGACGTCCCTTCCAAAATTCTATTCGCTCAGGGTTCAAACGATACCCGCCCCAATGTTCCGGGCGCTCAACTTCTCGATCTCGATATTCTGTTTCCAGCTCTGCGAGACGTTTGTCCAATGCATCACGGTTTGGAATCACTTCACTTTGTGGCGAGGCGAGCGCGCCAATCTGGCTGTCGCGTGGACGAGTTCGAAAATATTCCTCGGACTCTGCTGCTGAAGTGCGAGTCACCGTTCCCTCGACTCGCACCTGGCGCTCCAGTTGCGGCCAATATAAGACCAGCGCCGCAAGCGGATTCGCCTCCAGATCGCGCGCCTTGCTGCTGCGGTAATTCGTGTAAAAGACAAACCCTCGTTCGTCCACTTGCTTCAGCAGCACCAATCTTGCCGAAGGCTTGCCGTCTGTCGTGGCGGTAGCCAGGGTCATCGCTTCCGGCAGCGGCGAGACTTTAGCGCGCGCTTCGTCAAACCATCGCTGAAACTGTTTGAATGGATCCGAGTCGGCGGTCCTTTCGTCCAATGACTCACCATCATCGCTGTCTTTGCTCTCGTCCATAGTTCGATTTTGGAAGATACAGGGTTTGCTGATTTGATTCAACGCGTGAGTAAGAGCGCTTACAGAACCCGGAGCGGTAGCGACGGGATCAATGGACTCAATTTGAGTAGCAGCATCCCGTCGCTACCGCTCCGGGTTCTGTATCAACGAACAGAAGCCTTCGCCGCGGATGCACGCGGATCCGCGCGGATCAGTAAAGCCTTGCTCAGAAACGCGCAGTCCAGTTCTATAATTTCTGATTTGTTCAGATCCTTTTCATCCGCGTTAATCCGCGGCTAATTTCCGTGCCTTACCGCGGGATCGCAACCGCCTCGCAGATTAGCCTTGCCGATGTCCGTACCGCGATCGTGAAGGCGAAGAAGGGTCCGAAGTCCTGAGTCGCCGGCATGCTGGTGATGAACAGCCCCGGGACTGAAGTTTGAAAGTGATCGCCGAGAACGGGAAAGCCGTTAAGGGTCGCGAGCCGCCCGAGGATATTACCAGAAGACAAAAAAGGCAGTCGCGCAATATTCACTTTGTATCCGGTTGCCAGAATGATTCTGTCAACGGAGAGTGTTTCTCCATTAGTAAGTTCCACCAGCAGCTCGCCGCTGACCTGCTCGAGACAATTGACTACTTCAGTGCGCGGCCAAATCCTGACCCGGTCGCTCGTAAGGCGCGGTTCCAACCATGGTTCCACTTTTAGTCTGCCCTCGGCCCAAAGTTTCTGAGTGACCGCGTCTTTATCCGCCTGCGACAGACGGCGAAACCAGTTTGGATTTTCTACCATTGCATCAACCAGCGGATTCACCCACGACCAGTCGGACGCTTTGAAAGTTGGACTGTCATGCCGGTGTGATAGATGCACTGCCCTCGCTCCGGCTTCAACCAGTAATGCAGCCCATTCAAATGCGCTTTGACGGCCGCCAATTATCAGATAACGGTTGTTTGTCGCGTTTGAGAAATCGACGAAGTCACTCGTGTGTGCAAAGCGTGGGGCAGGCAAGCGCGCCTTCAATTCCTCTGGTATATGGGCAAAATGCTTGAAGCCAGGTGCTATGACGACGTTGCGCGCCTGAATCGTGTTGCCGTCAGACGTGGAGGCTGCAAAGTGGTTGTTTTCAGTTGCCTGATCCAGTCGTTGGACGTAAACAGGCAAAGGCGTAATCTGTTTCTGTTTTTGAAACCATTCAGCGTAAGAGTGATAGAAGTCGAGTGAAAGCGGTTCGACATCGTGAGCGGTCTGGCCCCCGGATTGAAGGAAGCTCTCAATGGTATGTAGGTTCAGCGGATCGAGATGCCAGTCGCACGCAGAGCGCAGGTACATGCCTTTCGGCATGTTGTTCCGCCAAAACTCCATCGGTTTACCGAGGATGAGATGTTCGATGCCCAGATGTGAAGCCTGGGCAGAGAGCGCTAACCCGAAAGGTCCGGCGCCGATAATCAGTAGATCCGTCTCGCTCTTCAAAGGTTCTCCCTACGGTTGCGCCCGTATCTGCGAAAAAGGCTAACTTGCCAAGGCGAACAAGTTAACACACTATAAATCCGCGTCAATTAGCCGCGGAACGGCGGCAGAGCGGGATCACCGCACCCAACAACATCTTGAAATTCTCTGCGCCACCTCTGTGTTCTCTGCGCCTCCGCGGTAAGTGTATTTGAAACCTATTATTCACCGCAGAGACGCCGAGGTCGCAGAGACCGCGCGCAGAGAAAAACTGGGAAGAGGACACTACTCCGGCAAGCGAGGACTCGCCGAGTTGTCCGCCCAGGAGTAGAATGACAGTCACCGCGTCCGAGAAAGAATGGTAGGGAATAGAGTGAGATGCACGACTTGAATCAGTCTGAAGGGCCAACTGAGCAAGTGGAAACCTCTGCGGCGGAGACACGAGAGCTACCCCGCGTTCTTCCGGACATCACGGCGCAAAAGAATGAAGAACCCTTCCGAGCGGGACAGAAAAAGGTTCTGGAGATGATCGCCGCCAACGCTCCGCTCGGCGAAATCCTCACGAGTCTGGTGCTGCTTATAGAGGCGCAAACGCCTGAGATGCTCTGCTCTGTTTTGCTGCTCAGTGACGATGGGGATCACATAGTACACGGTGCAGCGCCGAGTCTGCCCGAGCAATACGTTAAGGCCATCGATGGCGCTCCTATTGGCCCGAAAAATGGATCGTGCGGGACCGCTATGTACCGCGGCAAGCCGGTGATCGTCACAGATGTGCTTGAAGATCCGCTCTGGGAGGACTACCGCGATCTGGCGTCAGCGAGCGGTCTGCGCGCTTGCTGGTCAACGCCGATTCTGTCAGCGCGCGGCAAAGTCCTGGGCTCGTTTGCCATGTACTACCGCCAGCCGCAGGCGCCCACCGGCGCTGAGGCTCGTCTCACCGAAGTTGCTACGCACATTGCCGGCATAGCCATCGAACAAGCAGCAAAAGAGCCTTTGCGGCGAACCCAAAACTGAATTCGGGCAAGCTCGCCGGGCAGAAATCAGAGAACCAAGAGCTGACCGGGTCCCGGGTTGCTCTTGTCACCACACTCCGAAATCTCAGCGACGGGCGAAACATTGTCGGTAATCGACCGTCTCACTTATTATCACATCACGGAGAGATAGATGGTCACTGCGAAGGAGCATATTAGCGAAATCGTCAAGCGAATGAAGAGATGCAGCGGCGAATAAAGACCTGGCAGAATTAGACTCAACTAGTTATTATCAGCGCGGAGGCACCATGCCCGAAGCATGTATACAAACGCCATCAGGTTTCAAAGAGCTTTCTAAAGCGGAACAGGTGCGTTACCTCCAGGCGCTTTGGGATCAAATTTCGGAACAGCCCGACGAGATTCCGGTGCCTGAAAGTCATCTGCGACTGGCCGAGAAACGACTGCGGCGTCATCGCAAGAATCCTGCGTCGGCGCGACCGCAGGCGGTTCTGACATGAGCCCTCCCTGACGGTCGGGCTACTGCCCCGATCCAGGCTACTTCTTAACCACCGTAATCCTTATCTGGGACGGAAACTGTTTCGAGTGATGCACCACGTTGTGCGCTACGACTCCGTTTGACTCGTCGTAGTTCTTTCCGCCGGTGTTCAGGTTGCGATCGAAGCGCGGGAAGTTGCTGCTCGATACCTCCAGTCGAATCCGGTGGCCCACATCGAAGTAATTGCTCGTGTTCATCGGTTGCAGCGTGACCTTGTAAATCCTTCCGGGTTCCATCCAGACAAGCGGCTTGTCATAGCCGTTACGATACCTGAGGCGCTGAATTGTCTCGTCCAGATTATAGGCGCGTCCGTCGGGATACACATCGATCAGCTTCACGGTGAAGTCCGTGTCCTTAACGTCTGAAGACACGTAAAGCGTCACCTCGATCGGACCGCTGACTTCCAGTCCTTCCTTTAATGGCTCCGTGCTGTAAACCAGAATGTCGGGTCGCTCTTCCATCTTGCGCTGATCAAATGCTCCGCCCTGCACCGCGTTTCCGGTGCAGCAGACATTGCCGCCATACGACGGGACAGGATTCATCGGGTCGTAGTCGAATTTATCCGCGCCATCCGTCGCCGGGGCCGAGTCGATCAGCGCGCCGTCGCCGTTGACTGTGTTTGCCTTGCCACCGCTCGACAAAAAGAAGGTGATCGGCTGGGCTCCTTTGGGCGGCCAGATATCAGACGACTGCCATTTGTTGATGCCCATCGTGAAGTAGCGCACCTTCGGAATTGTTTCCAGGATGTTATTACTTTCTCCTTTAAGAAAGCGATCGAACCACGCCCAGGTCAGCTCGTCATAATTCAGCCGCGCATCTCCCATGCTGCGCTCGCCGACGATCGTGTTTTCGGTGGCCCGCTTGTATGCGCAGTGAAGCGTCGGCGCAATCACTGCGTACTGCTGATTAGCGATTTCCGGCTTGGCTGTTTTGCGAACGTGATTGTAAGCGGCGAGGTTCGGCCCAACTGATACATCGTACCAGGACATGAACCAAAAGCCCGGCACGTCGATCGTCATGTTATCGTGCCACAATCCACCTTTGTACCACGCCGGATCGTTTGGCGCGCGCTTGATCATCGCGCCGCCTGTGTCCACGGACATTTCATCGACGAAGATTCCGCGCGGCCCATCGACGGCTTTCAAAATATCCATCTCGGGAAGATGACGCAGAGCCTGCGACCAATCAACCGGCGGCGACTGCTGCGCGAGATCGAATGACTTCGACACACGAATCAAATCCTCCTGCGAAGTAGCGGTCGAAAACATTGGCCGTACCTGGTTCTGTTCGCCGTAGATCCAGGCGATGAAAAGCATCTGCACTGCGCCGCCGCGATACCAATTGCCTTGCTCGAAATACGGAGCGACGCGTCCCACACCCGCGCCGAACCCCTGCGGGATGATCGCGGCGAGGGCGGGATTGCCCTGAGCTGCGACAGCTAATTGCCATTCGGCAGTCGAGGAGCAACCTATCAAGCCGACCTTGCCGTTGGACCACGGCTGCTTGGCGATCCACGAGATCGCGTCATCGCCATCACTCAACGGCGGGCCAAGGATGTCGTAATTCCCCTCAGAGAAAAAGTGGCCGCGCTCGTTCATCTCGACGAAGGCGTAACCGCGCTTGACAGCGTCGAGTTCATTGCTCATATCGCGCGGCACGCCGTTGCGCACATCCCAGAAATTGAAATTGTACGGCGTGCGGACAAAAACGGTCGCGTATTTCTTTGAAAGATCTTTCGGGCGATAGACATCCGCTGCCATGCGCTTGCCGTCACGCATCGCGACCATCAGTTTGCGATCGACAACTGCGATCGACTGCAATTCTTTCTCGACTGAGTTGCGACGGGCGATTACTTCCGGAGTCAGACCGGCCCGCTGTTGCGCGTCAACAGTTTGATAGTGACTGACTGAAAGAGTAGTGGCGAGTAAAGCCAAGCTGAAGGTCAGGGTCAGCAAGACAAATCTTCGCATGGATCCTCCTGCAAGATATCGGGGCCTTACCGCACATCAGGCGGCAGACCCGCACGGTTCACAGATTATGCAGATCAGGCGCTTTCGGCGCGAGATCGATTAAATAGTACTGCTTTCCCCAGCCGAGGCTCCTGCATCGCGCGCCTCTGGCGCTTCGAATGCTCGCTAGTTGGTTATCCCGCGCCTTCGGCCCTTAACGGCCGAATGTTCTGATTCATGTGAAAGAAGTTGGTCGGGTCGTATTTCGTTTTGATCTCTTGCAGCCGACTATAGTTGGGACCATACGCGGCTACGGCCGGATCACCAGGCTCATCGTCGCCCAGGTAATTTACATAGCGCCCTGATCCGACGAACGGCTCCATTTGGCCGTAACTCTGCCGCGCCCAGGCTATGCACCGATCGTTTTCGGCAGGCTCCATCCACTGTGAGACGAAAAGCAGATTGTAGCCGTCCGCGCGGTGCGGGAAAGCAGTGTTGCTGACACCGACGCGAGCTGCAGCCCCGTGAACATGTTCAAGGAACATCTGGCCCATCGGTGTGGGACAGGCACCGAAGCACTCCGTCACCGCGTCGATGGCATCGTCACTTAGTTCTTTGAGGAAACTCGACTTCCAATAGTTGAGCGCCCCTTTTGGATAGGCGGCGTCGAGCATGCTGTTGAGTTGACTGTATGGCATTGGACCAATCGTATCCAATAGCGGCGAGCCGAATTCCCGAAATGGGCGCACCACCTTTTCACCAGCTTCGAGCGAGCCGCAGTGACACACGGCCATCGCCGACAGCTTCGTACCATCGGGCGAATAAAGCAGTCCACTAACTACAGTGAGCTCATCAGGCAACGATGCAGTGCTATCGCGGAAGAACTTCAGCACATCGCGCGCGCGGTCAAATGGATACGCAACCAGGCCGCCGGTGATTATTGGACCAACCGGTTGAAGCTGATACTCGAAAGACGTCGCGATGCCGAAGTTTCCTCCTCCACCTCGAACCGCCCAAAACAGATCGGGACGTTCGTCTTCACTGGTCCGCGATACCTCGCCTTCCGCTGTAACAAGTTCAACCGATCGAAGGTTGTCCAGCGCCAAACCGTACTTCCCCATCAACCAGCCGACTCCACCACCGAGTGTGAGTCCGGCGATTCCAGTCGAAGAAACGACGCCTCCCGTGGCAGCGAGGCCATGCAATTGCGTTTCGCGATTGAACTCGGCCCACGTTACGCCGCCCTGGGCACGCGCGGTCCGGGCCTGCGGATCCACGTGAATGCCTTTCATCGGCATAAGGTCGATCATCAGGCCATCCTCAATGGTCGCGCGCCCCGCCACGTTATGGCCGCCGCCACGCACTGCCACCTCGAGATTCAGCGTGCGCGCAAGTTTGACTGCGTCGACCACATCGGCGACGCCATGGCAGCGCGCAATTAGCAAGGGGCGCTTATCGATGAGACCGTTGTGAACCTTCCTTGCTTCTTCATAGCCTGCGTCACTGGACCGCAGGAGTTGACCAGAGAATCGGCCGGCAAGCTCGCTTACAGCTGGGTCAAGAGCGGGATTTGGCGTCATGTCATGTTCTCCTTCAGGTCAAGTGTGCTGAACGGCAACACTGATAAAACATTTAAGCTTCGATTTCAGGCCGCGGCGGAACGAGTCTTTCGCGACCTCGCGTCTTTAGCAGAAAGATCAATCGGCCGATTGCTTGGTCGCGGTGTCGGGGATTGTACTACTCAAATTTCATTACGTGGAGTAAAAAAGGTCAAGAGCGAGCGCGCATAGATTTCACAATTCGGGTGAGCGGAGTTTAAAACACATAATGTATGCGCGCCCACGTCACGTCATACCCGCTTTTTCAAGG